>Ga0209061_1002651_pt1 | contig 21743 bp, 14 predicted proteins | sample Coa_R1_10_FD_187157 | JGI IMG/M metagenome (GOLD analysis project Ga0209061, IMG submission 187157) | Surface soil microbial communities from Centralia Pennsylvania, which are recovering from an underground coalmine fire - Coalmine... | ecosystem: Environmental > Terrestrial > Soil >...
CCGGGTTTAAGGAATATGCCCAGACCGGCATTGTTCTGCAGGTCGGCAGCAACGTTACCCAAAATGTGACGTTGCAGCTTGGCAGCATTACGGAAACAGTGGAAGTGCAGGCCAGCGCAAATATGGTAGAGACGCAGAACAGTGCGGTTTCACAAGTAATTAACCCCCAAGCTGTTAACAATTTGCCGCTGAATGGCAGGTATGTCACCCAGTTAGTGCTATTGTCGGGCGCTGCAATCACCGAAAGCCCCGCACATGGCGATCTTACCGGAAGTAAGAATTTTTACAGTTCTACAACAATTTCGGTGGCGGGAGGGCAGGCAAATGGTACTAATTATATGCTCGATGGTGGTTACTATGTAGACACATTTACAAATGTAAATATGCCATATCCATTCCCTGATGCCTTACAGGAGTTCAGTGTTCAAACGAGCACTCTCCCAGCCCAGTATGGTAATCATCCTGGCGGTGTTATGAACGCCGTTACCAAATCTGGCTCTAATGCATTTCACGGTGACTTGTTCGAATATGTCCGCAACGGATATTTTAATGCCCGCAGTTATTTTGCAAATGCCCCTGACAATTTAAAACGTAATCAATATGGAGGCACGCTGGGCGGTCCGATTGTACGCAATAAACTATTTTTCTTTGCTGGCTACCAAGGTACTCCTATTCGCTGGAGTCCCTCGTCAAGCATTTCTTACGTGCCGACACCTGCGGTTGAATCAGGCGATTTTTCCACGATTCTTTCGTCTGCCTGTACTTCCAATCACAAAAACATTCAATTGAAGAATCCGTTCACAGGTGCACTTTTCCCTAATGACCAAGTGCCAGTGTCGATGTTCGATCCCGCAGCAGTAAAGTTATTGCCCTATCTGCCACCTGCTCAGAATCCCTGCGGCCAGGTTACATATGCGATCCCCGCCAACAGTGATGAACGACAGACAATTGGCCGCGTAGATTGGAATATCAATGAAAAACACAGCTTCTTTGCGCGTTATTACATTGATGATTACGACCTATATGCTAGTTTTTCACCTACAAATGCCTTGGTGACGACAAGTCCGGGTAATGCGGAGCGTGCACAAAGCATCACGTTGGGTGATACCTATACTTTCAGCGCTACTACACTAAATTCGCTGCATTTCACGTTCGATCGCCGACGTGACGACCGCGGTCCTGCTGCCCAAGGTATTAGTCCGAAGACCATTGGATCAAATGTGTTTTCTCAAGATCCTAATTTTCTGTATTTGTCAGTGAGCAGCTATTTTAGTATTTATTGCGGCACCTGCAACACTGCATATTTTAATACTAATACATGGTCTTATGCCGATGATATGACCCTTGTTCGGGGGCGGCATCAAATTATGTTTGGGGCAGATGTCATTCGCACACAGTTTAATGGGAATAACCATTATGACTTGGATGGAACTTACTCCTTCAGTCAGAGCCTTACCGGTAATAATCTGGCCGACTTTATGCTTGGCTATCTATCTGCTTATAGCCAGAGTAAGCCACAGTTAAGTGCGATTAGAATGACTAGCCCTGCTTTATATTTCCAAGATACTATTCGTGCGAGCGATCACATTACCGTTACGGCCGGGCTAAGATGGGAACCGCTGCTGTTTCCATATGATTATTTTGGTCGTGGTAGCAGTTTCAACTTGAATGATTTTGAGAACAACATCCACAGCTTTATTTATCCGCAGGCGCCTGCCGGAATGTTGTACTACGGAGACCCTGGAATCCCAAGAGCATTTGTCCATAACGACCTGAATGTATGGTCCCCCCGGCTAGGCTTGGTCTTTTCGCCCGGAAAGAGCGGGCATGATACTTTTCGGGTAGGAGGAGCAATTCTTTACGATAGCCCAGAGACATTTTTTGATGAACGTGTACAGTCTAATCCGCCGTTTGTAGACGAGATCGATGAAAGCTGGACGCTGAATTCTAAAGGTCTTTTATCGACAGGCCCAAACGGCTATGGTACGTTGAGTAATCCGTGGATTACATATCCGGGCGGCAATCCCTTCCCGACAAATGCTGCGATCTTCCCCTCGTCCGGCGCTCTCTACGTTGTGATGCCACTGAACATCAAGCCAACTGCAGAATATACTTGGAATTTTAGTTATCAGCACCAGTTTGGCGCCAACTGGCTGGCCTCTATCAATTATATGGGTAACACTACGAGGCATATTTGGGTTGGACAGGAGACCAATCCAGCAGTTTACATTCCAGGAAGTACAGCCAGCACTCAGAACAGACGTGTACTTACTTTGCTTAATCCCAGTCAGGGTCTGCCAATTGGTTCTTTACCGATTGCTGATGATGGGGCGAACTCCAACTACAATGCGATGTTGGTTTCTTTAGAACATCGCCTTGCTCATAATTACACGCTTCTCGTAAACTATACATACTCCAAGTGCAACAGTGACGCGGATTTCACCGGCGAGATTACTGGACCGATTTTCGAAAACCCGTACAACCTTAGACAGGACTATGGACCTTGTGACCAGGATGTACGTCACATCTTCAATGCGTCCTTTGTTGGCACTACGCCCCATATTGGTGGTCCGTTCTGGGGCAGGATTCTGGGCAACTGGCAATTTGCCCCTATCATTCAGGCCCATACAGGCTTGCCGTTTACAATTAATTCCGGAGTGGATAATTCTAAGACGGGAGTGGGGCTTGATCGTCCCAATCAGGTGGCTCCGGATCCGTACACGACGAGTTGGGGGCCTGGCGTTCCGCAATATTTAAACGCTGCTGCCTTCGTGCAAAATGCAACAGGAACATTTGGCAATGTAGGTCGCAATGATGTTTTTGCTCCCGGCACTTTCGAGTTCGACGCTGCAATCAGTCGCATCTTTCCTATTAGGGAGCGGTGGCGCTTGGAAGCACGGGCCGAAGCCTTTAACGTAATCAACCACACCAATTTTGGAGCCCCCAACGCTAATCTGAGTAGCACTACGTTCGGGGAAATTACCTCCATTCAAAATTCCGGACCGCAGGGACAGGGCCTGTATCGAATCTTGCAGTTTGCTATGAAATTGTATTTTTAATGTTCCTTGTTCGACTTGTGGCGGCGCATAAGCTATGCCTGTCGGCCCAGGATGTTCCGTGGAAATTTCTGCCTCATCCAAAGCGTCCCATCAGACGGAAAGGACTTTTTTCGTTAAGATGCCGAAATCATTAGCTGTTCGCACTTGCACTATGAGCGATGTAGAACAAAAAGTCAGGTTGGGAATTGGTTGCGCGGCTGCCGCGAGCGCCATCTTTGCGCCTTTGAGCTACAAGTGGAAGGCGGTTTTGAGTGCTGTTGCGGCGGCTGGTATTCTGACTGGACTTTATCGCGTGTGTCCGGTCCGGAGTCTGATTTAGGGCTGGCCAGGATGGGGCCTGATCTGAGAATCCTAGTCCGCAACTTCCTCGAGAAGGCCCCAAGTGTTGCCTCTTCGCCCTCGTTAAGCGATTTGGATTGGTTTTCCGAACTGAGAAATTTACGAGTTTCAACGTGCACAGATAGGAGTGAAGATCGGGAAAGGAAGTATTTACTAGCGTAAAACCTGCGTTTTACTATTGCATTTTCAGGAGAATTTTGGAGGAGAACACCGAGATGCAGCAGGGTTCAAATGGCTCTTTTATTCCCGCCGAAGTTTTGATGAACCAGCTTGCAGCAGAACGCGAGAGATTGCGTCGTGCGGCTGGTCTTACAGCCCCGAATCAATTTCGCCGTCCGGTAGAGCGGCCATTTCTTGCGCATGAGCGCGATAAAGTGACCATTCTCTTCGGTGGTCTTACTTGGAAACACGAAGCGCTCATCAAAGCGGTCTTTGAAGGAAATGGCTACCGCTGTGCAACGCTGCCCAACCCCGTGGTTGCCGATTTTCAGGCAGGCAAGGAGTATGGCAATAACGGTCAATGCAATCCGACCTACTTCACCGTGGGCAACTTAGTTCGCTTCCTTCAGAGTCTGGAAGCGCAAGGCGTGCCGAAGCAGGAAATTATTGACAATTATGTCTTCTTCACCGCGGGTTCCTGCGGCCCATGCCGCTTCGGAATGTACGAGGCGGAATACCGCTTCGCTTTGCAAAATGCGGGATTTGACGGGTTCCGTGTTTTGCTGTTCCAGCAAACAGACGGCATCAAAGCTGCTTCCGGCGAACCCGGCCTAAAGTTCTCTGTGAACTTTGGGATGGGCATGTTGAACGCTTTGAATTTGGGCGATGTGATCAATGACCTGATCTATCAGATCCGGCCGTTTGAGGTGAATTACGGTGAGACAGATCGCATCTTTAAGGAAGCGGTTGATGATCTTTGCAGGACTCTTCGCGAGCGGCATCCGTTTGAATTCATGGAAGACGCACCGAAATGGCTTGCCAAACCGATCGGCAAGAACAATTTCACAAGAAATCTGGCTTCTGTTCTGGCGAAGATTTATGACCACCTGTATGGCAAAGATTATGTGGATGCGATTGCCGCTTGTCGAGAAAAGTTAAACACGATCGAAGTGGATCGCCTGCGGGTGAAGCCGGTGGTGAAAATCACAGGCGAATTCTGGGCGCAGACGACTGAAGGTGATGGCAACTTCAACATGTTCCGCTTCCTTGAGCGGGAAGGCGCCCAGGTACTGGTTGAGCCGATTGCGACCTGGGTCGCCTACATGATGCATGTGGCGGCACTAGGGGCGAAAGAGCGAAAGAATGCCGAAGCCAAATACCGAAACCCGAAGTGGTGGGAGGTGAATAAACATCTCGCAAACAATATCAAGCTGTGGAAGAAGACCGCCACTTTGGCAATTGGCGAGGCATTGTGGACCCACTTCTATCACCGGGTGGTGGATAAGATGGGAGGCCTTGCGCACCGTCTTGTTCCGCAAAAAGAGCTGCACCGTTTGGCGCATCCGTACTATCACGGTCTGGCGCGCGGCGGCGAAGGTTATATGGAAGTGGGTAAGAACATTTATTACTCAACCCACCATCTTTGCCACATGGTTCTTGCTCTTAAGCCGTTTGGATGCATGCCCTCTACACAGTCGGATGGCGTGCAATCGGCTGTAGTGAATCGCTTTAAGGAGATGATCTTTCTGCCCATTGAAACCTCGGGCGAAGGCGAGGTGAACGCGCACAGTCGTGTGCAAATGGCCCTGGGTGAAGCGAAAGTGAAAGCCCGGGCCGAATTTGAGCAGGCGCTTCATGCGACCGGAAAGCGACTGGAAGATATTCGAGATTACGTCGCCGAACATCCGGAGTTGCGACGGCCTTTCTATCACGTGCCGCACTATAAGGGCGTTGCAGGAACTGCGGCGCAATTTGTGCTTCATGTGAGCTCTCGCATGGATGGACACATGCGCTGGCTGAAGCGATCGCGCATCGCAGTTCCGGCCAGTCAGACCGCTTAGCTGTCCTCGACATTCGTTCTGTTTACGGGAGCACCGATGGTGAATACCCAATGCCGTTTTCTGGTCGGGCTGGATGTGGGCTCGACGACTGTAAAAGCGATTGTCCGCGAACGGGAAACCGATCAGATCGTCTGGCAAGATTATCAGCGCCACGAGACAAAGCAGCCGGAAAAGGTGCTCGAGTTCCTGAAGCGAATGGAAGCCGAGCTCGGCATCAACGAACAGAATACGCGCGTCTTTATGACGGGATCGGGCGCTGGTACGCTCGCGGATCTGGTTGGCGGCAAGTTTGTGCAGGAAGTGACGGCAGTAGCCTTGGCTGTCGAGAAGATGCACCCGGAGGTCTATTCCGTCATCGAACTTGGCGGGCAGGATGCCAAGATTATCGTTTTCAAAGATGACGAGGAGAGCGGGCGTAAAAAAAAGATCCCCTCGATGAACGACAAGTGTGCTGGCGGCACGGGTGCAGTGATTGACAAGATCAATGCGAAGCTGAAGATCCCGCCAGAGGAACTGGCCAATCAGGGTTATCACGGCATCAAGCTGCATAAGGTCGCAGGGAAATGCGGCGTATTTGCCGAGACCGACATCAACGGCTTGCAAAAGGAAGGCACGCCTCCGGACCAGTTGATGGCTTCGTTGTTCGAAGCGATTGTCCTGCAGAACCTGTCTGTTCTCACACGCGGCCATACGCTCCGACCGCATGTGTTGTTGCTGGGTGGGCCGAATACCTTTATCCGAGGCATGCGCGAAGCGTGGCAGGCGAATATCCCGCGCATGTGGAAGGAGCGGAAAGTCGAGATCCCTGATGGCGCGAAGCCGGAGGACCTGATTAAAGTACCGCAAAACGCGCAATATTTTGCTGCGATTGGCGCGGTGGAATTCGGTAAGGACGAAGAAGAATCCGTAGGCCGCTACCGTGGGACGGCGGCGTTGATTCATTATATTGAAGTCGGCCGTCAAGAGGAAAAGGCTAAATCGGGCGGCCAGGGGCTGGTGCGCTCCCAGGCAGAGCTCGAAGAGTTTAAGGAACAATACCGCAGAAAGAAATTTGTTCCTGCCACGTTCCGGCCTGGCGAGATTGTTCGCGGGTTTGTGGGCGTGGATGGCGGCTCGACATCTACAAAAGCAGTCCTGCTCTCTACCGAAGGGGATGTGCTCTGCAAGGTCTATCAGCTATCCAACGGCAATCCCATTCAAGACACAAAAGACATGTTTGAAAAGCTGCGGGCACAGGTCGAGGGTCAGGGTGCGAAGCTCGAGATCCTGGGAGTGGGCACAACCGGGTACGCGAAGGATATCCTCAAAGACGTCCTGAAAGCGGATGTTGCGCTGGTCGAGACGGTAGCGCATACAGAATCAGCCCTGCGGTTCTATGAAGATCCCCACGTCATTGTGGACGTTGGGGGACAGGACATCAAACTCATCATTCTGAAAGACGGCCGCGTAAAAGATTTCAAGTTAAACACGCAATGCTCTGCTGGCAACGGATATTTCTTGCAATCGACTGCCGAAGGATTCGGCATTCCTGTTGAAAACTATGCAGACGTTGCGTTTTCCGCGCAAACGATGCCGGTCTTTGGCTATGGCTGTGCTGTTTTCATGCAATCAGATATCGTGAACTTCCAACGGCAGGGCTGGCGCGCGGAGGAGATCCTTGCCGGGCTAGCGGCCGTATTGCCAAAGAACGTTTTTCTATACGTTGCCAGCATTCCAAATCTTGCGGCACTTGGCTCGCGCTTCATCTTGCAAGGCGGAACCCAGAACAACCTTGCCGTGGTAAAGGCGGAAGTCGATTTTATCCGTTCCAGTTTTCGGGCTGGGGGTAAACAGCCTGAGATTTTTGTGCATGAGCATTGCGGTGAGGCGGGCGCGATCGGCGCGGCCGTAGAAGCCCTGCGACTTTGGCGCAACGGTCACGAGACTACTTTTATTGGGCTTGATGCGGTCAGAAACATCACCTATCGCACTACACGCAATGAAGATACTCGGTGTTACTTCTGCAAGAACAACTGCCTGAGGACGTTTATTGACGTAGACATCACAGGCAAACTGCCGCCTATGGAATCGTCGGTGAGCGCTTCGCCAGTCCACGCCAACGGACATTCTCGGGGAGGCGGCTGCCACCACCACGAAGATCCGTTGAAGGCGGCGGCTCAGCCGCTCGTGCAGGTACAGATCTCGATTCACTCTTCAGAGACCGTTCCCCTGCCTGCTGTGAATTTCCAGAATAAAAAGACAAAGGTTCCTCTGCGAGTAGGCGAGCGCCGGCTTATTATCGCAACCTGCGAAAAGGGCACGGTGGAAGATGTGGAAGAGATGAAAAGCATCAAAGCGGCGCTCGACTCCAAGCGCGACGCAAATCCCAATTTCGTCGATATTGCCGCACACGATGCATTTAAGATGCGCAAAGTCCAAATCGTGGCGGATCCGATTCCGACGCGTACCTGGTTTAAGTCCGCGCGAGAACGTGCGGAGCTGATGAAGAAGCGCAAGGATATCAAGATTGGTATTCCACGGGTTCTGAACCAGTATGTATATGCGCCTTTGTTTAACGCTTATTTCCAGAGTTTAGGCATTCCGGCTGAAAACATTGTGTACTCCGATTACACAACTCCCGAGCTATACCGCGCGGGCGCAAGCCGGGGTGCAATCGATCCTTGTTATCCCGCCAAAATTGGCATTGCACATGTTCATAACCTGATCTTTGTCAAAGGTCTGCGTAAACAATTTGACTTCATTTTCTTCCCTATGGTGGATGTCCTGCATACTCCGTTAGTGAACTTGCAGGGCTCTAACGCCTGTCCTACGGTGACTGCCTGTCCCAATACGGTTAAGGCTGCTTTCACCAAAGAGAACGATGTTTTCGCAGAGCACGGAATAAAATATCTGGATCCGCTTTTGAACCTTCAAAACCGCACATTGTGCGCAGACCAGATGTATAAGTGCTGGGCTCCACATCTCGGCCTTTCTGTTGAAGAGAATGAGCGCGCCATTGAAGTCGGCTATAAGGCTCTAGAGGAATATGAGACCGGCATTCGCAAGCGTGCCCGCCAAGTATTGGATCAGCTAGAACGTGAGGACCGGATCGGAATCGTGATGCTGGGCCGGCCCTATCATCACGATCCGGGCTTGAACCACGAGATCATGGACGAATTCCAAAAGCTCGGCTATCCCATCTTTTCACAGTCGACGCTTCCCATGGACGAAGATCTGCTGGATCGTCTTTTTGGCGAGGAGGTGCGGGCCGGGATCATTAAGCATCCGCTCGATATTTCCGATGTTTGGAAGAATTCCTATTCGGCAAGTACAAACCACAAAATATGGGCCGCGAAATTTACGGCGCGGCATCCCAATCTGGTGGCTTTGGAAATTTCAAACTTTAAGTGTGGGCACGATGCACCGATTTACGGTGTAATTGAGGGCATCATCGAGCGATCCGGAACGCCCTACTTCTGTTTCAAGGACCTAGACGAAAACAAGCCTGCGGGTTCGATTCGGATCCGTGTTGAAACCATCGATTACTTTTTGCGCCGTTATCGTGAAGTCGTAATTCAGCGCAGGAAGGCGGAGCGCGAAATCGAAGCTCAGTTAGCAGAATACGAACGGCAACTGCGTGAGCAGATGCAGCTTCAGCTTGCCTGACTCAGGTTATTCGCGCACGACGCTGTTGGAGAGTTCTGCCGAGCGCACTGCATACAGTTTCTCGATTTGCCGGCAAATTTCTGCCGCTACGCGCTCCAGCTCTTCTTCGTCATCCAGTTCGACTTCAACTTTTATGTACAAATCCGCAAGCATGTCTCATCTGATGAAACTGGCGGTTCCAGAGTCTCGTTTTTCCGCTTCGCGATAATACGGTTTAGTGGCCGAAACGTTCATTTGCAAAATTTGCAACAAACGCCGCGCGCGGCGGTACTGTGCTGCGGTCGAGGGCGACATTTGCTCTCTTTGCTGCGGCACGCATCGCGAAATTGCGTTCACCTGTCCGCTCGAATGCATCTTTTTACAGGAGGCGCATCGACACGAAAAGGTGGCGCCGCAGACCGCCGATTCGACTCCTGCTGATCTGCCTGATGAAGCCTTTTTAAACTCCCATGAAGAGCTTTTCCTGGTCTGCCTCCACGCATTAGTCAGTGGCGCGCTACAAACTCAAGGGACGATTGATGCGGATATTTTATCTGCACTTGAGGCGTTAATTCGGACTTACCGCACACTTCAATCCGGGCTGCTTTATGAAACGCGTGCCGAGAACGCAGTGGCTGCATCTATTCAGCGTTCCTTTTCCGATTCATTAGAGGAGTATCGGAAGCTGAAAACAGAGCGTGACCCGCTCTCTGCGGTTCATGATGGTGATGTGCTAAAGATTTTGCTTTTTCTACACTGGCTGGGCACCCAAAATCAAAATGGTCGCCCCCGCGGGCGCCGGTATCTGGATATTTTGCGGCAAGGCATTCCAGCCGGTGGAATCGAGAAGAGCGCTTCCAACATCATTGTGGTAGGGAGTTAGGAGTTCTGAAAGCGGTTCTGTTAAGCTCGCGTGAGCTTGCTCCGGACGTTCGCCATTTCGAATTTGAAGTTCCGGAAATCGCGGATTTTTCTTTTACTCCGGGCCAATTCATCTCGGTGATTGACCGAGTAGGGAGTAAAGAGATTCGGCGGCCCTATTCGATCGCATCTCCGCGTGCGGGAAACCGGTTCGCGCTCTGCCTCAATCGCGTTCACGGCGGCGTTACCTCGCCGCATTTATTTCGCCTCCAGCCGGGTGAAAACATTGAAATTGGCAAACCCGTCGGCAACTTTACTTTGCGGCACCCCGAACGGAATGTTGTATTTATTGCAACCGGAACGGGAATTGCGCCGTTTCGATCCATGCTCCTCGACCATCTGCCGCGCAGCAAACCCCAGATCACCTTGTTATATGGTGCGCGATATGAACAGGGATTGCTCTATCGAGAGGAATTCGAACAACTCGCCTGCATTTACCCCAGCTTCACATTTATGCCGACTGTCACACGACCGAGTCTTTTGTGGCGCGGCAGACGGGGGCGTGTACAGGAGCACCTGGACGAAGCCCTGGGGACGCAGAAGGGTCGAACTCTCGCATCCGTTGATGTTTATGTCTGTGGGCTGCGAGAGATGGTGGATGACATCCGGCGCGAGCTTGAGGAGCGTGGACTCGAACGCGGCCAAATCTTCTACGAACGGTACGACGTAGGATCTAATCCTCAGTCCTCTCCATCGTATTCAGCGAAGGAATGAGGCTTGCACGAGGCAAGAGCAACGGCACATCGTTCATCCGGATTTCCTCATGTTCTTACACTATGATGCGTGTGACTTGGATTTGCGGATAGATTGCGCGGCTCTGCTCTAAGTTGGCGAGCTTAATGCCAGGCAGCATGGAAGACGCAGTTCCCGCTGCTACTCCCCAGCGCAAGGCTTCACCGAACGAATCTCCGCGGTTCAGTGACCACACGATTGCAGCGCTCATTGCATCACCTGCGCCGATCGGGCAAAGAACCCGCACTGGTGGCGGTATCACCTCGAGCACGCCTTCACTTGGCGTAGCTGCGACGACGCCGCGACTTCCGAGTGAGAGCACGACAGAACGTGGGCCCATGTTCTTGATTCGCTGCACTGCCTCTATGGACTGCGACCGTGTGATGAGCACCGTGTTGAGCAAACGCTCTGCTTCGGACTGATTCGGTTTGACGATTGTAGGCTGACCTTCCACGCCATGGAGTAAGGCATCTCCATCGGTATCCAATAAAGTTTCCACATTATGCTTAGTGGCTAAACGCACAAGCTCCGCGTAGAGGTGGCTGTCTGCCTTGGGAGGAAGGCTTCCACAGAGCATGAGCCAGGAGGCCTGTGGGAGCAGCTTTTCGACTGAGGCGAGGATTCGTTTTTCTTCTGACGGTGACAGAGCCGGTCCCCGCTCGTTCAGTTTTACCGACAGGCCCTGGCGATCCGAAATTGTGAGGTTGGTGCGAATGTTGTTCCGGATCTTGACGATTTCTTTCTCAAAACCGTCGGCCTCAAGGTACTGCTCCAGCTTGCGGCCTCCGTCCCGACCAGAGGTTGTGATCGCAATGGCTTTCGCGCCGAAGCTGGTGAGCACACGCGCGGCATTAATGCCACGACCGCCCGCAGCCTCTGTCGCCGATTCGATATAGGCGCGGTCTTCAAACGCCAGCCGGTCTACGGAAACAATTCGATCGACTGCAGGATTGACAGTCAGGGTTAGAATTGCTTTGCTCATCAGCCAGGAAATTTCAGCGTAGCAGTCAGAATAAGCTTGCGATACCGCTAGTCCAAGAGGAGCGGTTGCTCTCGAGTGGCCGTAAGAGCTACGTCTATGCGGCAGTCTATCATTGAGCGGAAATTCATCCAAATGTTGCCATGTTTCAACAAACGTAAGCCCGCAAGCGCTACTATATCCAACGTGAATCGTCGGCACTTTTTGCTTTCTGGATTTGCCCTTCCCTTGCTTGCGCCGCGCCGCGCGTTCTGTGCTTCGGGGCGGATCGACATTCTGCCGGATGAGCCGATCGGCACCATTGCGCCGACCATTTATGGCCACTTTACTGAGCACATCGGCGGAGTCATTTATGACGGCGTCTGGGTCGGGGAAAATTCGACGATTCCTAACGTGGGTGGCATTCGCAAAGCACTAGTGGATCGTCTTCGACAGATTCATGCGCCAGTGATTCGGTGGCCGGGCGGCTGCTTTGCGGACAGCTATGACTGGCGTGATGGAATCGGCCCGCGCGACAAGCGCCCGACGCGTACGAATTTTTGGGCAAATACGCCGTACCTATGGAAAGGCCCCAACGGCCCTCAAAAATATGAACCAAACGCCTTCGGCACCAACGAATTCGCGCGCTTCTGCCAGCTCGCGGGGGCTGAGCCGTATCTTGCCGGAAACGTGCGTAGCCTGCCAGCGCGCGACTTCTATCAATGGGTTGAATATTGCAACTCACCAGCAGGAACTACGACACTCGCTGGCCTACGGGGTGGTCCGCCTTTCAACGTTCAGTATTGGGGGGTAGGCAATGAAAGCTGGGGATGCGGTGGAAATTTCACCGGAGACGAGTACGCGATCGAGTTTCGCCGCTATACCGAGTGGATTCCGCGATACGGCTTGGATCTGCACTTCATCGCTTCGGGTCCGAATGTCGCCGATTACCGCTGGACCGAAAGCTTTTTCTCGAAGCTGCTAGAAAAGGGGCCCCGGACGCTCCGCAACGTGTTCGGGTTTGCACTGCATTATTACTGCGGCGGCGCCAACAGAGGGCTCGCCGATCAGTTCTCTGTCGAGGAGTGGTACAAACAGCTCGCCGATGCAGTTGTTATGGAAGAGCTGGTCCGTAACCATTGGGAGATTATGGGACAAGCAGATCGTGAGCATCGAGTCAAGTTGGTGGTGGATGAGTGGGGGTCCTGGCATGAAACCGATCCGAGTATAGCCCCCAATTATCTGTTCGGCTATTATCCTAGCCTGAGGGATGCGCTCGTTTCGGGGCTGACGCTCGACATATTCAATCGCCATGCAGATAAAGTGGCTCTCGCCTGTGATGCGCAGCTTATCAACAATATCAACGCCCTATTTATAGGGGCTGAGGATCGATTTATCGTCACTCCGAATTTTTATGTCTTCGATATGTACAAGGAGCATCAGGGAGCGACGTCGGTCAGAACCGTGATTTCCTCGCCGATTCTTGCAGAATCGTCAGCGCACGGTCTACCAGTGCTTGCAGGGTCATCATCGATTCGCGGCAACCGCTGTACTTTGACGGTAGTAAATTCCGGTGTTCAAAGTTCGCAGGAAGTGGAGATCGATATTCGTGGCCGGCGCATAACGGGGGCCAAAGCGACGGTGCTGACTTCCAGCGACATTCACGCCCACAATAGCTTTGATCACCCCGACGCAGTTCAGCCCAGGCAGGAAAACAATCTTCGCGCTGCCTCTCCGTTCAGATATCAATTCGCGCCAGCATCCGTCACGCGCCTGGATTTTGACCTTGCGTGAGCGCCCTTGGCTTCGCAATCTGGCTGAATATGCGGTTGCCCGAGTGCTTTTAGCGACGCTTCAGTATCTTCCGCGCTGTGTGGCAACGCAGGCCGCATGTACGACCGCTTATTTGCTTGATGTAGCCGTTCCACGGTTGCGCCAAGTTGCACAGAAGAATCTGCTATTCGCATTTCCCAGTTTAGATGCAGACACGCGCAGCCGAATGATTGATGGTGTGTTTGAAAGTATTGCACGCCTGCTAGTCACGTTTGCGCGTTTTCCGGTATTGACGGCAAGCAATATCGGCGAATGGATCGAATATGAGGGACTGGAACATTATCTGCGCGCCAAAGAAAAGGGCCGCGGTGTGCTTGTGGCCACAGCGCATCTTGGCAACTGGGAACTCAGTGCATTTGCCCACGCGCTGTTGACTGAGCCGATGAATGTGATCGTTCGTCCCCTTGACAACCCGCTGATTGATCGCCTGGTTGAAGAACGACGCACGCTTTCCGGCAACCGGCTGATTGATAAACGGGATGCAGCTCGCCGTGTGCTGAAGGCCTTGCGCAATAACGAAGCTGTCGGTATCTTAATCGATCAAAACACAAGCGCCTCAGAGGGTATTTTTGTTGAATTCTTTGGGAAACTCGCTTGTGCCAACCCCGCTTTTGTAAAACTTGCTTATCATTCGGGAGCACCTATTATCCCGGGCTTTGCTTTGTGGAATCGGAGCCGCAAGAAATACATTTTGCGATTCTATCCAGAGATCCCACTTACGGGAGATATTGCAAACGACACCCAACGTATTCATTCGCTCTTTGAAGAAATCATCCGTGCACATCCGGACCAGTGGATGTGGATTCACAGGCGGTGGAAGACCCGGCCCGAAGGAGAGGAGTTGCTCTACTAAACCTGCGCAATTGATCTAGGGTTTGCCGCCTGGGGAAATGGTGCAGAAACGAGTTCTGGCAGGCACAAACATCTCGTAATGGTGCACTGCATGTCTCAACTCAGTGATTCCGCTGCATGTCTTGCGGCAGGACGTTTGTCTAATCCTAATACCGCTGTAACGATTCCAGATAAGGATTTTGGAATCGCAATAGCGCCCCTGTAACTCAGATGGCGATGACCTCGAGAGTCAGTGACCCAGCCCATCTGAATGCCAAAAGCGCTTTCTAGCTGTCCGGTTGTGCCCTCGATGCGAAGTGTTCTCCTGGCTCTATCTTCTTCGAGGATTTGCAAGCCATGTTGGCGGACGAAGGCGGCCACAGCGGCGATATCGCTTGGACTAGCTGAAGTCGCCTGTTCCGCTTGCTGTTGCGTCCATTCCGGTTTGTGGCCGGACAGTAAGGCTTCTTCCAGGTAAACGTCCGATTCTGTTTGTCTCCTGAGGAGGATTGTGGCAGTAATATTCTCACTCTTTGTTGTGAGAGGGGTGAAACCTTCGGCAGCGCTATGACGGACGGTGCTACCGGGCAGTCGGACGCGTTCTGCGCTTGGGGTTCCCGCTGTAAGCGCATTCAGAATTGCGGCGCCGTCGGGCGTTCCCAATCCAGTACAGGCATCCCAACCTGGTCCTGCAACGTAATACCCTAGGTTACTGTCATCATTATTGCCGCTGGTAATATCGTGAAACACCGAAGCAGGGAGGGAGTACAGCTTAGGATTGAGGAAGCCGGCAGCGGATCCGGTGTGTTCGTTAATCAAGGCAATTAGCCCAGCCCAGAGAGGGGCGACCGCACTGGTTCCACCAATGACTTGGTTTTGCCCATCAACGAATACGTAATACCCCGTGCTCGGATCCGCATCGGCAGAGATATCCGGAACTCCACGTCCGGCGAACTGTGTCTGAGGATTCTTCGGTACTTGTGCGGCAGTTTGATAGGCGGGTCGCGCAAAGGCATTGCTTACGCCGCCTCCGGTGGCTCCCTCATTATTTGCGGTTTCGTTCCACACTGTTTCCGAGACGATCCGATTTGCAGCGGCCATCATTTTGGTCCCGCCGCAGGCTAGGGCATAGGGACTTGAGGCAGGAAAATCGACGTGCAGTTTGCCATCACCCACCCCGTCGCTTGAACCGGAATCGCCCGCCGCAACCACAACGGTCACGCCGAGTGTGGCAGCATCTTGCAAGGCAGCGTTCATGGCGGTCCGTGCCTGCTGTGTCCATGAATCCTCTGGACCGCCCCAACTGATGGATATAACGGAGGGCTTGTGGGTGGTGTCATGCACTGCTTCCGTTACGGCGTCTACAAAGCCCTGATCGGTATTAGGGGCAAAGTAGACTGCGAGACTTGCGCCCGGCGCCACAGCTCCCGCTACCTCAATATCGAGTATCACTTCGGCGTCAGCGTCGGATGAACCCGGAGAGTTCTGTCCTCCGTCGACAGAGATGGCTGTGACGCGGGGCTCGGGTATGCCTAGATTGTTAAAGTAGGTCTTGAGGTCTGTTGTGTTATATCCTCCGCCGAGTTCGATGATGCCGATGGTCTCTGTGGTGCCTGTAACGCCAGGCGGAAAGTTATAGAGTGCGGCAACCTGAGTGGGGGTAAAAGCGCCTGCGGGAGGACTGAGGACGCGTCTTCGAAAATGAGGCCGGGCAACTGGCCGGTTGTCAAGTCCGAGTACCGCAAGGATGCAGTGACTCAACTCCTGTGGAATTTCAATTGCGCCTTGCCTGCCTCGGAAAAGCTGGCCTGTTGAAAGGAGGCGGTACCGTTGTAGTTCAGCGCCGAATGCTTTCATGATCCTCTGGGCCGGGCCGTGTAGCAGGACCCGGCGCATAGCTGCGCTGCTGCTGATGACTGTCAAACTGTATTCCTGTGCGAATGCTTCCACGAGCGTGATATCTTGTGGACTTGCGCCATGTAGTTCTACAAATTCCTCGCGTGAGAGCCGCGGCTGCGTGGCGTTAAGCTCTAGGCTGATCGCTGGGTCAGGACCTTTCCGGCATAGATAAATGGTGACCGCAACCGGCTCGTCGGGCGGGAGTGGCCCAACAAGCTCGCAATTTGGATGGATAGCTCTTTCGCTACCTGTTAGCCGAACTTTTCTTTCAAAGGCCATGGAAATTACCTCTTTAAGTTTTACTCAAGACCGACGGCAGGCGTGCCCTAAAATGATGCTTCGATCATGAGTTAAGAAATGGGTGCAACAACCGAATTCGAGATTCGCGAGCTGCGGACATTTGATGAACTTGCGGAAGCTGTACGCCTGCAACAACAAATCTGGGGATTCGACGATGTCGATTTAATTCCGTTACGTATGTTTATCGTGGCTACGAAAATCGGCGGGCAGGCTTTGGGGGCTTTTGATGGCGGCAAAATGATCGCATTCTGTCTTTGCCTGCCTGCCCTTAAGCCCGGCGGCTACAGTTATTTGCATAGTCACATGCTCGGCGTGTTGCCGGAGTATCGGAATTCCGGGATCGGAAGGCAGCTCAAGTTCCACCAGCGGGAGTACGCCTTAGCACAGGGCATTGAATTGATCGAGTGGACTTTTGACCCACTCGAGATAAAAAATGCATTTTTCAACATTGAACGCTTAGGCGCGATTGCTCGCCGCTATGTCCGAAATCAATATGGAACCACGAGCAGCCGTCTGCATGGCGGTCTGCCAACGGATCGTCTGATTGCGGAATGGTGGCTGCATTCGCCTCGTGTTGGGGGTAGTGAAAACAAGACTTTCGCTTCCGGCAGAGAAGTGGAAGCAAGCATTCCGGTTCCGGCCCAGATTGCTGCGATACGGGAAAACGAACCCGAGCGCGCCCGTGAAATACAAAGTGGTATTGCGCAGCAATTCGAACACTACTTCGACAAAGGCCTGGCGGTGACGGGTTTTGAGCGTACACCAGAAGCAGGCATTTATCTTCTTTCGGTATGGGATTCAAAATAGATCAAATCATTTTGCGGCATATTCGCATGCCGCTTGTTCATTTTTTTGAAACCAGTTTTGGTCGAACCCTGAGCCGGCACATTGTTTTAGTACAAGTTTTTGCTGACGGCGTCTCGGGGTGGGGCGAAGTTACTGCGGGAGAAAGTCCGTTTTATAACGAGGAATGGACAGGGTCCGTATGGCCACTGCTGATCGATTACGTCGGGCCGCGAATTCTGCATCACGAATTTTCTTCTCCCTCCGAGGTAGGTGCGCGTACGGCCTACATCCGTGGCCACAACATGGCACGTGGCGGTGTGGAAGCGGCGGTTTGGGATTTGTACGCGCGTCTCCACAATGAGCCCCTTTGGAAGACGATCGGGGGAGGTGCGCGGCTTGAGATTCCCTGTGGCGTCTCGATCGGTATTCAGAATACGGTAGAGGAGCTGCTTGAAACCATCGAGCGTGAACTGGCGGCCGGTTATCAGAGAATCAAAATGAAAATCAAGCCCGGCTGGGATGTTGAAACAGTTAAAAAGGTGCGAGAGCGCTTCCCGCATATCAAACTGATGGTAGATGCGAACTCTGCTTATACGCTGGCAGATCTGGATCACTTGAAACGCCTGGATGAGTTCGGTCTCATGATGATGGAGCAGCCGTTAGCGCATGATGATATCATTGACCACGCAACGCTGCAGGCTTCGATCCGGACTCCGATTTGTCTCGATGAATCGATTCGATCGGCGCATCACGCTGAGCAAGCGATTCGATTGAAGGCATGCGGAATCATTAACATCAAGTTGGGGCGCGTGGGCGGCTTTGAAGAGGCGCGGCGTGTTCACGATGTCTGTCAGGCGAACGGCATTCCTGTATGGTGCGGCGGGATGTTGGAGTCTGGTATAGGCCGCGCACATAACATTGCACTATCTACGCTGCCGAATTTTGTATTACCTGGTGATGTCTCCGCAAGCAGCCGTTACTGGAAGCAAGACATCATCCAGCCACCGGTAGAGGTGACGGAACGTGGAACGATCCAGGTTCCCCATGGGCCCGGTTTTGGCTATCAAGTGGATGAGCCCTATCTGGAGAGTTTGGTGTTGAGGCAGGAAACGCTTCGATAAATTTAATCGCTATGCTGAAACACAGATGTTGAACCCCGCTATTTTCCGCGAATATGACATTCGCGGGATCGCAAATGAGGAACTGGCTGATGCAGACGTGGAGTTACTGGGGCGTGCTCTTGCGACGTACATTATCCGCCACAGCGGGCGGAGAATCTCGCTCGGCCGTGACTGTCGCTTGAGCGGGTCGCGTTTGCATGATTCGCTCGTTAAGGGCCTGATGCGAGCAGGGGCTCACGTTCTCGACCTCGGCATCGTTCCGACGCCGGTTCTCTATCACTCGGCTGTCCACCTCAAAGCGGATGGCGCTATTATGATCACGGGTAGTCACAATCCTCCTGAATATAACGGGTTTAAAACCGTTTGCGGCGGAACAACGCTTCATGGTGAAGCGATTCAGCGAGTCTACCGCCTGATTCAACAAAATGACTTCGAGACGGGTACTGGCTCTCTGGAACCAGCAGACGCGGTTGCGCCTTATGTTGAGGAGATTGCGGCGCAGTTTTCTTTCGGACGGCCTGTTAAGGTGGTTTTCGATGCGGGCAATGGAACAGCCGGGCCGATTGTGCATCGCATTTTGCAAAGGCTGCAGCTTCAGGCAATCGAGCTGTTTTTTGACATGGATGGACGGTTTCCAAATCACCATCCCGACCCTACGGTTCTGTCTAATCTTGATGCGCTGAAAGAAGCCGTACGCAAGCATCAAGCCGATTTGGGAATTGCGTTCGATGGCGATGCGGATCGACTCGGAGCCGTCGATGAGCATGGCAGAGTTGTCTACGGAGACATGCTGCTGCTCATTTTTGGCCGGGAGATCTTAGCGCGCAAGCCGGGCGCGACTTTCATCGGTGAGGTGAAATGTTCACAGATTGTCTATGACAAGCTGCGCGAGCTAGGCGGAAATCCGATCATGTATAAGACGGGGCACTCGCTCATCAAGGCGAAAATGAAGCAAGAGCAAGCCGAGCTGGCGGGCGAAATGTCGGGCCATATGTTTTTTGCCGACCGTTATTACGGCTATGATGATGCCATCTATGCAGCATTTCGTCTGCTGGAGATTGTGGCCAGATCCGACAAGCCGCTATCGCACCAGCTAGAGGGCATACCCAGACTGTTCTCAACGCCTGAGCTGCGCGTCGATTCGCAAGACGATCTCAAGTTCCGGCTCGTGAGCAAAGTAGCAGAGATTTTAGGCAGGCGGCGCAAGATCATCGATATTGACGGAGTACGCGTTCCATTCGAACATGGCTGGGGGCTAATTCGAGCCTCGAATACACAACCCGTCCTCGTCATGCGCTTTGAGGCGGAGACAGAAGAGCTGCTTGAGAGCTATAAGCAGGAGATCGAGCGCGCGATTGAGCAGGCCAAAATCGAGTTAGGCGAAGAAGTATCTATTGCTCAATGAGCAGATATCTTCGCCTAACAATCGATTTATCCCAAGTAACTTATGGCAGCAGGCGCTTAGCGTTTTCTCTGCCCTTTGGCCATCTTGCGCACCTTGCGTTTATGAGCGCCGCGGGCAACTCCTGCAGGACGTTTCGCCTTTGGCGCTGCTTTCTTGCGTGCTTCGCGTTTTAATCGTTTGCGTTCTGCTCTATCGGTAATGTGCTTTGTGTTCATCGACTGATTTTAATTCCTGCGTACTTTTCTACAATTTTTTTCAATCCGTAACCGGGGAAACTAATCGTTAGTTTCGCATTGTCACCTTCGCCTTCGCGCCGCAGCACGGTTCCGCGGCCATATTTCGGATGATCGACTATGGTTCCCGCAATGACGCTTCCTGCTGCCGGCCGCGGTGGCATGCTCTTTGGCTGGGAGCCCATTGGGCGGGAAGCAACCGTCGTTTTCATCGTTTCGGGAGATGCTGCACGTGGCTCCTGCTGTCTGGCCTCAGATTTTTGGGCGAAACCGGAGGGAACCGGCATACCGCGATCGGCGAAAAACTGGGCGATGTTTTCAATGGAGTTATAGGTTTTTCCGGTGTATAAGTTGCGCTTTACTGATTCTCGGACATCATGTTGCTCGGCAAAGAGATCTACATCGCCTTCATGAGGCCTGCGATAGGGTGAAAGCTGTTCACGCAAGTTGGGTGGGATCTCATTCAGAAAGCGGGACGGTAAGCACGGTTCCGGCAGATTACTTCCAAAGCGGCGGCGAAAGCGAGCCCAGGTTACATATAGCCGCTTCTCGGCGCGTGTCATGCCGACGTAGCATAGCCGGCGTTCTTCTTCCATTGCGGCTTCGGATGCGAATGACCTGCTATGCGGGAAGAGGCCTTCTTCCATTCCAGCCAAAAAAACGGTAGGAAACTCCAGGCCTTTCGCATTGTGAATCGTCAAAAGCGATACAGATGCCTGCTCGTCAACAGCATCAGCATCGGAGACCAGAGCGGCATGATCCAGGAATTCCGATGCGGTTTCTCCTCGCTCTGCCGCTTCGGCGGCGGCATTCACCAGCTCGTTCAGGTTGCCGAGGCGGGACTCTGCGTCAGGAGTGGTCTCGTGTCTCAGCATCGTCTCATAACCGGTTTTTTCCAGGATTTCACGGAGCGTCTCGTGCAGCGGCTTTGTCCGTACACTTTCGCGCAGTTCTTCGATGAGCTTCAAAAACGAGCGAATAGCTGATTCTGCGCGCACAGGCAATATTTTTTCTTCCAGCATCCTGGGAAGGGCATGCCATAAGCTCAGATTGTGTTCGAGCGCATAGCGTTCGATTTGTTCGATTGTGCCTTTCCCAATGCCTCGGGCTGGCGTATTAATGATACGCAGCAGACTAAGAGAATCCTGCGAGCTCAAGGCAACCTTGAGATAAGCTAACAGGTCTTTCACCTCAGCACGCTGGTAGAAGCTGAAGCCTCCGACGATCGAATATTTCCGCCCGTAGCGACGTAATGCTTCCTCAATTTGGCGCGATTGGAAATTGGTCCGGTAGAGGACCGCGATGCGCTCACCCGGATTCTCTGCAAGCAGTTTCTCGATGGTGTCGGCGATAAAAAGTGCTTCGTTTTCCCCGTCAGGAGCTTCATAATAGCCGATCTTCGCTCCTGCCCCCGAATTGGTCCAGAGCCACTTGCCCATGCGCTGCTTATTATTCGCGACTACCGCGCTAGCGGCGTCAAGAATGTTCTTTGTGGAGCGATAGTTCTGCTCGAGACGGATTACTTTTGCATCCGGGAAGTCGCGTTGAAAGTCGAGGATATTGCGAATGTCTGCGCCGCGCCAGCCGTAAATCGATTGGTCTTCGTCGCCGACTACGCAGATGTTATGGCGCATCTCGGTTAGCAAGCGCATCAGCTCATACTGGCTTCGATTCGTATCCTGATATTCGTCAATCATCACGA
>Ga0209061_1002653_pt1 | contig 21741 bp, 22 predicted proteins | sample Coa_R1_10_FD_187157 | JGI IMG/M metagenome (GOLD analysis project Ga0209061, IMG submission 187157) | Surface soil microbial communities from Centralia Pennsylvania, which are recovering from an underground coalmine fire - Coalmine... | ecosystem: Environmental > Terrestrial > Soil >...
GATCGTGACCTGGCGTTTCTTGTGAAGAGAGAGGGCTTTCACCTGGAGTTGGCCGACGGGCGCGAGCTGGTGCGCGTGCGTATGTACCGGGGGTTGCGTGAGGCCTGGCGTGGCTGGCGCAAGAACGTCTTTCTGGGCAGTCGCGGCGGCCTTTTCTTTGTTCTACTCTCGTTGCCAGGTTTACCTATGGTAACGGTTTTGCCTTTCCTGTTGCCTCTTCGGCTCTGGCTTGCTCGCCTGGCAGGCAAGAGGAAGACAGTGGGCATAGCTGAGGCGGTTTTCCTGAGCGTACTCGAACTCGGCCCGCTGCTGACTTACCGGCGCTGGATAGACAAAGAAATGCAGCTTCCCTGGTACTATATGTTTACCCACCCACTCGCCGGTAGCCTCTTCGTGGGCATTCTAGCACAATCAACCTGGCGTATACGGGCAGGGAAAGGAGTCGATTGGAGTGGCAGGCGCTATTATCTCCGAAATTCCCCTGCTAAACCATAGACAGAATACAACGCTTTAGACTATACTTCATTAAGAAGAGATACATATCTATATTTCTTGCTAGCCGGGGAGGGAAGCGTTGTGCTCAAAACTCTCTTTCGTGTGATTCTGATAGTGGTGGTTGGCGGCGTCCTGTTGTGGTTCCTGGCTCCCCGTATCTTTAATGACGCGGCCAATGCTATCCTTAGCTCAACCGGTTCTGCGGTCGCTCAAGCGCAGGGACTTGCGCAGTACATCCCGCCAGACGCCAGCACGTCGGGCAAGTCGGGCGATCTTCAGGTCAACCTCAGCGGTCTAACCCCCAGGACTTCCTACGAAATTACGCTGGATGAGGGGCAGTGCGGTACGATAGACAAGGACCTGGGATCGGTCACCTCCGATGGCAGCGGTAATTTCTATATTGAATTACCTCTGGCTTCACTTGATACCGGTCAGACCTGGTTTGTGGATGTTCATCAGGATGGGGCAAATGGGCCGAGTGTCGCCTGTGGCCAGCTCTCGACAAATCAAAATGCCAGCTCGCAGGTGATCAACGCTTCTCAGTCCGGTCCCAATGTTTTTGGCCCCCAGGCTCCGGCGACAAGCTCGTCCGCAACAGGCTCTTCTGGCACTTCGACTCCTAGCCTGCCCAATACCGGAGCAGATCCTGGTAATAACCAGCAATACGACAATAACCAGTACCCGCGTAAATATTAGGAAACGGTATTAACGGCGCAGCACCAGCACTTTGAAATTCCCCATACCGGAGGGGTCGGTCAGAATAGCAGCTCGCTGGCGCAAGTTGTACCAGCCAAGCAGGGCAACCTGGCCCTGATCGCTGGCACGGCAGGTATCGGCGAGCGCGAAGTCTGTGGTACGTCGGCGTTCCAGTGCGGTGAGCAGGCCGCAGTCATGCAGCCATTGACGTTGCGTGGTATATTTGTGGAGCCGCAGGCCCAAAGCGCGGCCTTTCTCGATGAGCGCGCTAAAATCAACGTGCGCGGTGATGTCCTGCTCGCCGGGACGGAGAAGTGGATGCTCATTGGTTGAGTGCCGATAGTAGCAGAGCAGGGTGCCGCGCCGGCGGTCTCGTGTGTAGAGCTGCCTGGCTTTCTCGCCATAATCGATGGTCAGAATGAAGCCATGAGGGAGAAGCAAGTTTATCGCTTGCTCCAGCCAGCGCGAGACCTCCAGATTGATCTCGGCACGCCATCCTGCGGGAAAAGTTCTCCAGGGAATGCGCGCTTTGTCCAGGTATGCCGCGACCTCCGGCGAAGATGGTTCGGCTAGCAGCTCGTTTAAGTGGCCTCCTCGCCAATCCACATAGACTTCATAGAGATGGCCCTCACGCACCTCCACCACGTGGACCGGCAGGGCGTCAATCAGTTCGTTGGAGAGCAAGACGTGAACACGGGGGAGATCCGCGGGCAACAGGCTATCCTGCCCGGCTGAAATGTCTGTCGCCAAATAGACCAGCGCTCGCGCGAAATCAACTGCCTCGTCTGTGGCCCAGGCGCGCACACCTGCGGCCAGGTCGCCGCGACCTGCGCCCTGCTCCAGTACAAAAAAAGGCGCAGGCCGCTTAAGCTTTTCCCAGAATTGCTCAAGCTGGTGGCCCAGACAGCCGGCGAAGAGGGCAGAAACATCGGTGCTGGTGAAGTAATCGCCTTCCCAGCCCATCTTTACCGGCCCGGTTACGTAATAGCCATACCCCGGTTCATAGAGGGCCATCCGCATATATTCGGCAAAGGTCAGCGGCCCCTCGCGCTGAATGCGTTCAGCGATCAGTTGTTGTAACCGGGAAGCAGAAACGTGCGACATATCCTATCTTTCAAGCGAAGTCTATCAATTGCCAAAATTGACAACCAGCAAATCCAGGGCCATTTCGGGCGTGAGGCGGCTGCGTTTCAGCGCGGCGTCGGTATCCAGGAGCCGGCGATAGGTGTTTTCAAGCTGCGCGATGCTGAATTTGCCTATGTTATGCAGAGCTTTTTCTATGATAAATGGCGATGAGCCAAGAGCGGAGGCAATCTGCGCAGCTCTGAGACCATCAGCGGCCAGTTCTTTGACCAGGAGAAGGTTACGCACCTGCGAGGTAATGGTTGGCAGCAGGGCCAGGGGGTGCTGGCCATCGGCGAGGAGATCGTGCAGCAGATTGAGGGCCTCTATCCGGTTTCGCTGGGCAAGGGCATCGGTCAGGTCAAAGATACGCGCCTCCTGAACTTCTGCGGAGAGCAGGCGTACATGGCCAGCCTCGATTGTGCCGCCAGCTCCAACATAGGTAGCCAGCTTATCCAGTTCGTTGGCCAGCAGGCGCAGCTGGGTGCCGATAAAATCGGCCAGCAGCTTTACCGCTTCGCCGCTGATTTTCACCCCGATACCCTGTGCGCGTTTCTTAATCCAGTTTTCCAGGGCTGCGCCTGCTTTGGGTAAAGTACATTGAATGACCTTGCCATATTCCTGAGCTACCTTGAGCAGAGGACTGCTGACCGGCAGTTCTTCATCTACCAGCGCGATTAATACCGTGGTTTCGAGCAGACCAGGAATAGCCTCGGCCAGACCTTTCTCAAAACCCGCGCGTGTCTCGCCGCCGTCCTTACTGCTTTTCTTTTTGCGCCCTTTGCCGCTCGCCGCAGGCGTCTCCGCCCTTGCGCCTTCGGCGGCAGCAGAGGATGCATCCTCGCTACGGCGCTTTTTGGGCAAACCTTCGAGGATGACCAGACGCTGCTCGGAGAGGAATGGATAGGTATTACACGTAGCAATGAGCGTTGTCAGAGAGATCTCCCCGCCAATGTAGTGGTCCCGGTTGAACGCAAAATCGCCCTGCTGGCGCAGTTGTTTCAGGTGTTCTCGGCAGGTGAATTCGTCATTGCCATGCAATAAATAGAACATGACCACACACAATCTGCGCGCTGCGCGGAGAAATTACTCGTGACTCGTGGCGGCCGTCGATCTACGGTAATCGCGGCGATTGGCCCGCGCGACCAGCAAATCGAAGCCCATCCCAAAAGCCAGCTCCAGGGCGGAGCAGAAGAGCAGACCGCCAAAGAAAGCTGAAGCTCCGCTCGCGCCGGGCAGGACCGTATTGTATATCAAAGTGCCAACCCAGCCGAGAATAATCAAAAAGCCAATAATGCCACCCAGGAATGCGCCGAAAACCACGACCGCGCGATGACGCACCGCGCTCATCCAGAAAGTCAGGAAGAGCGTTACCGGCAGTGAGATAATGAGTCCGATGAGTGCCCCCCAGAAGATACCCGCGGGATCGATGAGCTGCAGTTCGGGACCTCCCATATATAGCATGCCTCCAGAATTCTATGTTTATGGTTACGAGGGCACGCCGCTCTGGCTGCCCCTACACATTATACGGCAAACAGATGCTTTTTGAGAAGAGTACCACAGAGGCGCGAGCCCCTTTGCTCATTACTCTAGACAATGTATACCTGGTTGTGTTACATTTGTAGACATATTTGCAGGTTGCTTGCTGTCTTACTACTCGGCTCTTGCTCTCTGCGGCTAGAGCTATAATTAAAACACGTTTGCTCTACTTGCTATAGTCGGGGTTGTTACCAGAAGGGTCTTGAGAGGGTGTGACGTGCGTAAAGATGGTATTGATGCAAGTCTAGGTCTGGCCTTTAGTTTAGAATTATTTAAGAGATATCGGCAAAGCGGTTTGCTGCAAGCAGAGATTCCGCGCGTGCCAGGGATTGGCGGGCGCTGTCATGCCTTCCTTCATCTGGCGCATGGTGAAGTTGTCGCGGTCTATCTAGAGGACAGGCAGAAGCATCGCTACTCTTCAGACAAAGAATTCCTTTGCCGCCTCGATAAAGAAAAAGGGCCGTTCGAGTGGACGCTGACGCCTCAATCGGCGAATTCTGAGCAACCTCCGCCTGCCGGACAATTTCAGCCCCCACCCTCCGCACCTCCCACATCGCGTTCTCCTGTTCCCAGGGTGATCACGGCGCTTAGAGAGGAATGGCTGAGCAACTGGACACTCCAGCAGAAAGAACCTTTATACATTGTGCTCAGCCTGATTAATGGGGAGCGCACGGTTGAAGATATCAAGGCTGCAACTCGTTTTCCCCCGAATCTTGTCGATGAACTGCTACGTATTCTTCTTCGCTTGAATGTAATCGCCATTTCCGCTGAATAAACATTGAGAGGTCTTTTACCAGGTGGGGGAAGGAGTCTTACTAACGTTAGATAGGGGAGAGGCTTGCAGTAATTCATCCAACCAGGCGGCTGAATGAATACTGGCTACTGCAAAGAGCGTTACATCACAGGTTCCAGAACGGATTCAGGAAGCATTTCGGCCAGAGGCACCAGTTTCGTCTCTACCAGGCGATTCTCGGCGTCAACGAAGACCAGGCGGGGTGTCAACTGGCGAATCTCCTGCTCATCGTAATCGGCATAGCTCATGATAATTACCAGGTCGCCGGGAGCGTTCAGACGAGCGGCGGCGCCGTTCAGGCAAATCACGCCAGAGCCACGCGCTCCGGCAATCGTATACGTCTCCAGGCGGGAGCCATTATTGATATTCACCACCTGGACCTTTTCGTAGGGATAGATGTTCGCTGCATCCAGCAGGTCTTGATCAACGGTGATACTCCCAACATAGTTCAGATCCGCCTGGGTAACGGTCGCCCGGTGGATCTTTCCTTTGCACATTGTACGAAGCATAAGCTCTGCCCCTTTCAAAAAGAAAGCTACAAATTGGCTCACTATTCTCTGTCCACATTGCGGCATCGACTCAATGAGTCCACCTACTACTAACAACGACTAGTAGCCAGATCTAGCAACATGCTCTGTGGCTCCAGTACCGCCTGTTTCCCTGCCCGATTAGCTAGCGGAGCCAGATCGCGGCGACTGGCGGTACTACTTCACAGGCAGGTGGTTTTGTTTTACCACCTGCTTAGTTCCTAGTATACTTATGTATCGAAACTAAAGTTTAGAAACCTGGCGATTTCTCGCGGCTCAGCGCGTTTTCTGAAAGTACCTTCACAATGATTGCTGGTCATCAAGCTACGATTGCTCCAGATTGCCGAGCAGCGCCAGGGCATAGACATCCTCCACGCTCTGCCCGTCATACATTCGATCTCGCGTCATCAGGCGATAATGGCACTTCCAGCGCCTGGCCGGCCAGGGAGCAAGTTTGAAAAGGGTGTAGGTTTCGATTCGCTCTTCCAGAGTCTCGCGCAAGGAGGTTTCGTCGCTGGCCGCGATTCCATGGGCAGCCAGTCTGGCGGCTAGTTCTTCGCTTAGCATGCCTCACTCATCAGCTTCCGGATCTCCGCCATGCTCAAGCCATCCCAACTGGTGCGTGGCAATTGCCGAGGCATGACGGTGAAAGGACCAGTCCAGTTTTTCGCGTGCTTCTCCATCCAGCCCAGAACTTCGTAAGACTTCTGGCGGGATTGCGCAACAATTGGATATTTTTGAGCGAGTCGTTCATAGACTTCCTGATCCTTGGTGTAGACGCTGTAGTCTTCGCGGATTACGACGTCTACGTACAGATCAGTATACACGATCTCCTGTGTCTCGCTGGTGTAGGCGGGCGTAGGCAGCGTTACATCACAATATCCATAGCTAAAATGGCCTTCCGGTGTATAACTTATGTGGATAGCAAACCACTCGCCCGGCCACATATAGCTCAGAGTATGAAGGTCGGCGTAAAAAAAGTCGGGTTTCCAGTGGTGAGGTTTCCAGTGCTTCTTTGTCCCCACAGGTGTCCAGATGCAAATATACTCGTCGCTGACCGGGAGCTGAAAACCTCGCCAGCAGGCCCACGGGTCGCCGTTCACCAGCATCTTACATACTTCGGCTTCCAGTAACATAAAGTACTCTCTCTTTCTATCTCATGCTTTCTCAATCATTATATCGCAAACTGTACCACTTCTTGATGCCAGCTCTACCACTCCCCAAGAGAGAAGGGGTAAGAGATGAGGAGGAGAAGAAAACCTTGAAGTCAGGGGTACCGGTTCAGAGTGATATAATGCCTCCAGATGAGTGCAAACTGCTACTCAATGAGGAGAGATTACGTGAAAAATACGATAGAAGAGACACGCATTGAGCGCGATTCAATGGGTGAGATGCAAGTGCCGGCCAATGCTTATTACGGTGCCAGCACGCAGCGAGCCGTGCTCAACTTCCCAATCAGCGATTTACGCTTTCCGCGCCAGTTTATCCAGGCACTGGGCCAGATCAAGCAATCTGCCGCGATTGTCAATGGCAGCATGGGCTACCTCGATGCACAGATTGCTGAGGCGATTAAGAACGCGGCCCAGGAGGTTATCGACGGCAAGCTGGATGAGCATTTTGTGCTCGATATTTTTCAAACCGGCTCCGGCACCTCCACCAATATGAACGCGAACGAAGTAATCGCCAATCGCGCCAGCGAGCTGCTGGGCGGCTCGCGTGGTTCGCGCAAAGTTCATCCCAATGACCACGTGAACTTCGGCCAGTCTTCCAATGATGTGATCCCGACTGCGATCCATCTCTCGGCGCTGATCGGCATAGAGCATACGTTGATTCCCGCCCTGGAGGAGCTGAAAGCGGCTCTGGAGGCGAAAGCAGAAGAGTTCATGCCTGTTGTGAAGACCGGGCGCACACACTTGCAGGACGCGACGCCTATTCGTCTGGGTCAGGAGTTTCTGGGCTATGCCGGGCAGATCGAGCGCGGAATTGCTCGCGTGCGCCATGCCGCGCAGGAACTGTCAGAGGTCGCGTTAGGCGGGACCGCAGTGGGCACGGGAGTCAATACCTATCCAGAATTTGCCCCGCGCGTCTGTGCGCGCCTCTCCGAGCTGAACGGCCTCACGGTGCGCGAGACAACCAACCACTTCCAGGCGCAGTGTACGCTGGACAACATTGTCGAGGCCAGCGGCTCGCTCAACACGCTGGCCGTCAGCATGATGAAGATCGCCAACGATATCCGCTGGCTTGGTTCAGGGCCGCGCGCGGGGATTGGCGAGATCGAGTTGCCTGCGGTGCAGCCGGGCAGCTCGATTATGCCGGGCAAAGTCAACCCGGTTATTGCCGAGTCGGTCGCGATGGTTTGCGCTCAGGTCATGGGCAACCACACCACCATCACGGTTGCAGGCCAGTCTGGCAACTTCGAGATCAACGTAATGATGCCCGTCACGGCTTACAATCTGCTGCAATCAATTAACCTGCTGGCTACCTCGGCCCATAACTTCAGCGAGCAGTGCATCAAAGGTATCAAAGCTACCAATCGCGGCCCCGAAATGGTCGAACGCGGTCTGGCCATCTGCACCTCGCTGGCCCCGGTGATCGGCTATGACGCGGCTGCAAACATCGCCAAGGAGGCAGCGAAAACCGGGCGCACGATCCGCGAAGTGGCCCGCGAGAAGACCAATCTGACCGAAGAGGAGCTTGAGCGCATTCTTGATCCCGCCGCCATGACGAGACCGGGATTGGAGAGCGGCCCGGCCGGAGGATAGTCTTTCCTATTCGCCAGCCACCATCTTTTTTGTTTCGCGGCTTATCTCTTCTTTCCCACGCACCAGCGATGTAAGAACGCCAACGGCCGCGATCCCGGCGCATACGATGAAGGCCGCGTGGAAGCTGGAGGTGAAGGTGTTCTGTAAAGCGACCAGGCGCGCCAGTGGCAGCTTCCGCGCGTTCTGGACGAGCACTGCTCCGGCTACCGCGCCGCCCATGCTGGTGAAGACTGCGCCGGCAAGAGCTACGCTGACGCTCTGACCCATGACGCGCCCGGTGGCCAGGAAACCCGCCGCGACTCCCTGCCGGTCGCGTGGAGCGGAACCCATGAGCGCGCTGTTGTTAGGTGATTGGAAGATGGCCTGTCCGATACCTGTGACTATCAGCCGCCAGACGATATCGCCTATCGAGCTATGAGCATTCAATTGGCTGAGCAATATCAGGCCCACGCAGGCCAGGGCCAGTCCACAGGCAGCCAGCCAGCGCGTGCCAATGCGATCTGCCAGCGCTCCGCTAAACGGGGCGATGAATGCGATTGTCAGTGGTAAGGGAGTGAGCAAAAGGCCAGATGCTATAATGTCTAGCCCGCGCAATTCCTCCAGGTAGAAAGGCAACATAAAGCTTACCGCGAAAAGGGCCAGAAAACACATAATCAGGCTGACGTTGGCTGAAACGAAGACGCGATTGCGCAGCAGACTGAAATCGATGATTGGATCGTCTAGTTGCTGCTCAATGAAAACGATCGCGATAAACGCGAGCAGGCTGATTACCAGTGACGCTATCAGCGGGAGCGAACTCCAGCCCCATTCCTGGCCGAAGGAGAGTCCCAGAGTTAACGCAACCAACCCCACTGCGAGCAGCGAAGCCCCGGCGGGATCGAAGCGCCCGCGAGTACGCATATGGCGCTCTTTGAGGACGATCAATGTAGCAATGACGCCGAGAATGCCCAGGGGAACATTGACATAAAATATCCAGCGCCAGGAGAAATTCGCGGTAATCAGGCCGCCCAGTGTCGGCCCGATACTTGTGCCGAGGGCGACCGCGACAGCATTCATGCCGAGTGCGCGCCCCCGCTCCTGGGGAGGAAACGCGCTGGTGAGCATCGCGGGCGAGACCGACATAATTAACGCGCCACCCAGACCCTGAAATGCGCGGGCAATGATCAGCATAAGCAGTGTGATCGAAGCGCCGCTGATCGCTGAGCCAAGCGTGAAGATGATCAGGCCGGCGACCCAGAGGATTTTGCGCCCGACCATATCCGCCAGCCGTCCAATCGTCAGCAGCACGCCCGCGATCACGACCAGATACGCGATGATGACCCATTCAACCTCGCCATTGAGCGGCACATGAAAATATGTGGCAATTGTGGGCAAACTGATATTTACGATTGAGGAATCGAGCGTTGCCATAATAATACCAACCGCCAGAATCGCCAGCACCACCCACTTGTTTGGGCCTCCATCCGTGATTCCCGGTGTATACCTATCCTGTCTCGGCGTTGTCTGCAAACGTTCTTTATTCGGAGATTCTATCGGCGTTTCTCGCTGTTGCATAATTTGCCCTTATTTCTGATGGAACAAAATGGGAGAGACACTCTTACTCTCTATACGAGAACACTGGGGAGGGCGATTTCATGCCCTGGATCGGCTTTTCCCGGTCCGATTCCCTGACTAGAAAAAGTATTTAAAAAAGAAGTAGACGGTCATTACGCAACCAACCAGGATCACAAAACCGCGAACAAGGCGGGGATCAAGCTTGCGTGCGTAGTACGCGCCCCCAAACCCGCCGACAATCGTGCCTGCTACCATAACCAGCGCGCCTGGCCAGTCTATCGCTCCAAAAAGAACAAAAACGATTACCGCCAGACCATTGATACAGGCAGCCAGAGTATTCTTGACCGCGTTCATCTCGTGAATATTCTCCATCCCCATCAAGCCGAGAGTAGCCAGCATCAAAATACCAATGCCGCCGCCAAAATAGCCACCGTAGATGGCGATAACGAGCTGCAACAGGGCAAGCCCGGCCAGCTTGATCCAGGGCAAACCTATCTGGGCAGCTTCTGTACTGTTCCCTTCCTGCGGAATCTCAGCAACTTCGGCGCTTTTCTTCCTCCTGGCCTCTGCGCGCTGCCTGAGCCTCATGTTTACCAGCGGGCTAAAGGCGAAAAGCAGCGTAGCCAGCAGCATAAGGAAGGGAATCAAGAGCGTGAACGTTGCTTGAGGCGTTTTGAGCAGGAGAATTGCACCGCCGATGCCACCGATGAAACTGGTGATCCCCAGCACCAGAAGCAGCATTTTGTTCTGCATAGCCAGTTCTTTGCGCAAGGCCCACGCGGCTGACGCCGAGGCGGGCCAGAGGCCGGTTGTGCTGGTCGCGTTAGCTTGAATTGGCAAGACGCCTGTATAAATGAGCGTAGGAAACGTAATAAAACTGCCGCCACCTGCTACAGAGTTGACGGTTCCTCCCAGGACAGATGCGAGTAGAAGGACGAGAACATTTGCGAATGACATAATACCAGGTCTTTCTTCTGGCTCCCCATCTCATAGGATGACGATGAGATAAATAAATTATGTATGCCTCTATCTTATCTCTTGCGTATGTCCTGCCGCAAGTTGTTGAGAGGCTGTATGAAGATCAAGTACATCTTTCATCATTGGAAGGTCAGATGAACGTGTCGTAGACTTTAGCGCCGCCCTGGCGCCGCCTCTTGACAGGGTATGATAAGATACGCTTTGGAAAGCACATGGCGGCGTAGCTCAGTCGGTAGAGCAAGGGACTCATAAGCCCTGTGTCACAGGTTCGAATCCTGTCGCCGCTACTCTCTCTCCAACCAGGGAGCGTTCTTCTCAAAGCGCTCCCCGTCTTCGTTTAGAGATGCCTCCTTGTAGTGATTTTTTCTTTCAAAACCTCAAAATGTAGCAACCATGTAGCAACGACCTATTTGAGAGGCACTAGCGCGCTCGCGCCAAAGTCATCGTCCCAACGCTTCATGACATCCTCCTGCATTGCTGGCAACACATGAGAATATATGTCGAGCGTTATAGATATTTGGCTATGTCCTAAGATTTCCTGCACTACTTTAGGGTGCGTCCCTCTACTCAGCAGGATTGTTGCTGCGCTATGCCGTAAATCGTGAAAGCGCATATGAGGGAGACCAGCCTGTTTGAGTACTTTGTTAAATGCCCGGCGCAAGGTCGTTAGAGCAAGATAATCGCCGTCCACAGCAGTAAACACTAAGTCTCTTTCAGTCCATGCTTCTCCAATCATACGCTGTTGTTCCTCTTGTTGTGCCTTGTGGCGTAACAAAATCTCAACAACAAAGAGGGGCAGCATAATTTTTCGCCTACTCTTCACCGTTTTGGGTTCCGACTCGACGTGACCATAGCCTTTGATATAGCGAACTGCGCGCTTGATTTGCAGGCTACAACCCACAAAATCAATATCCTGCCAGCGTAAAGCCAGCAATTCACCCTCGCGCATGCCCGTTACAACTGCTAGCGTAAGTAGCGCTTCCATGCGATGGTTTTTTATCTGTTTAAGCAAGTCGCGAGCTTGCTCCATAGAGAGTACCGTCTTTTCCTTGCGTGCTACACGCGGAGGTGTTACGGCATCGCACACGTTACGAGGAACAATATTCCATTTGACCGCGTTACCTAAAGCCTTGTGGAGCACCCCATGAATATTATTGATGGTCTTGGGTGATAGACCCTCTTTCATTTTACCTGAGTAAAAGGCTTGTACCTGTTGAGGAGTAAGATTTTGAAGCTTGAACTTTCCTAAACCAGGAATAATGTAATTTCTCAGCAAATCCTGATAGTTTTTGTAGGTACCTAGCTTCACAAGAGGTTTATGAATTTCCTCAAGCCAGTGCTCCATGTATTCTTGCACTGTTGTATCTGAACTAATAGCAAGCATGCCGCGTTGCTGCTCGTAAAGAGCCTCATTTACCTTGTGTTGTACCTCTTTTTGCGTCTTGCCGTAGAACACCTTGCGCTTACCATCCTCCAAGGTGATACTACCAACCCATTTCCCATCAGATTTGCGCCGGTAGACGGAACCCGCGCCGTTTCCTCTTTTTGCCATGCTGGTTGATCTCCCTTTGCCATGTCAAAAGTTGTTGTTCAGCTCAAAGCACATGGTTCCGTCCTCATAGATTCGTTTGGCTTTCACGTTCCCGTCGTGCTGCCAGCCATCTTTTCAGCTCATCAGGATCGACCAGAACGCGCCGCCCAAAACGATGGACTGGTAGGCCCTCCTGACGGATCAGCGCGTAGATCTTTGTGCGTCCTAATTTCAGCACCTGCATGGTTTCTTCTATCGTGATAAGCAATGGTTCTTTCTGCAAAGTTGTAACTCCTCTCTTAAAAGGGGTAGCGTGCGTATTCTCGCATTTTGTGAGGCTACATGTGGCGTGCTACAGCAAACGTACAGGTGGTTCCTGGCCGATGAGATGCTGTGGTCTACGGACCTCGGACCGCCGTTCTATCACCTTGCAGAAATGAACCCAGGCGCTCCTTTCCTTTAGAAACGAAAAGGTGCTTAAATATACTAAGATTAGTGTAAGTATACGTAAGTATATCATCAAACGCAAGTGGTTTCGTATGTATCTTCATTTCATTGACACTTCCTTTCCGTACACGTTATAATCAGGCGACTTCCTCGTGAAACCTTGCACGAGAAAGATTCGCTTCTGAGGGGTGGTTCTATGACTGAGGGACCGATAGAACTGACCGTTGAGCAGGTTGCCAGTGAACTGCAAGTGCATAAAAAGCGCGTCTATCAATGGATACAAGAGCAAGAACTTCCAGCGATGGACCTGGGAAGTGACCGCAAGCATAACTATCGCATAAGCCGGGCTGACCTCGACGAATTTAAACGACGCCGGCGTACTACCAGGCGCGAAAACGCATAACCCGTGCATACGACCGATGCATTCACGAGAAGCTGGCATGTCAGGCGCTCCGTAACTCGCGCAGTTCAAAAAAACCGCTCGAAACGTTCATCTTCATTGATGAGTTTTCTTGCATATCGCGAAGAATAGATGTTGTTCATCTTGAACAGCTCGTGTTCGTCCTGGCCGCTGACAACGCGGTGGTAGCGAATCACTTCCAAGATGGCTTTTGACCCGTAATGAGTTCTCCCACGTCGCAACAGATCGTAGGCAATGGCGCAGAATTCCTCATACATCTCAGGATGCGTCTGGTCGAAGCGTTCAAATCGCTCCTGGATGCTCTCTTGTGCTTTCATCGGATAACTCCATCTTTCTACGAGATCTGAGCCGTGATCCAGACGGAAAAGGACTTAGTTCAGATCGTGGAAGCTCGTACGGCTTGGATCGAAGCGCAGGCGTAGCTCTCCTATCGGACCATTGCGCTGCTTCGCAATGATAAGATCGGCCGCGTTTCTCTTCTCAGGGTCCCTGGTCTCCTGGTACAGGTCTTCTCGGTAGATGAAAAGCACCACATCGGCGTCGTTCTCCAGTGCCCCGGACTCGCGCAGGTCAGAGAGTTGTGGACGTTTATTTAGGCGCGTTTCGACTGCGCGGTTGAGTTGGGCCAGGGCCAGCACTGGCACATGCAGTTCTTTGGCGACCCCTTTGAGATTGCGGCTGATCTCGGCGATTTCCTGTTCGCGCACGGGGAAGGGTTTGCCGCCACTTTGTGTGGCATGCATTAACTGGAGATAGTCCACCATCACCAGATCAATGCCGTGGGTGCTGTGCAGACGCCGAACTTTGCTGCGTAGTTCGGTGTGCGAGATCCCGGCGGTTTCATCAATCCAGATAGCGATCTCGGCCAGGGTATCGGTGGCTCTGACCACACGATCCCAGTCATCGATGAGCCCCAGGCGCAGGCGGCGCTGGTCCTGGTTCGCCTGCATGGCGATCAGGCGCAAGCCTAACTGTTTGGCTCCCATCTCCAGGCTGAAGAAGGCCACGCGCTTCCCCTCCTTCAGAGCAGCATGCACGGCGATGTTGAGCGCCAGGCTGGTCTTCCCGTTGCCCGGACGGGCGGCCAGAATGACCAGATCGGAGCGTTGTAATCCTCCGCCCAAAGCCGCGTCGAGGGTCCTGTAGCCGGTGGGAATACCCAGGAGATGCTGCTCTCGGTTCTGAAGGGCTTCTAGGTCAGCCATACATGCTGTCAGAACGGCTTCCAGGGAGACGAAATCCCGCCTCTTCTGGCGCTGGAGCGCAAATAACAATTGCTCGGCTCGTTCCTGCGCATCCTCGATCTCCTCGTAGGCTAGCGCGGCAATCTGGCCAGCAGCATGGATCAGACGGCGACAAGCTGCCTTCTGCGCGACAATCTGGGCGTAGTAGACCACATTGCCACTGGTTGGCACGCAATGGATCAGCGAGGCGAGGTAACTGGCGCCCCCAGCGTTTTCCAGGTGCCCCTGCTGCTCTAGCAAGTCGCAGAGCGTGATAAAATCAGCGGGCTCGTTGCGTTCGTAGAGCGCCTGGATAGCCTCGTAAATGGTCCGGTGGGCATCCCGATAAAAATCATCGGGCTGCAGCCAATCAGTCACCAGGGCCACGGCTTCTGGATCGATAATGATACTCCCCAGGACGCCGCATTCCGCCTCGATACTCTGTGGCAAAAGGCGTTCCATTAGCTGCATGCTCCTCTCACGTGTTGATCTTCTTCTACCAGATGCGTCAGACTCGGCAGGCGTGGTCTTCCTTCAGGGAGTGAGTCTGCTCCCCTGGAGCTAAATGATCCTGAGGATCTGCTCGTTCCAGTGGCAAGCCACCAGGTCGCTTGCTGCTCTCGTGCGTGCTGGCGAGCAGCGATGATGTCTTGCTCGCGATCCAGCCAGCGTCGAAAGAAGGCCACGCTCATGCGTTTCTGACTCCGATTCCGCGTAGGATCATCAATCCATTCGCGGGCTGCATCGGCACAGCCCTGGAGTGCGAGCGCCCCAAAGGTGGTATAGTCCGTGATCACGCGCGTGAGGGCCTCGGTGACTGGCAGGTGAAGAATGGTGGCAATCTGTTGGACTGAAGAAGCTAATGAACACAATCCATCAGGCGGCTGAGAAGATAACGGGGCATCATGCATAAAAGGCACTGTCGGCGTAGGTAACGAAAGCCGACCTGAACCATGAAAGTTTGCGGCTGGTGATGGAAGATGAGGGAACCGCGTAATGCCAGCAGGCAAGTCGCTTTCTGCTTCTTGCTTCTGTTCTGTTTCTATTCCCTTCCCTTCTCCTTCTGGCCAGGATGCCCCTGGGTTTTCCTGGGTTTCCCTGGGAGAGCAAGGCGCAGATGCGTTCGGCTGTACTTTGGCCGGTGGCAAAGGGAAGCGAGAAGGGGTGGGCTTGCTCAAGGTTTGCCAATCCCACCAGCGCAGCAATTGGTAATAATGATGACGCCCCACGATATAACAGGTGACGAGTTCCAGTTCAGAAAGCTGGGCGAGCGCATGTTCGATCCGCTCTAGCGGTTTATTAAAGTGGCGAGCCAGCATCCCGGTGTGAGCCCGGCCACGTCCTTCATCGTCGGCGGTCAGCACTAACATGAGCAAGATCACCTGTGTGTCGCTGTCCAATTCCATATAATCTGGATCAGAGAGCAGGTCGGTGGGAATACTTCGACTTTTTGCCATGAATATCTCCTCTGTGAGCCATGAAAAACGAGTTACAAGCGCTCGTTGGGTTCGTTGAGATCGGCGTGCGCGATGCTCCACAGTTTGTCTTGATGGGTGAGCAGATAGCCCACATCTGCGACCAGGACAATGGCAAAGTCTGTGGGCCACAGTTTGGCGCGCAGGTCGGAAAGCGTACAGGTGAGTTTTCTGCGCGCCGCTTTTAGCAGTGCCAGGTCTGCGAAGGAGTCATCCTGGAACTGAGCAATCAGTTCCTCGAAGAGGACCGGTTGCTCGTATCTCTCCATAAGTGTGAGGAGCAGGCGGTATTCATCAGGAGTGCAGCGCATCATCAGGCCATTGATCACGATGGCGTGATTCTCCTCGTTGCGCTGGATCTGATATCCTGCAATAGCAGGACCGGGCAGCAGATGGAGCCGTTTCCGTTGAGCTTCGCGTCTGGGGAGGTGCTGACGCGACGGCGGCGGCAAAGGCTGATGATCCATAGGTGAGAGCCTATCCTTTCTCTTTCTTTGATCCTGGTGCAGCCATCTGCTGTCAGCTTGATGGTGCTCCATCAGGTTGCATACTTGGAATAAGGAAGAAGGAGTGGTCGAAGAGCCGAACGCAACGCACGTTCGGTTGCCTGACGAAGGCAACACGAACCATTCTTGAGAGTTGGTTTGCGGAGAGAATATCAGGTCTCTGCGTTTATTCCAAAGGTTTTCTTCGTACCTCTGAATGTGTTCGGATTCCTCTCCAGGTATGGTGGTACGTTGCCTTTCTGGACCGTTTCCCTGCTTGGAAGTTCGGCACGGAGGATCTTGATCTCTGGGGGTGCTTCGATCCCGAGTTTGACTCGCGTGCGGCCATGTTTGCGCCGGACAACGCCGAGCACGGTCACTCGGCATGACCCCAGAACAATCGTTTCGTTGACGTAACGGGCAAGAATGAGCATGGTTCTCCTCCAAGGAACGCCTGTGGGCGTGTTTCTTTCTCCTCATGGTGTGGGAGCGCGAGGCTGATATGCTTTCATCAGCCCCAAGAGCCGCTGCACAATGCTGTCTAGACACAAGAAAGTATGCCTGGAGGAAGAAAGAAAAGGGAAGAGACCTTTCTGGACTCTTTCTAGACTTTCTCTGGACTCTTTGCCAAACCCTGCCATAAGTGCTTACCAAAAGTCCTGTTCACGAAAAAAGCACCTTCCTAAAAGCTGAGTAGACTTCCCACCTCATTTTTCGTAAAAGATGTGAAGAGTTCTCACTCTTGAAAATGTATACTCAGGTATTCTTTATCATGTGGGTTGGGGAAGAGGTCATGCCGAGCGAGCAAAGGAGCCGTGATCACATGTCGCGGCTGAATCTCAGTGGGAGACAGATCAGGCGTCTTCGCCGGGAACGAGGTTGGACGCTTGCTTATCTACAGGCTACCCTTGAACAGGAGTATCATATTTTTCTGGATCGGACCACTCTCGGGCGCATCGAGCGCGGGACGCGTGCGATCACTGATGTTGAGCTTGGTGCCTTGCGAGACGTGTTAGACGCCTCTGAAGCGGAACTCTTATGGGGAACGATATCTTCTACTTCTGAGGAGAGAAAGAAAGCTCTAAAAGGAGTAAAGGTGCGTTATAGCAGGCCGCTGCCAGGCAAGAAGAGATCGACAGGTGAGGTGAAGAAGCGCCGAAGTTCACGGCATGCTTCTCAGCCTTCTTCTGAGTAATGATCTCAACTGATGCCTCTGCCACTATGCGCGCCTGGAGGTTTTGCTCTAGCGGGCTCTTTAGATGTGCCATCTCTCTTGTTCAACAGCCATTCCCTCTGGTTTCTGCACCGGTATAGCAGACAACTCAACAAAAAATGGGAAATCATTGTTTCAGGAGCATGTCTTGAGGCGTTTTCCCTAAAGAGACCAGTCAACACCTTTTCCTTGGAGAACGGAGGTGTCTGGCCAGCTTCAGGGGGTGTTTCTCTTTTGTAAACAATCGATCTTAATCTATGCCACCATCCCGAAAACCAAATGACGCCTTACGCCGCGCTCGCGAAGAACGAGGCTGGACACAGAGCGATGCTGCCTCTGCCCTGGGTTTCTCTCTTGAAGCTGTACAAAGCTGGGAGAGAGGCAGGCGTATCCCAAGGCCGAAGCAGCAGGCTAAACTCTGCGAAGTCTACCAGCGCACCCTAGAGCAATTGGACCTGGGGCCGCAACCCTCTGGGAAGATTGAACCGCTTCCTGCACAAGACACGCGTGCCCTTGTTCCTGGGGCTCCATTCGCACAAAAAGACTCGTCAGAGATTTCTCTACTCTATGCCGGAGTGAATCTAGATTGGGAAAGGCCGCCGCTTTTCCGGCAAATTACAGACAAAGTACGCCGTCGCATGCTTATGAATGTATGGAGCATTTGTATCGATGGAAAGCTGCGGCATCTCTTGGGCCACACAGCATTGATCGCGCTGAATCTGATGGAGTGGTCTGAAGCGCCGGACTGCTCCTCGCATTTCGTCGTTCAGGAAAACGACCAGCCAAGGCGTGATCTCCCGACAGGCACCTCGATTCTCGATGTGTATGATGACGCTGATGGTGAACTCCTCATTCTGGGAGAACCTGGAGCTGGGAAAACGGTCCTGTTGCTGGAACTGACCCATACATTACTTATGCGTGCAGTACAGGACGAAAGTACTTCCCTACCCGTCGTGTTCAATCTCACCTCGTGGACGGAAGAGCAACCATCTCTGGACGAGTGGCTCGTGGCAGAACTCCAGACCACTTATCACATTCCCGAAAAGGTTGGGCGGACTCTGGTAGAGGCAAATCAACTGGCTCTATTGTTGGACAGCCTTGATGAGATAACCGAGGAGACTCGCCCGGCATGCGTGAAAGCCATTCGAGCTTATCAACAAGAGCATCCGTTGGCCTCTCTCGTGTTGTGCTGCCGCAGAGAACCATACGGCGCGCAAGCGACGCCTCTTGTCTTTCAGCAAACGATCCTGGTACAGCCGCTGACCGAAGAACAAATCGACTTATATCTGAGCAGTGCGCACTGCCAGCGTGAGGCGGTGAAGAGAGCCTTCCAGGAAGACCTAGAACTCCAGCAGATGTGTACCAATCCCTTGATGCTGAACATTATCACGCGGATCTACCAGGATGAAGACCATGCTGCCCTGGCGCTAGATGGATCGCTTGAGATGAGGCGGCAGCAGGTCTTTGACTGGTATACACAGCAGATGCTCACACGCAGCAAGACAGAAACAGCCTCTTCTCCTGAGCAAACGAAGCAGTGGCTGAGATGGTTAGCAAAACAGCTCAAAGACCACAATCAGGTGGAATTTTATCTTGAACGGATGCAACCAGATTGGCTCCCAGACAGTCACGCACGTCAATGCTACCGGAAAATAGTGGTTCGCCTGGTCTTTGGTATCCAGATTTTGATCTCTGCGGTGCTCTTTGCCTGGTTGCGCGGTGGAAAGCAAGGGGAGCTTGTGGGCGTTGGACTCGGATTGCTCGGCCAGTTAGGAGCTGGGCCAGGCAATTCCGTGCTGGGATGGATGGCGCCAGGTCTGGGAGGCGGGTTAGAAGGCGGAGGAAGCCTGGGCATTCTCTTTGCGCTGGGAAGCGTGTTAGTGCCTCTGCTGGTTGATCAAGGAGAGCCGCCAGCCCTCACGGCGAAAGCGCTCTGGCGCGGCCTGGTTAGTGGCATGCGCGCTGGGTTCGTTACTGGGGTAATCGTCGGCATCTTTTCAGGATGCGTGTTTAGTCTAAGCGGAGGGCTGGCCAGTGGTTGGTATCGAGGTCTGGGTGCTGGACTCTTTAGCGGCCTGCTCATGGGGTTGATGATTGGTTTGTTAGCAAGCCTGAGGCAGCTTCCTGAAAGAGAGCGCTCCCCCAGGCTCCATCACAAAGAAATCCCTCTCCACAAGACCGGGCCGATTACCTCTCTATTTGATACGCTCCTGTTTGGCCTGGTTGCTTTCCTGGGGAATGCAGGAGTCTATGCACTGCTTCTTGGTCATCTCAATCGGGATGTGATTGTCTATGCCTCCATCATTGGTCTGTTCTATGGTGTGGCTTTTGGCTTCGGAGGCGGAACTAATCTGATTCGCGAACTGGGCACAGTCATCCGGCCTGCCGAGACGATTAGCTGGTCCTGGCGTGCCGTCGGGCAAACGTTTCTCTCGAATCTCGCAAAGGGGGGAATGATCGGATTGTTCGTGATGGGATGCGGATCCGTCATCCTTGGGTGCGCAAGCGGACTGTTTTACGGCGCAGCCTACGGATTACGGTATGGATTGATTTACGGACTCATTCTCGGCCTGGTCAGTGCCCTCGCGAGTATGCTGACGGGTATGTTGAGAAGCGGCTGGTCAAGCCAGGTGCTCGAAGAACAGCAGTTACGTCATCCCAATGAGGGAGTACGACGCTCACTCAAGCATGCGGTCTTTGCTGCCTGCCTCTTTGGGCCGCTTGGAGGACTAGCCAGCGGCCTGATGTGTGGAGGAGCTTTTGGTTTGATTGGGAGGTTGCCCGGCTGGCCGATCCTGGGAGCAGGTTTTGCGCTGATCTTCGGCATCCTCTTCGCGCTCCATTTTGTGACGCTGGAGGGCGGAATTGCTTGTCTGCAACACTATCTGCTCCGCTGGTATCTCTGGAGAGCCGGCTGTATGCCCTGGCGCTACACAGCCTTTCTTGATAAGGCAGCCGAGCGCGTCTTCCTGCATAAAATCGGGGGAGGGTACATGTTCATTCATCGGCTGCTGCTTGATTATTTTGTCGGCATAGAGGACACTGCATCTCCTGAACGAAGTGACTAGCCAAGTGCTTCAAACATCCTGGCCCACGGTTAGTCAGTCAATGTTCTTGCTTTCGGTCTTCAGGCGCGATATACTCACCTCAACTTACAGGGCAAGGTAACTGGAACACATATAATTAGTGTCACAAAACCCCAAACAGCCAGAATATTCCCACTGTGACCCCAACGGCGAGAGCTGCCCCTACACATGCCTGCAGGACGGTATGAGCGCGAACTTGCCAGCGCGCCCAGCCGACCAGAACCACCAATGGTGATAGGAGCAAGAGACGCGGTCCAAACATGAGCGTAAAGACGGTCACGGCTCCAGCCATTCCTACTAGATGCAGGCTGATTTTCCAATAGCGTGTGATCAGTAAGGAGATACCACACGCCACGATTACCGCGGTCACCGTTGCAATAAGCACACGCGATACGTCCAGTGCATAGAGCAGAATGAAAGCGATAGCCATACATCCCAGCCCAAATATAAGCGGGATCAATCGCTGCTCTCGCACGCTGACGTGATGATCGCTGTAGTGCCCCTGGCGTACTCCGCGTAAGATGAAGAGAAACGGAGCAATCGAGATGCCCAGGACTGCTATCATCCACCAGAGCAACGCATGAGGGATATTCGGCGCGGTCGCAAGCGCGATGACGAGAAACGTTGGCAGGGCGACAAATAAGGGGTTGGAAACTTCAGAAACAAGATGTGCGAGTCGTCCCCACGACTCCTGGTAGGAAATCTTCATGCTCTACAATTTCTGTCTATCTCACCCGTGTTCTAAAAAGGACAAGCTTTGGCGAAGTCGAAAAAGAGGCCATTACCACACCTCTCATGGGCGATCATAGCACGGCCTTCGTCTATCTACAAGCACACAAGTGCTAGACTTGGTATCCCCCAGGAAATAATGGAGATCTCCAGGCTTTGATAAATGGGCTATCGCTTCTTCGGTGAGGAGAACTCTCTCAGCTTACGCAGCTCGACACACAAGGACTCCTCGCTTGAGAGCAATCGTTCTGCCGGAGGTCATAGTTGGGCTACAACCAGGAATTGATGAAAGAGCACATCCAGAAAGCCTTCGCGTTCGATCAGATCGCGTATCTTGACAAGCTGATCGAAGAAGCGCTCGACGGTAAAGCCTGGGATCACCCAGGGGATCGCTTTGAGATACTAAACAATGGCTCCGACGTCGTAATAGCGAATGGGATAGAACTCTTCATCTTGCTCCTGGATCTGCCAGCCACCTGCTTCCAGTTCGCTGACAGCGTAGGCCAGGTTCCAGGCAGCCCTGTTATTGGTGCCTGGATGCATCTGATGCTCTTGCATCGGTGTATACCCCAGCAGTTCATAGACCTGGTGATTGGTCTGATCACCGACTTGCTGAGTGATAAAGGATTTCCCCGGCTTGAGCACGTGAGCCTCCCCCGGATTGA
>Ga0209061_1002655_pt1 | contig 21693 bp, 24 predicted proteins | sample Coa_R1_10_FD_187157 | JGI IMG/M metagenome (GOLD analysis project Ga0209061, IMG submission 187157) | Surface soil microbial communities from Centralia Pennsylvania, which are recovering from an underground coalmine fire - Coalmine... | ecosystem: Environmental > Terrestrial > Soil >...
ACGGCCGTCCACGTGATGAGGGCGCTGCGCGGCCGCACCGCGCAGAGCACGGCCGCAAGCCAAATCCCCGGTGAGAACACACCGGCTTGCAGCGCGAGCATGTTGAGCGCGCGCCCGACGGAAAAACCTTCGTCGACGTGGCGCGTGCCGAAGGTGAAAACGATCGTCGCCCAATGGTGCTGCGCGTTCCAGATCAAGAACGGCACGACGCACGCACCCGCGACCGCAAAGGAAAGCCACAACCCGTCGCGCCACGCGCTCCGCTCCGGCTTGCGCGCGAGCGCAGCGATTGCGATCCCGAAAGGCAGGGCGAGGGCGGTCATGCGAGAGAGCAGCGCGCCGCCGATCGCGACGCCCAGCAAGATAAAATCGCCCAAACCCCGGCCGCTGAAAGCGCGCGCCGCTAGCCAGAGCGTGAGGCACCAAAACATCAGATAGGGGCCGTCCGGACCGGCGGATGCAAAGGGCACGGACACGATCGGCATGAGCGTGAGCGCGAGCGCCGCGACCCTGCCGGCGCGCGCGTCGCCGTCGGCAAGCTCCGTCGCGCACGCCGCGATTGCCGAGGTCGCGGCGAGCCCGCACAACACGAACCCGATGCGCACCGCAAACGGATTGCGCCCGAGAAACGAGAACGCGGCAATCGTCCAGGCGACGGCCGGAGGATGATCGGCGTAGCCGAAGGCGAGGCGGCGGCTCCATTCCCAATAGTACGCCTCGTCGCCGGTCAGCGGCAGCCTCCACGCGGCGACGGCGCGCAGGATCGTCACCGCCGCGACGGTGCTCCAAACCACCGCTCTCGTCATCGCTTTGCGAGCAGCGCCTTCACGTCCGGCAGCGCGGCGACGTCGGGAAAGTCCGGCAAGGCTCGCAAGAGGTAGGCACGCTCGGCATCGTTGCTGCGAAGCGTGATCGCGATATCGTGGACGATGTCTTTCCGGCTCGGAGGCTCTTCGACGATCCTCGCGCCATGGCGGCGCAGTGACGCAACGTCCTTGACGCAGAAATAGTTCACGACGCAGCGTGCCTGCAGTGATGCCGGAGCGACCGCGCGCAGCGCCGTGGGACGAAACAGCCGCTTCGGGCGCACGGCGAAGACGCGATAGCCGAGGTCCCCGAGCACCCTTCGCAAGCTGGTCGGCGTTTCGCCGAACCAGTGCAGGCAGTGGCCGTTGGATTCGACGAACAGCGGCGGCGCGCCATCGTTGCCGAGCACGTGGCGCGCGCTGCGCAGCACGCCGACTTCGGCGCCTTCGATATCGATCTTGACGAGCCCGATCCGCGGGAGCGCCGCCTGATGCGAGAACCAATCGTCGAGCGCGATCGTCTCGACCGTTTGCGCGACGCCCTCGCGCACGGGATCCGCAGAATCGAGGTGTCCGTGCGGGCCGTTGGCGTAGAACGTCGCCGTTCCGGTGCGCTCGCTGACGGCTTTCGGAACGATCGTCCAGCTGTCGAAATCGTTGCGTTCGCGCGAGGCGTGCAGCAGCGCGAGATTTTCTTGCGACGGCTCGAAGCTCGTCACCGCGTGCCCGCGCGAGAGATAGTATAGGGATGCAAGGCCGATGTGCGCCCCGAGATCGAGCACTAGGGTTTGCGGCTCGACGAAGGGAGCAACCTCCGCGAACTCACCGAAGACCGAAGCGTCGCGCCGCTTGACGGCAAGGCTGTCCGAATCGGTTGCGTTTGCGTCGATGCACACGACGACCCGCTTACCGTTCAAGCGGAATTCGACGGGTTGGATTTGGGGCACGACGAACCGTTCAAGATGAAGTACGGCTACCACTGCGAGGAGTGCGAGGACGCGATCTGGCCGGCGACGACCCGCGGAGAGCTCGTGTGGCTGCGCAACAAACAGCACGTCGTTCGCGAAGTCGCGCAGCACGTGCAGTCGGGGCTCGACTCATGGATGAACGAAGCGCTCGAGTTTCTCGACCGCCACACCGGCCACAGCGTGGTGATCGTCAGGAGGCCGTAGTCTGCCCAGCCGGCACGGTTCATCTTCCGGTAAAGCGGTCGTAACGCCGCGGGCTCATGATCGGCATGTGAACGACGACGAGATCCTGGATGGTTTTGCGGAAGCTCGCACCTTTACCGAATTCTGCGTATCGCGACTGCAAGATCGGCTGTCGGGTTTGGATCACCGGCTCATGGTAAAAATTGGCGAAATCGAACAGCGCCTCAACTGCTTGGAACGAGGTTATCCACAAGGCTGCGCGCACGACGATAGGTAAGGCTTCTCAGTAGTGGAGGTTTACGATGCACGATCTCGTCTCTGAGGCAGAGCGGTATCTCGAGATCGACTGGACGCGGGAGGCTCAATCGGAGCGCGAACGCAAAATACGCGCCGCGTTCCTTCGGCGGCAAGTTTCTAAGATATCTGAGAATCCATTCGAAGCGTCGCTAAACCTGCGTGAGCAGATTCGCTATCGCTCGAGTCAGGTCGACGCGTTTGCCGAAGATTTCCGCGCCGCGTGGAAGGTCGTGAGGGAAGCGTGCGATGCATGGAATCGGACAAAACAATTGTCCGAAATGATCGAGATTATTCAAGAAGCCGATCGCGACGAGGTCTAAGCAAACGAGCCGCTTTCGCGGCTCGCTGCATCACCCCGGTAGGAAAGGACTTCTAAATCGGCATCCGCAGCCGCTGGCCTGGTTGCAAGGTCGCGGTCGCAAGGTGATTGTCGGCCATGACGCGGTCGATCGTCGTTTGCACGTCGCCCGTCGCGCTGGTGTGGGCGGCGGCAAGGGTCCAGAGGTCATCGCCGGGCTTCACGATCACCGTGGTGTAGCGTTGAGGGCTGGCCGCGTACAGGTGGCCGCTTGCGAGCGTCGGCAGCGAGACGGCCAAGCTCAACGACGCCAGCGCGATCAGCGGCATCAGGGTGAAGCGTTTCCGTCGTACGAACATTCCGGCTTTCCTCGCTATATCTTGTGGCAAACGTCTGTTCGTCCCCTAGATTCTATATGGCCGCTTGCTTGCCGTCAAGGGTATCTCGAACGTATGTTTGCCTTTTTGGCTGGTTCCTGATATGGTGAGAGCAATCTAAGCGCAGTGTGGCCCCACACTGTGCCGACTGTATGGCACCCTTCCGCGGTGCCCATGGGGGTTGCTTTCCTTTGGCTGAATCACTGACGACCGACCGGCAGCAGCGGATCCTCGACGCGATTCGCGCCTTCACGGCGGAGCGGGGATACCCGCCGTCGGTACGGGAGATCGGCGAGCGGGTTGGCCTCTCGTCCTCGTCCACCGTTCAATCCCATCTCAAGACGCTCGAGCGGCGCGGCCTGCTCAAGCGCGACCCCACCAAACCGCGGGCGCTCGTGCCGTCCGATATGGGCCGCGCGGCGTCCGCCGCGGTCTTGCACGATCCCGAGCGCGGCGACAAGCGGGTCGCACATCTGCCCATTGTCGGCCGGGTCGCGGCCGGGGTGCCGATTACCGCGGTTGAGAACGTCGAAGACACGTTCGCGCTGCCGGCCGGCTTCGTGAACGATCCGAATGCCTTCATGCTGCGCGTACGAGGCGATTCGATGATCGACGCCGCGATCAGGGACGGGGATCTCGTCGTCGTGCGCCCGACGCCGGATGCCAAGAACGGCGAAATCGTCGTCGCCATGATCGATGGTGAAGCGACGGTCAAGACGTTCTACCGGGAAGCGGCGCGCGTTCGTCTGCAGCCGGAGAACCCGGCTATGACGCCAATCTACGCCGACGATGTTACCGTCGTCGGCCGTGTCGAAGCCGTCATCCGCAAGCTCTAGCCTCGTCGGGCCGATCCTCGAGCGTTCGGGCTGCAGCGCGCGAGTCGCCGATGCTGCCAAAAAAGCGGCAGGGTGGCTCGAGCCCAGGGAGCTCGAGCTGCGTGCGCGCATCCGCATGCGCGTCGTCGCGGCGTTCCTCGACGAGGGGCTGACCGAATCCGATCTTGGCGGAACGCTCGGCTACGGCTACGACGATGCGGCACGGGCGCATTACGAATCGCTGCTCGCGCACATCTTCGGCGGCGAACGTGCGCTCGCACGGCTGAATTTCGCGAGCGGGACGCATGCAATCGTGACGACCCTCGCAGCGTGCACCCGGGCGGGAGAAACGATTTTGTGCGCCGCCGGCCGTCCGTACGACACGCTGCATCATGCCTTGACGACGGCAGCGCACTCGCTCGCTTCGCAAGGCGTGCAGTATGCGGAAGTTCCGCTCGACGGCCGCATGCGCTTCGATCCCGGCGCGCTCGCCGAACACCTTGCGAGCGCGCCGGCGCGCACGATTTTCGTGCAGCGCTCGCGCGGCTACAATCCGCGGCCTTCGATGTCGATCGCGGAGATCGAAGAGCTCGTCAGCGTCGTGCGCTCGTTCGCGCCGGATGCGCTCGTCATCGTCGACAACTGCTACGGCGAATTCGTCGAAGATCGCGAGCCGCTCGAGGTCGGCGCCGATGCGATCGCCGGCTCGCTGATCAAGAACCTCGGCGGCGGGCTCGCGCCGGCCGGCGGCTACGTCATCGGACGCGGCGACGTCGTCGAGCGCGTCGCGGCGCGTTTGTACGCGCCGGGTCTGCGCGACGCGCTTGGTTCGACGCTCGGCTTCGGCCGCGCGCTCTTGCAAGGGTTGTTCGGTGCCCCGCTGATCGTCGGCGAATCGCTGCGGGGACTCGACTTTGCCGCGGCGCTGTTTGCGGAGCTGGGCTTCGAAGTCGAACCGCTCGCGGGTGCGCGGCGAACCGATACGGTGCAGGCGATTACGCTCGGGAGTCCGGACGCCGTGCTGCGTTTCGCGCAAGGCTTGCAAAGCGTGCTGCCCGTGAACGCGCGGTTCAAGCCGGAAGCCGGGCCGGTTCCCGGTTACGTCGATCCGGTCGTGATGTCGAGCGGCGCATTCATTGCAGGTTCCACGGCGGAGTTATCCTGTGATGGGCCGCTCCGGCCGCCGTACCAAGTCTACCTGCAGGGAGGCACGCTTGCGGAGCACGTCGCGCTTGGAGCGATTGCCGCCGCGGACGCGGTTCTGAAGGGACGGCAGGGCCTCCAAAGGTAGCAAGGCGACCGTGTACATCCTAGAGATCATGAGCGGGCCGCTGGACGGCAAGACCTGGGAATTCGATAACGAGATCACGATCGGGCGCGACGAGCGCGTCGCGACGGCATGCATCACGATCGATCGCTACGTCTCGCGCAAGCACGCACGGTTGTACGCATCGGAGGAAGGCAAGCTGCACATCGAAGACCTGGCCAGCCGCAACGGAACGCGCCTCGGCGGCAAACCCGTCAAAGGCGACGTTGCGCTCGAGCTGGGAATGCCCTTCACGGTGGGCCGGACGATGCTGCGCGTCGTGAGAGGGTGATGAGCCGAGCGCAGCGGTGTGGTGAGTTTGGCAGCGGCGTCGTTGCGAGGCCGAAGCGGGGGCCCCATGCAAAGCATGGGGGGCGCGGAGCCTGGGGCGAAGCGCCTTTAGAATGAAAATCCTCTTGGGCGTGTGCGGGGGCATCGCCGCCTATAAAGCCGCTGCTCTCACGAGCACGCTCGTGCAAGACGGTGCGGACGTGCACGTCGTCCTCACCGACGAGGCGCAGCGCTTTCTGACGCCGCTGACCTTTGCGGCGCTCACGCGCAATCGCGTGCACACGTCGCTGTGGGACGAGCAAGAGAAGATTCCGCACATCGCGCTCGTACGCGGCGCGGACGTGCTGGCGATCGTTCCCGCGACGGCGAACACGCTTGCCAAGCTCGCTCACGGCATCGCGGACGACCTGCTCACCAACGCCGCTCTCGCGGCGACGATTCCGATCGTCGTCGCGCCGGCGATGAACGCCGCGATGTACGAGCATCCCGCAACGGTAGAAAATCTACGCGCGCTGCGCGCGCGCGGCGTTGAGATCGTCGAACCGGAAAGCGGTTTCCTTGCCGAGCGAGAGCACGGCGTCGGGCGCCTCGCCGACGAAGCGAAGATCGTCGCGGCGATACAAGCGGCCGTGGCGCGCCGCTGTGCGCTGCGCGGCGAGCGCATCGTCATCACGGCCGGCCCGACGCGCGAAGCCATCGACCCCGTGCGCTTCATCTCGAACGCGTCGACCGGCACGACCGGAATCGAGCTGGCGCGCGAGGCCCTGGCGCGCGGCGCGAGCGTCGATCTCGTGCTCGGCCCGACGACCGCCGATGCGCCCGGCACGGCACGAACGCATCGCGTCACGACGGCGCAGGAGATGTTCGACGCGGCCACGCCGCTGGCCAAAGATGCGACGATCGTCGTGGCGGCGGCTGCCGTCGCCGATTGGCGCCCCGCGCGCGCGCACGCGCAAAAAATCAAAAAGGAAGATCGCGCCGGCGAAACGCTCGACCTCGTGCGCAATCCCGATATCCTCGCGGCGATCGCGGCTCGCAAGAACGGCACGTACGTCGTCGGCTTTGCGGCGGAAACCCAAGCGCACGAGCAGAACGCGCGCGAAAAATTGCGCGCGAAGAATCTCGATGCGATCGCGGTCAACGACGTTGCCGGCGACCGCGGTTTCGGCACGGGCGAGAACGAGCTGGTGCTGCTCTACGGGCGAGACGGCCGCATTCCGCTGGGGCGCGGCGCGAAGCGTGAGCTCGCGATGCGCTTCTGGGACGCGATCGCGGCGTTGCGAAAAAAGGCTGCGGATGCGAGCTGACCTGGCGCGCCGCCGGCAACGGCGTTGTTGCCAGGCCGGCGAAAAGATCGTCGCAAGGCCGGAGCGGCCGTAAACATGCTCTTGTGCGTCGACGTCGGCAACACCGACACCAAGCTCGGGTTCTTCGGCGTGCCCGCTTCGGGGCTCGGCCTCGAGATGGTGGCCGACTGGCGCGTGACGACGGAACGGCGCCGCACCTACGACGAATACGGCGTGCTCTTTGCGGCCCTCTTCAACGAAGCCGGTATCGCTCTGGGCGCGGTGCGCGCGATCGCGATGTCGAGCGTCGTGCCGCAGGCGGATCGCGATCTGCGGGAAGGCTGCAAGCGCTACTTCAAAGTCGAGCCTTTGGTCTTGAGCGCGCGAACGCAGCGCGTCATGGAGGTGCGCACCGAGCGCCCGACCGAGCTCGGCGCGGACATGCTCGCCGCTGCGATCGGAGCGCGGGGAAAATACGGCGTGCCGGCGATCGTGATCGGCTACGGCACGGCGACCACGTTTTCGGCGATCGGGCGCGACGGCGCATTCCTCGGCACCGCGATCGCGCCCGGGATCCAGATTTCGATCGACGCCTTGGTGGCCCGCACGGCCAAGCTGCCGCAGGTCGCATTCGAGCGGCCGTCATCGGCGATCGGCCGCGAGACGCTGGAGTCACTGCAGTCCGGCCTCGTCTATGGCTTCGTCGGCCAAACCGAGGGTGTCGTGACGCGCTTCAAGGAGCAGCTCGGCCCCGATGCGCGCGTCATCGCAACCGGCGGCCTGGCCGACGTCGTCGCGGACAATACGGCCGCGATCGATGCCGTCGACAAGGAGCTGGCGCTCGAAGGGCTGCGCATCTTCTGGGAGGCGGAGGTCGCCACGCTGTCATCCCGAGCGTAGGCGCCGGAGGCGCCGCAGTCGAGGGACAGCGAAACGATGGCAAGGTTGCATGAAGATCGATCCGCTCAAGATAGGTAGCATCTCGATTTGGCCGCCGATCGTGCTGGCGCCGATGTCCGGCGTCACGAACCGCACGATGCGTGCGCTGTACAAGCCGTTTGGCTTCGGGCTGACGGTGACGGAGTTCGTGTCGTCCAACGCATTGCAGTACGGCAGCAAGCGGACTATGGAGATGATCGATCAGCACGGCGTCGAGCGGCCGGTCTCGACGCAGCTGTGGGGCAGCGACCCCGAGGTAATGGCGTACGCGGCGAAAGTCGTGCGCGAATGCGGTGCCGACATCGTCGACATCAATTTTGGCTGCCCCGCGCCGAAAGTGACGAAAACGGAAGGCGGCAGCGCGTGCCTGCGCGATCCGGACCGGTGCGAGGCGATCGTGAAGGCCGTCGTCGAGGCGGTCGACTGTCCGGTGACGGTGAAGATGCGGCTCGGCTGGACGGAAAGCGCGATGGTGTTCATCGACGTGGCCAAGCGCGCGCAAGCCGCCGGCGCGCAAGCGATCGCGCTGCACGCGCGCACGGCGAAGCAGTTCTACAAAGGCACCGCCGATTGGGAGCAGATCCGCAAATTGAAGCTGGCAGTCGACGTGCCGGTGATCGGCAACGGCGATCTCGATGATCCGCACGTTGCGATGGCGCGCATGCGAGAAAGCGGCGTCGATGCGGTCATGCTCGGGCGCGCGACACTCGGCAATCCCTGGTTGGCATCGCGCTTGCGCGCGCTGATGGAAGGTCGCGAGCCCGCGCCGCATCCGGAAGCGGCGGAACGCATTCGCTTCGCGCTGCACCATTATCGCGTGATGGTCGAGGAGCTGGGTGAAGCGCGGGCGGTGCCTCAGATGCGCAAGCATCTCGGCTATTATCTCAAAGGCTTTGCCGCCGCGAGCGAGCTGCGCGAAGCGGTGATGCGCGCGCCCACCGCGTCCGAGACGCTGGCGCTCGTCGAGGACGCTCACTTGCGGCTCGAACGCGAGCGCGAAGCGGCCGCAGCGTGATCGAGACCGACACGCGCGCGCTCTACGATGAGGCTTACGAGAACTACAAGGAGTACGTCAACCCGCCGCTCGCGCGAGTGATGAAGCTCTCGGGCTCGCCGCTCGAGATGCGCGCCCACGGCACGACGATCGTCGATCACACCGGAAAAGAATATCTCGACTTCGCGGGCGGCTACGGCGTGTTCACCCTCGGGCACAGCCATCCGCGCGTCGTTGCCGCGGTTCGCGAGCAAATGGAGCGGATGTCGCTCTCCGGCAAGACGATGTTCAACCTGCCGCTCGGGCGGCTGGCAAAACGCCTCGCAGAGATCACGCCCGGGGATTTGCGCTACTCATTCTTCTCGAACAGCGGCACCGAGGCGGTCGAAGGCGCGCTGAAGCTTGCGCGCGCCGCGACGGGGCGCAAGAAGATCGTCGCGACCTACGATGCCTTCCACGGCAAGACGCTCGGTGGGTTGTCCGTGAGCGGACGCGAGACGTTCCAAGAGCGCTTTCGTCCGCTGCTCGATCACGTCGTGCACGTGCCCTTCGGCGACGCCGACGCGCTCGCACCGGCGCTGGAGGGCGCCGCGTGCTTCATCGTCGAGCCGGTGCAGGGCGAGGGCGGCGTCAACGTGCCGCCGCGCGGCTATCTGCAGCGAGCGCGCGAGCGCTGCAGCGAGGCCGGCGCCCTGCTCGTCGTCGATGAGGTGCAGACGGGGCTCGGGCGCTGCGGCGCGATGTTCGCGTGCGAGCTGGACGACGTCGTTCCCGACGTGATGACGCTCGCGAAGGGACTTTCGGGCGGCGTGATCCCGATCGGCGCCTATGTTTCCCGCCCCGGACCTTGGATGGAAGCATACGGCAAGGCGCCGCTCTTGCACACGTCGACGTTCGGCGGCGGCGAGATCGCGTGCGTTGCCGCGCTGACGGCGCTCGACGTGCTGGCGGAAGAACGTCTGGTCGAGAACGCGCTGGCTCGCGGCAACCAGCTGATGAGCGGCGCGCGCGACTTGCAGCGGCGATTTCCCGAGGTGATTCATCACGTTCGAGGCCGCGGATTGCTCGTGGGCGTCGAGCTGACGCACGAAGGCTACGGTGGGACGATCATCCCGGAAATGCTCAAGGCGGGCGTCACCGCCGCGTGGACGCTCAACCAGCAGCGCGTCATTCGTCTCGAGCCGCCGCTGATCGTCACGGGCGCGGAAGTCGAACGCGCGCTCGCGGCGCTCGGCGCCGCAGCCGAGACGGCGCGTGCGAACCTGGGCGCGCTGGCCTAGATGCCCCATGTCGAAGTCGCCATCGACGTTGCCGCTCCGGCTCGTGACGTCTACGAGCTCGCGAAAGATCAGGAACGGTTTCCGGAGTTCATGCCTGACGTCGAGTCCGTGACCGTGCTCGAGCGGCGCGGCGACGCGATCGTCACGCGCTGGAAGACGCTCGTCGAAGAGGCGCCGATCGAATGGACGGAGGAAGACCGCTTCGACGACGCGCGCACGCGCATCGATTACAAGCTCATCGAAGGCGATCTCGATAAGTTCGAAGGCACGTGGACGTTCGACGACTGCGGCGGCGGAACTGCGCGCGTCGTGCTGAGCGTGGAGTACGATTTCGGCGTGCCGACGCTAGCGGAGCTGATCGGACCGACGCTGCAGCGCAAGGTGCAAGAGAACAGCGAGATGATGCTGCAAGGTCTCAAACGCGAAGCCGAAGCGCTCGCGGCGAAGCGCCAGGAAGCGGCGAGTTAAAAAAGATCGGAGTCGTTTCCGGCTCCGATTTGCGTAGCTTCTGGATGGAAGCGTCCCGACGAAGGAAGTAGGCAAAGGTTACATCAGTCTTGTTTCTTCGTCAAGGCCCCACCGAGCGGTCTGCTTAACCGGTGTGAACGTGACGACGTTCATCGCAGGCCCGCTCGGAAATTGGGCGGCGCCCGGCGAGACTCGAACTCGCATCCTTCGCTTCGTCGGGGCGATGCTTTATCCAGTTAAGCTACGGGCGCTGCGGAGACCATAGCCGTTTGATGTGACCATGTTGTTTCCAAAGCATTACAACGTGGAATAGTGCGCTAGGACGGTGCGGGCATGGGTGAGGAGCTCATCGACGATATCGGCCGGGTCGATGACGGTGACCTTGTTTCCCCAGGCTAAGAGTTGATAGATCGCGGGTTCGCGGCCTGGAAAGTCAAAACGCAGCGTGCAGCGGTTGCCGTCCGCATCGACGCTCGATGCACGCCAATACGATGTCAGCGAGTCGATCGCATCCGCCGGCGCCGATACCGTCACGATGAAGCGGTCGATCGTGTTTTCATACTGCTTCGAGCTTTGCGACCAATATGCGTCGAGATCGAAATCGGCCGGACGCTCGAACCGGTCGCTGTTGATTTCCGCCGAGACCATGCGATCGACGCGGAAGCTGCGATACTCGCTGCCTTGGCGCGCGACGAGATACCATACGCCGGATTTCGAGACGAGCCCGAGCGGGTCGATCGTCCGCGAGGTTCGCGCACCGTTCCGATCGCGGTAGACGAGCTCGAGACGGCGATCGTCCCACACCGCGCGCCGCAGCGTCGAGAGCATCTCCGTCGGGACTTCGTCTTGCCCCCAGCGCCGCGCGTCGACGCGAATGCGCGCGCGCGCTTTTTCGGCGATGCTCTTCTGGCGTTCGGACAGCGCGCCCGACAGTTTTTCGCGCGCGCGCTGAAGCGGCGAGCCGAACCCCAAGTCAGCAAGCGGATCGCTGCCCGACACGTAGAGCGCGTGGATCTCGTCCTCTTCGAGCTCCGAGATGGCGCGGCGGTAGCCTTCCATCAAGTGGATGCCGCCTTGCGCGCCGCGCGTCGCGAAGATCGGGACGCCGCCCGCGCCGAGCGCCTCGACGTCCCGATAGACGGTCCGCTCGCACACCTCCAGCGCCGCCGCGAGCTCGCGCGCCGAGCGCGGGCTCTTCGTTTGAAGCAGCAGCAAGATCCGCAAGAGCCGAGCCGACTTCATTTCTTCGAGCCTACCTCATCGAATATGACAGCGGATGTCAGGTATGGTCGGGTATCCTTGGCTGACCTTCCCACCCCCTCCAAGACGGGAGCTCGAAGAATGCCAACCCAAACAGCGACGATCCGCGGTATCGACATCACGGCGTACCTCGCGCAAGATGCAAACCGCGCGGTGAAATTCTATACCGATTTGTTCGGACGCGACGTCACGCAAAGCTACGGAGAGAACGGCGGTGAGTGGACGTTTCCCGACGGCACCACCTTCGGGGTCTGGAAAATGAACGATGGATCGTTCCATCCGAGCGGCGGCGTGATGTTCGCCGTCGACGATCTCAAAGAGGCGTATAAGGAACTCAAATCACGCGGCGTGCAGATCGAAGAGCCGTTCGAAAATCCGCCGTGCTTCATGGCCGAGTGCAAGGACACTGAAGGCAACAGCTTTCTCTTGCACCAGCGCAAGGGCGGGCGAGATCAAGGCTGACGGAAGCGATTATTCAGGCAATCGGAACGCGACGAACTGGTGCTCCCAGCGCTGGTTCGTCCAAAACCGTTCGCCGTCGTAGCACAGCGAGCGCGCTTCAAACGGCACGGTCGCGAGATCGGCGATCTCGGGCGTCGATTTGCGGGCGTCGACTTTGGTGATCCGGTAATCACCCGAGTCGGCGCCTGCCGACGTCGCGAGATAAAAGCATCCGCCGAAAATCGTCATCCCGGTAATCTCGAGCGGCAGCTCTGCGACGACGCGAATCACGCTGCCCTTCTCGTCGACGGCGAGAATGCGCTTGTTGAAGCGCTGACTGAGATACAGTAAGTCACCGTCATATGCGACGAACGAGCCGCTGTCGTCCGGACACGGGACCTTGTCCTTTTCTTTGAAGCCGTGCCCCGGGATGTAGCGGCGGATGAAGCGGTTGTCTTCTTTGCCGTTCTCGCTGCTGACGACGCGCAGCTCGTCACCGACCACGCACATGCCGATCGGCCGGCCCGGCGCGGGAAATTCTTCGAACACCCGGCCCTGGCGCTTGTCGACGCCGTACAAGCGCTTCGTTTCCAGCGAGCCCATCCAAAGCGTCGGCCCGTCGACGGCGAGGGCTTGATTTGCCGGGGCCGGAGATGGTACCCGGAACAGCTCCTCGATTGCACTCAACGTTTGCATGGCGGCGCCTTCGAAAGCGCTGCTGCGGGGTCCCCCGCGTTCGCGGCGCGAAACCCGGCGTGATGGCAGGACCGACGGCGTTGTCGCGAGGCCGGCGAAACCACGGTCGCGTTACGAAAATGGCGATGGGCCGAGCGCCTCTGGGAGGCCCGTGCGAACGCGCGGGGGGTGCGCAGCTTGGAGCGGAGCACCTTTAAATTTGAACAAGTTCTGCTTCGTCATCCACCCGCTCTCGTTCGACGACATTTCCCGGTACGAGCCCGGCGCCGCCGGCAAGGGCCGGGCCATCGTCGCCAAGATCATGGAATGGATCCCGCCCTGGGCGGCGGCGCACGTCACCGGCGTGCGCACGCCGGACGGACGCGAGACCGAGGGCTGGTTCGTTTCCGCGTCGCTGCTGCCGGCGCAGATGCTCGAGCTTCCGCGCGAGGAAGTTTACAACCGCATCGTTCGCGCCGTCGAGATCGGCATCGAGCTGGGCGCGCAGGTCGCGGGCCTCGGCGCGTTTACGGGCGTCATCGGCGACGGCGGCGTTACGGTCGCGCAGCGCGTCTCGATTCCCGTGACCACGGGCAATTCGCTCACGATTGCCGCCGGGGTCGCGAGCCTTTTTCGCGGCGCCGAGCTGATGCAGATCGACGCGGCGAGCGCCACCGCGGTCGTCGTCGGCGCGACCGGTTCGATCGGCTCGACCTGCGCGCGGCTCATCGCACCGCGCGTGCGCGAAATCATCTTGGTCGCGCGAAACGAAACGCGGCTGCGAAAATTTCACGAATCCGTCGAATCTTCGCTTCCGTGCCGATCGTCGTACACGACCGACCTTTCGAGCGCGGTCCGTAAAGGCGATCTCATCCTCACCGCCACGTCCTCAACGCAAGAGATCATCGAGCCGGAAGATCTGCGGGCGGGCGCCGTGGTGTGCGAGGTGTCGCTGCCGCACGACGTCTCGCGCCGCGTTGCGACGGAACGCCCCGACGTGCTGGTGATGGAAGGCGGTAACATGCGCATGCCCGGCAACCCCAAGTTCATGCGCGTCCGCGAGCCCGGTCAGGAGTTTGACCTCGGCTTGCCGCGCGGCACCGCGCTGGCGTGCATGTCGGAGACGATGGTGCTCGCGCTCGCCGACCGGCTCGAATCGTACACGCTCGGACGCGGCGTCGAGGTCGAGAAGGTGATGGAAATCGACCGGCTCGCGCGCGAAGCGGGATTCGAGCTGGCTGACCTGCGCGCATTCGATGTTGCCATCACGCCGGAGCAAATTGAACGGACGCGCCAGATGGCCGGAGAGAGGCGGTCCTTCGACTCCGCGCGCTTCGTGCGCTCCGCTGTGGATGGCAATCGGGGGGAGAGTTCCTCGCTCTCCTCGCGCCGCGCGTGAAACGGGTCGTCAGCGTTTCGCTGGGGTCTTCCAGCCGAGATCATAAAGCGGAGATCGATTTTCTCGGCGAGCGCTTTTTCATCGAACGGATCGGCATGGACGGTTCGCTGGACCGCGCGATCGCAAAAATCAAAGATCTCGACGGCAAGGTCGACGCAATCGGCCTCGGTGGGATCGACGTGTATCTCTATGCGGGCAGCGAGCGTTACGCGCTGCGCGACGGCTTGCGGTTGCTGGCTGCGGCGACGCGAACGCCGGTCGTCGACGGCAGCGGGCTGAAGAACACCCTCGAGCGCCAGGCCGTCGCGTTCGTGCAGCGCGACCTGGGGATCTCGCTGCGCGGCGTCAAGGTGCTCATGGTCAGCGCGCTCGATCGCTTCGGCATGGCGCAGGCGCTGGTCGAAGCCGGCGCCGACGTGCTCTTCGGCGACTTCATCTTCGCGCTGGATCTCGACAAACCGGTGCGCGGCCTGGAGGAATTCGAGAGGCTGGCGCGGCGTTATCTGCCCGACGCGTGCAAGCTGCCGTTTCAGTTCTTCTATCCGACCGGCAAGAAGCAAGATCGTCCGCCGCAGCCAAAATATCCGCAATATTACGAAGAAGCGGCGATCGTCGCCGGCGACTTTCACTTCATGCGGGCCTTCATGCCGGATCGCCTCGACGGTAAGCTCGTTCTGACCAATACCGTCACCCCGCGCGACATCGACGATCTGCGCGCGCGCGGCGTCGCGAGGCTCGTCACGAGCACGCCTGATTTCGGCGGACGCTCCTTCGGAACGAACGTCGTCGAGGCGGCGCTCGTCGCGTTCTTGGACAAACGTCCCGAGCACATCGGTCCGGACGATTATGGGCGCGCGATCGCGCAGCTCGCCCTGCGCCCCCGGGTCGTCGACTTGAACCCATCATCTCCGCTCGGGACGGGCTCTACCGCCTCTGCGTAGAGTCCTCTCGCTCTTCGATCTCTCCGTGCTGGCGTCGGCCTCGATGGGGCCGGCGTTTTCGCTCGCGAGCACGCTCGGCGTGATGGTCGCCGTCTCGGGGTCGCTGGCGCTGCCGGCGCTCGCCGCGACGACGGTCGTGATGGTGCTGCTGGCGCTCACGTTCACCCAGCTTGCGGCTCGCTATCCCGACGCGGGCTCGTCGTACGGTTGGGCGCGGCGTGCCTTCGGCGAGAGCGCGGGAACGTACACGGCGTGGATTTTGCTGCTCGCAAATTTCTTCGCCGTGCTGGCAACGGCAATTCCGGCCGGCAGCTACACGCTCGCGCTCGTTGCGCCGAAACTCGTCGACAATGCCGCGTGGGATGCCGGCGTGGGCGCAGCCTGGACGGTAGCGTGCGCGCTCATTTTGCATTTGGGCATCCGCTCGTCGGCGCGCGTCGCGGCCGCGCTGCTGATTGCGGAGCTGATCGTTCTGGGCGCGAGCGCGGTTGCCGGCGCGATGGTCGCACCGCACCTCTCGGCGGGCGCACCGGCACCCCAAATGCTCGGCGCGAGCGGTTTCGTTGCCGCGATGGTCCTCGCCATTTGGATGGTCGACGGCTGGGAAGTCAGCGCATCGGCATCCGAGGAGACGCGCAGGGCGCCGCGCACCGCGGGCCAAGGCGGCGTCGTCGGGCTGCTCGTGACGGCGGCGTTTCTCTTCGCGTGCAGCGCGGCGTATTTGCACGCCGGGGGCATCGCCGGCCTGTCCTCGCACCAGCTCGACGCCCTGGCGTTCGTCGGCGCGCGCCTCGGAGGCGTTTGGCGAACGCTGCTCGTGATCACGGTGCTGGTCTCGCTGACGGCTTCGCTCGAAACGACGCTGCTGTATCTCGTTCGCAGCGTATATGCGATGGGCCGAGACGGCGTCTTGCCCACCGCTCTCGGGCGGCTCGGTGAAAGCACGCACGATCCGGACGTCTCGCTCGTCGCCGTGACGATCGCATCGCTGCTCGCCATGCTGCTCGTCGCGTTCGTGCCGAGCGCCGACGCCGGGCTTTCGCTGGTGCTCGACGGTACCGCCGTGTTTCTGGGAATCTTGTTCCTGACGAGCTGCGCGGCTGCATTGCGCTTGCGCGCCCAGGAAGACGGGCCAAAGGACACCCCTCTTTACGCTGCAACCGCCGGGCTGGCGCTCATCGTTATTCTCTTCATTGCGGTGGCGCAAGCGGCGCCCGCCACGCGCGCGTGCGTCATCGCCGGCATCGTGCTCGGCATACCGCTGGCGCTGGCTCCCCGGATGCGACGGCGATTCGGGAAGGTAGAGGGCCCGGCGGCTCGGAACATCGGGGGCTGATTCGGAGGGACCGGTTGAACGACAAAGAGATCGTCCTTACGCGAGAGGGCTTGGCGAAGCTCGAACAAGAGCTCGACGACCTGAAGACGGTACATCGCAAGGAAGTCAACGACCGTATCCGCCAAGCCAAAGAGTTTGGCGACATCTCGGAAAACGCGGAATACGAAGATGCCAAACAGGAGCAGGCCTTCGTAGAAGGCCGGATCATGCGCCTCGAGCAGATGATCCGCAATGCGCGCATCATCGACGCGTCCGGCGCAATGGCGGAAGAAGTGCAGCTGGGTGCGTCCGTCAAGGTGAAGGACCTTCGCAGCGGCGAGATGTTCGAGTTTTCGATCGTCGGTTCCGCGGAATCCGATCCGCCGAACAAACGGCTCTCCAACGAGTCACCGCTCGGTCTCGCGCTGATTGGTCGCCGCAAGGGCGATACGGTCGACGTCGAGACGCCGCGCGGCAAAGTCCAGTACAAGATCGAAGCCGTCAACAAGGCGACGAAGAAGGCAGCCGGCAAGAAGGCTTCGTGAGCGAGGCCGATCTCGTAAAAGCGCGCCGCGCCAATCTGGCCGAGCTGCGGGCGCACGGGATCGATCCGTTCGCAACCCTCCGGTACGACGTCACGGCGCACGCGCGCGATTTGAGCGTGCGCTACGTGCAGCTCCAAGCCGGCGAGGCACCCGAAGAAGAGCATGCGATTGCCGGACGGATCATGTCGATCCGCAGCGCCGGCAAGACGTTCTTCGCCGATCTCGTCGATCGCAGCGGCAAGATCCAGATTTACGTCCGCAAGGATCAAATCGGCGACGAGCGGTTTGCGGCGTTCGCGACCCTCGACCGCGGCGATTTGCTCGGCGCGCGTGGCCGCCTCTTCCGCTCGAAGATGGGCGAGCTTACGCTGCGCGTCGGCGACTTCGAGGTCCTGGGAAAGGCGCTTCAGCCGCTCCCGGACAAGTGGCACGGCCTCACCGACGTCGAGAAACGCTACCGGCAGCGCTATGTCGACTTGATCATGAACGCCGAGGTTCGCGAGACGTTCATCAAGCGCAGCCAAATCGTCGCGGAGATGCGGCGCTTCATCGACGCTCGGGGCTTTCTCGAAGTCGAGACCCCGGTGCTGCTCAATGTCGCGGGCGGCGCGGCAGCGCGCCGCTTTCGGACGCACGTCAACGCGCTCGACATCGACGTCGACTTGCGCATCGCAACGGAGCTCAATCTCAAGCGGCTCATCGTCGGTGGGCTCGAGCGCGTGTACGAGATCGGCCGCACGTTCCGCAACGAGGGCATCGACACGTCGCATTTCCCCGAGTTCACGATGCTCGAGTTGTATGCGGCCTACTGGTCGAAGGACGACATGATGGCCTTCAACGAGGAGCTGATGGCACATCTCGTGCAGTTCGTGCACGGAGGCGAGTCGCTCGTCTATCGCGGTCGTGAGATCTCGTTCAAGCGGCCGTTCGCGCGCATCGGCTACCTGGAGGCGCTGGAAAAATTCGGCAAGCTGCGCCGCGATGAGCTGCTTTCGGCACAGGGCTGTAAGAAGATCATGGAAGGTCTCGGGCTGGGCTTTTCGCCGACGCACCCGCACGCGCTGGACAAGATCTTCGAGTCGGTCGTCGAGCCGCATCTCGTCGACCCGACGTTCGTCTACGACATTCCCGTCGTGCTCTCACCGCTGGCGAAAAGGAAGCCCGGCGATCCCGACATCACCGATCGCTACGAGTTATTCTGCCACCACTTCGAGATCGCGAACGCTTTCTCGGAGCTGAACGATCCGGACGATCAGCGCATGCGCTTCGAGGCGCAAATTCGCGAGCGCGCGAGCGGCGACGAAGAGATTCCGCCGCCGGATTGGGACTTCGTCAACGCGCTCGAGTACGGCATGCCCGCGACGGCCGGCATCGGCATCGGCATCGACCGGCTCGTCATGCTGCTGACCGACAACACGTCCATCCGCGACGTGCTGCTCTTCCCGCTGCAGCGCCCGGCGCCGGCCGAGGAGCAATCCGAGAGCGGGGAGACCCTGGGTCGGCACCGTATCGGCCCTGTACTATGAACGATCCGTACAAGGCCTGGGTGGTCCGCGACGAACGCGCCAAATCCGATCCGAAAAGCGGGTTGCCGCTGGCCGGCATGCTGTTCGGCGTCAAGGACATCATCGACGTGGCGGGGATGCCGACGCGCTACGGCGTCGACTTTCTCGAATTCCACCCGCAAGTCGATGCGTGGTGCGTGTCGCTGCTGCGCGCGGCCGGTGCGGTTCCCGCGGGGAAGACGCATACGACGGCCTTTGCCTTCCGCGATCCCGCCGTCACGCGCAACCCGCGCGATCCCGCGCGCTCGCCGGGAGGCTCGAGCGCCGGAAGCGCCGCCGCGGTCGCGGCCGGCGACGTTCCGCTCGCGTTCGGCACGCAAACGCTCGGCTCGGTGCTGCGGCCTTCGGCGTATTGCGGCGTCGTCGGCTACAAGCCGACGTGGGGTCGCATTCCGACCGTCGGCGTCTCGCCGTGCGCGCCGTCGCTCGACACCGTCGGCATCATCGCCGCAGACGTCTCGGTCGCGCGCCGCGCCGCGGAAGCGCTCTTTGCGCTCGACGATCGTGCGCCGGCCTCAGCGCGCCTCGGGCTTGCGCTCGGTTACATGACCGAGGTCATCGAACCGCAGACGCGCGTCGCGATCGAACGCGCCGTCACGCGTTTGCGCGAGAGCGGCCTGGACGTCAAGGACGTATCGCTTCCGGCTTCGATCGAGTTATCGGTTCCGAAAGCCAATCGCCTGCAAGCCGCCGAGACGTGGATGTCGTCCGGCGCGTGGCTGAAGGGCAAACCGCTTCCGCAATGGGTTGCAAAGATCATGGAGACGGGAAGCACGGTCGGTCAAAGCGAGTACCGCGAGATTCGCAGCTGGCGCGAAACGGAACGGGCGACCGTCGCCGAGATTTTCGCGCACATCGATGCGGCGATCATGCCGTGCGCGAATCTTGCGCCCGAGTTCGGCACGACGGGCGATCCGGCGCCGCTCACGCCGTGGACGTTCTTCGGATTGCCGTCGATCGCGGTGCCGATCGGCGACGACCCGGCGACGAAGCTGCCGTTCTCGATGCAAATCGTGGCGCCGTACGGAGCCGACGGCCGTCTTTTGGACATCGCGACGCGCATCGAAACCGCGCTGGCCGGAGCTGAAACCGCCACGGCCGCGCCACGGTCATAACCGACGCTATGGACCTTACTGCTTCTTATCCGCGCAGCGTGCGCGAAAAGCACCTCGGCATCGTCCAACTGGCACGCACGATCGACAAAGGCAAAGCCAAGTTGGCGGGCAAGCTAGGCGACTACAACTACGATTGCCCGATGGACAAACATCTCTTCGAGTGGCTGGGATTCTCCGGCGAACAATTGCTCGAGGCGATCAAGAAAGGCGATGCGGCGACCGACGAGTTTGTGCGCCCGTACATTGCCAAGAAAAGCCAAGCTGAGATCGACAGATTCAATCGCGAATGGCTAGAGTACGGGCCGGCTCCGGGTTCGAGCGGCGAGAAGTACTTTTTGGACCTTCGCAACCAGGTCGCTCCAAACCGTACCGACGTGACCGCGTGGGCCGATTTGCTCGATCTCGACGAGAAGCGCCCCGTGCCGCAACGGGTGCACGCATAAGTTGCCGACGTATCGCCTCGTTGTCGAATACGACGGCACGGACTTTCACGGCTTCCAGTATCAGCCGCAGCTGCGAACGGTCGCCGGTGTGCTGGAGGGTGCGCTTTGCTCCCTCTTCCACTCCGAGATCCCGGTCGCAGCTGCGGGACGCACCGACGCCGGCGTGCATGCCACGGGGCAAGTCGTTTCTTTCAAGGCGGCAAAGGAGTTTCCGGGCGAGCGACTTTCGCTCGCGCTCAACGCGACGCTTCCACCCGACGTCAGCGTGCGCGAAGGCGGCATCGCGCCGCCGGGATTCTCGGCACGATTCGACGCATACGAGCGAATTTACGAATATCTGATTCTCAATCGCGCGATGCCGTCGGCGGTGCTGCGCCGTTGGACGCATCACGTGCATCGCCCGCTCGACGAAGCGGAGCTGGCGCGCATCGGCCGGGCGATGGTCGGCACGCATGATTTTCTCGCGTTTTGCGGCGTGACGCCCGAGTTCGGCGGCACCGTGCGCACCGTCAATGCGTTTGACGTCGAGCGTGAAGGCGACATCGTTCGCATAAGAATCGCGGGTGAAGGCTTCTTGCATCGCATGGTGCGCATCGCGATCGGTACGGCGATCGAGATCGCGACGGGGCGCCGGCACGAGGACATGGCCACGATCATCGCGTCGCGCGACCGGCAGCGCGCCGGCTACACCGCCCCGGCGGAGGGCTTGTTCTTGGCGGGCGTCCGCTACGCGGACTTCGAGACGTATTGGCGGCCGGGGATAGCTTATGTCGGTGGCTAAAGCAACCGCTTGACGGTGAAGGCGGCACTCCGTATACTACCGGGGTTGCCCATGCGGACATACCTCCAAAAGACGGCCGATACGAAGCACGACTGGTATATCGTCGATGCTGCCGGCGAGCGCCTCGGAACGCTTGCGGTTCGCATTGCGCGCGCCCTTTCCGGCAAGCATAAGCCGACGTGGACGCCGCACATCGACGACGGCGATCACGTGGTCGTCGTAAACGCTGCGAAGGTCGAGCTGGGTGGGCGCAAGTGGTCGCAAAAAGTCTACCGCCGCCACAGCCAGCACCCCGGCAACCTGCGGACCGAGACGGCCGAGGAAGTGCGCGAGAAGAAACCGGAACGGCTGGTTGAAATGGCCGTGCGCGGAATGCTGGCGCCCAACCGGATGCGCGCCGCGCACCTGCGCCGCCTCAAGGTATATGCCGGCGGCGAGCACGAGCACACCGCTCAGAAGCCGCAGCCGCTGCCGTAAATGCAAACGCAAGACGAAAATTTCTTAGGAACCGGACGCCGCAAGCGCGCCGTCGCACGCGTGAAGCTGGCGCTGGGATCCGGACAAATCACGGTCAACAAGAAGGCGCTGGAAGATTACTTCCCGCGCGAGATCCTGCGGCAAATCGTCCGCCAGCCGCTCGAGGCAACGCAAAGCCTGAGCCGTTTCGATGTTGTCGTGAAGACGGAAGGCGGCGGAATCTCCGGGCAAGCCGGCGCGATCCGTCATGGGATCGCGCGCGCGCTCGTCGCCATGGACGAGTCGCTACGCGAAGTGCTGCGCCGCAACGGCCTGCTCACTCGCGACCCGCGCGAAAAAGAATCGAAGAAGTACGGCCGCAAACGCGCACGCAAACGCTTCCAGTTCAGCAAACGCTAAGCGCCTCAGCGGCACGATAGCCGCGCGTC
>Ga0209061_1002656_pt1 | contig 21685 bp, 15 predicted proteins | sample Coa_R1_10_FD_187157 | JGI IMG/M metagenome (GOLD analysis project Ga0209061, IMG submission 187157) | Surface soil microbial communities from Centralia Pennsylvania, which are recovering from an underground coalmine fire - Coalmine... | ecosystem: Environmental > Terrestrial > Soil >...
GCCGCGCCGCTCGCATGCGCCGCCGTTCCAGTTCGACTCGATCAATTTTCCTTCCGGCTGGATGTCCCATGCCTGGGAGTATAGCAGCGCCAGTGTCAGTTGTCACTACCTTATGTAATATTCAATAGACGGTCAAGTGCTGTGCGTAACGCAGACGGTGTGCGATGGCCACTTCGACAGGCCGAAGACGAAGCGGAGTGTTCGTGCACTTCCGTTGTGCCGACAAGCTGTCTCCATTCTTTCCGCTCTTCGCGGGAACGGTTGCGAACCCGAGCAGTTAGTTTTTGCAACCCAATCGGGCAAGCCACTGTGCCGGCGAAATCTCTTGCAGCGTTATTTGCGACCGACGTGCGACAAGCTCGGCCTGCCACGAATCACGTGGCATGGCTTGCGGCATTGCCATGCGACGTTGCTGGACGCTGTAGGAGCACCGCTAGGAACGGTCCAGGCGCTTCTGGGCCATGCTTCGCCGGAGATCACGAGGCAAATCTATTTGCACGCGATTCCGGCGGAACAACGCCGAGCGGTCGAGGAAGTGGAGAAGCTTTTAGTTGGACCCAAATGGACCCAAATTGAGGAAATCGCGGGAAGGCCGAATTAGCAAGTGATTGAAATTGCAGGCAGATGGTTGGTGGACGTGAGGGGATTCGAACCCCTGACCCCCTGCTTGCAAACGAGGTAAAAATTCAATCTAAGTCGTTGCTTCGGTTGCGCTTATCAGTTTGGAGCCACGCTTGGGTTGCTCCAAAGTTGCTCCAATAAATTGCCTCGCGGCCAAAAACAACCTCCTGGTCCCAAAGAAGGTGGTACAAAAATCTAAGTGCCGCGTCTGGTGTCGCTTTGCCGAAAATTCGGGGCCATTCTTGCCTCTTTAGCTGCACCCAATCCTGCACCCAAGGATTCGCGGTGGTTGAATTCCCGGCTTAGCGTAGATTTCACATGTAATAGCGATAGTGTTCAGCAGGCTCCTTTTTAGCTGTCATTTTGAGAATTTCTCCGACGCGGCGTGAGAACGCCAACGTTATTGGGTCATGCGTTGCAAATGCTGACGTGTTCCAGTTCAGCTTCGTCAAGCGCAGGATGTCTTCAACGCAGTCTCTGAACGTCAAGGCCCCCCAGTTCTCGGTGATCTCCAAGGGCTGCGGGATACGGAAGCCTGAATAGCAGCGCAAAAAGGGCGCATATCCCGTTGTATAAACCAGCCCCTTTTTGCCACCGAAATCTACCGTGGTGCCACGCAACACAGCTTTGTAGCCGGGACGAAGGCAGAAGATACCGCGGCGAGTTATCGTCAGCAATGCGTAATGGGCTATTCCGTTGAGCGCCTCCTCGAAGCCAGCGCGCTCGTCATCCGTGTAGCGGGAAGTCTTGTGGAGCACTACCTTGCTTGGCTTTGATCCGACCTGCTTTTCGTATACGGCCAAGACCCGCTTTAGAATTTCGCACGCCTCTTGCCGCTTGAGGTGCGGAGCTTTCTCCTTCTCCTTGCGCTCATCCCATTCCACGCTGTCGCCACGCAGCACAAATCCCTCACCGCGCTCCGTAAAAGCTTGTGCAACGCTGGTTCGCAGGAAAGGGGAGCGTGCCTCATCTTCGTGGTAGAAGGACAAACCAACAAAACAAGACCCTTCCATCACATCAGCGAGTCGCCACGGGATGATGCGTGCCTTGTAAAGCAGGGCGGTCGAGAGGTTCCAGGCCCGGCTTGCGAGGTCTTGCACGCCACGTGTTCCGGCCAAGGTGCGATGCCAAATGAGTTGTGTTGGCAGCACGTCCATGCACTCTGCCTTGAGGCCACGCCGGAAACTTCGTGAGCTTTCATCATTGCCTTCCTCGACCTCATCCTCCAAGGGGTCCCCAAGGCCGGCTTGTTGTTTGTCGTACTCGGCGATACCGGTCCGGCAAAGTTCTTCGATCCGTTGTGATGTCACGCACAGCACCACATCGGGAGGAGAATCTAGAGCGGCTAGTGCGCGAACTTCATCAGCAACAAACCGCTTCAGCAGGCCCACTCGACGAGTGAAGTCCTCTTCTGTTTCCACAAGGCGTACGTCCAGAGCTCTCAGAGGGCGATGCCAAACGGTCTGTGTGACTAGCTGGACCTGAAATGGCTCACCCGAATTGATACCGGGGAATGACGGATGCAGGACACAATCGACTTTTTCTGTTTGTTCAATCGGTTTTTGAATTTGTTCCAGGAGCGCCAACGCACGGTCAATTGCGTCTGCCGGACCAACGATGCCGACATGAATTGATTCACGACGGGTTGGGTCGGTCTTGCTATATGGGCCAAAAGCAGTGAGGCCGGTTCGGGGATCAACACACCTCTGCTTGCCGCCGAACAGGAGCTCAGGCTCAGGCAGATACGCGCACTTCAGCAGGTCGGTTCTTGGAGAGAGCAGCGATTCAAGCGGTACAGCCTGAAGGACCCTGGGAGACTTATTCCTCGCCCTGCCCCTTTTCCTGCTCATCTTCTGGGAAGTTTTCATCCTCGGCATGTTCGATTGCACTCTCGCTTCCAAACAGCTCTAGTTGCGGCACCTGCACATCGTCTTCGATTTCAGCCTGCATCAGAGCGTCGAAATTCATCTGGTCGCTGGCAATACCGAAGTCCAACATGCCAGAGACCGGCGTCAGATCAACATCAATGGCGCCGCCGCCTGTCTCAATACGCAGTTCCGACCCGCGAGCTATCACCAAGGACCAGAAGCGCAATGAACGAAGTATCTGGCCGTTCCGCTCTTGATTCAACCAATGGGAGAGGATCGGCCCGACCCATCTGGAGGTACGCGGTGTCTTGCCGTCATCTTTGGTCAGGAGGTAGGTCGGTTCAATACGCAGCATCAGCTTGTCCATAACCAGCATGAAATTCGCCCTAATCCCCTGGTGACGCCAGCCGAACGGAACCTCTTTGAAGCTGCCGTCCTCCTGCTTGACCCGGCGGGTGTGGGGTGTGGTGACTTCGCGCCATCGTCTTTGGCCACCGGGCATCCAGGCAATTCGTTTCGGACGACTCCTCTTGAATGGGGCAAAAAAATATCGCCCCCGGGAGTTGTCGAACCGAAGCCACTTCGCCCAGGCGTGCTGTCTGAGGCTGACGTTCAGCAGTTCAATTGCTCGTCGGCTGTACTCAGCATCGGAGAACCAGTCGGCGAAATCGTCTGAGGAAACCCTCGCGTTCTCCCTCAATGCGCTCCGAAGATCCTCGGACTTGTTCAAATCGCAAAATGTATATAGGCAGCCATCCCGCAGGATGAACGCAGGCGGGTGTTCACAATGTTTTCTGATGTCTTGCTTTTGTCGCAGCTTAGATGATGCGTAATACACCTTCGGGGGCAACGCGGTGACGCGAAAAAGATTCGAGACAAGGCGCTCATCGACGCGATCCGCTTCGGTCGAGGCAGTTATCAAAATCGGAGTGAGTTCATACGGCAGCTGCTGGACGACTGCCGCTCTCAGCGGCAGCAGGCTCCCTTTGCCGCGCCTCAGCGGCTCGCCTCGCAAACGAGCTACGAGTTCAGCAAAAGCCTCCTCAAACCTCTCCTCTTCGCGGAAGTCGATCCAGTTGCGAACGCGCAGCGTCGGAGGAAGGGTAACGTTCTCGCGCAGCAACGGAATGACCTTCCCTAATGCGCCCGACGGGTCAGCCCATACAGCGATTGACCGTTCCAAGGTTGGCCAAGGCGCTGACAGCATTGCTCTTGTTACCACCACCCCGTAGAAGCGCACAGAATCCAGATTGCGCTCCATTTCGAGAACAATGTTCTGACCTTTATCGAAATCCCATTCATCCATGACCACGCGCAGGTTTCGGTCCCGGTACGGAATGGCTTCAATTCGGCTACCGAGCATCTTTGTCCAATCCTTGTCTGCGCCTGTATGGACCAAAAAGATGTCCTTTTCCGGTGAGGAGCACGAACCAGAGGCGAAGCCTAGTGCTGTCTGCGGTGTCATCTGCAAGCCAAATTTCTCAACGCCATCGGCGCGGATGAATTATCCACGCGCCCGCTTAAAGCGAATAGAAATCGTCCTGGTCAGTGGCGAGTGCCGACCACGACTACTTGGTCTGCCAAATCAAAGGTAGTTCCACCTGGGTCATATTGACCGAAGCGTGTGCGATAGGCGTCGTTATCGAGGATTTCTAGTTCGTCCGTTTCTCCCGCGCCACCCTCGTCAAGACCGGCCCCAAATCTAATCCCGCCAAATTCTGTCAGCACGTAACGATTATGAAGTTCTTCGCCGCCGTCCTTCTTACGCCATCGAATCAGGCGAACTCTTACGCCAGCTGGAATCAAGTTAGGCAAAACTGCCTGGCACCGCCCCGAGAAGTACTCCGCCGTTGGTTTCCCTTCTCCATCAGCACTGAGATGTACTTCAATAGTGGTCAGCGGGAACGCTCGATTTTCAAGCGCAACGCGCACAAATTCTTGTAAGGCGCGACAGTACTCCTCACGATTCGGATTGAAATGCGGGTCAACCAAACGGATCACCTCAGAAAATAACATTAGCGGGCCAACAGCTTGTGCCATCTGCGCGGCTTCACGCGGTACAATCCGCGTCCGACTGACTCGCCACAGCGCATTGTTGTCGTCAACTTCGTCGCCTCTGAGCACAAACGCCATTCCGCCGGGGTTTGCGATTGCGAGGATCGCGTGAAACGGCTTCCGCTGATGCTCAAGCTCGGCATTTGGCAACCACTGCAGCTCCGGGTTCCAGCGAGAATTTGGTCGGCGCAAAATCTTCTCATCCAGATTTCGCAAACCTTCCTCAATCTTCTTTCTCTCGACTTCTCCGCAACCGTACAAAGACTCGTATACCATCCTCTTCCACTTCTGTGGGTATCGGGATATGAGGCGACCGTGTGGAACCCCAAATTTTTCCGTGAAATACCGGAAATTGTTCCAGTCACTTAGAAGGGCGGGCTCCAGCGCATACTCGTGGATCATGGCTCAAAAGAGTTCCTTGGCCCTTTCTTCAAAGAATCCCTTTGGCCAGCGGGCAGCAAACTCGCCGTCTGCGCGAACGGGAATCTCAGTGACCGTTGAACCTTCCTTGGTCGGCGTTATGTATAGCACCGCCACATTCTCGGGACGGACGGGCTGCATTCCCTGAGGAAGCTCGTTGTCAGCGGTCTCCCGGATGCGCCGAAGAACTCGCAGAATCAAATGTTCGCTGTGGGTCTCGAGCAGGAACGTATTCTTCTGCTCTCCAAGCGCGGACGTGATGAATACATCCGCCAGTTCAGCTTGTAAGGCAGGGTGAAGATGGATTTCAGGCTGCTCCATGGCAAGCACCTTTCCCGAAAGTGCGTAAGCCCCAACCAAGACAGGCAGCACCTGGCTGACTCCGATGCCGACATCTCTGTGACTTACAAGGGTGTTTGTACGGCGATCCAAAAGACCGAGCTCTGGCACTTTCTCTAGGGGGGATTTCCGAATAGCTTGCTTCAAACTACGGACCATGGACTCGGGATCTGGCAACCACATCAGTTCATCCAAACCATGTCGATCATCCTCGTCAACGATCCCTGCCTGCACAATGCCTTCCAGTTCTTCGAGCATCGGGGCTTCGAGATCGTCGATCCCAACCAGCTCCCGAACAACAAGTTCATAAGGCGTTTGGAGCTTTTCCTCGGAGCCGAGCCACGCATTTACCGCTTGGCGGATCTTCTTGTCTCTTCGCACTTCATCCCACGCATAGCCGCCGCCGGCGAACCAGTTGGGATCGTGATGCTGAGAGAAGGCCAAATGCCGGGGAGGATACGAACGCAGGGGCCCCAGGTACTGCAAGCGCAAGAGCTCTTGTTCGACGGCTTCGGCTAGGCCATGCAGCAACTCGTCGATCCTTCTCGGAATGAAAAACCGCACTGCGGCCGCCAGGTCCTCCCGCCGCTGACCCTTGCTGATTGGAAATAGGGAAAGATTTCCTTCCGAGGCAAAAGCTTCGGATCGCGACAGACCTTTCGGAAGCAACTTTTCCGCCGTCGCGGTGATTTCTGGAACGACGCTGCTGATTGCCTCATCGAGCCCTTCGTAGTCGGAGGGTTGAATCCCTGCCGCCGTTGTAGAGGTCTCGACAATTGCACGCACGACTTCTCGAAACACCGGATGCTCGTGGTCAATCCGGTCAAGTTGCAGACGGGAATCCCGCCGTCGGCTCATTCGGAGCAGGGTTGTGCCGTCCCCGATGACCTCATAGGAATCCACTTCCGGCTTCGCGCCTGCGAGCGGCCGCCCTTCATTGTCGAGCGACATCCCCAACGAAAGGTTGACGGCGACGGTTGCAACTGGCGCCAGCAGCTCGGCAAGCCGCCCCCGCAGGCTCCCCGTGTCTAGCTCCATTGTCCATTGCATTCGCCGGCTAGCATCGCGCCGGTATATGTATTGATTGAATCCGCCCAGGTCCACGGCCTCGCCGCCGACGTGCGTGCGGTGCACGTCCAACTCGCCTGTTTCCAGCGCATGCCGAGCGAGGACGAGGCTGTGGATGATGCTCGATTTGCCGGAACTGTTCGGCCCGAAGATGAGCGTGAGCGGGCGGATGGGAATCCGCTGCGCGGCGGCAAACGCCTTGAAATTGGCCAGCCCGAGAGCGGTCAGCACAGGAGCGCCTCTTTGGGAAGATTCAGGAGTTTCGCCTGTTGTTCCATCTCCGCCAGCAGTTCCTTCATGCGCGCCTCGCGCCATTTGGCGGTCAGGTCACCGGAGAACGCACGGTGTAGCAAAGCCGCCCACAGCTTGTCGCAAATGTGGCCTGAGCGTACCCGTTGAACCCTTAGAGATCTGAGGTCTTGGTACCTAGCCGTAAACTCTCGTAGCGGCTTGTCGGCTGGCAGCGGAATGCGGAGGGCTGCCAGTGCGGACACAGCAACAGAAGCTTGGTTCACCCATCGCTTGGCAATGGATGGGAAAAACCTCTTCGACCACAGAAGATGCAGGAGGGCAGCAAGATATTCAGGCGTGATACGAGCATCTGACACGCGCAGGCGGATCAGATGATTGCTGAAGAGGTAGACTCGGTCATCTGGTGGCAAGAATAGACATGCCTTGCCGATCTTGTCCTCGCTGTTTGTTCCCATGAAGAGCACATCTCTCTCCATGAGACGATAGCGCTCGACACTGCGGTCGAGCGGAACGGTGCGGACAAGGTCCAAGTTGAGGACACCCGCATCATCGACGTTGTTCATCCGAAGATGCGGCACACCATTTTCAACATCTTTCTCCCCGCACGCGAATCCGTTCTGAAGTTCAACGTCGAGTTCCGCGAGTGGAATGACCGCGCCAGAATTCACCAGTGCCAGGGGGTCGCCGAACATTTTGTAGAAGAGGGCGGGGAGGATGCGGGCGGCCTTGGCGTCGGCCTCGGCTCGCTTTTTGCGCAGCGCGTCCGCCTGGTCCAGTATCTCCACAATCCGCCGCTGCTCCGACGGCGGCGGCAGCGGCAGCTTTACTTCCTTTACATCCACGTCGGACACAGCAGGGTAATGCGCTCCTCGCACTTTGCCGCTAATAATCCCTATGAAGTCGGGTGTCGTCAGGTAGTAGAAAAGATATCTCTCGTCAATAAGTTCCCGATTTGCTCGAAGAACGCAGAATCCTGTGGATGCGATCTGACCATCCAAATCCGGAGGAACTAAAGCAACAGCATTAAGATTCGGGCGGACAGTGGACACCAAGACATCGCCCTCGCGCACTTCCTTCCTCGCTCTGCTGGGAGCGTCTGACCCCATGATGATAGGGGCCGAGGCGACAGTCTTGAGACAACGGTCTATGCCCGAAATGTCTACGTATCGGAACGCCTCACAGGGGTTTCTTGAGGGATCTCGCATCTGTGTCGGCAAGCACGCCTTGCCAATCGGGATCGTCGGCCACTTCATTCCGCGGCCTCCACTTCCCCTAGCAATTTCTCCAGTCCTTCGGCAATGTCGCGTTCAATCCCGAGCGTTTCTCGAATGAGCTGCCCTGGGTCTTCTTCGGGCGGCTTTTCGGCCACTTGCGGTTTATAGCGCCCAGCCGCCAGGTTGTAGTCGTTTTCGGCGATACTCTTGACGGTAGTCCACCAGCAGCGCGGCTCCACACCGCCCGCGGGCAGCAGCGTTCCGGCCTCGACGCCGGGCGGATTGACGAACTTTGAAGCCTTGTAGGTCTCCCAGTTCCGAAGCAGTTCTGGAATATCATTCCGCTCGGGCGTTTCCGGCCGCCCACCGCCCACAATCTTGTCGGGGTCGAATCCATCGGCGCGAACTTCGAAGAACCACACTTTGCGCGAGTCCTTCACCTTCTTGGCCACGGGGTTTTCCGGCCTGCGAAAGACCAGCACTCCGGTTTTGACGCCAGCGTAGGGCTTGAAAACGCCTGCGGGCAGCGACACAACCGCTTGAAGGTCGAATTCCTCGACCAGCTTCCGGCGCAGTTCGGTGTGCGCGGAAGTGGAACCAAAGAGCAAGCCCTCGGGCACAATTACGGCGCACCGCCCTCCCGGAGCCAGGGCTTCCATCATGACGCCCAGAAAGAGCAGCTCACTTTTCTTCGAGTTGGTGGGCAGGTCCTTGCGGATGGATTCTTTTGGCAGGACTCCAGCAAACGGCGGGTTGGAAAGAATGACTTTGTATTTGCGGGCGAGATCATCTTCAGTCAGGCCGCCGAGTTCGGAAAGCGCATTCGCCCGCTTAATCGCCGCGTGCCGGATTCCATGCAGCACCAAGTTCATCATGGCAATCCGAATCATTTGGCGCGACACATCAAATCCGTAGATCGACCGCTCAAGAAGAGTCCAGTTTGGCAGTTTCTCCCCAGGACCTTTGCGATACGTCTGCAGGGTGGGAATTTGCTTCTTGGCCTGCTCCAAACTTTGACCGCGTTTTTCGAGCCACTCTTCGCCGTAAATCGGGACTTCCTGAGGGTCCGACGAATACTTCGCCAGGATGTGCTCTACCGCATCAATGAGGAATCCCGCGGTACCGCACGCCGGATCAAACATGGTGTCTCCGAGATTCGGATCAACCATTTCGACCATCATCGTTCGAATTTGCCTGGGAGTTCTGAATTGGCCGTTCAGCGCAGATTGTCCGAGATGTGTGAGCAGGTATTCGAAAACGTCGCCCTTAACATCCGTGCCCAGTTTATTGAACTCGATTCCGTCAATTTCATCCACGACCTGCTTGAGCACGTTTGGATCAACAATTTCAAGCACCGCGTCGCGAAAATACTCCGCAATCTGCGGTTCTTCCTTAACGAGCGAGGCCATGTACGGAAAAACGTCGTCGCGGACAAAATCCCGCAGGTCCTTCCCGCTCTTGAAACGCCACTTGGACCAGCGAAAGCGTTCCGCCTGTTTGGGAAAGAGGAGTTTTCCGTTTCCGTTGCCCTTGGCGCCCACCATGCGCGACCGCAGTTCCCGCAGCGCCTCCTCCTCATCCAGGAGTTTTAGGTAAATGAGATAAGAAATCTGCTCGATGTAGGTGACCGGGTTGGTGACTCCTCCCGCCCACAGAATGTCTGTGATTCGGTCCAGTTTCCGGCGAAGGTCTTGATTCACGTGTCCACCTTCATGCCGTCTTCTGTTGAAAGACCGACGAATTCATGTCGCTGATGATTGCCTGCAATCCAGTCTCTCCAAACAGCTCAACGCCCAGACCGGCAGCATTGAGGATTGACAATGGAGGATTGAAAAGGTCCTCGACAGTGATTCTGCCGTTTGCGATACCGCGATTCTTCAAGAGAGCCAGATATTGCGCCTGCTGCGGCGTCAGCGACTTTGATACAAGCCAGGCCTGGAAATTTTCAGTAATTTCTTCTTCGCGGCTCTTGATTTGCAGCCGACCGAGGGCCGCCTTGATGAAGTCAACCAGGTTGCCTCCAGGCTGCCGATACGCGCGCCTGAGATTGTCTTCGTTGAAATACATCTCAGGACGGTTCAGCCGTTCGGCGAGCGCTTGCTCCTCTTCGGCTGTGAGCGGCTTGCCGTCACGAACCTTGGCTATAACATCATCCTTCGCGGCGGCATCGCGAATCGTTTTTTCCCAATTGGTCAAATAATCACGTTTATCAACGCGCTCGCCCTCAGGCCCCACTTCGACGTACGTAACCGCATAAAGCCATTCATCCTCCAACCCAAGTTCCGTCAGCTCACGAGGAGATTTCAGCGCCTTCTCGCCCCCGCTGCTCGCTCGCCCGCCTCCTGTTCCAGTGAAAATATCCGTGTCACTATCGTTGAAATACTGATGGTTGCCGAAAAAATCGTAGATAACGAATCCGTTTTTCCCGATGTGAGGAGCCGTGCGGGTCCCGCGCCCTCTCATTTGTTGATACAAGATCGGACTGCGAACGCGCCGGCAAAGCACAAGGTGAAGAACTTCCCGGCAGTCAAAGCCGGTATCGAGCATTCCAACGCTGACAGCAACTTGCGGATAATCTTCCCGCTTGAATTTCCTTATCAGTTCGTCGGAATTCGCCACATCGCTAGTAATGACCTCAGCGTAGCGCCCCTTGCATTCCGGGTGAAGCTCGTTGAGGTAGCTCGCGAGCCGTGCGGCGTGATGTTTCGTGATCGCAAACACGATGGCCTTTCCAGGCCCGGGCTTTTGCTGCGGGGCCAGCGACTGATAGTTGGCCCAAGCGAGGCGGTCAAACTCGGACATCATCTTCTGGTTTGTGTCTTCGTTCGTCCACCTCTTCTCGAATTCGGCGGGGTCGTAAGTTTCTTCGTCAACCTCCGCGCCCTCCGCGAGGATTACGGTCATCCCGGTTGCGAACTTGTATGGTGCCAGATAGCCTTCAGACATCGCGCGCTGAATGGGAAATGCAAAATCAGGCTGACCGTCCCGACACTGGTAGAACTCAAATGTGTTTCTTTCTATCAAAGCCGAAGGCGTAGCGGTCAGGCCGATGTGAAGGGCATCGAAATGCGTCAAGGCAGTTTGCCAAGCGCCGTAAATCGATCGATGACATTCGTCGGCCACGACAACGTCAAAATATCCACTCGTATATTCCTCATATCTGCCAATCATAGTTTGGAGCAAGCAGACGGTGATTTGCTGTTCTTGCCGCCCCATACCAGGTCGTAGCCAATAGCTACTGTGTTGGCCAAGAATGTCTTGAATTGCTTCGAGAGCTTGCTTCGCAAGTTGCTCCCGGTCCACCAAGAAGAGAATCCTTTCTGCTCGGCCTGCTTGAAGAAGGCGTTTTAGATACAAACAAACGAGATCTGTCTTTCCCGTTCCGGTTGGCAGCTCAATTAGAAACCGACGTTTCCCAAGCTCAACCGCCTGATCCAGGGCTTGCATCGCTTCGTGCTGATAGGAGCGTACCTCGCGTGTTTCGCCCTGCCGGACGTAATAGTCGGGAATTTCAACGGTGGCAAGGGGCTTCCGCGACGCTCGCATTTCCACGAGACGTTCGAGGTCACGGCGTGAGAAGAACGAATTGACGATCCTCGCGTCATCGTTCTGGTAATCCCAGAAATAGATCAAGTCACCGTTTGTTAGGAAGATGAACGGTGCCCCTGCCTGTTTTGCGTATGGAAGGGCTTGCTGTTTGGCAGAGTAAGGCTGAATCGCTGATCTCTTTGCCTCGATGATGGCAAGAACTCGGCCGCTTTGGGCCAACAGCACATAATCAGCACGGGCACCGTCACGGTTGGCGAGCTCGGTCAAAACTTGAGATTTGTCTGCCGGGTCCCAGCCCGCCTGCCTCAGCTTGTCATCGATGACAATTCTGGCGTCTGCTTCTGTTGTGTGATCAGTCATACTCAATTCGCTATCCGCTGAATTCCCTACAAGCTGGCCGTTGTCAACTCGCCGGAAAGTCCTCCTTTGCTGCCTTGACGCACTATTTTTCAGGCCCGCTGGGCGATGCCAACTCTTCACGCTCGACATTCTCAAACGCCCCCACATCCTCTTCGCTGGCTCGGTCATGCCAAGCAGTTACTAGCCAGTGAGGCAACTGGTCGTGTCGAGTGGCGACTACCCGAGCCCAAGCGTAGCCCATGTAAGGCTCTAGCGCTGTGCGAACGTATAATCGTTCGCCCTGTACCTGCACCGGGGCAATCAGATCGGGTGCCTGTGTAATGTCCTCTCGGCTTTGCAAATACACTGGAACGAAGTAGCTCGGAACGCCGAGATAAAGTTGTCGAATCGCGAGATCACGAAAGAGTGACCATTGAATTGCTCCCGCAAGCGCGCACATCTGGGCGACGCGCGGAGTCCGCGCTAAGAAAGCGACCCGTTCCTGGTGGCTTTCCAGAATGTGCTCGTGTGCAATCACGATTTCCGCCCCGCGCTGGATCTGAGGCCAATCGGGCAGTTCGGGCGGCTGTGGCAGTTGCGGGACATTTGGTTTGTCGCCCACATACTGTAAGTAAAGAGGCTGCGAATGTTCCGGGGAGTTCCTTTCAAAGCTCAGGTAGACCGGAGTGCCGTACCGGGTCTGTAGGAGGCCAGCACACATTACGAGCCGTCCTTCGTGATAAAGAAAGCGCTTCTGCTTGATTGCGAGGCCAACATGAATGGCCAAGTACCGCTTTAGAACCCAGCGATTGCTCCCCCAATTTTCATCCAGCACCGTCCCTGCCAAGCGCATAAGTTTGTCATCGGGCACCCAGGCTAGTCGGTGGAGACATTCCACCGTCCCCTGCCGTTCTCCTTCAAAGTAAGGGGAATAGTCGGGCTCTGCGGGAGCGGGCACAATCGGCATTTGCGTGGCACTCATTAAACCTTTACCCTCCATGGTTGGCATGGCTTCCCCGCCGTCAGAAATTACATGAGCCCTCAGTCCCGGGCACGTGAGTTGCCATAATCGATCTTGTACCTAGCGAGCCAGTTTGTAAGCGTTTGGTAGCTTGGCAAGCCAAGTAGTTGGGCTGCTTCGGTTTTATTCCCGTTCGATTCCACCCCAGCTCGTTCCAAATAATGGCGGGCGACCGACGACAGAACCGCATTCAAATCGAACCCGTTGCCCAAGGGCCGGTCAAGTATACCTTCGCGTTCCGCTTTCAGCTCGGGAAGCATGGCTTCGCGTACGTCTTCGGCTTGGATGGTGGCTCCCTGGGACCACACCGCCGCCCGAAGTAGCGTGTTCAAAAGCTCACGCACATTACCTGGCCAACGGTGAGCAAGGAGCAGCTTTTTCGCGGAGGCTGCAAGTGATTTTCTCTGATACCCCGGCTCCGTCGCACTTTCTGCATTGATCTTTTCGAGGAAATGATCAATTAAAAGGCTGATGTCACCCTCCCGTTCCTTCAGCGATGGAATTTGAATAACGGCCACACCAAGGCGATAGAAAAGATCGGCTCGAAATCTGCCCTCGGCCACTTCGCTAAGCAGATTCCGATTCGTCGCGGAAATAATTCGGACGTCAACAGCGATTGATTGCCGTCCCCCGAGCCTTCGCACCTCGCTTTCCTGAAGTACACGAAGCAATTTCACTTGTGCTGGGAGCGGAAGTTCGCCGATTTCGTCCAGAAAGAGTGTCCCCTGGTTCGCCGATTCAAAATACCCGGGGCGCGCAACCGTGGCGCCCGTGAACGCCCCTTTTTCGTATCCAAATAGCTCAGCCTCAACGAGTTCCGAAGGAATCGCACCACAGTTCACCGATACAAAAGGTTTGTGTTTACGCGCGCTTGCCCGGTGAATAGCACGCGCTATCAACTCTTTACCTGTCCCGGTTTCTCCTTCGAGTAGCACCGGTACAGATCGTGGTGCGACGCGGCGGGCCCTTGCCACGACGCGTTTCATCACTGTGCTCCTGTGGATTACATCGGCGAACTCGGATGTTGAAGCGGGCTGCGCGAGGCTTAGCCTCGTCAACTCAGCATCCGCACCTCGGAGCAAGTCAGGAATGAAATCCGCTGCGAGGTCGAAGGGGAATGAAACCGTTTGCACCCCGTGCTTCTGAGAGGACTCAATCAATTCTGCCGGAAATCTAGTCTTGGCGAGAATAATCCAAACCGCTGCCATTGCTGGCGTGCCTGGGCTCAGATGGAATGTCAGATGTGGCTTGGCTGGCGATTTTTCCAGCACGTCGGAAATAACGCTCCTAGCGGACTCGTATATTTCCGAAAAGTTTGTCGGACTCGAAAGCGGTCGCTGGAAGAGCTTCACATCGGCCGAAGTTCTGGCCTTTAGCCATTCCACATACCGCGAACCCTCCTCCTTCGAGAAATTAGACAGCAAACAAACCTCATCGAAGCTCCGGTCCTGCAATGCCCGTGCAATGGGACCGACACCAACTTGCCCCGGCTCCGTCATCGCTCTCAGGTCCGTCAGGCCAATCCAGCCAGCTAGGATGCTCGACATTTGCTCAACCCTAGCACAAGTTTTCTTTTCTAGACACAAGAAGTTTTGTCCCCCACTCCTACAAGCCGCTACAATGGGATTCTCATCCTGTGCCTTCTCAATAAGTTCCGCTTCCCCTCGCTGTGGCATGCGACCTGCCTTATCAGGAGTCAGGAGACAAAAGACATGAAATCAGGTTCGATCAGCATTCTTGAAACAGGAATCCGCATCAGCGACCTTGAGGTGCCCCGAAAGGATGTCGCCGACTTCCTTCGCTCCGCCTCAGAGCGCGAGCGCGACAACACTCTTGTCCGCGCTATCGAAGTAGGAGTCTTTTGCCTGGAGAGAGCGAACTCCGCTCAGGACCTCGAATTCGTACGCCGCCAAGTCGAATCACTAGTCGACAAGGTTCAAGAAGCAGTTGGCACTATTCCAGAGGAAACACAGAAAAGCCTCATCGGGAAGATCGGCGCTGGAGAGGGACAGGTCTTGGCACCAATCGCATCCGTGGTGAAAGAAACCTCGACCGTAATCGCGAACCGCGTAAATGATGTCCGGACCCTGCTGGCGCAGGACCTCGATCCATCAAAGGAGACCAGCACGCTCGGTATGGCTCTTCGAAAGCTTCGGAATCTTCTCGACCCCCAACGGACCGATTCAGTACAGGCCATGCTCAACCACACCCTGAAAACTGTTACTGAGGAGCAGGGACCGCTAGCCCTCGCGGTCAAGAGCGTCGTCACCGCCGCACTAAAGCCACTTGAGGAAGAAATTCGAGAGTTGTCGAAGGAAGTCCGTGGTCAAGAGGCTGCCAGTGAAGCTCTCCAACAAACAATAGAGAAAGGGGATTCATACGAAGACCAAGTTGTTCAAGAAGTCCGAGTTTGGGCGTTCGGACTGGGTTTGCAAGTCCACCATGTTGGCAAGGACAACCAACCCGGAGACGTGCTGGTCGTGGCGACACCGGATTCGTCAGCAGCGTCCACATTGACCATCGTAATCGAATCACGCGATCGTCAATCCGCAGTTGGGCGTAAGGCTATTTCGGACATTCTTACTAAGGCTATGTCAGAGCGAGGCGCAAACGCCGCCATTTATGTAAGCAAACAGTCCGACGGTCTCGCGAAAGAGATCGGAGATTGGGCCGAAGGTGCGACGAACCGAGGCCCGTTTGTTGCATGCATTCACACAAATCTGTTCACTGCCTTGCGCTTTCTCCTAGTTCAAGAGCGCCTGGCACAATTGCGTGCAACGCTCCCTGAAATTGACTCCTCGCAGATCGAGACGCAAATCCAGCGGATTCGAACGGCCGTTGATCGCGTCAAAACCATTAATCGCAAAGTCTCCGATGTGCGCGGCGGAGCGCAGGATATTCAGACCGAGGCAGAGCACTTGAGGGACGAGGTTCGCGACGCACTCAGTTCCGTTGAGGAGGCTCTCCGCAAGGCTAAGCAATCAGCATTACAGCCCCCAGTACCGCCGACAATGATCGTCGCGCAAGAATCGCAACAACCGGCTGCGAGTTAGCGACAATCTCGTGCGGCGTCACACAGCGGAATTCTTCAGACTCGTCAATCTGGACGCTCAAGGCTTAAGAAAGTACGATTTTCAACAGTTCACAGAGCGCGGGAAAACAAAAGATGCGCAAACCTGCGCCCGTTGCCGGGTCTCTTTTGGAGAAGACAACGCAGGCACCCGAATCGACTCTTGCTCTAGGTAGGCAACGGCCATGACAAACTACATTTACGATCAGTACGGAAATGCTGTGGGATTTTGGCGAGGGCGCTACGTCTATGAACTCTGTGGTACTCCCATCGGACAATTGAACGGAACTCGACACCGGGCCGTCCGAATTTCTGCTGGAAGTTCGAAAGAAGTTGCCTGGCTAGCGTAGCTGCTCCCCCTCGTGCTACCGTTTTGTCAGGCTCAGCAGGCCGGTGTTCGTGACGGTTCCGAAAAGCCCGCGCGAAGTCATGTCCGTTGTTCCCGAGAGCGAAGTGCCGTTCACCGTGCCGTGGAACGTGATCTCAATCGATCCGCCGAGCGGAAACTGATTTTGACCTGAGAACGTTACAGCGTCCTTCGAAACAATGCCTGAGCTAATCGGAACCTGGACGCGGCCTGCCTGAGGATGTGTGAAGACGAGAGTGCCGGTGAGCGCGTTGCCGTTCTGGTTCAGCGTCAGTTCCGCCGGTCCCTGCCAGTTGCCCTTTCCGCCTGGCGCGCTCGCTTGGATCGTGCCATTCCAAACGCCGGAGATGTCCGGGACTGAATTGCAGCCTGCCAACGACACGACCGCGAAGAATAGGAGAAGGACCTCACCGACCAATCGCTCCTGCCGCTTTTGCCTCACCTTCGCTCTCCTCTTGTGGACGTTTTGATGCAGAATATAGCCGCCCAGACCAATTAAGAGCTTTGTCACTCCCTCGCGTCAGCGCCCTTCCGGCTGATCGCAAGGGCGACGGCCAGCATCTTACATCGAAATCTATAGACGGTAGACAATCTCGCCCAGCCATAGCAAAGCGCAGACGTGAAGGCCGTCTGCGGCGTCGCCTGAGGTCGTCAGCAACACCGCTGCACGGTTTTCCTCCAGAGTCCACAAACGACGACCCACAAACGAGCGCACGCTCAGGACGAACCACAATGGCGGACGATGATTCTGCGGGTGTTCCTCGGCTCAATTCCCTGGACCGGCATGGCAGACAGATTGCCCCAGAGGTCTTCGCGGCAGCGGAGACGGTTTTTTCAAGAGCTCTCCGGCACGGTACGAAATTGCTCGGCGACCCCGCTGTTGTCGTGAACATCCTTGAGGAGGTTGCGGCAACGGTTTCGCAGCGACTTTTACACAGCGATCCTCCCGGCGAGGCCACGACCACGCGAAATCTAGCGGGCTATGTCTTCCGCGCGTTCGTGAGGCACATCAACCGGTTGAAGAACAAAGAGCACGCGCTTCTGCATGCCGCAATTGCCAGAAACGCCGCCGCTCCGAAGTCGGCTGACCCGTCTCGCCAGTTCGAGATGCAGATTCTGCTGCGCGAATACTTGGCTCGATTCAGTTTCGCAGAAAAAGACATGTGCTGGCGGCGACTGGAAGGCTACGCTTGGGACGAAATCGGCAAGCTGCAGGGACTCTCCGGGCACGCGGCGCGGGAAAGGTTGCGAAGTGCTGTGAAGCGCGTCAAAGCAGAGCTCGCGGAAGAAAAGGGAAAGAAATCATTGCCATCCGGCGCGCAGGCCGGTCAGAATGAGGAATTGAAGCCAGCCCCGCGAACCGATGTCAAAAAGAAAGCAACAACAGCTTAACGATTTTGACGATCCTGAATTTCTCGGCTTCGCCAAGTCCTACTTGTCGGAAGCCTTCCCGAACCCTCAGCGCATTGGTTGTCCGCCGGATTCTCAGCTTCAGCAAATGGCCGAACATCCCGTCGAGGCTCGTGACGCAGAGATCAGCGATCACTTGACCCGCTGCTCGCCGTGCTTCAACCGCTACATGGAAATGTTAGCGAACCTAAGACGTGGAAAAGCAGCTGGACAATAGTCATGCGCACGGTTGTCCAAATTAGCTTTTCTCTGCGGCCCAATTCGGACGGCATCGTGGGACTGCCCCCTGATTGCATAACGACGTAGAATGAAATCCATAGTATCCTGCGCCGACGGTGAATTCCGCGCGCACAATCGGCGCGACATCCCTATTTAACAGTTGGCAGCGTCAATCCGTCCTTCAACCTACCGATGTTCGAACGAATGAGCAGGTCCATGTATTCCAGGGCCGCTTTATCCACGTCCTTGCGGGTGGCCTTCTGGAGTTCTGAGAGTTCCTCCTTCGTAGCCTTGGGAGCGAGAAGCTGCTGCACACGAAATGTCGCGAAGAGTAGCGCGGCGCTCTCCCTGTCAAGTTCGCCGGGATGAAATTCTATGTACTGACACGCCCTGTAAAATGCGGACATTGACGCTCCGTAATTGTTGAGTTCCCGAAGAATGGCGGTACGAGCCCTTTCCTCTGTCGTGCGGAAAAGATGCCGAACGTCAAGAATTGCAATGGCGGCGATCACAATCGCGATGAAAGATAAAATGTGGTCTGCATGGTTTAGAATCCAATAGTAAGCTGGAGTCATCGGTGTATCTCCTTGCCCAGCGAATTTCCGCGGGGACAGAACTATAGTAAAAACCGTAATAACTCACCGCCTCGCAGGGCCGGACAACTACTTCTTGACTGTGTTGGTGTGGCTGTCCGGAATCATCGTGTAAGCCTTGAATTGTTGTCGCCTAAATGTGCTGCCGTGTGCTTTCTCCAATTCGTCTAGAAGAGCGTCGAGCGCATGTTCGAGGTCTGGGAGCTCAGTTGCCTCGGCCTTTAAGAAGAATTTGAAGAGTTTTTCAAATTCAAGCATCGCCGCTTCGACGTGCTTAATTTCCAAACGAAGGCGATGTCTTGCACCAAAGAATTTCGGCGGCTTGTCGGCATGAAAGCCCGCCCTATTTCGAAATTCACGGAGGACCGGCCAAGTCGGCTCCATTTTCGCCCATGCCTCCTGCACCAGTTTCGCGTGTTGTGGGAATACTTGCTTCCACAGCTCTATGACGTTCATTCCGTTCTTATCGACAAAGAGTGCAAACCAACTCAGTAGAACCGTTCTCAACGAATCAGCCATGTTCGCCGCTGACCGAAACGGTGGATATGGCTTGATCTTCCCGTTCAGGAGACCTTGATGCAAGCCGCTTAGGTCCAAGAATTCAATGGCCTTCACCCGAAACACGACGTAGCGGCGCATAGCGGATTTCCGCATTTCTTGATCGGCCATTCGGCACCTCTTATTCAGAAGAAACACTCTGGCACGCAAGAAATACCTTTTTCGCCTCTACAAATTCAACTCGAAGAGTTGTTCGCTGACTGTCCTCGACGCGTGCGGATTGCAACCGCGCACTTTCTACTGTTTACGAATTGCATAGAAACAAGCCGGCGAACCGAGCAATCAGGGGTTTACTGTCAGCGATACAGTTTGACTTGTCGTTACAGCCGCACTGCTTCCCGAGGCCGTCGCCGATGCTGTGGCTGTAATCATGACTTGGTAGGTCTGGGGCTGTGGTGGTGGCGGGCTAGGAGCAGAAGATCCTCCGCAGCCGAGTAATGCGACACCAATCACCAATAGTGTGCCTGACAGCAGAAAATGCTTCATTCGTTGCGTGTTCGATCTCTTCCGGTCCCCAAACAGGAATACGCCAACAAGCGCCATTGGCATCCAAAAGCCATAAAGTGGAGAAAGTCTTCGCATGTCGCTGGTGGAAGCGTGGACAACAGCCGCAGCCGCAGTTGCCCCCGAAATCGTTAGCGTAGTCGTGGTTGTGCTTGCATCCGGGGTCACCGGGCTAGCGGAGCAGGTTGCAGAGGAAGAGGGAGAGAAGGAGCACGAGAAAGTAACCTGGCTCGTGTAAGATCCGCTTGGGGTCACCGTCAGTTTGTACATTGCCGAAGAACCGTTGGAGATCGATTGACTCGTCGGAGAAACGCTAAACGCGAATGTTGCCGCATCCACCGTCAAAGTCAGAGCATTCGAGGTGCTCCCGAGGTTATTGGCGTCACCACCATAAGCGGCGGTAATCGAATGTGTCCCCGGGCTAGTTAAGCTCATGACTGTCAAAGTTGCCACTCCAGAGCTATCCAATGGCCCTGAGCCAAGCACAGTTGTGCCGTCGCTGAAGGTCACGCTGCCAGTTGGCGCTACCGCCCAGCCATGCACCACCGTCGCAGTGAGTGTTTCCGAAGCTCCTGAGAACAGCGGATTGCTGGTCGCAGTCAGTGTTGTGGTTGTGGGGGCTGAAGTCGTCGTGTTGATGAGTACACCCGTCGTTCCATTGGTAGAGTTGCTGCTGCTTGTCCACTGATTGGCAACCAGAAGGTCAGGCTTGCCATCTCCGTTCACATCGGCGGCAACTAAGGACGACGCATAATACCCACCGGAACCATAGGTCACGACGGGTTGGAAGTTTCCGTCTCCATTGCCCAACAGTACGCCAACGGCACCGTTCGCGCTGCAAGCACTGTCCGCGCATTGGCTGGCCACGAGCAGGTCAGGCTTGCGATCCCCGTTCACATCCGCCACGGCCACAGAAGGCTGTGCGTATCCGCCCGAATTGTAGCTCACGGCAGTTTTGAAGGTTCCGTCACCATTGCCAAGCAGAACAGCGACCGTGCCAGTGGTCCCGCCGGGACAGTTGCTAGGAGCGCAATAGTTCCCCACGAGCAGGTCGGGTTTACCGTCCCCGTTCACATCGGCAACCGCCACCGAATCTGCAATCCCCGTTGAACTGTAGCTCACCGGCGACTGGAAGGTTCCATTGCCGTTGCCCAGTAGTACGCCTACCCCGCCACCATTCGCACAGTTGCCGTAGCTGGCACACTGGTTTGACACGAGCAGGTCAGGCTTGCCATCCCCGTTCACATCGTGCACCGCAATCGATTCGGCAGCGTACCCGCCGGAACCGTAGGTTACCGCTGCTTGGAATGTTCCATTACCGTTCCCCAACATCACACCGACCATGCTGTCGCTCGAACAAGGATTGGTGCCGCATTGAATCGTCACCAACAGGTCGGGTTTACCGTCCCCGTTCACATCGGCGACTGCCAGCGCCTTACCGAAGTAACCAGCAGTGTTGTACGTCACTACGGATTGGAAGGTTCCGTCGCCATTGCCCAACAGCACGCCGACGCTGCCAACTCCGGGACTGCTCCCGCTGCACGAGCTGGCACACTGATTCGCCACCAGCAAGTCAGGTTTTCCGTCGCCGTTTACATCCGCGACCGCCACCGCTGAGGGATAGTAGCCTCCGGAGCTGTAGCTCACGGCTGCCCGGTAGGTTCCGTCGCCATTCCCTAGCAGAACGGAAACAGTGCCATTGCCGCAACTACCGCTACTGATGCAAATGTTCGCCATAATCAAATCGGGCTTTCCATCCCCGTTTAGGTCTGCGACCGCGACGGACAGAGGTGTATATCCTCCCGAACCGTAGGCGACAGCGTTCGCGAAACTTAGACCGGTTTGTGCGCGCAATGGGAGACTGAGCAGCATCACAACGAACGGGAAAACTAAAATTGCCCTTTTGAGTGCAATTGTGTTCCTTATCATGACAGGTGATCCCCATCTGGTCACTAAACTCTTAATAACATAATTGGTGACCTTTGTCGATGCATTTAGTGTGTCACTGCCGAACGCTTGCGCTACTACGGGGCGAAGCCGAATGCACCAATTGGTTACTACCATCTAGGGCATACCGCATTGCTGTTCGGCTAGCTACTTTCCGTCGCAAAAAGATTAACGAAAACTTCGGAAAATAGGGCGATTTCGTGCTTGGGCGTTTCGAGTTCGTGCTAAAACGTGCGGCGAGGTCGTGGTCAGAGGCATTTCCTGAGGAGGA
>Ga0209061_1002657_pt1 | contig 21680 bp, 16 predicted proteins | sample Coa_R1_10_FD_187157 | JGI IMG/M metagenome (GOLD analysis project Ga0209061, IMG submission 187157) | Surface soil microbial communities from Centralia Pennsylvania, which are recovering from an underground coalmine fire - Coalmine... | ecosystem: Environmental > Terrestrial > Soil >...
GCCGCCCGCACGGCGTGCAGGTCTACGCCGACATCAGCGGGGAGTGGGCAAGCGGCGACGACAGCCAGGTGATCACCTGGGCCCCCGCCCAGGTCACCTACCCTGCCGGGAAGCTGCAGGTGTGGACGGTGCAGCTGCAGCACCAGCAGCCGCTCACCGAACAGGACCAGATGGCGGCCTGGGGCAGCGTCGTGTGGGCCACGCCGGCCTCGTCCCGGCTGACCTGGCAGTCCGGGCAGGACATCGTTGTCCGCGGCCAGTTCGCCGGCCACGGCACGCTGACGAACGGCAACGACACGAACTACCGGGCCATCAGCGACAACTGGCCGGTGTTCGCCTTCAGCGCCGACCTTGGCCAGGTGGGCCGCCCGGCGTCCATGGTGCCGCTGTCCATCGGCCTGGTGCGCACCCCGGACGTGAGCTACCTCGGCACGAGCCTTCAGCCGTGGTGGAGCAGGGAGTTCTCCTCCTGGCAGGACATGCTCGGCTTCTTCCACGCCGACCTGCCCGCCGCGCGGCGCCGCGCGGACAGGCTGGACGCACGGATCACCCGCGACGCCGAGGCCGCCGGCGGAAAGCCCTACGCGGGCCTGGCCGCCATCGCCCTCCGCCAGGCCTACGGCGCGACGGAGCTGGTGGCAGGCCCGGGCGGCAAGCCGTGGGCGCTGCTGAAGGAGATCTCCAGCGACGGGAACGTCTCCACCGTCGACGTGGTGTACCCGGCGTCGCCCGCCTGGATCTACGCCGACCCCGGCTACCTGGGGATGCTGCTCGAGCCGCTGCTCGCCTACGCCGAGAAGGGCGGCTGGCCCAAGCCCTTCGCCGAGCACGACCTCGGCTCGTCCTACCCGGTCGCCTCGGGGCACAACAACGGCCAGGAGGAGGACATGCCGGTCGAGGAGTCCGGCAACATGCTCATCATGGCCGCGGCCTACCTGCGGAAGGCGCCGGCGGCCGCCAGGTCCTTCGCCACCGCCCACTACGCGATCCTCAAGCAGTGGGCGGACTACCTCGTCGCCAGCCTGCCGGACCCCGGCTACCAGAACCAGACCGACGACTTCGCCGGGTTCATCGCCCACAGCGTCAACCTGGCGCTCAAGGGGATCGTCGCCGTCGCCGCCATGGGGCAGGTCGCCTCAGCGGCGGGCAACAGCGCTGACGCCGCCTACTACGCGGGGAAGGCCAGGCAGTTCATCGCCTACTGGCAGTCCCACGCCCAGGACCCGTCAGGCACGCACCTGGACCTGACCTACAACGGGCCCGGCGGCGGGAACGGGACCTGGGGCACCACCTACAACGCGTACGCGGACAAGCTGCTCGGCACCGGCCTCGTCCCGGCGTCCATCGAGGCCGAGCAGGCCGCCTGGTACCAGGGCGTGAGCAACGAGTTCGGCCTTCCCCTGCAGGTGCCGCACAGCTACGCGAAGTCCGACTGGGAGATGTTCACCGCGGCCTGGCTGTCCCGCCACCCGGTCAGCCGGCAGCTCATCGGCCGCGTGTACGCCTACGCGAACACGACGCCCAGCCGGGTGCCCTTCAGCGACCTGTACGACACGATCAGCGGCCGCCAGGTGGCCTTCCAGGCCCGGCCCGTGCAGGGCGGCATGTTCGCGCTGCTGGCCCTCGGCAAGGGCTTGTAGCCCGCGGCTGGCAGGCGCCGGGCGGCGCCTGCCAGCCAGGCACCCCGGCCCGGGCCGGGAACCTGCGCCGCGGACGCCGGCGCCACCCTGCGCGACGTGCAGGACGACACCGGGCACAAGGACCCCGCACCATCCTCCGCTACGACCGCGCCCGCGACAGCCCGGACCGTAACGCCGCCTATGCCGTGGCCGCCTACCTGGCATGACCGGTGCCCTGTCACCTCCCGGCATCGCGTACCGGAGCCGCAGCTGGCAGCGGAGAGCAGGCGCGGGTGATCGCGGAACGTTCCAGCCGTCCTGGGCCGGGCCGGCCGGGTCCCTGCCGTCCCGGCCCTGATCGTAGATGAGTTCGATGCGCACACGCGTGTATCGCCGTAAATTCGATCTGCTGAACGGAGAATGCTACGCTGTGCCCTATGGCCATCGCGCAAGCTGCCGCCACCCGGACGCGGTACCAGTCCCGGCCGGGGCGGGCTGTGCTCGTGATCGCCGACCTGGCCGACTTGCGGGGCCCTACCGAGGGCGCGGTCGACCTGCCGATCTGGCTGTTCTGGAGCGGCCCCGACCACAGGTTCGATCTGGGCAAGCCGTTCATGCTGCGGTCGATGTATGAAACCGTGCTCCGGGAGGCGAGCCACCCGGAGGACCTCACCACCTACCTGAACGGTGACATGCTGATCGCCCTGTGGCCGGACCTGTACCTGCCCAGGGGCGTCCGGCGGGCATGGGAAGAGCAGCACCCGGTCCTGCGGGGCGCCAGCGCGCGGGCCGCCTGATGCCGCTCAGCAAGCTCCACCGCGAGGTGGCTGCTATCGCCTTGCGCACCGCCGCCCGGCACGGGTTTGCGCTGGCCGGCGGCAATGCCCTGATCGCGCACGGGATCATCGACCGGCCGACCGAGGACGTCGACCTGTTCACCGACCAGGAGGCCGGCGTCGAGGCCGCCGCCGGTTCGGTGGAGGCCGCGCTGCGGGAAGCGGGCTTCCATGCCGAGCGCCGGGACAAGGCCGGCGGGCTCGCGGGCATTTTCCCCGGGATGGGCGAAGGGCTGGCCGAGTGGGTCATCACCGCGCCCGGCGGGGAGCAGATGATGCTGCAGATGGCCTACTTCGACCGGGACCGCAACCCGGTGGTCATGGATGTCGGCCCCGTCCTGGACCTGGAGGACGTGATCGGCGGCAAGGTGTGCGCTCTGGCCTCACGGGCGGTGGAACGCGATTACGTGGACACCGCGGTTGCACTGGAGCGTTACACCGTAGAACAGCTCATCGGCTTTGCCAGGCGGCTGGATCCGGGCCTGACCGGCCGGGATTTCGCTGACGCCGGGCGCCGGCTGGACCACATGGACGATGAGGCTTTCGCGCGTTACGGACTCGGCCCGCAGGACGTCGCCAGGCTGCGGAAGCAGTTCGCCGCCTGGCCCCGGGCCTGAGGGCGCTGACATGCCAGCGTCCCCGTCACCATGCCCGCTGTCCGGCACCGCCGCCCGGCTCCGCGCCGCAGGCTGCGTCTTCGCCGAGGAGGAGGCGCGGCTGCTCATCTCCGCGGCGCGGACACCGGCCGAGCTCGCCGCCATGACGGGCCGGCGGGCCGCCGGGGTGCCCCTTGAGCACGTCCTTGGCTGGGCGGAGTTCTGCGGCCTGCGGATAGCCGTGGACCCCGGCGTGTTCGTGCCCCGCCGCCGCACCGAGTTCCTTGTCCGCCAGGCCGCTTCACTGGGCTGCCGGGCCGCCGCCCATGCCCGCCAGCCCGCTGCCCCCGCCGGCCCGGCAGCCGGGCGCGCCGGCCATGCTGCCGCCACCAGCCGGGCCACCTGCCCCGGCGGCCAGGCCCCTGCCATTCCCAGCCAGGCCGGTGTTCCCGGCGGCCAGGTCCCCGGCCGGCCGGGGATCGTCGTCGACCTGTGCTGCGGGTCGGGTGCGGTGGGCGCCGCGCTGGCCGCAGCCCTGGGCCCAGTCGAGCTGCATGCCGCCGACATCGACCCGGCCGCGGTGGCATGTGCCCGCCGCAACGTCGCCGATGCCGGCGGCCAGGTGCACGAAGGTGACCTCTACGAGCCGCTGCCCGCCGTGCTGGCCGGCCGGGTGGGCATCCTGGCCGCCAACGTGCCCTACGTCCCCGCCGCGGAGGTGGGGCTGCTGCCCCCGGAGGCCCGCGACCATGAGGCGCGGGTGGCGCTCGACGGCGGCGCGGACGGTCTTGACGTCCTGCGGCGCGTGGCTGCGGCGGCACCGCTATGGCTGGCGCCGGGCGGTTCCCTGCTGGCCGAGACCAGCGAGCGCCAGGCATCCCGGGCCGCCGGGATCCTCGCCCGCGCCGGGCTGATCGCGCAGGTGGCCAGGTGCGGTGAGCTGAACGCCACGGTCGTCATCGGGACCAAGCCCTCCGGGCCTGGCGATAGCGCTTACTGATCCCGCAGGGGACGCGGGCGGGCCCGCGGGCCGCCCGGCTCGGCGGCGCCCGACCGCCACCACAGCAGCGGCAGCAGCGGCCGGGCGGTGCGGTGCCGCAGGCATCCTTTCCACACCCCGATGCTGTAGGCGGCGTCGTCGAGCAGCCGGGCGGCCACGTACCGGGCCGGGTCCATGGGCGGGCGCTGGTCCCGCCAGCCGAGCACGGGAGGGGCGAGCACCAGGGCGGCGAGCGGCAGGCGCAGCCGCCGGAACGCGACGGCAGCGGGCAGCGCGGCCGGCCACCACGCGCGCGTGATCGCCCTGCCGAGCAGCAGCCCCGCCGCGGCGGTCCCGCCGCCGGCCAGCCGGCCGGCCAGCGGCCAGGCCCCGCCGGTGACGCCAGCCAGCCGCCGGGCGAGCAGCGCCGCCACGGCGCCCGTGATCACCGCGCCCGCCTCCGGGTACCCGGTGATGGCGGCCGCCCAGGCCGCCGCGCTCCAGCCCGACATCGACAGGGCCGGGACCGTGCCGGGGTGCCGCAGTTCCAGCGGGGCAGCGGAGGTGCCGTAGTCCACTCGCCTGGCGACCCAGCGCCGCATCGTCACCCGGTGCTGGTGCGCCACGGTGCCCCGCGGCTCGTAGCGCACGTGCCAGCCGCGGGCGGCGAGCCGCCAGACGAAGTCCACGTCCTCCCCCACGGGCAGGCCGGCGGCGAAGCCCTCGCCGGCGGCTGCCGTGCGCACGACAAGCGCCGCGGCGGGCACGTACGGCACTTTCGCGCCGGGCCGCACGATGGACTCGGCCGGCCCCATGTCGAGCGCCGAGCTGATCCCCTCATACCGCGCCAGCCAGCCCCCGCCCGCCTCGTGGGACACGATCCGCGGCGCGACGGCGCCGACAGCCGGGTCGGCGAAGTGCGGCAGCAGCGGGTCCAGCCAGCCGGGCTGCGGGACGCAGTCGGAGTCGAGGAACGCCACCAGCGAAGTGCCCGCCGCCGACAGTCCGGTGTTCCGCGCCGCACCGGGCCCGCCGCTGGCGGGCCGCCGGATACAGCGAGCGCCGCCGCCGGCGGCGGCCGACGCAACGGCGGCCGCATCGGCGGACCCGTCGTCCACGACGATGACCCGTGAGCCGCGCAGCCCCGCCAGGCACCGGGCCAGCTCCGCAGCCCGGTCGCGAACCGGTATGACAACGGTCACGTCGCCTGGGGCGGGAACGCTGCCGCGCACCGGGCCGCCAGCCGGGGCCGGGCCGCTGGCTAGGGCCGGATGCGCCATGCCGGTGCCCAGGAGCCTGCGCGCGAGCGCCCGCGCCGCGGGTGAGTCAGGCACGGGCGCGCCGTCCCACCAGGCGGCGGCCTGGCGGGCGCCGGCGGGGCTGAGCCGCAGCAGCCGGTACGGCGAGCCGCCCAGCAAGACCGTCCCGCCCTCCAGCGACCGCAGGCCAGGATCGGGCCGGAGGCGGAACCCCGGCGGCACTGGCACGGAAGGGGCCGGATGCGGTGACGGCGCATCCGGCTGGCGCGATCGCGTTCTGCCGGTCATGGGCATGTGGAGATCAAAACGTTTTGGCGGAAATCTTGTCAAACATCCGCCAGAACGCGGAGCGTGCGTTATAACTCAAGAACATCTTTGCCGGGCGCCATCCCGTTCGTGCCCGGGAGACGTTACCCGCCTGCCGGCTGGCGAGCGCGGGCTGGTGAGCTCGCGCGAGCGGCCGGTGCCAGTGGCGACGGCGGGAGCCTTGCACGTCCCTGCTGGAGGCCACATGACGCGTAACGTAACCAGAGCGCAGGCTGCACCCACCGCGGCGGGACGCCGCCTGACCGGCGGCACCCTCGCTTCGGCGGTGCTCGGCGTGTGTGTCGCCCAGATCGCGCTGGCGATCCCCGCGGTGCTGAACGGCGTGTTCCAGAAGGATCTCGGCACCACGTCCGCCCAGCTCACCTGGATCTCCGATGCCTTCCTCGTGCCGGTGACGCTGCTCGAGCTGACCTTCGGCGTACTCGGCGACCTGTTCGGCCGCAAGCGCATCCTCGTCGGCGGCGCGGTGCTGCTCGCGGCCGGCGAGGGGATCGGCCTGCTGACCCCCGGCCCCGGCACGCCGACCGGTACCCGGGTGCTGGTCGTGTGGATCAGCATGGTCGTCTCCGGTGTCGGTGCGGCGGCGATGTTCCCCACCACGCTGGCGATGGTCGCCGCGGGCACGCACACCGTCCGGCACCGGGCCCAGTCCCTGACCCTGTGGGCTGCGGCGCTGTCGGGCGGCAACATGCTGTCCCCGGTGCTCGGCGGCTGGCTGGGCGGGTTCGCCTGGGGCAGCGACCCGAACGCGAGCTGGCGCTGGGCTTTCGTCGCCGTCGGCGTGCTCGCGCTGCTCAGCGCGATCGTGTCGGCCATCTTCGCGGAGAACTCCGCCTCCCCGGCCGGACGTTCACTGGACTGGCCCGGCCAGGTCACCGTCGCCGTCGCCCTGTTCGGGCTGATGTTCGCCGTGATCCAGGGACCGACGAGCGGCTGGGGCAGTACGGAGGTCATCGCCGGCTTCGTGGTGGCCGCCGTGTTCCTCGCACTGTTCATCGCAGCCGAACGCCGTTCCCCGGCGCCGCTGCTGCGGCTCGGCCTGTTCAGGATCAGGCCCTTCGCGATCGCGGCCATCGCCACGGTCATCGGGATGTTCGGCTTCCTCGGGACCGCGTACTCGACGAGCATCCGGCTCGGCGCGGTCCAGAACTTCTCCCCGCTGAAGACCGCCATCGCGTTCCTGCTGTTCAACGGCATCGCCTTGGTGCTGATCCCGGTGACATCCACCGTGCTCGAGCGCTACAACCCCCGGTGGGCGCTGGGCGTGGGCTTCGCCCTCATCGCGGCCGGCGACATCTGGGCCTCGACCGTGCCCGTCACGAACCTGTCGCTCGGCGCGGTCCTCCCGGCGTTCGCGCTGGTCGGCATCGGTTTCGCGCTCGCCGTCTCCTCGGTCACCGCGGTCCTCGTCAACACCGTGCCGAACCGCCTCGCCGGCATGGCCAGCGGCGCGGCCAGTATGCTCCGGGACTTCGGCTTCAGCCTCGGTCCCGCGGTGATCGCTGCGATCGCGCTCAGCCGCGCCGCGGCGATGATCCACGGCAAGCTGGCCAGCAACCCGGCGCTGGCGCACGCCCTCGCGGTATTCAACGCCTCGGCGGCGCACGTGCCCGCGGCGCAGCGCGCCCAGGTCAGCGCGGCGATCGGCGCGGTGAACTCCGGGCCGCTCGGCGCGAACGCGGTGCCCGCGACGATCACCGCGCACGGGAGGACCGTGCCGTTCAACCCGCTCAAGGACGTGGCGTTCCACGCTCTCGGCCATGCCTACTCGCTCGGCTACCTGGTCTGCGGCATCGCGGCCGCTGTCGCGGCGGTCCTCGTGGCCGTGGCGCTCGGCGGCCGGGGGCGGAACGCCATGGTAAGCGAGGAGTCGCTGGCCGTGGAGGAGTAACCGGGCCGGGTTCACCGGCGGCCGGGGGACCGGCCGCCGGGTCCCGTTCCTGCCGGCGGGGTGCCGTGGGTGTGCCGGCACCGCGGTGCCGGTCAGGAGCGGGAGCGGGACTCCTCAAGGGCCCGGCGGACCAGCACCCGTGCCAGGTGCTCACGGTAGGCGCTGCTCGCGTTGATGTCCGCGGACGGGCTGGTTCCCTCGGCCGCGTGCTCGGCCGCCTCCCTGGGGCTGGCGCCGCCGGCGAGGGCCTGCTCCACGGCTGCGGCACGCAGCGGCGTGGCTCCCATGTTCACCAGGGCCACGTGGTCGTTCTGGACCGCGACGCCCACGATGGCCCAGTCGATGGCGCGCTTGGTGAACTTCTGGAACGACCAGCCTCCCGCGCCCGGCTTGGGGACACGGATCTCGGTCAGCAGCTCACCGGGCTCCAGCGCCGTCTCGAACAGGCCGCGGAAGAACTCCCCGGCGCCGATCTCGCGCTCACCGGCCGGGCCCCGCGCGACCAGCGTCGCGTCCAGGGCCAGGATGACGGCGGGCAGGTCGGATGCGGGGTCGCCGTGCGCCAGCGACCCGCCGATCGTGCCGCGGTGGCGGACCTGCGGGTCGCCGACATGCCCGGCCGCGTTCGCGAGCAGGGGAACCTCGCGGGCGAGCAGGCCCGAGTGCTCCACGTCGTGGTGGCGGGTCAGCGCGCCGATCGCGACGTGGCCGTTCCTGTCCTCGATGTAGGACAGGCCGCGCAGGTTCCCGAGGTCGATGAGGACCTCCGGCATGGCCAGGCGCAGCTTCATCAGCGGCAGCAGGGAGTGCCCGCCCGCGAGAAACTTCGCGTCCTCGCCATGGGTGCCGGCCAGCTCCAGGGCCTCGTCCACCGACCCGGCCCGCTTGTAGGTGAAGGATGCGGGGATCACGTGCTCTCCTTGTCTGGGTCAGCCGGCGGTGGTCCCTGCCGCGGCGAGCGCGGCCCTGACGATGTTGTGGTACCCCGTGCACCTGCACAGGTTGCCCTCCAGCCCCACCCTGACCTGTTCCTCGGTGGGGTGCGGGTTCTCGCGCAGCAGCGACACGATGGCCATCACCATGCCCGGCGTGCAGAAGCCGCACTGCAGCCCGTGATTCTCCTGGAACGCCCGCTGGACGGGGTGCATCTCGCCGCCCTCGCCGGCAAGGCCCTCCACCGTGGTGATCTCGTGCCCGTCGGCCTGGGCGGCGAGCACGGTGCACGACTTCACGGACTCCCCGTCCATCAGGACGGTGCACGCGCCGCACGATGTCGTGTCGCAGCCGACGTTCGTCGCGGTGAGGCCGGCGACGTCGCGGAGGTAGTGCACGAGCAGCAGGCGGTCCTCCACATCCGCGCTCGTCTCCCTGCCGTTCACTGTCATGGTGACCTTCACTGGGCGGCCCTCGCCTTCTGAGCTTCGTTGATCGCTGTCCAGACACGTTCCGGCGTGACCGGCATGTCGATGTGCCGGACGCCGAGGTGGGCGACGGCATCGATCACGGCGTTCTGCACCGCCGGGGTGGAGCCGATCGTGCCCGCTTCCCCGATGCCCTTGGCGCCCAGCGGGTTCAGGGTCGTGGGGGTCTCCATGCTGACGAGCTCGAAGCTGGGCAGCTCCGTTGCCGTGATGGCCGCATAGTCCGCCAGCGTGGTGGTCAGCGGGTTGCCGTCGGCGTCGTAGCGCACCTCTTCGAGCAGGGCCTGCGCGGCGCCCTGGGCGATACCGCCGTGCCGCTGCCCCTCGGCGAGCACCGGGTTCAGCACGGTTCCCGCGTCGTCCACGGTCACGTGCCTGACCAGCCTCGCCTTTCCTGTCTCCGTGTCGACCTCGGCGACGGCGACGTGGGCGCCGAACGGGAAGGTGGGCTGATCTCCCTTGAACTCGACATCGGCGACGAGCCTGCCGCCGCCCGCGCGGGCGGCGACCTGCCCCCAGCTCAGCCCGGTCGCCGGGTCGCCGCGCACCTGCCACTGCCCCGTGCCGGTGTCCAGCACCAGGTCGGCCTCACTGGCCTCCAGCATGTCCGCCGCCAGCCTGCGCGCCTCGTCCTTGACCTCGATCGCGGCCTTGTGCACCGCGGACCCGCCCATCTGCAGCGACCGTGACGCGTACGTCCCCGTGCCCTTGGGGATCGCGTCGGTGTCGCCGTGGATCACCGTGACGCGGTCCATCGGGATGCCCAGCTCGTCCTGGACGAGCATGGCCCAGGCGGTGTGGTGGCCCTGGCCGTGCGCGGAGCTTCCTGTGTAGACCGTCGCCGAGCCGTCCGCGTCCACGACCAGCCTGGCGGTTTCCCCGTCCGCTGCGTCGGCGGCGGTGATCTCCACGTAGGCGGACAGGCCGATGCCGAGCTGCACCGGGTCGCCGCTCCGCCTGCGGCGGGCCTGCTCCGCGCGCAGCTCCGCGTAGCCGGCCGCCTCCAGCGCCGCGTCGAGCGCCTCCGCGTACCGGCCCGTGTCGTAGGTGGCACCGGTCGGCGTGGTGTAGGGGAACTTGCCGGGCGGCACGACGTTGCGCCTGCGCACCTCCGCCGGGTCCATGCCGATCTCCGCGGCGAACAGGTCGACGGCCCGCTCGATCGCGGCCGTGGCCTCGGGCCGCCCCGCGCCGCGGTAGGCGGCGATCGGCGTCGTGGTCGTCACCACCATCCGCGACCTGGTCTGCACGTCACCGATGTCGTAGACGCCGGGCGCCATCAGGCCGGTGAGCATGGGCAGCAGCCCGCCGATCCGCGGGTACGCGCCGGTGTCCTGCACGATGTCGAGCCGGTAGGCGAGAATGCGCCCGTCCCGCCTCCCGCCGATCTTGATCACGTGCCGCTGGTCGCGGCCGTGCGTCATCCCGACCATGTTCTCGCTGCGCGTCTCCGCCCAGCGCAGCGGCCGGCCGGTGCGCCGTGCCGCCCACGCGACCGTGATCGCCTCCCTGTCCACCCCGATCTTGGCACCGAACCCGCCGCCCACGTCCGGCGTGATCACCCGGATCGCGGCGGCGTCGAGGCCGAGCTGCGCGGCCAGTATCGCACGGGCGGCCTGCGCGTTCTGCGTGCTGGCCCAGACCGTCAGCTTCCCGTCCGCCCAGGCGGCCGCCGCGGCGCGCGCCTCCAGCGGGACGGGCGCGACCCGCTGGTTGATGATCACGTGCTCGACCACGACCTCGCAGCGCCCGAACGGGGCGTCGTCGAACGTCTCCGGGCCGCGGGAGGCCGCCACGTTCGTGCCGGCCTCCGGGAACAGCAGGGTGGCGCCGGCCAGCGCGGCCTCCGTCCCGATGACCGGGGGGAGCGGGTCGTAGTCCACGCTCACCAGGTCGGCCGCGTCCTCCCCCTGGTACTGGCCGTCGGTGATGACGATAGCCACGGGCTCGCCCACGTAGCGGACCCGCTCGCCAGCCAGCAGGGGCTCGGCGAACCGCCCGGTGGCCAGCCCGCCGCCCCCCTCGGCGCCGCCTTCGCCGGCCTCTTCCGGCGCCGCCGGCAGGTCGTCGAGGTCCCGGGCGGTCAGCACCGCGACCACTCCCGGCTCACCGCGTGCCGCCGACGTGTCCACGCCCGTGATGCGCGCGTGCGCGTGCGGGCTGCGCACGAACGTGGCCCGCGCCGCTCCCTCAAGCTCGGGCACCCGCACGTCGTCGACGTAGCTGCCGCCGGCGGTCAGCAGCCGCGGGTCCTCAGTCCGCACCACCCGGGTACCCAGGATGCTCATGTGACCTCCGTGATCCTCGTGGTCTGGCGCTGCGCGTTCACGGTGCCCGGCCGGGCGGTGCCGCTGGCGCGGGGCAGCCGCCGCCAATCGTTTTCATAGCATGCGGTGCCGCCGCGGCGGGAAACACCGGGCACCGCACCAACCTACACCGCCAGGCACGTGTGCCCGGCCACCAAGGTCCGTCCTGGGTGACCGGCGCACGGTCCCCGGCGGGCCGGGGTCACGCGTTCCCCGCGGATGGCCCGCTGGCCTGAGGCGGACACCGCCGTCCGCCCGGCGCCGCCTGGCTGCCGTACGCCCGTGGCGGGCGTCAGGTGACGGCGGCGAGCAGGGGGAACAGGGTGGCCGCGTCCTCGTCGGGGGCGGTGAGGACGACGCCGCTGACGAGCGACCTGGCCTCGCCGAGCAGCTCGGCGGCGAGCTTCAGGCCGGCCGCGCGGGCCGCCCCGCGCCCTGCCCGCTCCATCGCCCGCAGCACCTCCGCCGGGATGGCCGCGTCCGGCACCTCGTGCGCGAGGTACTCGGCCTCCTCGAAGCTGCGCAGCGGCGTGACCGACGCCAGCACGGGAACGCCGTCCGGTTCGAGCGCCCTGATCATCTCGCGGAGCGGCCCCAGCTCGTACACCGGCCTGCTGACGAGGAACTGCGCGCCGGCGCGCACCTTGGCGCGCGCCCGCGCGATCTCGGCGGCGGGGTCCTGTGCCCCGGGGTTGATCCGCGCCCCGACGCAGAACGACGTCCCGGCGGTGAGCGCCAGGCCGTTGGAGTCGCGGCCGGAGTTCAGGCCCGCGAGCAGCGCGACGAGGCCGAGTGAGTCGACCTCCCACACCCCGTCGACCGCCGGGTAGTCGCCGCGCACCGGCGGGCTGCCCGTCGTGGCGACGACGCTGCGGATGCCGAGCGCGTGCGCGCCGAGCAGGTCCGCCTGGAGCGTCATGATCGTCTTGTCCCACGCCGTCACGGTCGCGATCGTTTCCACCCCGGCGTGGTGCTGCAGGTGAAGCGCCATGTTCAGCGGGTCCGGGTGGGCCCGCGCGTTCTCCCGGGGCGCGACCGCGAAGAGCCCCACGCCGCGCTCCTGCAGGGCGGCCACGGCCTCGAGCACCTCCTCGGTCGCGCCGCCCGCCAGCGGGGCGATCCCGGCGGCGACCACGAACCGGCCGCTGGCGAGCTGGCCCGCCAGGGTCCCCGTGCTCACCGGCGCCCCGCCGGATGCGCGTGCCGGGGGCGGCGCGGTCACACCGCGCGCCTCCCCCCGCCGGAGGGCGGTGCCGGTACCTGGCAGTGCCGTGCCCGTGCCGGCGGCGCCCGGGGCGGCAGGGCGCCTGCCATGCCTGCGGACGCTGGCTGCCGCGGCGGCGATGTGCGCTGGCGTGGTCCCGCAGCAGCCGCCGACGAGCGACACGCCGGCCTCGGCGAACCGGCGCAGGTAGCGTGCCAGGTAGCTGCCGTCGATGCTGAACTCGAAGCGCCGCGGCCCGATCCTGCGGGGCTGTCCCGCGTTCGGCTGGGCGCTCACCGGCACCCCCGAGTACCGCACGAGGTCCTCGACGATACCGAGCATGCGCTGCGGCCCGATCGTGCAGTTGGTGCCGAGCATGACGACGGGCATCTCGCTGAGCACGGACGCGACCTCACGCGGTGTCTCACCGCCGAGGGTGAGGCCGTCCTCGGCGAAGGTCGCCTGGGCGACGACGGGGAGATCACAGGTTTCCCCCGCCACCGTCACCGCCTCGGCGAGCTCGTCCAGGTAGCCGAACGTCTCCAGGATGATCAGGTCCACGCCGCCTGCGGCGAGGGAGCGGATCTGCTCCCTGAGAACCTCCATCCGCTCGGCGGCTCCTACCCGCCGCCGCTGGGAGGCGGTCACGGCAGGCGAGACCGAGCCGGCGACGAAGGCGTCGCGGCCGCTCCGGCTGCGTGCGTCGCGGGCGACCCGCGCGGCCGCCCTGTTGATCTCATCGACCCGCCCGGCGAAACCGTGGTCCGCCAGCCACAGCCGGTTCGCACCGAAGGTGTTGGCCTGGATGATGTCCGCGCCCGCGCTGAGGTAGCTCTCGTGGATGGTGGCCACCAGCGCAGGATCGGACACGCTCAGCTCGGGGAGCGCACGGTCGAGCGCGGCGCCCGCGGCGTGCAGCATGGTGCCCATGGCGCCGTCGCAGACGAGGACGCGCCCGCCGAGCGCGTCGGCGAACCGCGGGGAACGGGAAGGGCCGGTCATCGGCTGCTCATCTCGTGCGTGGGCGGTCACGTCTCATTCTCCCAGCGCGTCCAGGATCTCCAGCGCCACCTGGGCGGCCAGGCGGTCCCTGTAGTCGTCCAGCTTCAGGCCGGTGATCTCCTCGATGCGCCTGATCCGGTAGGCAACCGTGTTCGGGTGCACGTGGAGGATCCGGGAGGCGCGCTGCGGGCTGTTGTTCTCCCTGAAGTAGCAGGCGAGCGTCGCGAGGTAGCCGGACTTGTGCTCGCGTTCGTGCTCGCTGAGCCTGCCGAGCACCTCCGCGGCGAAGGAGCGCAGGTCGGCCAGGTCGGGGACCTGCAGCAGCAGGCGGTGGATGCCGAGGTCGGTGAACGCGGTCACGGTACCGGACCTGCCGAGGCGCTGCATCGCCTCGGTGGTGCGGCGCGCCTGGGCGTAGGAGCGGGCGATGTCCCGCGGATCACGGCACGGGCCGCCGATCCCGACGACGACCCCGGTGCCGGGGAAGAGCTCGGCGAGGCGGGCGACGCAGGCGGCGCCGAGCTGGCGCGGCCCCATGCGGGCCGCCTGGCGCGTGCCCGGTTCCGCGGTGACCACGACGACTTCCGATTCGCGGGCGGAGACGATCGAGGTCGGCGCGCGGGTCTGGGCGAAGTGCTCGATGCTCTCCCTGACCCGTGCCCGCAGCGCCGCGGTGTCACCGTCGTGCCCGCGGGGAGCAGGCTGGGCCGGGACGTCGAAGCGGATCGCCACGACGTGGTGCTCGTGAGCCGGGTTGTATCCCAGGTGCGCGGCCCACCGGCCCGTTTCCTCCGCGTCACGCCCGCGGCCGAGCAGCAGGCCTTCCGCGAGGTCATCGCGTACCCGGCGCGCCGCCGCGGCGGCGGCGTGCTCGCGGCCCAGGATGACGCCGCAGATCGTGGCCGCGTGCTCGGTCACCAGGAGGCTCATGTCCTCGCCGGAGCCTTTCTCGCCGGCCGGGTCGAGGGTGATCAGGTACGCGGGCACCTCGGTGCCGACGAGGACCGGCGCGACGATGATGGCGGGCATGCCGCCGACGCTCGGCAGCCGCAGTGCCCGCTGGCTCTGCCCGGAGGCCCGCAGCACCTGGCCAAGGCGCGGGTGGACAACCTGGTCACGGACCAGGGCGGCGGCCTTCTCCGGCGGGGCGCCGGGGGCCGCCGCCGCCATCACGTCCATCACCTGGCTCACGACGGCCACGGTGGCCGCCGTGCGCTCGGCTATCAGGGCGGTGACGCCCGCCAGGTCGGCGTCCTGCAGCGCCAGGCCCGACAGGTGCCGGTACACCGTCACCAGCTCGCGCAGCACCGCGTTCTCGCGGCCGAGATCCCGGGACGTGGCCGTGACGGCCGCCGCCCGCGGGTCCGCCGCCGTCCGCGGGTCCGCCGCGCCCCGTGGCCGGCCGGGCACTGGCGGGCTGCCTGTCATGATGGTGACCATCCTACGGCCGCCTGTTTGTGCCAGGCCACAAAGCGGGGGCGGCGACGGCGTGCCGACGGGCCCGGCGGGACGCGGCACGCCGCCTTCTTGTGGTCTCGCACAGGATGCGGCCCGGGTGTTTGGGGTTTGCGTCGTTGCGTGGCGGCGCGCCCCGGTGCCACCCTCGCACGCAGATGACTCCTGCACAGCTTCACGGAGGGATCCGCGTTGTTCAGGTTCCCGCGGCGCCGGCCGCCGCAGGCTGCACCGGCCGCCCGTACGAGCCTGCGGGCCCCTGGCCGCTGCCTGGCCCTGAACGACGCTCACAGGCGCGTTCGTCGAAGGAGCTGCGATGGGCACATCCGGCGGGCACCCGGGAGCATGCCCGTACTGCGGTGCGGCGCGTGACGGGGCGGGCGACGGCTCCCCTGCCCAGCGGCGGCAGGCCCTGGAGGCGCTGTCTGGCGAGGTCGCCCGGATCCGCGAGCTGGCCGAGAGGTCATCCGCTCAGCCGGCCGTGCAGGAGTATCAGAAAGTGATAGCGGCCCAGGCCCGGCAGATACGGCTGCTGCGGGAGACCGTGGCGAGGCTGCGCGGCGCCTCTCAGGCCAGCGCCTCTCAGGCCAGCGGGCCGGGCAGCCCCGGGGCGGCCGGGGCCTCCGGCGCAGCGCGTTCCCGCGGCCGTGCACCCGGGGCTGGCGTGCCGCCCGTCATCGCGGAGCACGGCGGGCAGCGGGCCGCGCGGGGCACTTTGGCCAGCGCCTGAGCCAGATCCAGGGCCAAGGCCGGGCCGGTACCGGCCTGCGGGCTCAGGGCGGCGCAGGCGTGCCTCCCGGCGCGGCCGGGGACGGGGCATCAAGGGCCGCCCGGCGGGTACCGCGCCCGCCCGGCGGGTAGCGCGCTGAGAGGCTGGGAGGCATCAAGGGCCGCCCGGCGGGTACCGCGCTAAGGGTGAGCGGGCAACGGGGCCGCAACGGCCGGCAGGGCCGCGCCCGGGGCGGCGGGGAGCGTGGCCAGGGGGTCATCCAGGCAACCTTTCCCCTGGGGAGCATCGCGGGGATCCGCATCGGCGTCAACTGGAGCGTCATCGTCATCTTCGCGCTCATCGCGTTCGGCCTCGCCGGCCAGCGGTTCCCGGCCACCAGCCCGTTCTTGTCCCCGCTCACGTACGCGATCGCAGGCGTCGTGACCGCGCTTGCGTTCATCGGTTCGCTGCTCGCCCACGAGCTGGCGCACTCCGTCGTCGCGCGCCGTAACGGCCTGGCCGTGGAGGGTATCACGCTGTGGCTGTTCGGCGGGGTCTCCCGGCTGCAGGGCGAGGTGCCCGATCCGGCGGCCGAGGTGCGCATCGCCGGCGTCGGCCCGCTCACCAGCCTGGTGCTCGCCGGGATCTTCTTCGCCGCCGGCCTGCTGTACGCAGCGGCGGGGCGCTACGTGCTGGCCGGCGTGCCCAGCGTCATCGACACCGCGCTCGTCTACCTCGGTGTCATCAACGTGGCGCTCTTCGCCTTCAACGCGATCCCCGCCGCGCCGCTGGACGGCGGCCGCCTGCTGCGCGCCTTCATCTGGTGGGTCACCCGCGACAAGGTGAAGGCGACGGTGTGGGCCAGCCTGGCCGGCCAGGTGCTCGGCTGGATCCTCATCGCCGGCGGCCTGCTCGCCTTCTTCGTCACCGGCGCGTGGGGCGGGCTGTGGATCGCGGTCGTCGGCTGGTTCCTCATCGGCGCCGCGCGTGCCGAAGCCCGGCAGGCGGTCGTGAGCGACCAGCTCCGCGGCGTCCGCGTCTGGCAGATCATGACACCTGACCCGGTGACGGCCCCCGGCTCGATGCTGGCCGGCGACTTCCTGGAGGACTACCTGTTCCGGTCCCGTCACCAGACCTTCCCCGTCACCGGGGACGGGGGCGAGGTGACCGGGCTCGTGACCTTCAACAGGATCAAGCGGGTGGCGCGGGAGGAGCGCGCGCGGGTCCGGCTCGGCGACGTCGCCTGCCCGCTCTCCGACGTTGCCACCGCTGCCCCTGACGAGCCGGTCGCGGACCTGCTGCCCCGGCTCACCTCCTGCGCGGACGGGCGGGCGCTGGTGTTCGACGGCGGCCGTCTCGCCGGCATCGTCTCGCCGAGCGACATCACGCGCGCGCTGGAGCGGCTGGGCATCAGCCGCGGCGGCCCGGGCCCCCGCATCCCCCTGGGCCGCGAGTGAATCAGGCACGTGACGCGAGCGAATACGCACGTGGATGTCAGCGCAGCAGGATACGGCCATGCCCTGGCGCCGCCTGCCCGATGACGGCGGCGTCATGGCCGTCGGCCCGCAGCCTGCCCGTCACGTCCTGGGCGCGGTCCGGCGCGACGCCGAAGACGAGGCCGCCGGAGGTCTGGGCGTCCGCGAGCAGGGCGAGGTCCAGATCCCCGGCGGCGCCGGGGTCCACGCGATCCCGGATCCAGGCGAGGTTGCGGCGCGTGCCGCCCGGCACGTGCCCGTCCGCAGCGAGGTCCCTGGCTCCGGGCAGCAGCGGGACGGCGGCCAGGTCCAGCCATGCGTCCACGCCGGAGGCGAGCGCCATCTGGCCGAGATGCCCGAGCAGCCCGAACCCCGTCACGTCGGTCGCCCCGGTCGCCCCGGCGTCCAGGGCGGCGGCCGCGGCGGCGGCGTTGGTCCGGCACATCGAGGCGACCATGGCGCAGACGGCATCTTCCCCGGCCTCGCCCGCCTTGGCGGCGGTGGAGATGATCCCGGTGCCGAGCGCCTTGGTCAGGATGAGCGCCTCGCCGGGCCGGAGGCGGTCGTTGCGCAGCAGCCGGTCCGGGTGCGCCTCGCCGACCACGGACAGCCCGAACTTCGGCTCCGGGTCGTCGACCGTGTGGCCGCCGACGGTCACGTACCCGCACTCGGCCGCCACCTCGGCCGCCCCGTCGAGCACCTCGGCCAGCAGGGCCGCCGGCAGTTCCGCCGAGTTCCAGCAGACGAGGTTGAGCGCGAACAGCGGGCGGCCGCCCATGGCGTACACGTCGGAGACGGAATTGACCGCCGCAACCTTGCCCCACGTGCGCGCATCGTCGACGACGGGCGTGATGAAGTCGGCCGTCGCCACCAGGGCGCGGCCGTCGCCGACCCGCCACACCGCCGCGTCGTCGCCGGTTTCCGCGCTGACGATCAGATCGGGGTGGCGGGCCGTCATGCGGCGCAGGACCTGCGCCAGCTCGCCGGGCGCGAGTTTGCCGGCTCAACCAGCGCAGTGGCTGAACGAGGTGAGCCGCCGCACCCGTGCGCGCTCGTCCATCCGCTTCCTCCCCTGGCGGCCATGACCGGGCCGGCAGCGGCCGCGCTCCGCGCGGCCTGCCCGCCGGTGACGTGCTGACACAGGCGATCCTATGGTGGGGGGGCGCCAGGTAGCTCACGATGGTGCTTAGCTGGATGCCAGGGGAAGGGAGGCGCACCGTGACCACTGCCGGTGCCAGCTGGAAGGCCGCCGGGGCAGCCGGGGAGCCGCTGCCGACGGCGGAGCTGATCGGCTGGGTGCGCGACGCCAGCCAGCGGCTCACCGACCTGGTCGCCGACCTTGACGACGGCCAGCTCATCGGGCCGCGGCTGCCGATCGTCAACCCGCTGCTCTGGGAGATCGGGCACGTCACCTGGTTCCAGGAGACCTTCGTGCTGCGCCGCGGCCTCGGCGAGCCCGCGGTCATCGGTCACGCCGACGCGATCTGGGACTCCGCGGCGATCCCGCACGACACCCGGTGGCAGCTCATCCTGCCGTCCCGCGAGGAGACTCTCGGATACATCGGGGAGGTCACCGAGCGGGTCGCCGACCGGCTCGCCCGGCCCGACGCGACACGGCAGCTGGGCTACATCGCCCGGTACGCGGTCCACCACCACGACATGCACACCGAGGCGCTCACCTACACCCGGCAGACCCTCGGCTACCCGCCGCCCGCCCTGCCCGGCGCCGGCACCGGCCCGCCGGCGGAGGCAGGCCCGCTGCCCGGCGACGCCGAGGTGCCGGGCGGGCGGTACCTGCTCGGCGCCGACCGCGGCGAGCAGTTCGTCCACGACAACGAGAAGTGGGTGCATCCCGTGCAGCTCGCCCCGTTCTCGATCGCCCGCGCCCCGGTCACCCAGGGCGAGTACGCTGCCTTCGTCGGCGACGGCGGCTACCGGCGCCGGGAGCTGTGGGGCGACGACGGCTGGGCGTGGCGGACCAGGGCGGCTGCGCAGGCGCCGGTGTACTGGCGGCGCGGCCCGGGTGGCTGGGAGCGGCGCGACTTCGACCGCTGGATGCCGCTGGAGGCGCACCGGCCGGTCAGCCACGTGTGCTGGTACGAGGCGGAGGCGTACTGCCGCTGGGCGGGCCGCCGGCTGCCCAGCGAGGCCGAATGGGAGGCGGCGGCGATCGGCGAACCTGACGGGGCGGGCGGCCTCGCCAGCCGGCGGCGCCGCTTCCCCTGGGGGGACGGGCCCGTCACCGCGCAGCGCGCCGTCATGGACTGGCACCATCTCGGCACCGTGGACGTGGCCGCGTGCCCGGCGGGGGACAGCGCGTTCGGCTGCCGGCAGATGATCGGCACCCTGTGGGAGTGGACGGCCTCGGCCTTCGAGCCGTACCCGAACTTCGAGCAGGACGCCTACCGGGACAACTCATGGCCGTGGTTCGGGCAGCGCAAGGTCCTCCGGGGCGGCGCGTGGGCTACCAGGTCCCGGTTCATCCGCTCGACAGCCCGCAACTACTTCACCCCGGACCGCCGTGACGTGCTCGCCGGCTTCCGCACCGTCGCGCTGGGCTGACAGCGCCCGGCGGCCCCGGGGCGGACGGTGAGCGGCGGCTGAGTCCGCGGGCACGGCTGACAGCAGCGAGCGGAGGCGGCCATGCGGATTCTGCTCGTCACCCCGGCACCGCCGCGCAGCTATCACGGCAACCGGGTCACCGCCGTGCGCTGGGCGGGGATGCTGCGCTCCCTCGGCCACCAGGTGCGGGTGCGGCAGGGTTACGACTCCTCCCCGGCCGATCTGCTGATCGCGCTGCACGCCCGCAGGAGCGCGGACGCGGTGCGGCGCGCCCGCGCGGACCGCCCGTCCGCCCGGATAGTCCTGGCCCTCACCGGCACTGACCTGTACCCGAGCCTGGCAGAGGCCGGTGCCGACCCGGATGCCCTGGCCGCCGCCGACCGGCTTGTCGTGCTGCAGCCGCTGGCGCTGGAGCAGGTTCCCGCGGCGCTGCGCGGCCGCACGCGGGTGATCTACCAGTCGGTGAAGCCGCAGGCCGCGGTCCGGTACCACGCGGCGGAACCGCCGCCGGTGACCTGCGAACCAGGGCCCGCCCCTGCCCGCGGCGGCAGCTTCGGCGTGGCGCTGCTCGCCCATCTGCGGCCCGTCAAGGATCCCCTGCTGCCCGCCTGCGCCGCCAGGCTGCTGCCTGCGTCCTTGCCGGTGCGGATCCGGCATGCGGGCGCGGTCATCGACCCCGCTCTGGCGGACCGTGCCGCCGCGGAAACCCGCGCCAACCCCCGCTACACATGGCTGGGAGAGCTGAACCGCTCCCGCGCCAGGGAGCTGCTCGCGGCAAGCCACGTGCTCGTCCACCCGTCCCGCCACGAGGGCGGCGCCAACGTGGTGTCCGAGGCGCTGGCCGCGGGTGTGCCCGTGCTCGCCACCCGCATCCCCGGCACCGTCGGGATCCTCGGCGCTGACTATCCCGGTTACTTCCCCGTAGGCGACGCGGCGGCCCTGGCTGGCCTGCTCAGCCGGGTGGAGCGCAACGCGGGCGGGCTGTATGACGAGCTGCGGCGGCGCTGCGCCGCGCTGCGCCCGCTCACCGACCCGCGGCGGGAACGGGCGTCCTGGCGCCGGCTGCTCGCCGAACTCGCCCGGTGACCGGGTGGCCGGCCGGCGCTGGCCCCGCGGCAGTCGCCGCCGGGGCTGTTCACGCGGGTGAAAGTGCCGGGCACGCAGGGACGGGACCGCTGCGGCCGCGTCGCGGGACAGCCGCGGGACAGGGGCGGCCCGGATGCCGGTCAGGCCAGGCGGCGGGCCAGTTCCCGCGGGTACTCGGGGAAATAGCGGGTGATGTCGCTCAGCGAGAACTGCCGCAGGATGGACGTGGCCGGCTCCCGTTCGAGCAGGAAGCGGAAGGACTCCCCGACGGCCCGTTCGAGGTCCTCGCCGGCCAGCTCGGGCCCGTCGCCGATCCGTTCCGGCACGGTCACGCGGTGCGAGGTCTGCTGCGTGCCCTGCCGCACGTCCACCTGGAACTCCCTGGCGCCCAGCGAGGTGATCGCAATCTCCGCCATCGCCCGTCCTCGTCATCCGGCGCTTCGCGGCCCTCACTGCAACCATAGCGGAACAGCGGCGGCGGGCACGCCGTGTCCCCGCGCCGCCGGGCAGTCACGCGGAGGGCGCGGGGGCGGGAGCGAGCGTGACGGGGAGCTCGTGCAGGCCGCGCACGATCATCCCCGGCTTCCAGTGCAGCTGGCTGGCGGGCACCGCCAGGCGCAGGTCCGGGAAACGGGTGAGCAGCGAGGTGAAGGCGATCTGGCCTTCCATGCGGGCGAGCGGCGCACCGAGGCAGAAGTGGATGCCGTGGCCGAACGCGAGGTGCCCGGCGTCGCCGCGGCGCACGTCCAGTTTCCCGGGGCAGGGGAAGCGGGCCGGGTCGCGGTCGGCGGAGGCCAGCACCACGAGGACCATCTCCCCTTCCGGGATCGTGACCCCGCCGATGTCAACCGGCTGCGTGGTGTAGCGGAACGTCGCGTGCTCGACGGGCCCGTCGTAGCGGAGGAACTCCTCCACGGCGGACGGCACGAGGGAAAGGTCGGCGCGCAGCGCCG
>Ga0209061_1002658_pt1 | contig 21676 bp, 17 predicted proteins | sample Coa_R1_10_FD_187157 | JGI IMG/M metagenome (GOLD analysis project Ga0209061, IMG submission 187157) | Surface soil microbial communities from Centralia Pennsylvania, which are recovering from an underground coalmine fire - Coalmine... | ecosystem: Environmental > Terrestrial > Soil >...
GCAAGGGCGCGCTCGAGGAGGTCTCGGTGCTGAGCGCCCCGCTGCCAGCCGGACCCCGGGTGGCGCGGACGCTGCTGGCCTCCCTGCCCGACCTGCTCGTGCAGCCGGGCTTCGAGCGCACCGGGGGCCTGCACGCCACCGGCGTGTTTGACCCCGACGGGCGGCTCTTGATCGTGCGTGAGGACGTTGGCCGCCACAACGCGATGGACAAGGCGATCGGGCGCGCGCTGCTCGACGGGCTGGTACCCCTGGGCGAGCGGATCCTGTGCGTCAGCGGCCGGCTGTCGTTCGAGCTGGTGCAGAAGGCGGCGGTGGCGGGAGCATCGATCCTGGTCGGTGTGGGGGCACCCAGCTCGCTGGCGGTCGAGCTGGCCAGGGAGCGCGGGATGACGCTGTGCGGGTTCACCCGCGGAGGCGAGACCAACGTGTACGCGCACCCCGAGCGGGTGGCCGGCCCCGCGGGCGTGCCCGGCGACTGAACGCCGAGGGGCCGGCCCGGCTGGCCCTCAGTCCCGCCTCGCCGCCAGGCCGGCCAGCGCCTCGATCTCCTCCTCGGAGGACCAGGCGCCCACCGAGGCGCGAACCAGACCGGCACCCGGGATGCTCCGCACGATGAACCCCCGCTCCGCCAGGCGCTCGACCTCGGCCTGCGGCTCCTCGGCGCGCCAGGAGACGAGGGTGGAGCGTCCACGCGGCACCACCTCCAGACCGAGCTCGCGCAGGCGCTCGGCCAACCGCGCCGCCAGCGCGGCCGCGCGCGCATGGATCCACTCCCAGCCGGTCTGCGCGAACAGCTCGAGCGAGGCCAGCGCGGCGACGCTGCGCAGCGCCGGGGGGAAGCCGTGGTCAAGGCGCTTCACCCCCTCGGCGGGCTCGAACTCAAGCGCCGCCTCCGGGTCGGCCAGCGAGCCGTAGCCCGGCCAGGGCACGAGCAGCTCCTCGAGCCGCTCAGGGCGGACGAACAGGCAGCCGCTGCCCTCGGGCCCGCACAGCCACTTCTGCCCGGACGCGGCGTAGAAGTCGCAGCCGAGGGCGCGCACGTCGACCGGGATGGCGCCGAGCGCCTGGGCGGCGTCAAGCAGCACCGGCACCCCGGTGGAGACGAGCGCCGCCACGTCCGCCACCCTGCCGCCCACCCAGGAGACGTGCGAGCAGGCGATCAGCCGGGTGCGCGGGGAGACGGCGTCGGCGAGGCCGTCAAACGGCACCCGCCTGACCTCGATGCCCACGCGGCGGCGCGCCAGGCCCAGGGGCGCCAGCAGGCCGGGATGCTCCTCGTCGCTGGTCAGCACCTCGTCGCCGGGCCGCAGATCCAGCCCGGCGAGCACCGTGTTGATCCCGTCGGTGGTGGAACCGGTCAGCGCCACCTCCGTCTCCTGGCACCCCAGCACGGCGGCATAGGCGCCGCGCAGCCGGGCGGCGAGCTCCATCAACCCGTCGAAGTAGGTTCGGCCGGCGCGGCCGGCGCTCACCTCCGCCTCGATGCGCTCGCCGACCGCGGCGGCCACCCGGCGCGGCAGTGGACCCTCGGTCCCGGCGTTCAGGTAGGCCACCCGCTCGAGCACCGGAAACTCGGCCCGGAAGGCGGCGGGGTCGGGCGGCATCGCGCAGGCGAAAGTCGGCTAGCTGGTCGTCGACCGCGAGCGCGCGCCGGAGCGGGCGGAGGTCGAGGCGGATCGCTGCCGCCGGGCGGACTTCGTCCCGCCCTCGGACTTCGAGCGCCCGGCACCGTCGCTCTTGGGGCTCCGCGAGCGGCCCGAGCCGCCCTTCCCGGCGCTCTTCGACCTCGTCGCGCCGCCGCGGCCGCGGCGGCGCTCGCCGCCGTCTGAGCCGTCCCGCCGGTCGGCCCCCTCCTCCCCGGAGCCTTCGTCGCCGTGCTGTTCTGCCAGCTCGCGCTTGAGCACCTTGCCGGTGGCGTTGCGCGGCAGCTCCTCGACGAACACCACCTCGCGCGGCACCTTGTAGCGGGCCAGGTTCTCCTTGACGTAGTTCTTCACGTCCTCCTCGCTCAGGCTGTCGCCGCGCCTGACCACAAACGCCTTGAGCCGCTGGCCGAACTGCTCGTCGTCGACGCCGATGACCGCCGCCTCCTCGATCTGCTCGTGGCGGGCCAGCAGCTCCTCGACCTCGGCCGGGAACACATTCTCGCCCCCCGAGACGATCATCTCATCGTCGCGCCCGTCGATGTACAGACGGCCCTGCTCGTCGAAGTGGCCGACGTCCCCGGAGGACAGCAGCCCCTGGATCTCCTCCTTGCTGCCGCCCCCCGTGTAGCCCTCGAACTGCGAGAGGTTGCCGACGAAGATCCGCCCGGTCTGACCGGGCGGCAGCTCGCGGCCCTCCTCATCGAAGATCTTCACCATCGACCCGCGCACCACCTTGCCCACCGTCGCCGGGTCATCCTGGAGATCCTCAGGCGTGGCGATCGTCGCGTAGGCGATCTCGGTGGATCCGTACAGGTTGTAGATCACCGGTCCGAACGTCCTGAGCGCCCGCTGCGTCACCGGCGCCGGCAGCGCCGAGCCGGACAGGAAGATGATCCGCAGCGAGGAGTGGTCGTAGCGGTTGATCTTCTCCTCCCCCAGCTCGAGCGTGCGCTGGAGCATCACCGGCACCATGACCATGGCGCTCGCGCGATGCTCCTCCACGCTCTTGAGCGTCGTCTCCGGGTCAAAGCGCCGCCGCACCACCAGCGTCGAACCCAGCCCGATCCCCACCAGCGCCTGGGCGAAGCCGAGGGCGTGGAACATGGGTACGCACAGCTCGGTGACCTCGCGAGCCCGAAACGGGACCTTGCTGAGCAGGCCGCCCACCAGCCCCAGCGACTTGGGCGCACTGCGGGGCGCGCCCTTGGGCGTGCCGGTGGTTCCGCTGGTGAGGATCGTCACCTTGGCCTCGCTGCTCGGACGCGGCGGCGCGCTCGAGTCGCCGTCGGCAATCAGCGCCTCGAGCGTGTCCTCGCCCTGATCATCTGCCCAGGCCCGGTAGCGGCCGCGCGGCGGGTCCTCGATGCCCTCCAGCATCTCGGAGTACTCGTCGTCGTAGACCAGCAGATCGGTCCCCTCCCGCTCGGCCACCTCCCGGATCTGCGGGCCGGCGAACGAGGTGTTCAGGAGGATGATCCGGGCCGCGCACTTGGCGGCGGCGAACACCGACTCAAGAAAACCGCGGTGGTTGCGCACCAGGATCGCCACCCCCTCGCCCGCCTGAAGCCCGTGCTTCCGCCAGGCGTTGGCGATCGCGTTCGCGCGCTCGTCCAGCTGCCTGTAGGTGAGCTCGCCGCGCTCGTCGATCACCGCCACGCGATCGCCGTGCCGAATCGCCCCCACCGCCCCGGCGGCACCGAGCATCCCGTAGCGCTCGAACGCCAGCAGCGTCTGGGCCAGGCGGTGCGGCGGCTCGAGCCCCACCATCCCGCTGCGCACGCACAGCGCCGCAAAGTACGCCTCATCGCCGGCACGCTCGACGAGCTTCCAGCCGCCTTGAATGATCGCTCTGGGATCCAGGTCCACGCTCACCCTCCCTCTCTTACACCGCGCAACAATATGCGATGCGCCACCACCTGTGTCCCCACCTGCGCAGCACTCGAAACGCCGATTCGCCAGCGGCGCTTCAGACGCCGCTGGCCCCGCCAGCACACCCCCGGGTTCGTTTTCGGCTCGCCGGGTAATAGAGCGTCGATGATCGCCGAGCTCATCCTGCTGCCCGTGCGCGTCGGCGTGCGCGCCACGCGCCTGTGGTTCCGCGCCGTCGAGGAGACGGTGTCGGTGACCGGCACGGCCGCCGGACGGATCATCGAGTTGGCGAGCCGGGGGACCGGCCGCGGCGCGGGCGGGCGGGCAGGCGAGGGAGCGCAGGATGAGGCTGCCCCTGAGCGATCACCCGCAGCAGCACAGTCAGCCGAGCTCGGATCCACCGACCGGCGGCGGCAGGCGGCCGAGGCACGCGCCGCCGCCGAGCGGGCGCTGCGCGCGGTGCCCTCAGCGCCGACGCCCTCACCTCCACCGCCCCCGGCGGGCGAGCCGGCCCATGTGTCCGAGGAGCCGACGCTGGTTGAGGAGTTTGCCGAGCCGGGCGCTGAGGAGGGGGTCGGCGCGCAGATCCGAGTCGATCCTCCGTGGGAGGGATACGAGCGCATGACCGCCAGCCAGATCACCGCCCGGCTGAGCGCCGCCGGCCCCGAGGAGCTCGCGGCCGTGCAGCTCTATGAGCTCGCCCACCGACGCCGCCAGACGATCGTCAACGCAGTCGAGCGCCAGTTGCGCAAGGCGAACGGCCGCGGCCCCCACAGTCCACAGAGAGGATGAACGCCATGCCGGACGGGAACCGCCTGAACGAGCGGGACAGCAAGCTGGTGCAGTGGCTCAACGAGGCCCACGCCAAGGAGGCGGAGCTCGAGGCCGATCTCACCGCCCACATCGCGCTCACCGCCAAGGAGTCCTACAAGAAGCGGCTTCGCCAGCACCTGACCGAGACCAAGGATCACAAGCGCAGGGTCGCCTCCCGGATCAAGCAGCTGGGCGGCTCCGCAACCAGCGGGCCGTCACTGCCCGGCATCCCCACCGCGGTCGGCGAGGCGGCGGGCAAGGCGGTGGCCGCGGTCAAGGGGCAGGTGGGCACCGCGCGGGCGGCGGTCACCAACCAGGCCGAGACGCACCTGCGCAACGCCCAGGAGGAGCTGCGCGAGGAACACGTGGAGATGGCGCTCTACTCGCGCATCCAGACGTTCGCCGAGGAGGTGGGCGACCGGGAGACCGCCCAGCTGGCGCGGGCGATCCGCCGGGACGAGGAGCGGATGGCGAAGTTCCTGGACGCCGAGCTGACGCGCCTGGTGAAGGACGTGGTGCGGGCCGAGGTGCCGCGCGAGCAGCGCGCGAGCGCCACCCGGAGCCGCCGGTCCCGGACAGCGTCGCGCTCCCGCAGCCGGTCGGGCGGGAGCAGCAGCCGCTCGGGCAGCAGCAGCCGGTCAGGCAGCAGCAGCCGGTCAGGCGGGAGCAGCCGGTCAGGCGGGAGCAGCCGGTCAGGCGGGAGCAGCCGGTCAGGCGGCAGCAGCCGGTCAGGCGGCAGCAGCCGGTCAGGCGGGAGCGGCGCTCGGGCGACGAGCACGAGCAGCCGCTCGCGCAGCACCGGTGGCCGCGCCTCGTCGGGTTCGGGAAGCGGCGGCTCGCGCACCTCCGGATCCCGCCGCACTTCGGGCAGCCGGGGCGCCTAGAGCAACCGCGGCGCCTTCGGGCAGCCGTGCGCCCAGGCAGCGGGAGCGACAAAAGCCACCGCGGAGCGGCGGAGCGCGGTTCCGCCGCTCCGCCGAGCGTGCGCAGCGCGGCACCGGCGTACGCTGAGGGGAGATGCGGATCGCCGCGCGTGAGAGGTCAGGCTGGATCGACGGCTTCGGGGGAAGCCGGCCCTCGCTCCTCGGGGGCATGGTGGTGTCGCTCGTCTCCGTGGCGCTGGCCACGGCCGCCATCTACGGCCTCAAGCCGGTCGCGCCCGTCGTATCCCTGAGCGTCGTCTACCTCCCGGCCGTCGCGGTGGTCGCGGTGTTCTGGGGGCTCTGGCTCGGAATCCTCACCTCGCTGTTGAGCGCGGCGGCGTTCAACTTCTTTCACCTGCCGCCGGTGGGTAGGTTCACCATCGCCGACCCCCGGAACTGGGTGGCGCTGGCGGCGTTCACAACCATCGCGGCGATCGTGAGCACGATCGCCAACGTCGCGCGGGAGCGGGCGGAGGAGGCCGAACGGCGAAGTAGAGAGGCTGATCTGGCGGCCGAGCTGGCGCGTGATCTGCTGGCGGGGGCTGACACGCGCACCGCCCTGCAGATCGCCGCCGGCCGCATCGCCCGCGCCCTCAATGCTCCCTCGGTCTCGCTTGAGCTCGGTGCCGTCGGAGGCCGGGCCGACAGCCGGGCGGTCGGCGTTCACGATGCCGCCGGACGCCAGACGGCCACGTTGCTGGTGCCAGACGGGCTGCCGCGCACGGCGATGGAGCGCATCGACAACCAGATCGCGCCCTCGCTGGGGGCGCTGATCGCGCTGGCCCTCGAGCGTGACGCCGCACAGGCCGAGGCGGTCGAGACGGCCGCGCTGCGCCGGAGCGATGAGCTGAAGACCGCGCTGCTGCGGGCGACCTCGCACGATCTGCGCACTCCGGTCACGGCGATCCTCACGGCCGCGCACGCGATGCGCACGGAGGCGGTGACCGATCAGGAGCGGGCGGAACTCACCGCAGCCATGGTCGAGGAGGGGGAGCGTCTGTCGGCGCTGATCGACAAGCTGCTCGATCTGTCGCGGCTCCAATCGGGACGAGCCGAACCCCGGCGGGAGTGGACCACGCTGGAGGAGGTGGTGCTGGCCGCGCGGGACGGTCTTTCGGAACCGATCGAGCTGCGCCTCTCGGCGGAGGCGGGCCTGCCGGCGATCCGCGTCGATGCCGCCCAGCTCGAGCGGGCGTTCGCGAATCTCCTGGAGAACGCGTGGCGCTACTCCGCCCGCCGCCCGGTCTCGGTGCACCTCCGCGGCGAGGGGACGCGGGTGATCGCGCGCGTGGTGGATCAGGGCCCGGGGATCCCTCGCCCAGAGCAGAGTCGCATCTTCGAGCCGTTCTACCGCGGGGCACGCAACGGGAACGGCGGCTGGGGCGGATCGGGGCTGGGTCTGGCGATAGCCAGGGGGTTCGTGGAGGCCAACGGCGGGACGATCTCGGTCGACTCGCTACCCGGTCAGGGCGCCAGCTTCGTGATCTCCTTTGATCGCCGCCTGGAGGCGGGATGACACCCCGGCCGGCCGTCCTGGTGTGCGACGACGAGACGCAGATCCTCCGGGCGCTGCGGGTGATTCTGCGTGACGCAGGCTATGAGGCGCTTCTCGCCACCTCCGGGGAGGAGGCGCTCGATCTGGCTGCGCTCCGACGGCCCGAGGCGGCGATCATCGATCTGCTCCTGCCCGACCTCGATGGCGTCGAGGTGTGCAGGCGCCTGCGGGAGTGGAGCGAGACGCCGATCATCGTGCTCTCGGCGGTCGGGGACGAGGACGCCAAGGTGCGCGCGCTCGCCGCCGGCGCCGACGACTACGTGACGAAGCCGTTTGGCCCCCGCGAACTCATCGCCCGCCTCGCCGCGGTCCTCCGGCGGATGGGTGGCGGACCCGAGGACGGGTTGATTCGGGCCGACGGGCTTGAGATCGACCTGGCCGCCCGGGTGGTGCGGCGAGACGGCGAGGAGGTTCACCTCACGCCAAAAGAGTTCGACCTGCTGCGGGCGCTGGCCCGCAACCGGGGCCGGCTGATGACTCACCGAGACCTGCTGACCAGCGTCTGGGGGCCCGGCTACGGCCAGGACACGCAGGTGCTCAGGGCCCACCTCGCCAACCTGCGTCGAAAGATCGAGCCGCCACAGGGGCCGCGCTACATTCGCACCGATCCCGGCGTCGGTTACCGCTTCGCGGCCTGAACTGGCGCGCGCCCAGCGCGGGAGGAAGCCCGGTGGCGCAGCCCGCGGGCGGCGAATGCCACCCGCCGCCCACCCCCCGGTCACGCTCGCGGGAGCCTGCGCTTCGGAAACACGCCCGCAACCTTCGCGCGCCCGGCACGGGCGATGCGCGATCTGAACTTCACAGCATCTTCACGCCCGGCGGGACTTTCTGTACAGATCCTTGATGGCCGGCGGGACAGGATGGGCCCATGGACGCGGTCGCGGTGATTCTCGCCGTCTTGATGTTCGCGCTGCTGTATGCGCTGGTGCACGGGATCGACCGGGTATGAGCGGCGCCGACCTCTTCGGCCTCATCGTCTCAGGGCTGATGTGCGTGTACCTCCTGTACGCGCTACTGCGCGGCGAGAGATTCTGATGCCCCGCACACAGGTTCCCAACCACGTCGTCGGTCGGGAGACTGGGGCACGATGACGGTCAGCGGCTGGCTGACGATCTTCGTCTTTGCGCTCCTTTTGACCCTGTGCGCGCTGCCGCTCGGCCGCTACATGGCGGCGGTCTACTCGGGGGAGAGAACCCTGCTTGATCCGCTCCTGCGCCGCCCCGAACTACTCATATACCGGGCAATCGGCGTCGATCCACGCGCCGAGCAGGACTGGAAGGCGTACGCCAGGGCGCTCATCGTCTTCTCGCTGGCCGGCTGGCTCCTGCTCTACCTCATCCTCCGCACGCAGACGCTGTGGAACTTCACCGGCCTCAACCCGCAGCACTTTCACTCCGCCACCTGGGATGTGACGTTCAACACCACCTCCTCGTTTTTGACCAACACGAACTGGCAGTACTACAGCGGCGAGACGACGATGAGCTACTTCAGCCAGATGGTCGGGCTCGCCGTTCAGAACTTCCTCTCCGCCGGCGTGGGGATCGCCGTGGCGGTGGCGCTGGTCAGAGGCATCGTCGCGCGCAGCGGCAAGAGCCTCGGCAACTTCTGGTTCGATCTCGTGCGGACCGTGCTCTGGGTGCTTCTCCCCCTCGCCGTCGTGGGCGCGCTCCTGCTCGTCTCCCAGGGCGCAATCCAGAACTTCTCCCACTACCTCACCTTCACCACGCTCACCGGGCTGAGCCAGCATGTGGCGATGGGTCCGGTCGCCTCCCAGGAGGCGATCAAGCTGCTGGGCACCAACGGCGGGGGCTTCTTCAACACCAACTCCGCCCATCCGTTCGAGAACCCCACCGGCTTCACCAATTTGGAGGAGATGCTGCTGGTGCTGCTGATCCCGGCGGCGATGATCTTCATGTACGGCCGCATGACCGGCCACCGTCGGCACGGCTACACGCTCTATTCGGTCCTGATGCTCATGTTCCTCTGCGGCGCCGCCGTGGCCTACATCGCCGAGGCGCACGGATCCCCGGCGCAGCATGCGGCCGGGCTGCATACCGGGGTGAGCGCCGGGTCCGCCGGCGGCAACATGGAGGGGAAGGACCAGCGCATCGGGATCGCCGGCTCTGCGCTCTTTGACGTCGTCACCACCGTCACCTCCTGCGGTGCCGTGAACAGCGCACTCGAGTCCTTCACCGGAATCGGCGGCGCCGTGCCAATGGCCAATCTTTCCGCCAGCGAGGTGATCTTTGGCGGGGTCGGCACCGGGCTGTACTCGCTGCTTCTGTTCGTCCTGCTGGCGGTGTTCATCGGGGGGCTGATGGTCGGCCGCACCCCGGAGTACCTCGGTAAGAAGATCGAGGCCCGAGAGATCAAGCTGGTGGCGATCGGACTGCTCATCACGCCGTTGGCCGCGCTGTTCTGCACGGCCATGGCCACGGCCAGCGCCGCCGGACGAGCGTCGATCTCAACCGCCGCGGGCATCTCGCCGCAGGGGTTCTCCGAGACCTTCTACGCCTACCTCTCGCAGGCCAACAACAACGGCTCGGCGTTCGCTGGCTACACCGGTTACATCCAGCCCCGGCCGGGCAGCCTGGGCGCGCACGGAATCGTGTTCGCCGATCTGCTGGGGGGCTTCGACATGATGCTCGCGCGCTACGCGCCGATCCTGTTCGTGCTCGCCATCGGTGGTGCGCTGGCCGGCAAGCGGGTCAGTCCCACCGGCCTCGGCACGATGCGCACCGACAACGTCACCTTCGCGGTGCTGCTCGCGGGCGTGATCGTGCTGGTGGGGGCGCTCACCTTCTTTCCCGCGCTTCTGCTCGGCCCGATCGTCCAGGGGCTGACGACTCATTTGTACTGACGATGAGACGTGACCTGCTTACTTCAGTTCGCGCCGTCCTGGCGCTGACGGTGCTGCTCGGGGTCCTCTACCCGCTGCTGCTCACCGGCATCAGCCAGCTCGCGTTCCCGGGCAACGCCAACGGACAGCGGGTCTACGTTCACGGCAGGCTGGTGGGTTCACGGCTCATCGGCCAGAACTTCGCCACCGCCCTGGTGGGCGGCAATGGTAAGCCCAGGATCCGGGACGGCCTCCTCGAGACCACCCCTGACCCGGCCTACTTTCAGAGCCGCCCGTCGGCCACCACGCCTCCTGACAACGCCGCCGCCACCACGTTCTCGAACCTCGGTCCCAACAGCCGGGCCACCCTGAACGAGATCCGCGCGAACATCGCGAGCTACATCCGGCTCAACGGGCCCTACTATCCCGGCGGGCTGACCGCCACCAAAGTGCCGGTGGACGCCGCCACGAGCTCCGCCTCCGGCATCGACCCGGACATCTCCGTCGCCAACGCCGAGATTCAGGCCCGCCGCATCGCCGCGGTCCGGCACCTGCCGCTCGCCGTTGTGGAGCGGCTGATCCACAGGTACACCGGCGGCCTGGGGCTGGGCTTCTCCGGCTCGGTGGACGTGAACGTGCTCGAGCTCAACCTCGCCTTGGATCGAATCTCCGCCCGGTGACCGTCGCGCCGCCTGAATCCAAGCCGCGACGCGCTCGCACCGAGCGCCGCGCCGCCTCTCTGTTTCAGGCGGAGATCGCGCGCGGCGCGCTCATCGACAGCTTCGTGAAGCTCGACCCGCGCGTGCAGATCCGCAACCCGGTGATGTTCGTGGTCGAGGTCGGCGCGGCGATCACGACCGGCACCTGGTTCTGGCAGCTGGCCGGCGGGGGAGCGCTGGGCGGGCGGGACCCGGCCTGGTACACGTTGGTGATCTCCATCTGGCTGTGGCTGACGGTCGTGTTCGCCAATCTGGCCGAGGCGTTTGCGGAAGGTCGGGGACGGGCCCAGGCGGCCAGCCTGCGGGCAATGCGCCAGGAGACGATCGCCCGACTGCAGGATGGCGCCACCAAGCCGGCGTCGGAGTTGGTCAGGGGCGACGTGGTGGTGGTCGAGGCGGGCGAGCTGATTCCGGGCGATGGCACGGTGATCGAGGGAATCGCGTCGGTTGACGAGTCCGCGATCACGGGCGAGTCCGCGCCCGTGATTCGCGAGTCCGGGGGCGATCGAAGCGCGGTCACCGGCGGGACCCGGGTGCTCTCGGACCGCATCGTGGTCGAGATAACCCAGGAGCCGGGGCGTTCATTCCTGGACCGGATGATCGCGTTGGTGGAGGGAGCGAGCCGCCGCAAGACGCCCAATGAGATCGCGCTCAACATCCTGCTCTGCGGGCTGACGCTGGTGTTCATGTTCGTGGTGGCCACCGTGCGCCCGTTTGGCCTGTTCGCGGGGACGAGGATTTCCGAGACCACGCTGATCTCGCTGCTTGTGGCGCTGATCCCCACCACCATCGGAGCCCTGCTGTCGGCCATCGGGATCGCGGGCATGGACCGACTGGTGCGGCGCAACGTGCTCGCCCTCTCCGGGCGGGCGGTCGAAGCCTCCGGCGATGTGGATGTGCTGCTCTTGGATAAGACCGGAACGATCACGATCGGCAACCGCCTGGCCAGCGAGTTTTTGCCGATGCCAGGGGTCGACGAGGCCGAGCTGGCCGAGGTGGCACAGCTCTCCTCGCTGGCCGACGAGACTCCGGAGGGTCGGTCGATCGTGGTGCTGGCCAAGCAGTTCGGGGTGCGCGAGCACGACATGACCCAACTTCAGGCCGAGTTCGTGCCGTTCAGCGCGCAGACCCGCATGAGCGGCGTCAACGTCGGAGGCCGTCAGCTGCGCAAGGGCGCCGGCGACGCGATCATCCAGTGGGTGCGCGCCCAGGGCGGCCGGCCGCCGAGCGAGTTGGAGCCGGTGCTGGAGCGAATCGGACGTGAGGGCGGCACGCCGCTGGCGGTCGCGCGGGACTCGCAGGTGATGGGCGTCGTTTACCTCAAGGACACGGTCAAGGAGGGGATCCGCCAGCGGTTCGACGAACTGCGGGCGATGGGAATCCGCACGATCATGATCACCGGCGACAACCGCCTGACCGCGGCCAAGATCGCCGAGGAGGCGGGGGTCGACGACTTTCTGGCCGAGGCCACGCCGGAGGCGAAGCTGCAGCTGATCAAAGACCAGCAGGCGGAGGGACGGCTGGTGGCGATGACCGGCGACGGCACAAACGACGCCCCCGCGCTGGCCCAGGCGGACGTCGGCGTGGCGATGAACACCGGCACCCAGGCCGCCCGCGAGGCCGGGAACATGGTCGACCTGGATTCAAATCCGACGAAGCTGATCGAGATCGTCGAGGTGGGAAAGCAGCTGCTGATCACCCGCGGAGCGCTGACCACGTTCTCGATCGCCAACGATGTGGCCAAGTACTTCGCCATCCTGCCCGCGATCTTCGCCAGCACGTGGGCCGCCAGGAGAGGTGGCCAGAGCCCGTTGCACGTGCTCAACATCATGGGTCTCGGGTCTCCCCGGTCGGCGATCATCTCGGCGATCGTCTTCAACGCGGTCGTCATCCCGGCATTGATTCCGCTTGCCCTGCGCGGCGTTCGCTACCGCGCGATCGGCGCCAGCGCGCTGCTGCGACGCAATCTGTTGATCTACGGGCTCGGCGGGGTGATCGCCCCGTTCATCGGGATCAAGGCGATCGACCTGATCGTGCACAACCTGCTCGGGGCATGACCGCAGAGTCGAGTGGACAACCTGCTCGGAGCATGACCGCAGAATCGAGGCATGGCCCTGCACCGGCCGCTCGCATGGCCTCGGCCCAGACGCTGCCCAACCGCCCGCGGCAGGAGCGGGTTCGCGGGCGCGGCCACCACCGGGTGTTCCTGGGGATGGCGGCGGGGGTGGGAAAGACATTCCGGATGCTCGAGGAGGGACACGCCGAGCAGGAGGCCGGGCGAGACGTGGTCATCGGGCTCCTGGAGACCCACGGCCGGGCGGAGACGGCGAAGCTGGCCGAGGGTTTGCCGATCATTCCGCGCCGGCGGGTGAGCTACCGCGGAGCGGTGTTGGAGGAGATGGACCTGCCCGCGATCCTGCTTCGCGCGCCCGAGCTGTGCCTGATCGACGAGCTCGCGCACACCAACGTGCCCGGTCTTGAGCACGCCAAACGCTACGAGGACGTCGAGGATGTGCTCGAGGCGGGGATCGACGTGCTCTCCACGCTGAACGTCCAGCACCTTGAGTCGCTCAACGATCAGGTCGCGGAGCTGACGGGCGTGCGCGTGCGGGAGACGATTCCCGACGCGGTGCTCGGTCGAGCCGACGAGATCGTGATGATCGACCTCACCCCGGAGGCGCTGCTCGAGCGGCTGCGCACCGGCAAGGTCTACCCCGCCGAGCGGATCGGTCCCGCCCTCAACAACTTCTTTCGACTTGAGAACCTCACCGCGTTGCGCGAGCTGGCGCTGCGTCAGGTCGCAGAGGAGGTGGGACAGAAGCGGCTGATCACCGAGCGGGTGAGCCCGCGCGAAGAGAGCCTGCAGGCGCAGGCCGCCCAGGCCGTGGGTGAGCGGTTGCTGGCCCTGATCCAGCCCCACCCGGATGCCCAGCGGGTGGTCCGGCGCGCGTGGCGTTCCGCCCAGCGGCTGGGCGGGCAGCTGGACCTCCTGTGGGTGCGCCCGCCCGCCCAACGCCTCTCCGGTGAGCAGGAGCGCTCGCTGACAGCCCTCAGGCGGCTCGCCTCGCTGCTGGGCGCCAACCTGATCATCGAGGAGTCCGATGACCTTCCGACCGCGGTCGCGGAGGTGGCGCGGCGCCAGCGGACGACATACATCCTCCTGGGCGCCTCCCGGCCGCGCCGCGGACTCGGGCGGCTGCGCACGCCGCTGCCCCAGCGGCTGATGGAGCTGCTTCCCGGCGTCGACGTCCGGATCGTGGCCGACCGCTCGCGCCTGGGCGAGGGAGCGCGATGACGGCCGCGACGATCGCCGCCTTCGTCCTCGGCGCCCTGATCGGCCTCCTCGCCGGATATCTGCTGCCCCCCCACGGCCGTCGGATCCTGCGGGAGCGAGGACGGCCGGTCGGCCGGATCCTCCTGCCCCTCACCGGGCAGGACATCTCGCGGGCGGCGTTTGAGGCGGCGCTGCGTCTGGCCAGGGCGGAGCATGCCACGCTGATGCCCGCGCTGCTGTTCGCCGTGCCGCGCACGCTGCCCCTCGACTCGCCGCTGCCCGCCCAGAGCCGCACATCGATGCCGCTGCTGGAGGTCATCGAGCAGCGGGCCGAGGCGCAGGGCGTATCGGTTGACTCCCGGGTTGCCCAGGGGCGGACCTTCCGTGACGCGCTGCGCCGGCTGCTGCAGGAGGAGTCGTTTGATCGGATCGTTGTCTCGGCTGGCGAGGGCCTGGGTGAACGGCTCAGCGCTCGCGACCTGGAATGGCTGCTGCAGCGGGTGCCCGGCGAGGTTCTGATCCTCCGCCCCGCCCGCGACGACCGCGGGCGCATCGCCGCCCCGCACTGGCAGCGCATGCTCGCCGGCGGCCAGCCGGCCGCCGACCCCCCTACGCCGGCCGCCCGCTCAGCGGGTCCCACACCTTCATCTGCGAGCCCCGGATCTTGGGGGCGGAGCAGGTGATGCGCTGCATCAGCGCGTAGAAGCGGGCGATCTCCGGGTACAGGAGCGGCTTGCCGTTGGTCATCACCGCGCAGCTCAGCGCCCGCTCGGGATCGGCCCAGGCGAGCATGTTGGTGAAGCCCAGATGGCCGAAGGCGTGCTGCGTGTCCCGCCCGAACAGGCTGAGCCAGCGCGAGCCCAGCATCAGCCCGTAGCCGAACCGGGTGGGAAAGCCGAGCGTGAGGTCGAGCTCGAGCCGCGACTGCTCGGTGATCGCCCGGCGCACGCCCGCCGCGCTCATCACCCGCACGCCGTCCAGCTCGCCGCCGCGGCGGAAGATCTCATAGAAGCGCGTGAGCTCCTCGGCGGTGCTCACCACGTTGGCGCTGGGGATCACGGCGGCCAGAAAGCGCCGGTCGTGCGCCCACTCGACCAGCTGCTCGAGGCCCACCCCCAGCGCCCGGGAGACGAGCTGGGAGAGCGGCGGCAGCACCGGCGCCCCGGTGACGTAGTCGGCGGCCAGCGCATCCAGGTCGTCCGCCCGCACGCCGTAGTCGGTCCAGCGGAAGCCCAGCGGGCGGCGGATCTCCTCGTGCAGGATCGTGCGGATGTCGCTGCCGGTGGCCCGCTCCACCACCTCGGCCAGGATGAACCCGCCGGAGACGGCGTGGTAGGCCAGAAACTCGCCGGGACGCCCGAACGGCCTGGCCCGGCAGAGCATGTCGAGGATGAACTCGCGGTCGCCCACCCGGTCCAGGTCGTAGGCCCGGCGGGGCAGGCTCGAGACGCCGGCGCGGTGCGCGAGCACCTGCCCGACCGTAATCTCGCCCTTGCCGTGGGCGGCGTACTCGGGGATGTAGCGCGCCACACGGTCCTCGAGCGCAAGCGAGCCGCGGTCGACCAGCAGGTGCACGACGAACGCCGTGACCGCCTTGGAGCCGGAGTAGATCAGAAACGGGGTGGCGGGTGTGGCCAGAACCTTCTCCGTTGCCTCTGGCTCCCCGGGGCCGTTTCCGCGCGCATGGCCGATCGCGCGGTTCACCACCACGACGCCGTGGCGTCGCACGCAGACCTGGATCGCCGGATGCACGCGGGCGCGGTAGAGCGCGGTGACGCCCCGCCAGATGCGAGCCACCGCCCGCCGGTCGAGTCCGGCCTCCTCGGGGTCGGCCTCCGCTCCGATCGTGGTGACGGCGTCGAGCTCCTCGGGCACATGGATCCTGCGCAGCGGTGCCCGGAGGCCGCGCACGGCGGGCAGACAGGGGACCTCGAGCATGGCCGGCGAGGCTAGAGGAGAAGCCGGCTGCGCATCCCCGTTCCTCGATACCCCCGTGCAGGCGGCCGGCGGCGCGAGCGGTATGCCGGGCGCTGCCAGGCGCGGAGGGTGATCCGCCACCACGTGCAAACGGTCGCCCACGTCTGGACTCGGCTATTCAGCCATCGCCGCCAGCTACCGATAACTCGCGCATGGGCGAAGGGTGCGCTCAGCAACATGACGCCGCCCACGGGGACGGCGGCAACCATTTCTCCTGCTCGATGACCTCGGTGCTGCTGGCCGAGGTGGCCGAGCTGGCCGGCGAGGAGGCGGTGCCGGAGCTGCTGGCGCGGGCGGGCTGCCGACGGAGCGTTGAATACCTGACCGACATCACCAACTGGATCTCCTACCAGGAGGCGGTCGCCCTGTGGCGGGCGGGAATGCATGTGACCCACAACCCCGAGCTGCCCCGGCGCACGGGCCAGCGCGCGGCCGAGCGCCTCAGCTCCTCCCCGGTGGCCGCGCTGCTGAGATCGCTGGGCTCGCCCGAGAGCGTCTATCGCCAGATCGCCACCACAGCCTGCAAGTTCAGCACCGTGACGCGCCTGGAGGCGGTGGAGACCCGCGACGGCTACGCCGAGCTGACGGCGACCGATGTTCCCGGATTCCAGCGGGCGGTCGAGCACTGCAGCTGGACGGTGGGGCTTCTGTCCTGCACCACGCTTCTGTTCGGGCTGCCGCCGGCGAACGTCGAGCACGACGAGTGCGCCGCCTACGGCGCCGAGCGGTGCGTCTACCGGATCACCTGGAGCGCCGAGACGGCGCAGACCGACGAGCAGGTCACGGCGCTTCGCCAGCAGCTTCAGGGCATGCAGGAGCGGCTGCACAGCATGTTCGCCATCGCCGCCGACCTGATCGCCGCCGACGACGTGCACGACGTGCTGGCCCGCATCACCCACCGCGCCGCGCTGGAGGTGCGCGCACCGCGCTACCTGCTGGCGGTGCAGCTGGAGGAGGGCGGCGAGATGCAGGTTCACCATCGGGGGCTGAGCAAGGCGAAGGCCGCCGACTACGCCGAGCAGATCCTGAGCCGCCACCCCAGCGAGCATCCGAGCTCCTGGCTGGTCGTGCCGGTGCGCTCCAACCGCCGCGACTACGGGCGGCTGCTGGCCGCCTACGACGCCGGGCAGCAGTTCCTCCCCCAGGAGCGTGAGCTGTTTGAGGTCTACGCCCGCTATGCCGCCACCGCGCTCGACGGCGCCGCCGCGCTGCTTGAGGCCAACCGCCGCTACCACCAGTCGAGCGCCCTGCTGGAGCTGGCCCGGGCGCTGGCCAGCGCGGGCACCAGCCAGGAGGTGGCACGGCGGCTGGCGGACGCGGTGCCGCTGGTGGTCGACTGCGATCGGGTGGCCGTGTTTCTGTGGGAGCCCGCCCAGGGGATGCTGGTGCGCCGGGCGATCACCACGCGCGATCCCTCCGACCCGGCGGCCACCGCGGAGCTGGGCTGGGCGCCGACCAGCGGCGGTCCGCTGGAGCGGCTGCTCGCCAACCCGCACCAGGAGCCCACGTTCGTCGACGAGGAGCACGCCGAGCCGGCCCTGCGCGAGATTCTGCGCCAGCTGGGGGAGGCGGCGGCGATCATCGTGCCTCTGGCCGCCGATGACTCTCTGCTCGGCGTGCTGGCGGTGGCGGTGCTCGAGCGCCCCGAGCGCCTGCGCCCCACGCCCGATCTGCTCGACCGCCTCTCGGGCGTGGGCGCCCAGGGGGCGACGGCGCTGCTGAACGGGCGTCTGGTCGACGAGATCACCCACCAGGCGCTCCACGACCAGCTGACCGGGCTGGCCAACCGCCTGCAGTTCGCCGACCGGCTCCGCAAGGCGATCCATCGCGCGCGCGCGCTGGAGGAGATGGTCACGATCTTCTACCTCGACCTGGATGGCTTCAAGCCGGTCAACGACCACTTCGGCCATGAGATGGGCGACCATCTGCTGGCCTCGCTCGGCCGCCGTCTGGCCGCCAGTGTGCGCTCAAGCGACGTGGTGGCCAGAATCGGCGGGGATGAGTTCGCGGTGCTGATCACCACCCAGGCCTCCCCCGCCGACGCGGAGGCGCTGGCCGAGCGGCTGCAGAGCGTGTTCTCCGAGCCGTTCGTGATCGACGGGCGCCGGCTGGATGTGCGTGCGAGCATCGGCCGGGCGGTGTTTCCCTACGACGCCGACAGCGCCGATGGCCTGCTGCGGCATGCGGACGCCGCCATGTTCGAGGCCAAGCGACGGCGGCGCGGCGCGCTCGCCGCGTAGCTCTGAAGCGATCCGCCGGCCGCCAAGCGAGGCGTCGGCGTCGACCGACGCGCCGACCTCCGAGCGAGCCGCCGCCTACCGGTTCTCGTAGGTGCCGATCACCCGCGCCTGCTCGATCACGTGATCCTCGATCCGTTCGAACAGGGCGCGACGATCAAGACCGGGCGGAAGGTCGAGCTCCTCGTCCAGGGCGTAGACCCAGAAGTAGTAGTGATGCGGGCCGTGGCCGGCGGGCGGGGCCGGGCCGGTGTAACCCTGCTCGCCCAGCGAGTTGGTGCCGTTGACCACGCCTCCGCCGCCCTCCGGAACTCCGGTGGCATCGCCGGGAATCCCATACGCCACCCAGTGGGTGAAGCCATCCACCAGCGGCGCATCCGGGTCGTGACAGACGACGGCAAACGCCTTCGTCCCCTCCGGCACCCCCGACCACTCAAGCGGAGGCGCCACGTTCTCGCCGTTTGAGGTGTGACGGTCGGGAATGCGTTTGTGAGCCTCGAAGGCGGGGCTCGAGATCTTGAGATCCGCCACGTTCAGCTGCTGTGCCATGGTTGTACTGCTACCCGGTTGTCGCCGCAGCTCAACCGCATCCTTCCCGCCCGGTGGACGGACTCGGGGTGAATCGCCGCAGGCCGATCGTGGATAAATCCGCACGCTGCGGGGTTTTCGCGTGGACGCGTCCGGCGGCTGCCCTACGTTTATCGTCCGTGGTCAGGGACGAACGGCGGCTGGTGACACGGCCCGGGAAGGCCGACGGTGGGCATGCTCACCCGGCGACCGGCGCGAATCGTGAGGCCGCGCGTGTGCCGGTCCGCACGAAGTCCGGGCGTCTCACAGCCGGGGCGGGGCGGGAGCCGGAGCGTCCGCAGACCGAAGCGAGGCGAGAGTCCGGGCGTCCGCAGACCCGACCGAATCGTGAGGCCGCGCGCCCGTCGGCCAGCGCGCCGCGCCAGGTCGCCGGCAGGAGGAAACCGCCGCGGCGGCAGGACCCCGTTCGCCGGGGGGCGCGCCAAGCCCGGCGCGATGCCGCCCCGGGCGCACGTCTGTCGGCCAGCCGTGGCCACATGCGCTCGCGCGTTCTGCGCGTGGGCGTCTTGGCGCTCGTGGCCGCCGGCCTGGTGACGGCGACCGGAGGCGGCTCCGGCTTTTGGCTGTCGCTGCCCGGCGTGCTGCTGGTCACCGCGCTCAGCCGCTCGCGTGTAGAGGCGCTGCTGGGAGCCGCAACGGTCACCGCGGCCGCCGGTCTCCCCCTGGCCGGCTGGCTGCCGCTCAGCCCACTTCCCTCCCCGGCACTCACCCTGCTGGTGGTGGCAACCAGCGTGCTGGTCGTGCTGGCGGTGCGTGAGCGCTTTGATCGCGAGCGCGAGGCGTTGCGGGCGGTGGCGCTGAGCGACCCGCTGACCGGCGTCGCCAACCGCCGGCTGCTCATCTCCCGGATCGAGTATGAGATCTCCCGCCACACGCGCGCGGGCCAGACGTTCGCACTCGTGATGCTGGATCTGGATGGGTTCAAGCCGCTCAACGACCGCTTCGGCCACGCCGCCGGCGATGAGATCCTGTGCGACGTGGCGCGCGCGCTCACGCGAGCCATGCGCGGACAGGACACGGTGGCGCGGCTGGGCGGGGATGAGTTTTGTGTGCTGGCGCCGGAGACCGACCGGACACACACCGTCACGCTGGCCAAGCGGATCACCGAGACGGTGTCCGGCGCCACCGCCGGGGTCGAGACGCTGCGGGCCAGCGTGGGGATCGCCGTGTTCCCGGTGGACGGGCGTGACGCTGCGAGCCTGCTGCGGGCCGCCGATGAGCGGTTGCTGGCGGCCAAGCGCACCCGGTCCGGCGGGAGGGCCCGTCGACGCGTGGCCTAGATCCGAGCCGGCCCCCACCTGCCCCGGAGGGTCGGTCGACACGTGGCCTACACCCGAGCCGGCCCCCACCTGCCCCGGAGGGTCGGTCGACACGTGGCCTACACCCGAGCCGGCCCACACTTGCCCCGGAGGGTCGGTCGACACGTGGCCTACATCCGAGCCGGCCCCCAGAGCTTCCCTCGGAGGATCCGTCTGTGTGGGGCACTGATCCGGGGCGGTGGCAGGCTCGGTCGAAGCGGAGCGTCGATGCCTTTCCCGGCCTGGCGTTCGACGCGCACCCAGAGCGCTATGACCGCCACCGACCCGTTTACCCGGAGAGCCTCGTCGAGCGCGCCTGCCAGCGCGCAGGGTTGCGGGCCGACGCTCCGGTGCTTGAGATCGGCTGCGGCACAGGGCAGCTGACCGGCAGCCTGCTCCGGCGCGGCCTGCGGGTGACCGCGGTCGAGCCGGGCGAGCGGCTGATCGCGCGCATGCCCGCTGCGCTCCGCAGCGCGGGCGGCGTGCGAATCATCAACCGCCGCCTGGAGGACACCGCGCTGCCACAGGCGCACTACCGGGCGGCGTTCGCGGCCTCGGCGATCCACTGGGTGGATCCGGATGTGAGCTGGCGCAGGCTGGCCGACTCGCTGGTGGACGGCGGGCTGCTCGCGCTGATCTCCTACTTCGGGCTGCACGATCCGTGGTCCGAGGGGGATCAGCGCGCGCTCCGCGGCCTCCTGGAACAGATCGCACCCGACGTCTCCCGCGAATGGCCCGCCTACCGTCCCCTCGACGCGCTCATCGCGGGCGTGAGCAAACGGCGGACAAACGTGGCCAGGGCCTGGGCGTGGCTGGGGGACTATCGCATCGCCCGGGCGTACGCGGAATCCCTCTTTGAGCCGGTGGAGATCCTGACGGTTCCGAGGCGCTTTGAACACACGGCCGGCCAGATCAATGGGCTGCTGGGGACGATGTCGTTCTGGCCGCGGCTCACGCCTGCCCAGCGTGAGGACCTGTCGGCTGAGATCCATGCCCTCCACGTCCGCCTCGGCCGACCGATTCGCTCAAGCACCGTCGCCTGCCTGCTCAGCTCTCGCCGCCGCGCACGGGCGGGGGAGGACGGCGGGTGTGACGCGGGAAGCGCCACGCGCGGCCGGGAGGTAGGTCCGCGTGGCCAGAGGTAGGTCACGCGCGGCCGGGAGGTAGGTCCGCGTGGCCGGAAGGTAGGTCACAGGCAAACGTCGGAGGGCACAGAGAGGACGGGGCACGGACTGCGCGCCCCGCCGCGCGCGAGCTGGACAGCAGTGGCCTGGACGGGACCGCGGGTGTGGTGCGCGCCCCACGCCGCGCGCGAGCTGGACGGCAGCGGCCTGGACGGGACTACGGGTGTGGTGCGCGCCCCGCCGCACGCGAGCTGGACGGCAGCGGCCTGGACGGGACCGCGGGTGTGCGGTGCGCGCCCCGCCGCACGCGAGCTGGACGCCACACCCCCCCTGCCGGCGAACGCGTGTGTGCTCCAGCTCGCGTATTCCGCGAGTTTTCCAACGCACGCCCCCGCCCCAAGGGGGGTTTGTTCTACAGCTTGCGGGCTGCAGCCAACTCCGGCGCCGATATCTGGGTCTTGCGCCGAGACGCGCGCCAAACGGAGGCCTGCTGGCACGGCTATGCCTGGCTCGAGCTGAGCGGGTGCGCCCGGGCTGCTCGCCGACGTGTTCGGCTAAGTGCAGGCGCCACAGGACCACTCCTACCTGCCGGTGGCCGCACTCGTGCCGTCGCCAGCGTTCCGTATCCACCTGACGGTGGCCATGGAAAGCTCCCCGTAGGCGGCCATCGTTTCTCCCCGCTGGTGGCCACGGTTTCTCCCCATGGGTGGCCACGGTTTCTCCCCACGGTTCTGTCCTGAGGCGCCGGTAGTCGGTCGCGCGTTGTTGTCAACGCGTGATCTGAGGAGCGGTGCCGTGAAGAAGCCGGAGGAAG
>Ga0209061_1002659_pt1 | contig 21662 bp, 15 predicted proteins | sample Coa_R1_10_FD_187157 | JGI IMG/M metagenome (GOLD analysis project Ga0209061, IMG submission 187157) | Surface soil microbial communities from Centralia Pennsylvania, which are recovering from an underground coalmine fire - Coalmine... | ecosystem: Environmental > Terrestrial > Soil >...
CAAGCCCGTAAAACCTGATGAAACCATCGACATGCTGATCACCGCGCGCCAAAGCGCGGTCGAAGGTTTCGACCTCTACGCGATCAACGGCGTGCCGTACGACTGGAACGCCATGCCGGTCAACCGCAAGCTGCAACGCGGCCGCCGCTATCGCTTGCGCTTCCGCAATGCCAGCGGCGACATCCATCCATTGCACCTGCACCGCCATACTTTCGAGATCACCAGGATCCACGGGAACCCCACCGCCGGCGTGATGAAGGACGTCGTGCTGGTGCCGCCGTTCCAGACCACCGAGGTCGATTTCACCGCGGACCTCGGCGGCCTCAGCCTGTTCCATTGCCACATGCAGCAGCACATGGACTACGGGTTCATGGCGCTGTTCGAAACCGTCTGATCCACCCGATGGAACCGGAAACCAAATCGCGGCTGAACGAAGCGCGCCCAAACTACACGTTGTGGTTACATCACATCGAGGTTACATCCGGGCGCGTACGCTGCCGTCCCGCAACACGGTAGACATCCACGGTATGGAGGCAACGATGAACAAGTTCCTGACAATGGGCATGGCCGGCGCCTTCGCGGCCGGTCTTTCCTTCGCCGCGTTCGCGCAGGACAGCGCGAGCACGGAGGTAAGCACCGCGCATGCCCACGCGTTGATGGCGCAAAGCGCCAAGAACATCGCGACCGCACACGAACACCTGCACCACGTCGTCAACTGCCTGGTCGGCGCCAACGGCGCCGGGTTCGACGCCAAGGCCGGCGATCCATGCAAGGGCCAGGGCAACGGCGCGATCCCCGATTCGGCATCGAACGAAGCGTTGCACAGCAAGCTCGAGAATGCGTTGAGCGACGCGCAGTCGGGACTGAAATCCGACTCGCTCGCGACCGTGCAGCAGGATGCCGGCAAGGCGGCGGCGACGCTGCAAGACACCGGCTCGCAAGCGAAGAAGGCCAGCGGCGGCTATTCCTGGTAAGAACCGCTTTGCTGACGGACGACGGCCGCAGCCGGCGCTGCGGCCGTATCGGCTGATTCCATTTCTGATTCGCAAGTTGCAGAAACATGGTCATTCCGCGGCCATCACCGGCTTCATCGGCGATGGAACCCGACTGCGTTTGCAGAGCCTGCCCCCGGCCCGATCGGGGGATTCCAAACGCGAACGCCGCAGGCGGCGCGTAGCGCGAGCGCCATGGACGGCGCGAGTCAATCCAGCTTCTCGCACACCGGGGCCAAGAGCAGGATTCCGGGTTCTGCCCGCAAACAGCGTGGACAGCCCCGGAATGACTATCGGAAATGGCTGACATGGATCAATCCCGCGCGCGCCACGCCGGCGGACACTGACCAGTCCGCGACAGGAGTCCTTCCATGGCAGCACGCTACACCGGCCTCTCGAGCAACATCCTCGATGCGATCGGCGACACGCCGTTGCTCGAAATCGACGGCGTGTTCGTCAAATGCGAATTCCTCAACCCTTCCGGGTCGATCAAGGCGCGCATCGCGAAGTACATCATCGAACGCGCGGAGGAAACCGGTGCGATCAAACCGGGTGACACGATCGTCGAGGCCACCAGCGGCAACACAGGCAATGCGTTCTCGATGGTCGCGGCGGTCAAGGGCTACCGCATGCTCGTGGTGATGCCGGAGGGCCTTTCCAGCGAACGCGTCGCGATCTCGCGCGCATACGGCGCCGAAGTCCTGTTCTGCGGCACGTTCCACGTCAACGACGCGCTGGAACGCGCGCGGGAACTCGGCAGGCAACCGGGGTTTTTCTTTCCCGGCCAATTCGAGAACGAATGGAACGTGGACGAGAATCGCGAAATACTCGGTCCCGAAATCCTCTCGCAACTGCCGGAAGGCCGTGTGCCCAATGCCTTCGTGCACGGCGTCGGTACCGGCGGCACCCTGATCGGCGTCGGCCAGGCCTTCCGGAAGGTGAATCCGGACGTGCGGCTGTTCGCGATGGAGCCCTCGGAATCGCGCACGATCCTGTGCGGCGAAGTCGCGCTGCACCAGATCGAAGGCATCTCGGACGGTTTCGTGCCCGGCATCTTCGCCCACCACCGCGACCTCGTGCGTGACACGACCAGCGTCACGAGCGCCGAAGCCGTCGCCGAAATGCGCAAGCTCGCGCGCGCCCGCGGCCTGTTCTGCGGACCGAGTTCCGGCGCGCACGTCATCGCGGCGCGCCGTATCCGCGAACAGCATCGCGAACTCCAGACCGTCGTCACGATCCTGGACGACGAGGGCGAAAAGTACCTGCACGACTTTTTCATGCACCCGACCGCAGGCGAGGACAAGCCTGTGCCATTTCATTGATCGTGCGATCCGCGTTCGCTTATGAACGCTGCACCGACTGGCGATCATTCATTTGCGCCATCCCGAAGTTTTCAACAGAACGGCTGCTCGGCCCGAAAAATTTGCAACCACCCCATGAGGAATTCGCATGACACAACGAATCAACTACCCCAAAGCCTCCCCCGCCGGCTTCAAGGCCATGCGCGGCCTGCAGGAACACGTCGACAACTGCGGGCTCGAACACAAGCTGATGGAACTCGTGAAGATGCGCGCCTCGCAGATCAACGGCTGCGCGTACTGCCTCGACATGCATTCGAAGGATGCGCGCGCGGCCGGCGAAACCGAGCAGCGCCTGTATCTGTTGAACGCATGGCGGGAAGCGCCGTTCTACAGCGAGCGCGAACGCGCGGCGTTGGCGTGGACCGAAGCGCTGACCCTCATTGCGAACAACGACGTGCCCGATGCGCTCTACGACGAGGTGCGCAAGCAATTCAGCGAAAAGGAACTGGCGGATCTTTCCCTCGCGATCGTTGCGATCAACGGCTGGAACCGTCTCGCGATCCCGTTCCGATCCGAACCCGGCCATTACCGGCCGGGCCAGCACGCGAAGAACGCATGAGCGCACCGCAACGATGCTGCACGTCATAGCTCGGGTGCAAAACCATACGACTTTCGCTAACGACGTTCGCGCTGAGCTCTTGGCCACTAACTGCGCGTCAGGGCTGCGTCGCTGACGATGTCGGTGTGCCCCGCGCTTTGGCTGCGCCGCGGACCTCGCGACGATGCGACACCGCGTAGACCTCGTGGCGAAATTTCAACAAGGGATCATTCGACAGCGCGATCCCCCTCGGCAATACCGTGGGATCGAAATTCGTGTCGCGGCAGGGCCCGCTATTCTGCGGTTGCGCTGCATCGATCACCAGCGTCCCGGCGTCGACATGACGATGTTTCCCCTGCCATGCGCGCGAAGCGTCGTCGATCGGGTCGCCCGGATTGGCAAACGTGATCCAAAGCCGCCATTTCAACGCGCCGTGCGACAGGCGCCGGTAAAGGTCCTGTATCAGGAAATCCGGGTCGCCGTCCGGAATCTTCTCGCCGGGATCGACTGCGGTTTCAGGCACCATGCTCCAGCGCACCGTGCGCCGGCGGCCGTGGACATCCACCAGTTCGAACGAGTCCAGACTGTTGTACTGCTCGGTCGCAAAACTCGTCGATGGCAGAGTCGTCGCCACCCATTCGCGGAAGCGGTTGGCCGCGGGGTGAGTGGCGAAGAACGCGGCCAACTTTTCGGGATTCGGTTCGCCGGTCGCCGGATCGGGCTGCTGCAGTTGCATGAACTGATAATCGGCTTCGGGCGTCGCGACCGGGAACGTGGGCACCGCATTCATCGCAGTACGCCACTGCTGGCCATCGGCTTGCGTGAACTCGAGCGCCATGCCGCGGATCGGCGTGCTGTCGCCCCACGCGTAAGGATTGGTACCCGGAATCGACAGGCGTCCCATCACCGGCGTCCGCCGACCCGATGCAAAAACCTGGGCCGCTGAATACCGCGCGGCTTCGCCACTGCTCAGGAAATATCCGGAAACACAAACGCCCTTCGCATGGTTGCGGCGATAGCCCGGAAACATGCCTTCGTTCTTCTGGAACTGGTCGACGACCTGCTGCGGCTTGGGCTGCTGTGCTTTGGGCGGACCGTATGCATCTGCAACGGTCGAGATCGCGACCGCAAGCGCGATCAAGATCGACAGCGAAATCTTGCTGGATTCGATCCGTTGTTCCTGCACGTTCACCGCACCAGAATAATGCGCGCACATCGCATCCTGCAGATGAATCCCCTCCCTCTGGAAAGGGAGATGGCTCCAGCCAGCAGACGAGCGTCACACGCTGCGCATCGCCACCACGGGTTGCACCCTGGATGCGCGAAGCGAGGGTGCGAGCACCGCGAGCTGGCCGAGAACCCACAACGCCACTGCCCCGACGCAGAGATACCACAACGGCAGGCGCGGCAATTGGTAATGTTCCATCAGCAACAGGTTCACACCGATCGCCAGCACTGCGCCCAGCACGACTCCTGCCGTGACGATCAGGAAGTTCTCGGTTTGGAAGTAGCCCAGAATGTTGCTGCGCGTCGCGCCGAGTGCGCGGCGGATTCCGATGGAGCGGGTGCGCTGCTGCACCCAGAAGTTCGCAAGCCCGGTGATGCCCAGTGCGGCGACGAACAGCAGACCCAGCGCGGAGGCAACGAGCAGGCTGATCATGGTGCGATCACTCGCAAAATAGTGCGCGCGCAACTGCTCGAATGTCTCCGCATCGCGCAGCACCCGATTCCCGTCGAGCCGGTACAAGACGTCCTCGGCTTGCCGCAGCACGCGCTCGCGCTGCCGGGCCGACGTGCGCAGCACATAGGTGACATCGCTGGTGTCGGGCAGCATCGGAAAGATCGTGCTGTAGTCGTTGTCGTTTCCGGTCCCGACGTTCGGGCGCAACAGGTGGTCGACCACGCCGACGATGCGCATCGGATTGGGGTAGGAATAGATCGACCTGCCGAGCGCGCTCTCGCCCGGGAACAAGTGTTCCGCCAGCGCCTGCGTGATGATGACCGCCGACACGTGTTCGAGCCCGTCATAACCATGTGCGCTGTCCAGCGGGATGTACTCGTCCGGAGTGAAGTCGCGTCCTGCGACGAGACGCAGACCGAGCGTCCGCAATTCACCCGGCGTGCCGTTGAACGCGCTCGCGCTTGCCGTCACACCGCGCTGACCTTCTGGCGACGTGCTAATCCCATTCGTCCAATCGTTGCCGTTGAACGGCAGCGCATCGACGGCAGCCACGGCGGTGACGCCGGGTATCATGCGCAACGCGGCCAGGTCGGTCCTGTGCCGGGCTGGTTGATTGGCGTCGCGATCCAGATCGACGCTCTGGATCATCACCAGCTCGTTTTCGGCCACGCCGCTCGGCAGGTTCATGAGCGCGGCACGCTGCTGGATCATGAACGCGACGTTGCAGACGATCGCGCAGGTGAGCGCAACCAGCAGCGCAAGCAGGATCACGATCAACTTGTGGCATCGCCACGTCGCAAGGATGGGTCCGAATTCCACCATCGCATGCCCTCATTGAACCTTGAGGTGCAACGCGGGAGGCACCTGGCACGCGCGCCAGGCGGGCAGCACGCCCGCCAGCATGCTGGCGATGATCGCCAGAACCACGGTACTCAGCAGCATCAGCACGTCCATGTGGGCGAGATGAGCGTAGCCATCCGGGCGTGCGCGAACGCTCCACAACCCGATCTGCGCGATCACGAGCCCCAGCAGGCCGCCGGCGATGCCAATGACCGCGGATTCGACGCCGAATTGCAGGAAGATGTCGCGCCGGCGCGCGCCGAGCGCGCGGCGTACGCTGATCTCGCCGCTGCGGCGCATGAACTTGGCGAGGAGCAGCGCCACCACGCTCAGCATGCACACGATGAGAAAGCCGATCGCCAACCACGTCTGCATCGACAGGTTGGCGGGAATCACCTGCCAGTGCGCCAGCCAAGCCATGAGTCCGTACAGATGCGGCGGTGCGTTCTTGCGCGGAAACCGGCCGTCCGCCTGCTGGCCGTCCCAGTAGTTGGCGAGATATCGCTGATACGCCGTGACTTTGGCAGGGCCGTCGAGCTCCACCCAATATTGCAGCCAGGTGCACTTGTCGCTGGTGCGTGTGTCGCCGCCATTCGACCAGCAGGACAGGTTTCCGTGGAAGGCGAACTTCAGCTCGAGCGCAGTCTGGAGCGGGAGAAAAAATTGGTCTGCATCGCCGAACGTACGATAGCCGGGCTGGCCGTAAAACCTGGGCTGCGGGTGCCAGTCGCCGAGCACGCCGATCACGCGGAAATCGGTATTGTTCAAGCGCACCGTCTGGCCGATGCCGGTCGCATTGCCGAACAGCTTGCGATCAAGATCCGCATCGAGGACCACCACCCGCGCGCGTTCCTGATCCTGTTCGGAAGTCCACCCCGCGCCGGCCCGAAACGGTGCGCCGAACATCGCGAAGAAATCCGCAGTGACGAATTCGCCGCTTTCGTAGAACGGATGCAAGTCGGCGCGCGCCGGCCGCACGGCCGCACTACCCTGCTGCATCGCGGCCTCCCGGTCGGCGCGGTGTTCGCGCAGGAGGTTCATCGCATCCGGCCAGGTGAATCCATTCGGCGTATCGCTGCCGCCGGTGGGCTGGCCCTGCCTGAGCGGGCGCGGGTCCAGCATGGGCACGAACAGCTTCGCGCTGCGGCCCGGCAACGGATCGCCCGACATCACGTGCAGCACCGTGATCATCGTCATGCTCGCGCCGATTCCGAGCCCGATCGCCAGCACCATCAGCGCGCTGAGAATCGGCGTGCCCCTGAGGCTGCGCCAGGCCAGATCGAGGTAGTAACCGACCATCCGTTCTCCTCAAGGCCGAAGGCCAGTTGCCGGTGACTCGTACCGATCGATCACTGACACCGGACATTCCACACCGCGGGCGAGCTCACCCGTGCGCCAGCTCCGCGGACACGGACAGCGCGACGTTTCTGCAGCATCACCCGTGCCAGCCGGATAGAGATGCCCGCCCAAGCGGAATCAAGCCGATACAGCGAGGTCCGATCCGGCGGGAAGTGTCCGCGGACGTCCGCGGACACTTGCGGACACCCGAACGCGGCGAGATCCGCCGGCGACGCGTTCCAGTGGCGGTCGGGCGGAGCCCGTCGCGAGGCGACGGGCTCCATCCATCACGACACGCGGCGAGACATCAGGGCTCCGTCGCGAGCAGTTTCGGATCGCCGACCTTCACCGGTTCGCCGATCTGCAAGGCGTGCACACCCGCCTGCTTCGCCTGCGCGTTGAACTTCTCGACGGCTGCGCGCACGGGCCCGTTGAACTCGTCGAGCAGCGGCTGCAGCCGCGATTCCATCTGCGCGATGTATTGCTGCTGCCGCGCGTTGGGCGCCTGGGCTGGACCCATCCTCGCCATCTCGCCGTACAGGCCGAAGAAGCTCATGCCCCAGGGCGAGAGTTCGTGCAGATCGTCTTCCGGCACCTTGTACTGGATGTTCGCGTTCCAGAAGTTCTTCGAGAAATCGCCGAGTTGCTGCTTCAACTGTTCGGCGCTCGCGTGCAGGTTTGCCTTGGCGCTGCCGGACGCGGCGCTCGCGGTCGAATCGAGCACCTTGTCGAGGGCATGCATCATGTCGTACGTCCGGCCGATCACCGCCACGTCCGCGGCGGCTTCGCCGCGCAATTTCATCCCGACATCAAACGCCGCTTGCTGCACGCTTGCGGGTGTGTTGATGCGCGGATCGGCGACGACCTGCAGGGTTTCCTTGTCGCTGTGGCCGTTCACCTTCACCACGGCGTCATAGGTGCCCGGCAATGCCAGCGGCCCGGTGGGCTCATGGCTCTCACGCTCGCGCGGCGGCCGCATGGACTTCGGCAGTTCGAGTCCCGTGTAACGCATGTTCCACGACACCTGGTTGATGCCGGCCTTGCCCGGCCCGCGGATCGTCGCGACCGGTTTGCCGTTGCTGTCGGTGATGGTGATCGTCACCGGATTGCATTCGTTGAACGGCGGCGCGTGGTGCTTTTTGCCGCCCGCCGGCTTGTTGCCCTTCTTTCCCTTGTCGGCCTTCGGTTGGGGCGCGGCATTTGCCGGTGCTGGGCCTTTGTTCTTGTTTTCTTCCGCCGCGCAGCCTTTCGGAACTGCAACGGCTTTTGCCAGCGAATACGCGATCACGGGTCCGCTCGGCGGATTGGGCGTGGTGAAGTCGCCGGGCGCGGGCCCGATGTGGCGCCCGCCGAATTCCTGCCATTCGGTACCCGTCGAGGCCGGGAAAAGGTGGAACGCCTCATTCGCCATCGAAGGCTGCCATTGCTCGAGCGCCTGGAGGTTGTCCAGGATCCACAGGCCGCGACCGTGGGTCGCCAGCACCAGATCGTGCGGCGACCTGGTGAATTTCAGATCCCACACCGCCATCGTCGGCAGGTTGGCGGTCATCGGTTCCCAATGCGCGCCGTCGTCGAACGACAGGTACAGGCCGCGCATGGTGCCGAGCGCGAGCAGACCCTTCCGGTTCGGATCCTCGCGCACCACCACGGCGGAATAACCATCCGGCAGTCCATTCGCGATGCCCTGCCAGTGCGCGCCGTAGTCACTGGTCTTGAGCACGTACGGATGCTCGTCGCCCAGCATGTGGCCGTCGATCGCAATGTAGGCGGTGCCTGCGTCGAACGGCGACACGCCGATCTGGTAGATGCGTCCCAACGAGACGGCTTGCGGCAGGCCGGCCGAGACGTTCGTCCAGTTGCTGCCACCGTCCTTGCTCACCCACACCAGTCCGTCGTCCGTGCCGACCCAGATCACGTTCGGATCGGTCGGCGCGATCGAGATGGAAATGATCGTATCGGTATTTTCGGCGCTGGAGATGTCGTGGAACACCGGTCCGCCCGCGACCGGCTGATGCGCCTTGATATTGCGGGTGAGGTCCTTGGAAATCGCCGTCCAGTTCGCGCCGCCGTCGGTGGACTTGAACAGCACGTTCGCGCCGATATAGACGGTGTCCGGATCGGTCGGTGACACCGCAATGGGAGAAGCCCAGTTGAAGCGGTATTGCAGTTGCGAGATCGGCGTGTCGCCCATGCTCGTCATCACCGGGCGGATGAACTTCCGCGTCCAGTTTTTCGTGTCGATGCGCGAGGTGAAGCCGGTCTGCGAGGCGCCGTACACGATGGACGGATCGGATGGCGCGGGCACCACGTAGGTGCCGTCACCGCCGGACGGATTCCACCAGTCCGCGCCCCAGATGCCCGAACCGGCAAGGCTGTTCGACGGACCGCAGGCGGCGTTGTCGTCCTGGATGCCGCCGCACACCCCGAACGGCTTGGTGTTGGAAATCGCGACGGTATAGAACTCTTCGATCGGGAGATTGTTGAACGCACGCCACGTCTTGCCGCCGTTCACGCTCACGAAAGCGCCGCCATCGTTGCCCTGGATGATCCGCTTGGGATTCTTCGGATCGATCCAGATCGCGTGGTGATCCACGTGCACACCGTGGTCGATCACCTTGGCGGTCTTGCCGCCGTCGGTGGACTTCATCAAATTGAACGAGCTGAAGTACAACGTCTTCGGATTGTCCGGCGCCACCGCCATCGAGCTGAAATAGAACATCCGCACCGCCAACTCGTGGTTGTTGCTGATGCAGTGCCAGGTGTTGCCGGAATCGGTGCTGCCCCACAGGATGCATTTCTGCGTCGGCACCGTCGCGTACACGGTGCTGGGCGACGAGGGCGCGATCGCAATCCGCACGCGGTCGGTGGCTTCCGTCGTCGGCAGCCCGCCGCCGAGCTTGTTCCAGGTGCGCCCGCCGTCGCTGGATTTCCAGATGCCGCCGTCGGTGCTGCCGTTGATCTGCGTCCACGGCTTGCGTTGCTCGGTCCACATCCCCGCGTACAGCACCTTCGGGTTGGACGGATCGATCTCGATGTCGCTGGCGCCGGTGGTATCGTTGACGTACAGCACCTTCTTCCAGTTCGTGCCGCCGTCGGTGGTCATGAACACGCCGCGCGTCGTGGTCGGTTTCCATGGATCGCCCAGCACCGCGACCCAGACCGTGTTCGGGTCGGATGGATCGACGACGATGTTGGAAATCAGCCCCGCATCCTTCAGTCCCTTGAACTGCCAGGTCTTGCCGGCGTCGGGCGAGAAATACACGCCGTGGCCGAGCAACACGTCGTTGCGCGGATTGGCTTCGCCGGTACCCACCCAGACGTCGTTCGCATTCGAAGGCGCCAATGCAACCGCGCCGATCGAGGGACTGTCGCCGCACTTGAGCAGCTCGTCCCACTTGATGCCGTCGTCGGTGGTCTTCCACAAGCCGCCGCCCGCGGTGCCGACGTAGTACACGTTGGGATTGCCCGGTATGCCGACCACCGCACTGACGCGGCCGCCCGATACCGCGGGACCGAGGTTGCGGAATTTCAGGTTCGCGAACGGTCCGGTCGGCTTCGTTGGGACGGAGGCTCCGGTTGTGGCGGCAGCTCCCGTAGCGGCGGAGGCGCCGGTTGCAGTGGCGACGGCCAGGCACGCGGCGAACAGCATGGAAGTTCTCATGACGATGTCCCTTCATGGCGCAAGTCCGGAACGCTGGAACGACGCCGCGGTGAACGGGAGTGCCGGAAGTCATGGTGGCCAGTGCGTCGCGTGAAGGGAGCGTCAACGCCGCGGCTCTCCCAACCAATGGGAGATGAGCTTCGCGCCGCGACGTGCTATGTATGTCCGGTTGCCTGGCCCCGTTGCGGGGCGGCGCACCGTCAATAAATCGGGAGGCGTCTGCGATGAACCGTTTTCTGGTGGCGTCGGGAATTCTGGCCTTGGCTGGATGCGGACTGTTCTGGCAGGGCGGCGCGCAGGCGCAGACCTACAGCGGTCAGCTCTTCTCGCAGATGCAGTGGCGCCCGATCGGGCCGCTGCGCGGCGGACGCGGGCGCGCCATCGCGGGCGTGCCGAGCGAACCGAACGTGTTCTACATCGGCAACGATGACGGCGGTGTGTGGAAGTCCACCGACTACGGCAACAGCTGGCATCCGATCTTCGACAAGGAGCCCACCAGTTCGATCGGCGCGATCGCGGTCGCGGATTCCGACCCGAATGTCGTTTACGTCGGCACCGGCGAGAGCAACATCCGGCCGGACCAGGCGACCGGCATGGGCATGTACAAGTCCACCGACGCAGGCAGGACGTGGAGTTACATCGGGCTCAAGGACACCCAGGACATCGCCGCGATCGCGGTGGATCCGCGCAATCCGGACCGCGTGTTCGTGGCGGCGATGGGCCACGTGTACGGACCCAACGAGCAGCGCGGCATTTTCCGTTCGCTGGACGGCGGCAAGACGTGGAAGAAGGTGCTGTACGTCAACGCGTACACCAGCGGCGACGACATCGAAATGGATCCGAAGAACCCTGACGTCCTGTACGCGACGATGTGGCAGCAACAGCAGGCGCCGTGGGAGAACGGACAGTTCGGCGGCACCGACGGCGGCATCTACAAGTCCACCGACGGCGGCAACACCTGGACCAAACTCACGAAGGGATTGCCGAAAGTGCAGCAGGCGCTGCTCCGGATCGCGCCGAGCAATCCGCAGATCCTTTATGCGGCGGTGTCGAGCGGTCCGGGCGCGCCCGACGGCACGGTGGTCGGCATCTATCGTTCCGACGATGCCGGCGCGAGCTGGTCCAACGTGACGAAGGATCCGCGCCCGGCGATGCGCATCGGCGGCGGCGACCTGCCGGTGCTGGCGATCGATCCGAAGAACCCCGACATCGTGTACAGCGACACGCCGGTGCTGTGGAAGTCCGTCGACGGCGGCAAGACGTGGTTCGGGTTCCGCGGCGCGCCGGGCGGCGACGATTACCAGCAGACGTGGATCAATCCGAACAATCCGGACATCATCGCGGTCAACAGCGACCAGGGCGCGATCGTCACGGTCAACGGCGGCAAGACGTGGAGCTCTTGGTACAACCAGCCGACCGCGGCGATGTACAAGGTCGGCATCGACAACACCTGGCCGTACAAGGTGTGCGGCGGACAGCAGGACTCGGGTTCCGCGTGCGTCGCGTCGCGCGGCAACGACGGCGAGTTGACCGCGCACGACTGGCACCCGGTCGGCATCGAGGAATACGGCGGCGCCGCGGCCGATCCGCTGCATCCGAACCTGATCTACGGCGGCTCGCGCAGCGGCGTGACGCGCTACGACCGCGACACGGGGCAGATCGCCGACGTGGGTCCGGTCGCGGGCCGCGCCCCCGATTACCGCACCGTGCGCACGATGCCGATCATGTTCTCGCCGGTCGATCCGCACCGGCTGTATTTCACCTCGAACACGGTGTGGCAGACCGAAGACGGCGGCCACAGTTGGCAGCAGATCAGCCCCGACCTGACGCGCAAGACCTGGAAGGTGCCGGCGAACGTCGGCCAATACAAGAACGATCCTGCCGCCAAGCCGAGCGACCGCGGCGTCATCTACGCGCTGGCGCCATCACCGTTGAACGAAAACCTGATCTGGGCCGGCACCGACGATGGCCTGATCTGGGTGACCCACGACGGCGGCAAGCACTGGGACAACGTGACGCCTCCGCAACTGAAACCGTGGTGGCGGGTGTTCTCGCTGGACGCGAGCCACTTCGATCCGAACGTCGCGTACGCCGCGGTCAACACGATGTGGCTGGACGACATGCGCCCGCACCTGTTCCGCACCGAGGACGGCGGCAAGCACTGGACCGAGATCGACAACGGCATCACCCCGGATGCCGCGACCAACGTGATCCGCGAGGATCCCGTGCGCAAGGGCCTGCTGTTCGCCGGCACCGAGACGCAGGTCTGGGTGTCGTTCGACAACGGCGACCACTGGCAGTCGCTGCGCCTCAACATGCCGGCCGTTTCGGTGCGCGACCTGCAGGTGCACGGCGATGATCTGATTGCCGCGACGCACGGCCGCGGCTTCCAGGTGCTGGACGACATCTCGCCGCTGCGGCAGGTCGATGCGCAGGTCGCCAAGGCGCCGGTGACGCTGTACAAGCCGGAAACCGCGATCCGCGTGCGCTGGGACATGAATCCGCCGACGCCGTGGCGGATGCCTTCGCTGCCGAATCCGCCGCCCGGCGCGATCATCGATTACTACCTCGCAAGCAACGCGAGTGGTCCCGTGACGCTGGACGTCTATACGGCCGAAGGCAAGCTGGTCAGGCATTACTCGAGCGCCGATCCACAGAAGCCGCTGAACCCGAAAACCTTGCAGGTGCCGGACTGGTGGCCGCGTCCGCCGATGAACGTCTCGATACAGGCGGGTGAGCACCGCTTCGTGTGGGACATGCACTGGCAGCCGATGCCGGGCGCGTTGCCGTTCCTCGATGCGAACCAGGCCGTCAAGCACGAGACACCGGTGATGGCGAGTTCGCCTTGGGTGATGCCCGGCGACTACACCGTCAAGCTCACCGTGGATGGCAAGACCTGGACGCAGCCGCTGGTGGTGAAGATGGATCCCCGGGTGAAAACCTCGACGGCCGACCTGCAACAGCAGTTCGACGCGTCGATGCAGGCGTACCACCAGGCGATCGAAGCGAGCCAGGCCTTGGGCCAGGTGCGCAACATGGAGAAGCAGGTCGCGGCGCGTGAAGCCGGCAGGAAGCCTGCGGGCAAGCTCGCGGCCTACGAGAAGCAGCTCGAAGCGCTGTCGGGCCCCAAGCCGACTTCACCGTTCGAGTTCTTTTTCCGGAGCGGCCCGCCGAACCTCGCCAGCGTCGGCGCCTCGCTGCAGATGCTGATGAACCGGATGCAGGAGGCGGACCAGGCGCCGACCGCGGCGGACATCGCGGCGCTCGGCAAGACCAGCGCGGAACTGAAGTCGCTGATGGATCGCTGGAACCAGCTCAAGGGCCAGCCGCTGGCGGATTTGAATCGCGATTTGCGGCAGGCCAGGCAACCGCCGCTGGTCGTGGCGAAGGCGAAGGCACCGCTCGACTGGAACGCGGGCTGGATCACCACCAACCGCGATCAGGAAGAGCAGTGAAGGAGGAACGTCTTGCCTGGATTGCTGGTGACTTTCTCCGTTCGTCCTGAGCGTAGGCCGCAGGCCGAAGTCGAAGGACGCGCTTCGACTCCGCTGCGCTACGCTCAGCGCGAACGGCATTTGTGGAGACCACACTTCTTGTGGCAACAGCGAACCATTCGCGCGGCAAGGCACCTCACCGCCGCAGCCCGCGGTACTGCCCCGGCGTGAGCCCGGTCAGGCGGCGGAACTGGCGGGTGAAGGCGCTCTGGTCGCTGTAGCCGCAGGCCTGCCCGATCGCGGCGATGGATCCCGGCTCATGCAGCATCCGCATCGCGGCATCGATGCGCAACTTCGTCAGCATCTGGCCGGGATTGAGTTGAAACACGCGCCGGAAATGCCGCTCCAGTTGCGACACGGACACGCCGGCGAGCTGCGCCAGGGTTTCCACGCGCACGCTTTCCGCGTAATGGGCCTCAAGATGATCCACCACGCGCGTCAGTCGAGCGTAAATGGGCTGGCGTTCGTCGGGGCGCCCGAGATCCCGTGAGATGCCGACCACGCCCGTGATCTCGTCGCGCCGGCGCAGCGGGAACTTGCGGGTCAGGCACCAGCCCGGCGCATGGTCGGGGAAAAGGTGCACTTCGAGCTGGTTCTCGAGGGTGCGCCCCGCCAGCACCTGCCGATCCTGTGCCGCATACGTCTCGCCGAGAGGCTCGGGAAACAGCTCGGCCGCGTGCCGGCCGATCACTTCGTCGCGATGGTGCAGCCCCAGCCTGCGCACCAGCGTCTGGTTGACGTGTGTGTAACGCCCGGCGCGGTTCTTCACGAAGAACACCACGTCGGGCAGCGCATCGAACAGGTGCGCCAATTCGTCGGCCGGAATCAGGGAATCTCGCATGCATCGCCTCCGCCGACATTGTGCCAATTTCCGCATCGGAACGGTCCAGAGCGAACTAGACCCCGTCCCGTTCACGGACCAGACTTGCCGCACGGCGAGGCGCACCGTGCGTAGCACGCACGATGTTGCGCCCGCCTCGAGGGAAACCGCGCGATGCAAACCATCAACGTCATCGATTCGCATACCGGCGGCGAACCCACGCGCGTGGTGCTGGATGGTTTTCCCGACCTGGGCGACGGAGCGCTGGCGCAGCGCCGCGGGTTGCTGACCCGACGTTTCGACCGCTGGCGGTCGGCGATCGCGTGCGAACCGCGGGGTTCCGATACCGTTGTCGGCGCCTTGCTGACGAAGCCCGTCCAACGCGACTGTTGCACCGGCGTCATTTTCTTCAACAACGTCGGCACGCTCGGCATGTGCGGGCACGGGACCATCGGCGTGGTGCGCACGCTTGCGCACCTCGGCCGCATCCGGCCCGGCGAACACCGCATCGAAACGCCGGTCGGCGTGGTCAGCGTGACGCTGCACGACGACCTGCGCGTCACCGTCGGCAACGTCGAGAGCTGGCGCCATGCGACGAACGTCGCGGTGGACGTGCCACGCCACGGCACGGTGCGCGGCGACGTCGCCTGGGGCGGCAACTGGTTCTTCATCACAAGCGAGGCTCCGCTGCCGGTCGAATTCGAACAAGTCCGTGCGCTGACTGCGTGGACCGAAGCCATCCGCCGCGCGCTTGACGCGCAGGGCGTGACGGGCGCGGATGGCGCCCTGATCGACCACATCGAAGTCAACGCGCATCTCGACGACGGCACGGCCGATGCGCGCAATTTCGTGCTGTGCCCCGGACTGGCCTACGACCGCTCGCCGTGCGGCACCGGCACCTCCGCCAAACTCGCGTGCCTTGCGGCCGACGGCAAGCTGGCGCCGGGTGAAACATGGCGGCAGATGGGCATCCTCGGCAGCGTGTTCGAGGCGAGCTACAGCGAAGGTGCGCGCGGCGTGTTGCCGCGCATCACCGGCAGCGCGTACATCACCGGGGAAGCAAAGTTGCTGCTCGATGAGCACGACCCCTTCAGGTGGGGCATCGATGGAGACGCGGGATGAGCTCCTTCGACCTGATCGTCGCCGGCGCCGGGATCATCGGCGCGGCCTGCGCACAGTCCGCCGCCGAGGCCGGCCTGCGCGTGGCGGTGGTCGAGCCCGGCGCGATCGGCGGCGGCGCGACCGCAGCAGGCATGGGCCATCTGGTCGCGCTGGACGACGTGCCCGCCGAGTTCGCGCTGGCGCGCCATTCGTTGCGGTTGTGGCAAGCCTGGGCGCATCAGCCCGAGGCGGAATTCCAGCGTTGCGGCACGCTGTGGGTGGCCGACGACGAGGCTGGCCTCGAGCTGTTGCGCAGCAAGGCTGCGCGGCTTTCCGCGGCGGGCATGATCGCCGAATTGCTGGACACCGCGGCGTTGCGCGATGCCGAACCCGCACTGTCCCACGACGTCGCGGGCGGATTGCGCGTGCCGACCGAAGCCGTGGTGTACCCGCCGCGCATCGCGCACGCGATGCTGACGCGCGTCACCGCGCTCGGCGGTGCGCTGCATCACGGCCGCAGGGTGGTTTCGCTGGACGCGGATGGCGCATGTCTCGATGACGGAACGCATCTCTCTGGCCCGGTGCTGGTGGCCTGTGGTTGCGACACGCCCGCGTTGCTTCCGGAGCTCCTGATGCGTCCTCGGCGCGGGCACCTCGTCATCACCGATCGCTACCCCGGCTGGTTGCGCCATCAAGTCGTCGAGACCGGTTATGCGGCGAGCGCGCACGGCGACGCCGCGGAAGCCGTAGCCTGCAACGTGCAGCCGCGCCCGGGCGGCCAGTTGCTGGTGGGTTCGTCGCGCGAATTCGGCCGCGCGGAAAGCGCAATCTCACCGGCCTTGCTGGCACGCATGCTGCGCCGCTGCTTCCGCTTCATGCCCGGACTCGCGCGGCTCAAGGCGCTGCGCGCATGGACCGGCTTTCGCCCGACCACGCCGGATGGCTTGCCGTACATCGGGGCGCTGCCATCCCGGCACGACGTGTGGGTGGCGGCCGGGCATGAAGGCCTGGGTGTCACCACCGCGCTGGGCACCGCGCAACTGTTTGTGGATCTGTTCCTGGGGCGTGCGCCGCGCCTGGACCCGGCACCGTATGCGCCGCTGCGGAGCGTGGCATGAGCGCGATCCTGCACTTGCGCATCGACGGCATCGCGGTCGAAGTGCCGGAAGGCGCCAGCGTCGCTGCCGCGGTCGCACGTGCGACGCGCAGCTTCCGCCAATCGCGCCATGGCATGCCGCGTGCGCCGTTGTGCGGGATGGGTGTGTGCTTCGAATGCCGCGTGGCGATCGACGGTGAACCGCACGTGCTGGCTTGCATGACGGCGGCGCGCGAAGGCATGCAGGTACGGACACATGGCTGAGGGCTGCGAAGTGCTGGTCATCGGCGCGGGACCCGCGGGTCTCGCCGCGGCCGCAACGGCGGCGGCAAACGGCGCCCGCGTGGCGCTGCTCGATGCGCAGCCGCGTGCAGGCGGACAGGTGTGGCGGCACGACATTGCGCACGGTGCCTCGCGACGTGCCCGGCGTGCGCTGCGACGCATCGCACCGGTAAAGCGGCATTTCGGCATGCGGGTCGTCGCCGCCGATCCCGGCGCGCGCACGTTGCTGGCCGAGGATTCCCTCCACGCCAGGGAATTCGGATGGGACCGGCTGGTGCTCGCCGCCGGCGCGCGCGAACTGTTCCTGCCATTTCCAGGCTGGACGCTGCCCGGCGTCACTGGTGCTGGCGGCCTGCAGGCGCTGGTCAAGCAAGGCTGGCCGGTTGCAGGACGACGCGTGGTGGTTGCAGGCAGCGGGCCGTTGCTGCTGGCAGCGGCGGCGTCACTGCGCGCGCATGGCGCGCGCGTGCTCGCGATCGTCGAACAGGCCGCGCGAGACGACGTGCACGCCTTCGCGCGCAAACTTTGGCACTGGCCGGACAAGCTGGCGCAGGCGGCGCGGCTGCGCATGGCATTGGCCGGCGTACCGATCCGCTATGGCGCAGTGGTGCGCCGCGCTTCGGGGGACAGTCACCTGCAGACGATCGACATCGATTGCGACGGGCGCGTCGAAACGTTCGAGTGCGAATATCTCGCCATCGGCTTCGGCCTGGTCCCCGACACGGGCCTGGCGCGGATGCTGGGCTGCGGACTTAACGATGCGACACATCCTGCGATACGCGTCGATGCCCTGCAACGCACCACCGTCGATGGCATCCATGCCGCCGGCGAATGCTGCGGTATCGGCGGCATGCAGACGGCGAGCATCGAGGGTGCGATCGCGGGTCACGCAGCCGCGGGCAACGAAGCGGGCGCGCGTGCGCTGCTTCCGTCACGCGACCGCGCCCGGCGCTTCGCCGATGCGCTTGCTCATACCTTCGCGCCCGGGCCGTGTGTACGCATGCTGGCGGATGACACGACGATCGTGTGCCGGTGCGAGGACGTGACATGGGGCGAGCTGCGCAGCTTCGATGACGCGCGCGCGGCCAAGCTGGCCACCCGCTGCGGAATGGGCCCCTGCCAGGGCCGCATCTGCGGTGCGGCGCTGGCCGAACTTCTGGGCTGGTCCTGGCACGGACATCCGCGGCAACCCCTTTTCCCCGCGCGACTCTCGACACTCGCCTTCGATTCCCTTGCAACATTTCCTTGAAACTCCTCGAAACCAGGGAGCAACCCATGAGCAGACAAGCTTTCTGGCGCGGCGTATTGCCCGCCATCACGACGCCCTTCGCTGCCGATGGCACCATCGACCACGCGTTCCTCGCCGAACACGCGAAGCAGATGATCGCGGCGGGCTGCGCGGGCATGGTGCCGCTGGGCTCGCTGGGTGAAGGCAACGCGCTCACGTTCGATGAAAAACTCGCGGTGCTGCGCACGTTGGTGAAGGCGCTGCCCGACCATCCCGTGATCGCCGGCATCGCCGCACTGTCCACCGCCGAAGCAGTGAGGCTGGCGAAAGAAGCCGAGGGCATCGGCTGCCGCGGCCTGATGGTGCTGCCGCCATACGTGTACGTCGGCGATCCCGACGAGATGCAGGCGCACGTGTCGGCGGTGATCGCGGCGACGAAGCTGCCCTGCATGCTCTACAACAATCCGGTCGCGTACCGCACCGATTTCCTGCCCGAGCACGTCGCCGCGCTCGCCGGGCGCCACGCCAACCTCGAAGCGATCAAGGAATCGTCCACGGACGTGCGCCGCGTCACCGCAATTCGCGCCCTGATCGACGACCGCCTCGACATCCTGGTCGGCGTGGACGACGCGATCGTCGAGGGCATTGCAGCCGGCGCGGTGGGCTGGATCGCGGGGCTGGTCAATGCCTATCCCAAGGAATCGGTGCGCTTGTTCGAGGCCGCGCGTGCCGGCAGACGCGCGGAAGCCGAGGCGTTCTACCGCTGGTTCCTGCCGCTGCTGCGCCTCGACACCGTGCCGAAATTCGTGCAGCTCATCAAGCTCGCGCAGCAGCAGGTCGGGCTGGGCAGCGAACGCGTGCGGGCGCCGCGCGCGGTGCTTTCAGGCGCGGAACGCGAAGCCGCGCTCGCGATCATCGCCGAAGCGGAACGCAGCAAACCGGAGGTGTGACATGGAAACCGTGCTGATCGACGGACGCTGGCAACCGTCGCGCGAACAGGTCGGATCGTTCCGCGCTGAAAATCCCGCGACCGGCGAAGCAATCGGGCCGGAGTTTCCCGTCAGCGGCGCGGCCGACGTGGAACTCGCGCTGACGAGCGCGGCGGCCGCGGCGCCGGCACTGGCCGATACCGACCCAGAGCGGATCGCCGCGTTCCTGGATACATACGCATCAGGGATCGATGCAGCAGCCGGCGACTTGTGCGCATTGGCGAACGAAGAAACTGCGCTGGGGGTGAAACCGCGCCTGCGCGACGTGGAGCTGCCGCGCACGGTCAACCAACTCAGGCTTGCCGCGCAGGCCGCGCGCTCGCGTACGTGGACGCAGCCCGTGATCGACACGCAGGCAGGTTTGCGCAGCCTGTTCGCGCCGCTCGGCAAGCCGGTTGCGGTGTTCGGGCCCAACAATTTTCCGCTGGCGTTCAACGCGGTGTCCGGTGGCGATTTCGCCGCCGCGATCGCGGCGCGCAACCCGGTGATCGCCAAGGCGCATCCCGCGCATCCGCAGACCTGCCGCGAACTGGCAAAGCTTGCACACGCGGCACTGAACAAGGTCCATCTCCCCACAGCGACGGTGCAGATGCTCTACCACATGCCTGCGGAGCTCGGGTTGAAGCTGGCGTCGGACCGGCGGATGGGCGCCGTCGCATTCACCGGCAGCCGTGCGGGCGGCCTCGCGCTGAAGGCCGCCGCCGACAAGGCGGGCGTGCCGCTTTACGCGGAAATGTCCAGCATCAATCCGGTGTTCATGCTGCCCGGCGCCCTTGCAGAACGCGGCGCCGAGATCGCCAGGGAATTCGCGGCTTCGTGCCTCGCCGGCAGCGGCCAGTTCTGCACCAATCCCGGCGTCGTGATCGTGCCCGCGGACGAAACGGGCGATGCGTTCGTGCAGGCCGCGCGCGAAGCTTTCGAAGCCGCGCCGGCCGGAACGCTGCTGGCGCGCTCGGTGCTCGACCATCTGCAGCAATCGGTTTCCGCGCTGCGGGGTGCGGGCGCCGAAGTCCTGTGCGGAGGCAACCCCGCTGGCGCACCGGCATTCCGCTTCCAGCCGACCCTGCTGGTCACCGACGCCACGCGTTTTGCCGCGGATGCGCCGGCACTGCAGCAGGAAGCGTTCGGTCCCGTGAGCCTGATCGTGCGCGCCGACGGCGATGCCGCAATGGAATCCGTCGCGCAATCGTTCGAAGGCAATCTCACCGGCACGATCTACAGCGCGCGCGATGGACAGGACGATATGCTCGCGCGCCGCATCGCCTCCGCGCTGCGCCCGCGCGTCGGCCGCCTGCTCAACGACAGGATGCCGACCGGGGTCGCGGTCAGCGCGGCGATGAACCACGGCGGTCCGTATCCCGCGACCGGACACCCGGGTTTCACGTCGGTCGGCCTGCCCGCCTCGATCCGGCGCTTCGCCGCGCTGGAGTGCTACGACCACGTGCGCGAGGATCGCCTGCCGCCGGAATTGCGCGACCGCAATCCGGACGGACGGTTGCAACGCTGCATCGACGGCGTGTGGACCACCGCCGACGTCGCGGGCGCTTCCGCATGATCGCCGAAGACGCCACGATGACGGACGGAGGCGCCGGCATGGAGCGAACGGAGGGACACGGCCGCTTCAAGAAACGCCTGAGTCTCACCGACCTCACCTTCATCGGGCTCGGCGCGATTTTCGGATCCGGCTGGCTGTTCTCGGCCAGCCATGTCGCAAGCGGCGCGGGCCCGGCAGGCACCCTGTCCTGGCTGATCGGCGGCGCGGCCGTGCTGCTGCTCGGGCTGGTGTATTGCGAACTCGGTGCCGCGCTGCCGCAGTCCGGCGGCGTGGTGCGCTATCCGGTGTACTCGCATGGCCCGCTGCTCGGTTACCTGATGGGGCTGATCACGCTGATCGCGTTCACCAGCCTCATCGCGATCGAGGTCACGGCGTGCCGGCAGTACGCCTCGGCGTGGTTTCCGCAACTGACGCAGGCCGGCTCGCAATCGCCGACGCTGCTCGGCTGGTTCGTGCAGCTCGCGCTGCTCGTGATCTTCTTCCTGTTGAACTATTACAGCGTCAAGACCTTCGCGCGCTTCAACAACGTCATCAGCGTATTCAAGTTCGTGGTGCCGCTGGCGGTCATCGTGATGTTGCTGATGTTCTTCCATGCCGGCAACTTCACCGCGCAAGGATTCGCACCATCGGGTTTCGCAGGCGTCGCGGGTGCGGTTTCGGCCGGCGGCATCATCTTCGCCTACCTC
>Ga0209061_1002660_pt1 | contig 21646 bp, 20 predicted proteins | sample Coa_R1_10_FD_187157 | JGI IMG/M metagenome (GOLD analysis project Ga0209061, IMG submission 187157) | Surface soil microbial communities from Centralia Pennsylvania, which are recovering from an underground coalmine fire - Coalmine... | ecosystem: Environmental > Terrestrial > Soil >...
CCGTTCCATCCCGGCCCCCCGGTTCCGGAGAGGCCCTTTTGGTCGTGGCCGCGGCCACGTTCATGATGGTGCTCGACACGACGGTCGTCGTCGTGGCCCTGCCGGCCATCCAGCAGCAGTTCCGGCCCAGCTTCTACCGCTTGGACCTGGTCCTGGTGGTCTACGTGGTCGCGCAAGGCTCCCTCCTGTTGCTCGCCGGATATCTCTGCGACCGGTTCGGACGTAGGCTCGTCTTCGGGCTCGGAGTGGCCGGACTTGGACTAACCTCCCTCGTCTGTGGGTTAGCGCCGACGATCGATGCCCTGATCCTTGCCCGGCTCGCCGAGGGGGTCGCGTCGGCCTTCGCCTTCGGGGCCGGGCTCGCCCTCCTCAATGCTGAGACTCCACAAGCGCGCCGGCCCGCCGCCTTCGGCCTGTGGGCCGCCGTGCTCGGCGCCGGAGTCGCGGCCGGCCCGATCGTCGGAGGTGTGGTCGTGACGCTCGCCGGCTGGCCCTGGATCTTCTTCATCAACGTTCCGATCGCTGTTGCGGTCGTCACCCTGACCTTCACTCGGGTGGGTGAGTCCACGGGACCGCCCCGACCCGCCTGGGACCTAGCGGGGGCGGCCCTCTTCGTCGGGGCGGCCGCGACCGCCCTTGTCGCCGCCGAGCAAGGCCCCTCCCAAGGCTGGGGATCGCCCTGGGTGGTGGCCTTGCTGGTGGGGTTCGTGGGGTGTGCGGCGGGGTTCGTATTCCGGGAGCGGACGGCGGTCGCTCCGATGTTCGATCTAACCCTCTTTCGTCGGCGCGGGTTCCAGTTGGGCACCTTGGGAACGGTGGTGATCGCCCTCACCTACTGGTCGCTCTTCGTCTACCTCCCCCTCTACTTCCAGCGCTACCTCGGGGCTTCGCCTCTCGACTCGGGCCTCGCCCTCCTCCCGATCGCGCTGGCGTCGGTCCTGGCCTCCCTCGTGGCCGGACGAGCCACCGTCCGGTGGGGATCGGCGCGGATTTTCCTGGCGGGGATGGCCCTCACCGCCGTCGGGGGCAGCCTTCTCTATGGGGTCGCCGCGGGCTCCGGAGTGTGGGCCTATCTTCCCGGACTCACCCTGGTCGGGGCGGGCGCCGGCCTCTACCAGCCCGAGATCAGCCGGGCCGCCCTGGCGGCAGCCCCCGAGGGCGAGGCGGGCGTCGCCTCCGCCATGAACTCCACCTTCCGAGCGTTGAGCGTGGCGTTCGGCTGGGCGGGTGGGGCGGTGCTGTTCGGAGCGGCGGTCACGTACGGATTCATGGCGCGGATCGCCGGGGGGCCCATCGCGGCCACCGGACTGACCTCCCGGCTGCTGGCCGAGATCATTCCGGGGGCGTTCGGAGCGGGCGCAGCGCTGCTCCCCCCGGCCCTCCGGGCGCTCTACTACCCGATCGCGCGCGCGAGCTTCTACGACGGGCTAAAGGCGATCTTCGCCTTGGGGGTCGTGGCGGCGCTGATCGGAATGCTCCTCACCTGGGGGATAGGCCACGCAGGGTCTCTGAAGAGCCCCGAGGGTCCTCGGGAGCCCACCGGGGTCGAAGATCGCCCGACCGGTTCTCCGCCCCGATGAGGCGTCGGAATGGACACGGGGGGATTTGAACCCCCGACCTCTGCTTTGCGAAAGCAGCGATCTTCCGCTGATCTACGTGCCCGCACGGCGCGGGAGCCGTGGAGCCCCTTAAGGGTTTTCCGGCGAAACCGACACCCCGACCGGCCAAGGGACGGTGCGGGAGACCGGATCGACCGACGGGGCGACCGAACGGGGTCGGTCGGCCCCTACCGACGTCGTGGGCGCCGGAGGGTTCGGGGGGAGGGTCCTCTCCCGTGCGCCGCCGGAAGACGGGTTCCGTTCGATCGCGACCAACGCCCGCCGTTCCGAGTCGTAGCGGAACAGGCCGGCGTACCGACCCCAATTGACGATCGTCTGAACCATCTCGTCCGACGGGGCCGAGGTCAACTCCAGGAGCTGTGTGTACTCCTCCTCAGGCAGACAGTGGTCGGGGGCGTTCTGGAGGGCCCGGAGGAGGGTGCGGAACAGTGTGGTCCGGGTCAGCAGGTCGCGGGTGAGCGCCTTGCGCTCGGAGATCGACCCCGCCAGGAGCTGTCGGCCGACCTCGGTCAGGGTCGCCCGACCGTCGCTCACCTTGAGGAGCCCCAAGGCTTCAGCAAATTCCAGTGCCGGCAGGATCTCGTCCAGTTCGAGCTCAAGGTCGTCGGCCAGGAGCGCGACGTCGTCGGAGCCCTTGTGTTCCTGCAGGAGGACCAGCAGGCCCATCACCTGGCTGCGGGAGGCTTTTGGATAGATTGTAGGCACGTTCCTTCCGGAGTTCCGTTCAGGAAAGAGGGTCTGGCCTCTTATAGGTTGCCCGGGCCTCGAACTCAGGGTCAGCCGCTCCCGGGGCGGGCCGAGCCTTCGGTGATGAGGGAATAGACCCGGTCCATGAGTTCGTAGACCTCCGGGGACTTCCGATCCCGGGGCCGGGCGAGGGGGATCGGCACGGTCTCCAGGACGTGGCTCGGACGGCGCGAGAGCACTACCACCCGATCGGCCATCAGGATCGCCTCCTCGATGTTGTGGGTCACCAGGAGCACCGATTCGGGCGGCAGGGCCGGATCCCGCCAGAGCTGGAGGACCTCCTCCCGGAGGGCCTCGGCGGTCAGCGGATCCAGGGCGCTGAACGGTTCGTCCATCAGGAGCACCCCGGGCTCGACCGCCAGGGCCCGGGCGAGTCCGACCCGCTGGCGCATCCCGCCGGAGAGTTCCCGGGGATACGCTTCTTCGAAGCCGACGAGGCCGGTCACGGAGAGGTAGCGCTCGACCTGGGCCCGGATCCGCTCCGGTTCCCAGTGCAGAGCCTCCAGCCCGAAGGCGACGTTTTCCTGGACGGTCAGCCAGGGGAACAGCGCGAAGCTCTGGAAGACCATCGACATCTGGGGGCAGACCCCCCGGATCGGCTCCCCCCTAAATTCGAGTTCACCGGCGGTCGGGGTCTCGAGCCCATGGATGAGCCGAAGGAGCGTCGACTTGCCACAGCCGGACGGGCCGGTGATCGCTAGGAACTCCGAATCCTGGACGTCGAAGGTGACGTCCCGCATCACCGTCACGGTGCCGTGGCGTGTCGGGAACGCCTTGTCGACGTGCTCGATTCGGATGATCGACATGGTTTCCCGATTCCCCTCTCGGTCGGACGGCTCCGGGTCAGTCGTACCGGTACTTCTGCACCGCCTTCCGGTACATCGGTTTCCATATGAGCTCGTTCAGCGCAATGACCGTGATCACCAGGGTGAACAGGGCGGCGGCCAGAAGCGGGAGCCCTCCCGCCTCCTGGGCTCCGAGGTCGATCATCTGCCCTACGCCGAAGAGCTGGAAGGTCCGGGAGCCCACGCTCAGGTATTCGGCTACAATGAGCGTGTTCCAGCCTCCGCCGAAGGCGGTGATCGCCCCCGTCACGAACGCGGGAAAGATCGCCGGCAGCAGGACCCGGCGGAGGTAAAGCCATCGGCTCGCGCCGAACGACCGGGAGGCCTCGGCCAGATCGGGCGGCAGGCCCCGAATCCCCGAAAGGAGGTTGAAGAGGAGATACCACATCATCCCGGTCATCAGCATCAGGATCGCGGCGCCCTCGCCCGTCAGATACGGGAGGAGCTCGAAGATGATCACCGGGAAGAGGGCGGTCGCCGGGAACGACGCGATCACCTCGACGATCGGGAGTCCGTAGCGGCTGGCCCGAGAGGAGACTCTCGCAAAGTAGATCGAGAGCGGCAGGGTGATCGCGAGCGAAATGAGGAAGGCCGCGACGACCCGGAGGACCGAGGCCCCCATCGCCGCCGGGAGCTCGAGGATCTGCTGGCGGACCGCCGGCAGGATCGGCGCGGTGAAGAGCTGGTAGACCGAGACGATGATGGCGATCAGCATGAGCCAGACCAGGACCAGGATCGCGCCAAGCACGATGTACTTCACCGCCGCAGACCGGAGCGACCCTTCGCCGGACCGGGTCGGGCGGCGACGGCGGGCGGTGATGAGGGCCCACGGGGCCCGGACCCGGCTCGCGCCGGACCGCAGCCCCCGGGAGACGAAGGAGGCCGCCCGCTGCAGCCGGGCCGAGCGGTACCGGTCCTCCGCGGTTGTGACCCCGTCACTCGACGGGGTCTGATCGTAGCGGAACTTCTCGGCCCATCGGCTCAAGGGGCGCCAGAGGCCGAAGTCGAGGGCGGCGATCAGGGCGACCAGAAGCACCAGGCCCGCGAGGAAGGCGCTCCCGTCCTGGGCGGCCGCGGAGATCGAGAGAAAGCTCCCGATGCCCGGCAGGGTGATTCCGGCGGAGGAGTTGGTGGAGAAGATCTCGGCTTCGACGAGGAAGAACCAGCCGGCCGTCCAGGAGAGGATGGAATTGTAGACGAGCCGGTTGGCCGTCGCCGGGAAGACGACCCGGCGCAGCCGCTGGAGGCCGGTGATCCCGAACGCCTGGCTCGCCTCCCGAAGATCGCTCGGGATCGTCTTCAGCGATTCGTACACCCCGAAGACCATGTTCCAGACCATGGAGGTGAAGATGAGGAAGACCGAGGCAAGGTTGGGTCCGAGGAAGCTCCCGGGTCCGGTGAGTTCGACAAAGAAGAGGATCGCGACCGGGAAGAATCCGAGGATCGGGACCGACTGGAGGATGTCCAGCACCGGGATCATGACCCGCTCGGCCGGACGGTGGACGGCCGCGTAGTACCCGTAGGCCAGGGCGAATCCCAGAGAGGCCAGGTACGCCGCCAGCATCCGGCCGAACGAATAGGAGAGGTCGAGCCCTGCGGTCGGCAGCTGAGCGATCAGGGCTCCGGCCGAACCGCCCCAGTGGACCAGGGTGGCCGGAATGACGACCGCCAGGATCGTCCCATAGATCATTGCGGACCGGTGGCCCGATCGCCGCGGGCCCCCGCCGCCCGGGATTCGTTCAGCCGGAACGGGGGTGGAGGGGAGCCGGAGAGTCGATTGCGGGCGAACTGTTCGAGCTTCCACCCGCCCCACCCCGCATGGTTTCGCCCCCCAGCCGGTACGCCTATTTGTGCCGCTCGGTGCCGCGACGCCCGAAGGGAGGGCCGCTCCCCCCACCCCCGCACCGTCCCGCCTGCGTTTCCCCCCTCCGTCCCCGAGCGGTGTCGCTCCCACGACGCTCGGGAATCGTCCGGGTCTCGGCACCGGACCGTTGTGTCGGGACAAACCGTTATCTGTCCGTCTCGGCATCCGCCGACCGTAGCCCCGTAGTGTAGTGGCCAATCATGCGAGACTCTGGATCTCGCGACGCAGGTTCGAACGCCGTGGAAGGACCCGACTCCACGCGCCGAAACTCCTGCCGGGGCTACTCGGGAAGCAGGGATCACGAGCCTATGCGGGGGTGCTCCAGTTCGGCCAACCCGCTCGACCGTCGGACCGGTCGGGCCGGGCCACCGAGGCAGGGCTTAGGACCCTGTTGCCTAGGGCATTCGCCGGTTCAAAGGGACGGTCGGGCGCTCCCGGCCACCGGAATCTCCGGCCCCCCGCACGGGCCCGATGGGCGGAACGAGGGACGGTGATCGACCGACCGGAGGAGCTCCTGCCTCCGGCGGCGATCGCCCGGCTGGAACCCGACGAGGCGGATGCCCTCCTCGATCGCCTCGAAGCCCGGGTCCCGACCCATCCGGCGCTTCTGCCGATCCCCTCGGGAGCCGTGCCGGCGCTGGTCTTCGGCGACACCCACGGGGATCTCCCGTCGGTCGAGGCGGTCTTGGAGGCGTGGGAACGGGGCCCGGAGGAGCAGCTCCTCATCGGCCTCGGGGACTACGTCGATCGGACCCCTCCGGATGTCCCCAACGGGTCGGTCCTCAACGCCCTCTACCTCCTCCAATGGGCGGCCCGGTGTCCGGAGCAGGTCGTCCTGCTGACCGGCAACCACGAGCTGGCGCGTCGGATCCCGGTGGTGCCGTCGGACCTTCCGGCGGAGATCGATGACCTCTGGGGGCCCGGGATCGAACGGCAGCTCAGAATTGCCCACCTCCTCGAACGCGGCCCCCTCGCGGCCTACACCGAGAGCGGCGTCTTTCTTGCCCACGCCGGGTTTCCCCGGCGCCGCCCTCGGGGGGACTGGACCCGGGCGTTCGACCCTCCGAGCGAGGAGGCGGTCGCCGAGGTCGTCTGGGCCGATTGCGGCGCCTCGGAGAACCGACGGAGGGTCGTCCGGGCCTTCACCGAACCGGACCTGGACCGGTTCCTCGCCGACTCCGGTCTCGTGGGGCTCCTCCGAGGGCACGACCCGGACCTCACCGGCCGGCGGGTCTTCCACGATCGGTGCCTGACGCTGCACACCACCCGGTACTACGCCGAGTATGGAGGGGTCCTGGCCGCCCGGGTGCCCTTGGGCGCCCGACTGGCTTCACTGGCGGACGTAGCGCTGGTTCCGCTGACGCCGGCCGAGCCGACTAGGGAGTGACGGCCCCCCGAGAAGAGCCGCCGTTCGGCCGCCTGGACCTCCGTGGGAGAGGGGGCGGCCCGGTAGGCCTCGAGCCGCTCTCGATTCAGCGTCAGGAAGGTCGTGCCGCCGCGGAATCCGTCGAGGATCCCCGCCGCTCGGTCCGGGGCGCCGACCAGATAGAGGGCGGCCGCGAACGCCTCGACCGTGTTGAGTTCGGCGAGACGGCCAAAATGCTGGGGGTTCGCGGCGAGCAGGAGCGGGAGCCGCCGGCGGAGGAGCCGGGGCGTTGGGGGCCCGTCCGGGTCGAGCGCCGTGGGGCGCCGGGCGAGCCGGTTCCAGGAGCAGTCGACCACCACCACGCCCCCCGACCGGGCGACGGTGTCGTCCTGCCGGGAGAGGGGTTCGGGCGCGTGGGGGTCGAGCAGCAGGCGGCGGAGCCGGTCCGACCCCGGGTTGTAGCGGTGCACCTTCTGCCAGTCGAGCAGCCGCCGGCCCGTGCACGCCTTGGCCCGGTCGTCGCCCCGGACGATCAGCCCGAGCCAGATCGCGGGCTCACCGGGGGTCGACCGCGTAGTCTCGGAAGATCCCATGCAGGGTCCGGGTGAGGGCGAGCGCGTCGGCGCGGGGCCGCTGCCAGAGGTTGCGGCCGAAGATGATCCCGGTCGCCCCGGCATCCATCGACATGCGGACCTTGTCGAGCAGCTGCTCGTCGGCCACCTTCTCCCCTCCGGAGACGAGGACCAGCGCGCGGCCGGCGCTCTCGACGACCTTGCGGAAGGCGGCTTCGGGCGTCAGATCAAGCAAGTTGTACGGCGCGGGGCTCTGCCGGTCCTTGTCGGAGCGGACCGGGTAGTTGACCTTCACCACATCGGCCCCGAGCTCCAAGGCGACCCGGGCCGCGTAGTCGACCGCATAGAGGCTCTCCTTGCCGCCCCGCTGGGCGACCGCATCGCCTCGGGGGTACGCCCAGACCACGACCGGCATCCCGTACCGGTCGGCCTCCGAACGAATCTCCATGAACTGCTCGAAGTCCCGGTCCTGGGCGGGCGAACCGACATAGAGGGTATATCCGACCGCACTCGCGCCCAGACGGACCGCGTCTTCGACCGTCCCGGTGAGCGCACTGAATGCCTCATGGTCCGGCGGGATCGACGTCTTTCCGTTGAGCTTCAGGAGCAGCGGAATCCGGCCCGCGTACTCGGGGTAATACTTCTCCGCGAGGCCGATGTGGACGGCGATCGCGCTGAACCGCCCCTCGACCGCCAGGTCGAACTGATAGGCCGGATCCAGGGCTTCCGGATTCACAAAGAAGTCCACCGGGCCGTGCTCGAGCCCCTGGTCGATGGGCAGCACCAGCATCGTTCCTCCGCCCGGCCCGTGCTTGTACATCAGGTCGGTCAGCCGGGTGCGCTTCCCCGGGCTCAGTCCGAGCCGCTCGAGCGGGGGGCGCGGGAAGCGGGAGGAGGTCGGGGGAGTGGGTCGGGTCGAAGCGCCCGGGCCAGGTGCTGGTGCGGTCACGGTATCCTCGACAGGGGGTACCAACGTCCGGGGTAAAAGGGTTCGGCCGACCCCTCCACCTAAACAGGCTTAACCCCCGACCGGATCCACATCCCTCCCCAGGGCCCGGCCCGAAATGCGCTCCGAACTCCTCATCTACGCGACGATCGTCCTCGACGTGGCCCTCTTCGGGGTCAACCTCCTCGTGGCGGGCTCGACCGGTAGCCGGGCGGTCCTCTCCCAGGCAGCCTACAGCCTGAGCGATCTTCTGGGCAGCGCTTTTCTGCTGGTGGGTCTCTATGCCTCGCGGCGCCCCCCCGACGAACGGCATCCGTTCGGATTCGGCAAGGAACGGTTTTTCTGGGCGTTCGTCGCCACGCTGGTGGCCTTCACCCTTACCGGCTTCTTCTCCCTCGCCGTCGGGACCCTTCAGATCCTCTCGCCGGTCCGGGTCGTCGACGTGACCCACGCGCTCCTCGTGGTCGCGGCGACGCTGATCGCCAGCGTGGCCGGGCTCGCGGTCGCCTTCCGCGAGCTCCGGCGCTCCCGCGAGAGCTTCGGGGCCCTCTGGGAGTCCTCCCAGGTGGGGGTCAAGACCATCGTCTACCAGGATGTGGTGGCGCTGGTCGGGGCCGGGGTCGCCCTGGTCGGCCTCGTGGGCGTCTACCACACCCGACAGTCGGCCTACGACGGGATCGCCGCGGCGGTCGTCGGGCTCCTGATGATCGCGACCGGCATCCTCCTCTCGGCGGAGAGCCGAGATCTGCTCACCGGTCGGGCGATCCCTCCGGAGGTCGCCCGGTCGATCCTGATGGTGGCCCAGCGCCATCCGAAGGTACGGTCGGTGCGGGGCATCCAGTCGATGCTGCTCGGGCCGGACGACACCTTGGTGGCGCTCAGGATCAACTTCCAGGACGGCCTCACCACCGACCAGGTGGAGGTGGTCATCGACGAGCTCTCCTCCGACCTCAAGGCCTCCCAGCCGACGCTGAGGCACCTGGTCATCGAGCCGGAGTCGTAGCGGCCGCTCTACGCCGAGTCCGACCGAGCGGTCCGTCGGAGATCGATCGTGCGGAGCGCGGTGAGCAGGGCCAGGCCGGCGGCGATCCCACCGAAGAAGAGGTCGAGCCCCAGGTTCCCGAGCGCCCCGAAGAGGCCGGTCGAGGCCGCCAGCCCAACAATCATCCCCAGCGAAATCACGAGCGAGTAGATGGCCATCGTCGTCGCCCGGCTCAGCGACGCCGTCAGATCGGCGAGGGCGGCCAGGGCCGCCGGCCCGTAGGCCAGGGCCGCGAGGACCGAAACCCCCAGCGCGCCGAGGATCCAGGGCCGGGCCCCCAGGTTGGCGAGCAGGGCTGCGCAGATCATCGCGCCCACGAAGCCGAAGGTGCCCACGATCATGAGCCGTTGCTGGCCGAACCGGTCGGCGAGACGACCGAACGCGGGCTGGGTGCCCACCAGGAGGAGGCCCCCCAGGCCGATCGCGAGCGCCAGGTCGAGCGGGGGGATGCCCACCCCGGAGGCGGAGGTGCCGAGAAAGACGAACGCGGTCCCGATCAACATGTAGATCACGAGCCAGGGCAGGGTCACCAGCAGCACATCCCGACGGACGATCGCCGGCAGGACCGTCGAGAAGACGTACGACCGGTTGGGGGTGGTCCGCCATCCGCTCGGGACCCACCAGACCCCGAGGAGGAGTCCGACCGCCAACGCCCCCGCGCCCGCCAGGAAGACCGCGGGGAGCTGGGCGTTGCCGAGCAGGCCCAGGCTGCCGAAGCCGAAGGCAAATCCCCCGATCCAGCCGACCAGGTTGACCGCGTCGAACCGCCCCATCTCGTAGCCGCGTTCGGGATGGGCCGATCGATCGGCGATCAGCGCCAGGCTCGAGGCGAGGATCGCCCCGCTCCCGATCCCGAAGGCGAAGTTGAGGCCCCCGAGCGCCCAGGGATCCCGAGTCAGTGCGGTCAGGGCGAGCAGGATCGCCGATCCGGCCATTCCTCCGAACAGGACCGGGAACCGTCCGTAACGGTCGGCAATGGCCCCCGACAGGAGGACCGTGGTGAACTCCCCCGTCGGCGCCATCGCGCTCACGAGCCCGACCACCCCGACCTGGGCGCCGTCCAAGCCGACCGAGCGACCGAGGATGTAGGTCGCGAAGACCGCGACGGTGATCCCGAAACCGAACCGAACGAAGAACGTAGCGCTCAGGACGGCCGTCAGCGGATGCCGGTCCTCCACCGAAGCGACCGGGTCGGGTGGCGCCATCCGAGGCCCCGCCCCGGCTAGCCCGGAGGGGCCGGTCGTTCGATGAGCTCGATCCAGACGTCGTCCGGGTCGAGTAGGAACGCGATCCGGCCCGATCCGCCCGCAAGCCGATAGGGATCCTTGGCCACCCGGACCCTCGACTCGCGGGCGCGGGCGATCGTCCCGTCCAGATCGGAGGTCTCGAATGCGAGATGGTCGAGTTGGTCGCCGGGGACGAGGTCGGTCCGGTCGGCCCAACAGGTGAGTTCGATCCGGGCACCCGAGGCGGGATCGCGCACGAAGGCGATCTCCGCCCGGTTCTCCGGGATGGGGCGGCGGCGCTCGAACTCGAGGCCCAGAAAGCCGGTGTAGAACTGGAGGCTTCGCTCGAGGTCCCGGACGGTGAGGGAGGTGTGGAGGAAGCGCATCGTCCCGCTCGGCGGAGGTCGGGGAGCTACCTAAGCTATCCGACCCTCCGTCGACCGACCCATGGGCCGGGCGGGGGCCCGCGGTCTCGGTCAGAGGGCTTTGAACAGGTCGGACTGGGTCACGATGCCGCGGAGCGCCCCGCGCTCGGTGACCAGGACCGCGGGAACGTGGCGGAGGAGGGCGGCGGCGACCCGGCTCGGAGTGTCGGCGTCGATTTGGGGGAACGGCCCCTCGAGCACCTCCCCGACGGTGAGCCGGGAGAGCCGGGACATTGAACGGGGGTCCGCCAGGCAACGAACGATGGTGCGGTCGGTGAGCGCCCCGACCACCAGGCCCCCCGAGAGCACCGGCACCTGGCTGATCGAGTGGCGGCGCATCCGGCGGGCCGCCTCCACCAGCAGGGTCGACGGTTCGACATGGACTAGGGTGGGGGTCGCGAGGTGGCGGACCGGCACATCCCGGGGTTCCGCCTCGAGGTGCCGGTCGAGGGCCTCGAAGAGGGCGAGCGCCTTGCGGTAAGAGGGATCGATCCGGCCCCGTTCGATCTTGGCGACCAGCGATTGGCTCACCCCCGCCCGCCGGGCGAGTTCGGTCTGGCTGAGGCCGGCCCGCAGTCGGCGCCGTCGGAGATCCGCGAGGGTGGGGAGGTCGTTGGGTGGGGCCATCGCTTCCGGAGTCTCAAGTCCTATAGGAATATTTCGGTCAGTCTCCATTATCTCCGTCACTCGGTCGCCGATCCGACTCCGGGGGATCCGGAAGGAGAAGCAGCATGACCACCGTACCGGGCGAGGACGCGACCGAACCGTGCCGAACGACCGAGCCGAGCCCCTCCCGCACGACCGACCATGTGGAGTGCGCGGCCTGCGAGCCCAGCCCGAGCTGGGCCGTCGGGCAGATCTGCGAAGAGTGCGGCGCGCGTTCGGAGTTGACCGTCGGGGCCGCCTGCCCCACCTGCCTCGGGCCCCTCGTGGTCGAGTATCGATGCCCCGAGGGGCCCCGGGCCGGGGGACGCGCGGCCTGGCTGGCCCGACCGGCGACCCTGTTCCGGTTCCGTGAGCTGTTGCCCCCACTCTCCCGGGCGCATCGAGACCGGCTGGAGTTCCCGTCGTCCCCTCTCCGGCGGGCCGTCCGGCTCGGGGAGCAGCTGGGCGTGGACGAACTCTGGATCAAGGACGACACGGTCCTTGCGTCGGGGTCGTTCAAGGACCGCCCGGCCGCCCTCGCGGTGGCGTGGGCCGCGGCGCACGGGCAGCCCTGGGTGGGATGCGCATCGACCGGCAACCTTGCCGCTGCGACCGCCCGGGCGGCCGCCCGCCTCGGGCTCCCGTGCGTCGTCGTGGTCCCTTCCGGTCTTCCGCCCTCCAAGCTCCTCCTCGTCCGGCATCTCGGTGCCCGGATCCTCGAGGTCGAGGGAAGTTACGACGATGCGAACCGGATCGCCCAGCTCGTCGAGGAGACCCGAGGGGGGGGATTCGTCAACATCGGACTGAGGCCGATTTATGCCGAAGGGTCCAAGACATTGCTGTTCGAGACCTGGGCCGATCTCTCCGGGCATCTGCCCGACACCGTGATCGTTCCCCTCGGATCCGGTGCCCTCCTGAGCGCTACGCACCGGGCCCAGGAGCAGCTGCGGGCCTGGGCCGGGGCGACCGAGCCCCCGGCCCGGTTGATCGGCACCCAACCCGAAGGCTGTTCGCCGATCGTCGACGCGTTCGAGCGCGGCGACGAGGAGATCCGACCGGTCGAACGGTCGACGAGCATCGCCGAGAGCCTCGCGATCGGCCATCCGGCGTCCGGCCGGTCGGCCCTCCGCGCCCTCCGATCGACCGGCGGGCTCGCCGACCGCCCCCGGCGCGCCGAGGTCATTCGGGGCGTCCGGGACCTCGCCCGTTGGGAGGGCGTCTACAGCGAGCCCGCCGGGGGCAGCGTGGTGGCCACCCTCCGGCGCCTTCGGGAGGCGGGGACGATCCGACGTTCGGACCGGGTCGTGCTGTACCTGACGGGCGCCGGGTGGAAGACCCCGGCGTCGGTCCGTCCGCACGGGATCGAATCCCGCCCGCTCCGAGTCGATCCCCGGCGGCCCGAGCTGGCGTTGTTGTCGCTGCCGGACGCCGGCGCCCCGATCGGAGGTTCCGCATGGTGACGATCCATCTGGGCTCGGTCCTCCGATCCTCCGCTCCCCAACTCGATCTCGGCCAGTTCGCCGAATACTCGGGCACCCTCCCGGAGCTTCTCGAACGGTTGGCCTCGGCGGGAGGACCGGCCCTCCGGGACCGGCTGCTCGAGGAAGGAACCCCCCGGCGGTATCTGAACATCTTCATTGACGGGCGGGACGCCCGTTTCCTCGAGGCCCCGGTGCGGATCGGACCACAGACGGTCGTCGACCTGCTCCCGGCGGTGGCCGGTGGATGAGCGCGCGAACCCTGCCCGCCGAGACGGCCCGAACTCCCACGGGACCGGGCGGACCCGTCCCGCTCCGGCTCGCGTTGGTGGGATTCGGCCGGGTTGCCCGGGCGCTGGCCCGCCGCCTGGCGGCCGCCCACGGCGCCGGAGCCCACCCGCCCCGCTTCCCGGTGGTGGCGGTCTTCGACTCCCGGGGATGCGTGGCCGATCCCCGGGGCGTGGCCCTCGACGAGCTGATCCGGCGCAAGGAGCGGACCGGACGGCTGGACGGCCCCGGCGCGACCGCCTGGGACCTGGACACGGTCCTGCGCGAACTCGCCCCCCAGATCGTGGTCGAAACCACCTGGTCGGAGCCTCGGCCCGGGGAGCCCGGTCGGCGCCATCTCCTCTCCGCCCTTTTGGCCGGGGCGGATGTGGTCACCTCGAACAAGGGGCCCCTCGCCCGGCACAGTGCGGAGGTCCTCGAAACGTCCCGGATGATGGGCCGGGAACTCCGGTTCGGGACCACCGTCGGAGGCATCGTGCCGATCCTGGAGTCGATCCGAGGTCCCCTTCGGGCCTGCGGAGTGACCCGCATCGAGGGGGTCGTCAATGGCACCACCCAATTCGTGCTGGGGCGGCTCGCCGACGGGGACTCCTGGACGGAGGCGCTGGCCGCGGCCGTGCACGAAGGGATCACCGAACCGGATCCCCGCCACGATCTGGACGGCCACGATGCGGCGATGAAGGCCGCCATCCTCCACAACGTCCTGTTTGCGCCCCCGCTCGATCCCACCCGGGTCACCCGCCGACCGGTCGACGCTTCGATCCAAGCCCGCGCCCGGCATCTCCGCGACCGGGGCCGACGCCTGGTGATGCTGACCGAGGTCACGCCGGACGGTGCGGGCCTGCGATGGGCCGAGGTCGACCGAGGGGATCCGTGGGACCTCCCCGCGGCCACCAACCGGTTCGTGGTCGAGACCGAACGGGCCGGCACCCTGACCTTCACCGGGGCCGGCGCCGGTCCCGAGGCCACGGCTGCCGGCCTGCTGGCCGAGCTCGAAGAGATCGCCGACGGCCGGGAGCGGGTTCGTCGGTCCGCCCCCTCCCCCACCGGGGGGGCGACCGCGTCCCATTGGCGTCGGGCCCTGGCGGAGACCCTCCCCTGACGTCGAACCCCCGGGCCCCCGACGGCCACCTGCTCCCGACGGTTTCCGGTCTCCGGATCCCCCCGGCGGTGGACCCGCAGGAGGAACCGACTCTGGCGGTCGAGGTGCCGTACAGCATCGCCAATGTCGGCCCCGGGTTCGACCGGCTCGGTCTCTGTCTGGACGGACCGCGCGAGTGGGCCGCCTTCGTCCCCGGCCGGCGGGGGTTTCGGCTCACTGTGGTCGGCGACCCCCTCGTTCCGCAGACCCCCCGGGAGAACGTCGCCGCTGTCGCGTTGCGGTGGACGGCCCGTCGACTGGGAGCCCCCGAAGTGAAGGGACAGCTCACGCTCGTGAAGCGGACCGGGGCCGGGAGCGGACTCGGGTCCAGCGGGGCCTCCGCCCTGGCCGGCGCCCTGCTGGGGGCCCGTCAGGCGGGCGCGGACCTGAGGGATCGCCGGGTGCTGGAGACGGTGCTCCGCGGGGCCGCGGTCGGCGAACGGGCGGCCTCGGGGACGGCCCATTACGACAATGTGGCCGCCAGCCTCTTCGGCGGACTCGTGCTGATCGAGTCCCTCGATCCGCTGCGGATCCACCGGGTCGATCCGGGCGTTGGGCTGCGGGTCGCCGTGGCCACTCCGGCCGATCGGGTGGCCACCCGGACGGCCCGACGGGTGATCCCGAACCGGATCCCGCGCGACGACGCGGTGGCCAACCTCGGGCGCCTGGGAGCGCTCCTCCTCGGCGTCGTGCGTCGCGACCCCCGGTCGATCGGGCGAGCGCTCACCGATCGGATCGCCGAACCGTACCGGGCCCCGCTCGTCCCCGGCTACCGGGACGCCGCGGCGGCCGCCCGGGCCGAAGGGGCCTGGGGGGTGGCCCTGGCCGGGAGCGGCCCCTCGATCTTCGCGATCGCTCCGGCCCGATGTGCCAGGTCGGTGGCCGAGGCGATGGCGGAGGCGTTCGACCGGCGGCGCCCCGGCGCGAGGGCCTGGGTCACCGGAACGGGTCGGGGGGCGCGGTTCGCCCGGAGCCGCCGCAGGGGGGCTGGACCAGCAACTCTAACCGTGCCCCCGGCTCGGTCGGGTCCGCCAAGGTCGGCCGGCGATGGAGCTCGAGACCCGCCTGATCGAGGGATTTGACTTCGTGTGTCGGCCGGGATGCGGGCTCTGCTGCTTCACCACCCCCCGGGTCGACGATCGGGAGGCGGCGCAACTCCGGCGGGCGCTCCCTTCGGCCCCGCTGATCCAACTTGCGGACGGAGAGGTCGGGATCGAATCCCGCCCCTACGGAGGGGCCTGCCAGTTCCTGAGCGGCTCTCGATGCGGGATCCGTCGCCTGAGACCTTCGCCGTGTCGGATCTTTCCGCTCACGGTGCATCTCGGCTTCCGGGCCCAGGCCTCGGTCGTGCTCACCTGCCCGGGGGTCTCGCTCGAGCCGCTGGCCGGCCGCCGGTCCCCCCCGCGCGGAGGGTTCGAATCGGAGCTCGAGGCGGTCCGGGCCCGGCTCGAAGTGGATGGGGCGGAACGGCTCGCCCGGTACCGGGCGGAGTTTGAGGCCCGTCGGGCGGCGCGCGGATTCCCCGGGCCGACCGAGGCGGAGGCCGGGGCGCTCCGCACCCGGCTCCATGCCTGGGTCGACACCCTCGACCCGCAGACGGTTCCGACGGGGGAGATCCCCCCCGTGTCGGAGGGTCTGGAACGGCTGCCCCTCATCCCGTCCCCGACCGCGGGCCCGCTCGCCCTCGGCCGCCGGGGTCCCCGATGGCTCCTCCTCGAGCTCCGCGCGGAGGGCGAACGCCCGAGGGTCCGAACCTCCGCCCGCCCGCCCGGACGGAGCCTCATCCGGACCGCTGACGCCGAGCGTCTTTGGCGAGGGTATCTCCATTACTGGGTCGAGCGGGACGCGCTTTTGGGCATCGTGGAGGCGGCGATGGCACCGAGCGACCCCATCGAGTTCGAGCAGGGCCTGCGGGCGGCGCTCGAGGAGATTGCCGGCGAAGTCCTCGACCGGGGGGGCTTCCTCGCCCCGGTGTTGGGGGCGACCGAGGGCGGGCTCGACGTGCAGGCGATCTCGCTCGGCATCCGGGCCACCGATATGGACCTCCTCGACCGTCCCAGCACCGGCGAGCGGCTCTGAGGGCCGTTAAGCGGCCCCACCTTGAGCGGCTCCGGGTTCGGGGCCGGCCGGGGGATCCATGGCCCCCGGGCTCCGTTCGATCGACGCCCCCAGGGCGGCCGCGGCGAACAGGGCGACCCAGACCAGGTAGGCGAGGTGGAAGTGCACCGGCGCCCCGATCCCGTTGTCGAGGCCCGGAAGGCCGAACTTGACCTCCCAGAAGACCGGCAAGAGCGTCACCAGGAATCCGCCGGCGACCGCGACCCGCGCCCATCCCTGGCGGCGGAGCCGCGCGCGTCCGCCCTCCTTCGACGGTCGGGCGGTGCCTTCCCGGGAGGTCTGGATTCCGAGGAGGCCGAGCAGAAGGAACATGCCGGCGAGATCCAGCGTATAGGCGATCGCCGAGAAGTAGAGGATCGTCGAGTCCCGGCCCTCGAAGATCCCGATCCAGAGGATGTTGAGCAGGTACGGTTCCAGCGTCACGAGCAGCAGCAGGATCAGGTTGAGGGCGAGCAGGACCGGCACCTCGATCCGGATCGCCCGGGCGATCTCGGTGTAGGCGAACCAGATGAGGATCAGGACGCCGAAGCTGAAGGCGAAGTCGAGGATGTTCGTGAGGACCTGGTAGACCAGCGTCGGCGGCGTGAAGGCCAGCTGGATCGCGGTCAGGGTGAGGGCGAGCCCGAAGACCGCATCGGTCAGGGCTTCAATCCGGTCCGCGGGGATCCGAATCCGGCCGGGCACTCCCCGGCCACGGCGATTCGACACTTAAGCGGGAACCCGCGACCGCTCCGGGGGCTGAGTTCCCTCCCCCCGCGGCGCCGACGGTCGGGGGCGAACCGGCGCCGGCACCGTCTCCGTGGGCTCCCCTCAGGAGGGTTCCCCACCGGTCTCGAACGGGTCCCCGATCGGCCCGGGGCCCCAGGCCTCCGTTCGGAGACCTTCCAGATGGGGCGGAACGGTTATGTGGACTCCGCCTCAGCCCCCGTCCATCCCATGGGCATCGAAGACGAGATTTCGGGGACCGCCCTCAAGGTCTACAAGTCGATGAAGGAGAGCGGATTCCTCTCCGAAGAGAAACCCGGTACCGCGGAGCGGATCACCCAGGGCGTCAAGCTGCCCAAGACCATGGTCATGAACGCCCTCCAGGAACTCCAGACCAAGGGATTCGTCCGTCGTCGGGTCCGAGACAAGGCCGCCGCCTACTACCTGCTCAAGTAGGTCGGGGCTCGGGGCCGCAGGCCCCCGTCAGGCTTCGGGGGAGGCCCCGAACAGCCGTTCGACCAGCCGGCTCGTCGAGCGGAGCGTGACCTCCGTGATCGCGCTCACCCGAGCCACCTGAGCCCTCGAACGGTGCTCCCCGTTCCGCTCGGCCGCCAGGTAGATCAGGGCCGCTACCAGACCGTGCGGACTAATCCCGGAGAGTTCCGGGTTCTGCTGGGCTTCGGCCAGCATCTCCTCCACATGGCTCCGGACCGAGGGGGAAAGGGCGAGCTCATCGGCGTACCGCTGGAGGAAGGCGCGGAGCCCGATGGAGGGGATCGTCTCGGGAAGGCCCCGCTGGACCACCTTGAAGGTGCGGCCGACCTCGGCCCTCGTCGCCCCGACGGCCGTGGCGATCTCGCCCAGGGTCCTCGGGAGCGAGTAGCGCCGGCAGGCGGCGTACATCGAGGCGCCGACCGTGGCGGGGAGGCTCCGGCCCCGATAGAGCCCGTGGACCTTGGCCAGGCCGTAGATCCGTTCCGCCTCGGCCTGAATGACCGAGGGCACTCCCAGCCGTTCGGCGACCATCGCGATCTCCGAACGCGCCTGCGAGTGGTCGAGCGGGCCATCGATGACCCGAGAGGTCTGCCGTTGCATGACACGGCGCAAATGCTGAAACTCGTACCGACGGTGCCAGTCCAAGCGGCGACCCTGGCCGTCCCGGGATACCGTCAGGGTCGAACCCAGGTTCCGCTTCGATCCGCCGGGGGTGCTGAAGGGGCCGACACCCCGCCCGCTGTGGGACTGCACCGGGTCCTCCGGCGAGGACGGAGGAAGGTCGGCGACCAGCGACTCATCGAAGACCAGACCGCAGTCGGCACAGTGGGTCTCCTGACGGCTCGGATCGAGGATTCGACGCCCCGAACCGCACATGGAGCAGGGCGGTGACGCCCCCGGGGGCGACGCGGCCGGAGTGCCGGTGGGCCGGTCCATCTCTGTCACATCGTAACATGAACGGCCCACTTCTATAAATCGCCGTCGCCCCGGGGTGGGGGAGATCGGAGCACGACCCTCCGTTCCGAGGCGGGACGAATGGGGGGTTGCGCCGAGCTCCAGCCCGGCGGGCCGGGGATTCTCGAGACCGCCGCAACGAAGCGTATTAGTCCTGCGAATCCCTTTGTCCGGCGTGCGACCCGGATTGGTAGTCGTCGGAGTCCTCCTGGCGGTCGTGGGCGCGGCCACCCTGCTGAGCGTCGTCGTCCTTCCCCTTGCCGCCCCCGCCACCGCGGTCTCCCGCAGCACGGAGACCTTCGTGGTGCCCGGCCAGGGCACCAGTTCGAGCGGGATCCACCTGCCGTCCGCCTCGCCTCAGAGCCTGGTGATCTCCTGGGCCTCCGACCGTCCGCTCACGGTCGATCTGCTGCCCGCGGCCGCCTGCCCCCACGGCGCCTCGGGGCTCTGTCCCGACGGGACTCCGGTCCAGCAGTGGAGTCAGACCGAGGGGGGCAGCTGGAGTGCGGGGTCGGGATTCGCCGGCGCCTACCTCCTCCGGGCCACCGCTCCCTCTGCCGTGGCCGCGACCGTCAACTGGACGCTGGTCGAGACGTCCGCCTCGGTCGAACAGCAGCTGCCGCTCTGGTCGTACGCGGCGTTCCTGGCCGCCGGCAGCGGGCTGCTGGCGATCGGCGCGGTCGGGATCTTCCTCGGGTTCTTTCTCCGGTCCGGGGTCTATGCGGGACGTCCGCCGGTCGTGCCGCTGGGACCCGAGGTCCTCGAGGAGTGGGCCTGGGCCAGCGACCCCGACGCCCCGGACGATCCGCCCGGCCCTCCGTAGCCTACTGACCCCAGAAGGGTTCGGTCCGGCGGCGGAGCCGGACCAGTTCCTCGAGGAGTTCCCGTTCCTCCGGATCGAGCGCGGCCGACCGGAGGGCCCGGACCGCGGCCGCCGGGAGCGAGACCATGAGCCGGTCCCCCTCCTTCAGGTTCCGGCCGACGACGGCCCCCTCGATCGAAGCGGCCAGCTCCTCTCCGGGCACCGCGCTCGCGACCGACTTCCCGTCCTTCTGCAGGCCCCTAAGGCTGCCGACCTCGGTGCCGTCCGGTTTCATGAGGCGGGTGCCGGGCCGGAGGGTTCCGACCATCACCCGGATCCCGACGATCGCCGGCTTCGAGGCCCGGAACACGAATCCCGGCAGCACCTCAAACCTCGCTGGATGGACCCAGTCGATCCGGCGCTGGGCGTTGAGGGCCGCCTCCTGAGCGAGCTTCCATGCCGCATACTCCTCGAGCAACCGGTACATCACGTCGCCCGTGAAGACCCGGACCTGGGTCTCCTCCCCGGGCACCACGGCGTCCGGCAGGATCGGCACATTGAAGGCGAGGATCGCCCGGTGGAGCGGTTCCTTGACCGCCGCGATCCGGAGGACCGTCGGGCGGCCGACCGGCCCGACGCCCGCTTCGTGGATCGGGATCTGGGCTTCCCGGCACTCGAACGCCAGGGCTTCGAGCCCACCAAGGGCGTCGGCATAGATGGCGATCCCGCTGGGCGCGAGCTCGGCGACCGGCTGCGCCTCCCGGGCCAGTTCGCCCTGGACCTGGGCCCGTTCCTCGTCGCTTCGGACCGCCTTGAGGAGGCCGCCCGGCAGTGCGGCCTCGATCCCCGGCGCGGCCAGGAAGACGCCCGCCGCCGCCTCGACGCGGTCGAGCGACTCGAGCCCGCCGGAGGAGGCGGAGCGGCCCGCCTTCGCCGGCCGGGGGCGGAAGAGGCCCCGGATCCGGGTCTCGAAGGGGGCCGACCGGCCGGTGACGACGATCGAGTCGCCGACCGCGAGCGCCCCCCGGTAGACGATCACATGGCCCACCGGCCCGACCCCCTTCTGGTCGCTCCGCTCCAGGATCGTCGCTTCCCCGCCGCGGGTGACCAGCGTCAGGTCGCTCTCGAGGAACCGCTGGGAGAGCCCGACCATGAGGGCCAGCAGCTCCGGGATGCCGACCCCGAACTTGGCGGAGACCGGCAGGATGCCGACGTTCCGGGTGAAGTCGCTCACCCGGTCGTACCGGTCAGCCGAAAATCCGGCTTCGACCAGCGACTCGGCCACCCGGTAGACCCGGTCATCGAGCGCCTGGGCAAACTCGTCGCCCGATCGGCCGATCCAGTCGAGGAGCCGGACCGGGCCCGGGGGCTTCCGCCAGCCGGGCAGCATGTCGGCCTTGGTGAGCGCGACCGCGAACGGGGTCTTCTCATGACGGAGGATCTGGAGCGACTCCCGGGTCTGCGGCATCACCCCGTCCCGGGCGTCGATCACCAAGAGCGCGAGGTCGGCCAGGGCGCCGCCCCGGCGGCGGAGCGTCTCGAAGGACCGGTGACCGGGCGTGTCGATGAACAAAAATCCGGGGATCCTCAGCTGGCCCGGCTTCAGGATGCCCTCGCACATTCGGGCGACAGCGGTCCCGGGGACCTCGAAGGCGCCGATGTGTTGGGTGATCCCGCCCGCCTCCTTCGCGGCCCGGGCCGATCCGGTGATGCGGTCCAGGAGGGTGGTCTTCCCGTGGTCCACGTGACCCAGCAGGGAGACGATCGGTTGCCGGAGGGTCGCCACGGCCCGGTTCACCCCTGAGAGACCTTTACGGTTATCCGGGCGCCGAGAACTCGTCGAGCCGGCCCCCGACCAGGGGAACCAGGAGCTCCTCCGGGCTGAGTCCTCCGTGGCCCCCGCGCAGCTGCCGGGTCCGGGGCCCGGCGCCGGGGAGCCGTTGGAGGATCCCCGCGGGAGCCGGGGGGAAGACCAGCAGGTCGCCGAGCCGGTCGGCCATCTCCGGATGGAACGGTGGAGGCCCCCAGAGTCCCGCTCGGATCGCCGCGTCGACATCGAGGAGCCTCGAGCCGGTCGGAAGGCGGGCCGAGAGCGCGGCCCGCAAGGCCTCGCGGCGACCCGGGCGGGCTGCGAAGTACGCCCCGCGCCGATCCCCGCCCAGGGGTCGGGCCATCTCCCGGAGGATCTCGGGCTCGTCGGCGAGATCGATCTGCAGGGCCGGGTCCAGCGGCTGCTGGCCGTGATCGGAGGTGACCCAGAAGGAGGTCGAACGGGCTCTCGCCGGGGAGACCCGGCGGGCCACGAAGCCGATCAGGTGGGCGAGCCGATCCAGTTCGAAGCGGTAGATCGGGCCGGTGGGGCCGTGGA
>Ga0209061_1002661_pt1 | contig 21642 bp, 15 predicted proteins | sample Coa_R1_10_FD_187157 | JGI IMG/M metagenome (GOLD analysis project Ga0209061, IMG submission 187157) | Surface soil microbial communities from Centralia Pennsylvania, which are recovering from an underground coalmine fire - Coalmine... | ecosystem: Environmental > Terrestrial > Soil >...
TCGATTCCCACCCACGCCGCCTGACATCCTGGCTCGAAGATAACTTTCTGCGGTGGGGTGAACGGAACGGCGGCGGGTTTTGACCCTGGTGCTTCCACTGGCATGTTCCGGCCCAGGTTGCCGCATCAAGCCGCGGAAAACGAGAAAGAGGATGCCCTGGAACACCATCATCCCGCCCAAACTGAGTAGCGCCTGAACGACCCAGCTCAGCAGTGGCGGGGCCGAGTGAGCAACGAACTCCGAAAAGCCTACGTGTCCCCGCGGTCTGCTGCAGCGGATGGTTCGGCGCGACCACGCTCCCGGCGGTAGATCGACACCCCCAGCTGCCCCAAAAGCCATCGAGTCCCCGCGAAGAACCCGACCGCCAGAACGACCATGAGCGGGGCAACCAGCTGCGCCAGCTGACGGTCCCACCCGCCCGGCCATATCCAGACCAGGGCCGCTGCCTCCGCCAAGGCAAACCCGAACGTCCCGAGCAGAAGTAGCCAGCCGACCCAGTTCAGCCGGTTCAGATCGAATGCCCGAACCCGGTCGAGGATTCCGGTGGGTCCTACCTCGGCGGCGGCCGGACGCTCCGCCGGCGGCATATCCCCGCCCGTGATCCGGTCTTCGGCCCGGCGGACCAAGGCGATGCCGCCGAGAATCATCGGGACCGGGACGCACCCGATGCAAACCAGACCTCCCATGACCGGCGCCCCGGCGACGAGAGCGACGCCGCCCATGATCAGAAGCGTAATCCCGAGACCCAGCAGTACCACGCCAACAACGTACACTGCTCCCTCCGTCCTCTGCGGCCGAACGTCACAGCTCCGCAGCCGGCTCACGCGGGGAGGAGCGAAATGACGCGCACAGGCGTCTGTCGCGTGGCCGGTCTGCTGCAGCGACTTGTTCGGCGTGCCATCAGGGCCATAATCCGGCACGCGTAGTTTCACTCGCTATCGACACGAAAAAGATCACATGGGCGACGATGCCACCCAGTCCCATCAACCACCAGGTACAGAAAAGACACACAGGCCAAAATACTCGACCTGCGAATGAGCACAAATACGAACGGAGCATTATAATCGTTCCCATGTCCCAGACGAAAGAAAGGGCATAAAACCCATAGCCGACCGGACCCGCTAGGTAGAGGTCGAGATGCGGGCACGGAGTCTGCCAAGAGAGAGCCCACCAAGGAAAGCAGAACGTGGGTTGATGTTGTCCGGAAGCCTCCGAACCATCCCATTTCTCGAAGCCTTCAAAAGAAGTTCCACTCTATCTTACCATAAATGAGGGGTACGGCCGCATTGGTGAGAATCCCCCACAGCCCCACTAGGGACGTCAAAGCGGCAATCGTATACAGGGCCACTCGTAATCCTTTGACCATTGTCATGACCGCCGTGAAGTAGCAGCGCCGTCTCATGTTTCGTTCGGTGTAGCCGAACAACCCAGCTCCGCAGCCGGGACCGCTCGGGGTGCTACGAATCCCAGAACGCCTACCTGCGGCCCCGATCTGCTGCAGCGGCTGGTCGGTAAGGGGGAATCGCGGCGACTGCCGAATCAGGCCGCATCCCCCAATAGAGGACGACTGACCGAAGCCGATCGTTCACATCGAAGTGTGAAACTCCCGCGCCGCCGAACTTGTAATTAGATTGCGCTTGCCCAATCTATCCCGGTCAAGCCGTCTGTGGGAACGTCTGCACAAGGTATTGAACCGCTTGACCTTGCGTTCCATTTCCGCTCCTCCGGTTGCGCAAGCTATCCCACAAATGCACCTTGCGCAGCCCCACCTTCCTTCCTGAGCTTCGTTCCCGCTCTAGCCGAACCTTGGTACCTTGATTGTCATGGTTCGCCATTGTAAACATCAGGGAGTTGTTCGTCAATTGTCCAGTGGGCTTTTGACCTGAGTCATTCCCAGTTTGGTGCGGAGTCGGCGGGACGCACTGGCCTCGCCTCCGCCCGGCATCGCCTATGGGCCTTGCTTCTCTTTCGGTTGCCGCATCAAGCCGCGGAAAACGAGAAAGAGGATGCCCTGGAACACCATCATCCCGCCCAAAGTGAGTAGCGCCTGAACCGTGGGTGTGATCGCTGCCACCTGGAAAAACACAGCCAGGGCAGCGGCCGCCAATCCCATGCCTGTAAGGGTGTACGTCCACATCAGGTAATCCAACCAGGTGCGTCCCGGCGCCCGCAGCAGGTCGCCGGCGCCGGCCAATTGCCGGAACGAATTCCAGCTGCCGAGCAAGCTTCCGCCGCCGCCAAGGAAACAGCCCAAAGCTCCACCCATCCAGCCCCAGAAACCGCCGCTGCCAATTGGAACAGTCAAGAGGGCATAGACGCCCACGGCCACCCCCGCCGCCATCATCAGCCCTCCGAGCACCATGCCGATGGCACAAGCGAGAAGCAGACGGAATTGCTCGCTTGACGGCACCGCCGTCGTTGGTGCCGAAGACAGGCCAGCCGGCGCTGACCCACGGGCAGTCGCTTCGTTGCGTTGCGCATTCCTCCGCAAGATTCTCGGCAACATGCTGGCCGCAGTTGGTGCCAGAAGCAGGCTGAGCCCAAGGAGGAGGGCGCAAAGAGGGCCAATACCCAGAGACACAGTCACAGTCGTGCCCTCCGCCGGCCAGCAATCTGCTGACGACCAGCAGCGGGCTGGGTTATCTTTGCCTCCTGGAAAAGGACCGCCCCAATTGTGCAAAACGTAAACGCTAGTCAGAACAACCGTCAGAAACCCGGCGATGGTGATCAACCCATCCGAGCATCGGGGAACCCGAACCGAACAGACAGACAGGAACGCAAGCAATCCGAGTAACGTGAAAATCGCGGCAACGCCGAAACCTACATCGGAATCCAAGGCTGAATAGCGAAATCTGGTGTTCTCACTTGCAACAAATGCCCAACCGAGGCTGCAAACGACCATCCCAAGGGAACAAATAATGCTGGTCGCTCCAGGCAATGTCTGCAAGAACCGCTGCCTAAATCCGAGTTGAAAGTCCCGCTCGCGACCTGGATAATGAGGAGGTAATCCCATCCACTGCCATGCTACGAAGTAGAACGCCAAACTGAGAGCCACGCCCGCTGTCCACACGACAACAGGTCGAGGGCTCGAGGTGCGCATAATGCTTTCGACTATTCCTCGATTGTAGCTAAAGCTAGCTTCCCGGTAAAACCCCCATGCAGCGACAAGGCTAATGACGAGGTTGAAAATCAGTACCGCCCGATAGAGGGAAGCCGCTCGCCTTGCCAATGTCGTGACTGGATTACCATCTGTTACCGAAGAGGTCGCAGCGCCCGCTAGCCTCTGGGCTGCTTGCCCGTGCTCCCGCGAAATCGTCTCCACGTCCGTCTTCACTTCGCTGGCCTGCTGGTAACGCCGCTCCGGGTTGCTCTCCAGTGCCCGTAGCACCACCTCGTCCAACCGCACATCCACCTGTATCTTCCGCGACGGCGGCTCAAACTTCCCGATGGGCAACTCGCTCGTCAGCATCTCGTAAAACACCACCCCCAGCGAGTAAATGTCGGCCCGATGGTCCACCTCATGCGTGCCCCGCAGTTGCTCCGGTGCCATGTAGTGCGGCGTGCCCATCACCTGGCCGGTCGCCGTCAGCGTCCAGGCCTTGCCTACTGCTGCCGCCTCGCCGGCCGGCGGCTGGCCCGCCATCTTGGCCAGGCCAAAATCGGCAATCTTCACTCGCCCCTGCCGATCCAGCAGGATGTTCTCCGGCTTGATGTCGCGGTGCACCACGCCCCGGTCGTGAGCATATTGCAACGCCTCGCAGATCTGCGGCACAATAGCCAGGGCTTCCTCCGGCTTGAGCGAACCCTGCTGGATCACCCGACGCAGGTTGGTGCCGTCCACGTATTCCATGACGAGGTAGTAGAGTTTTCCGGTCGCTGACGCTTCCGGCTCGCCATTTGCTGGCGTGCTGGTTTCGCCGAAGTCGTACACGGTGACGATGTGAGGATGATTGAGCTTGGCCAGAGCGCGGGCTTCGCGGCTGAAGCGTTCCTCGAAGGCGGGGTCCTGGGCCAGTTGCGGCGGCAGAATTTTCAGGGCCACCAGGCGGTCCAGATGGGGTTGGCGGGCCTTGTACACCGCGCCCATGCCGCCGGAGCCGAGCAGTTCGAGGATTTCCAGCTGCGGGAAGGCGGGGGCCAACTCGGCCGGCATCAGCGGCACAAAGCGACGGCCTTCGGGCTGATCGGTGGTCGGCTGTGCGGCAGGTGAGTCGCCGGCCGCTTGCGACTGGCTCGCCAATCCAGCTTCGAGCAGGCAGCGGGGACACAGGCCGGCGGGAGCTTCCGGCGGCAGGGCCGCGCCACATTGGGGACAGGTTGTGGTCGTGGTCATGATGCACCTCCGAGGACTTCCAGTTTTCGCCTCGCCTTGGTTTCTGGAAAGTGGTGCTCGCTAACCTGCTTCTGACGGAAAAATCAGAAAAGGTAACAACCCTCAGGCGCAACTGGCTCAGTACGCCAGCGCGGCGAAAAGCTGGCGGATTTCATCGTCCACGTCCTGTGGCGTGTTCACGGTTTGGGCGATGGCCTGGCGGAGCAATTGCCGATAGCGGCGTCGCGCACAAACATGTCCGGCAGGTCCACGATGATGCTGTCGCCGTCAGACCTGCGTCGCCTTGTGCCTGCTCCCTCGCTCAGTGGCCGGCGTGCTTCTTCAGGGCTTGCTCCAGGCGGCGTTTCAGCTCGGCATTGTTGGGGTCGTCCAGCAGCAGCCGCCGCAGGTGGAAGGCGGCGGCGAACCACTGTCCTTTGGCCTCGCACTCCTGGGCCTTCTCGCGGTGGTAACGCCGGCGTTCGGCGGCGTCGGGCAAGGGCCAGGCGTTCCAGTGGGCCAGACGGGAATCGGCGACGTAGACGTTTTCGTTGCCGAGGGTGAAGACGCGGCGGAAGCCATCGAGGAAGCGGGTTTCTTTGCTGTCCGGGAAGGCAGGGGGATCGATGGGTTCAACGGGCTGGCCGGTCTCGCTGGACCAGGCCAGCAGCTTGCCCGTGGCATCCCAGGCGACGATGCGGCGGCCGTCGGGACTGAAGGCCACGCTGCGCACCCCGTCTATGTGTCCTTTGAGGGTGAGCAGTTCCTGACCCCGCTCCGCATCCCATACCTTCACCGTCTGGTCTCCACTCCCCGAGACGATGCGGCAGCCGTCAGGACTGAAGGCCACACTGAACACGAAGCCTGTGTGTCCTTTGAGGGTGAGCAGTTCCTGGCCCCGCTCCGCATCCCATACCTTCACCGTCTTGTCCCAACTCCCCGAGACGATGCGGCAGCCGTCAGGACTGAAGGCCACGCTGAACACGAAGCCTGTGTGTCCTTTGAGGGTGAGCAGTTCCTGGCCTCGCTCCGCATCCCATACCTTCACCGTCTGATCCCCACCTCCTGAGACGATGCGGCGACCGTCGGGACTGGTCGCCACGCTGGTCACCACGCCTGTGTGTCCCTTGAGGGTGAGCAGTTCCTGGCCCCGCTTCGCATCCCACACCTTCACCGTCTGATCCCCACTCCCCGAGACGATACGGTGGCCGTCAGGACTGAAGGCCACACTGAACACGAAGCCTGTGTGTCCTTTAAGGGTAAGCAGTTCCTGGTCCTGCTCTGCATCCCACACCTTCACCGTCTTGTCACTGCTCCCCGAGACGATGCGGCGGCCGTTGGGACTGAAGTCCACGCTGGTTACCTCGCGTGTGTGTCCTTTGAGGGTGAGCAGTTCCTGGCCCCGCTCCGCATTCCACACCTTCACCGTCTTGTCACTGCTCCCCGAGACGATGCGGCGACCGTCGGGACTGAAGGCCACACTGAACACGAAGCCTGTGTGTCCCTTGAGGGTGAGTAGTTCCTGGTCCTGCTCTGCATTCCACACCTTCACCGTCTTGTCACTGCTCCCCGAGACGATGCGGCAGCCGTCAGGACTGAAGGCCACGCTGGTCACCAAGTCTGTGTGTCCTTTAAGGGTAAGCAGTTCCTGGCCCCGCTCCGCATTCCATACCTTCACCGTCTTGTCCCAACTCCCCGAGACGATGCGGCGGCCGTTGGGACTGAAGGCCACGCTGGTCACCCCGTCTATGTGTCCTTTGAGGGTGAGCAGTTCCTGGCCCCGCTCCACATTCCATACCTTCACCGTCTTGTCACTGCTCCCCGCGACGATGCGGCAGCCGTCAGGACTGAAGGCCACGCTGCGCACCCTGTCTGTGTGTCCCTTGAGGGTGAGCAGTTCCTGGCCTCGCTCCGCATCCCACACCTTCACCGTCCCGTCCTCACTCCCCGCGACGATGCGGCGGCCGTTGGGACTGAAGGCCACGCTGGTCACCAAGCCTGTGTGTCCTTTGAGGGTGAGCAGTCCCTGGCCCCGCTCCACATTCCATACCTTCACCGTCTTGTCACTGCTCCCCGAGACGATGCGGCGGCCGTCGGGACTGAAGGCCACGCTGCGCACCCTGTCTGTGTGTCCTTTGAGGGTGAGCAGTTCCTGGCCTCGCTCCGCATCCCATACCTTCACCGTCTTGTCCCAACTCCCCGCGACGATGCGGCAGCCGTCAGGACTGGTCGCCACGCTGGTCACCTCGCGTGTATGTCCTTTGAGGGTGAGCAGTTCCTGGCCCCGCTCCGCATCCCATACCTTCACCGTCTTGTCCCCACTCCCCGAGACGATGCGGCGACCGTCGGGACTGAAGGTCACACTGAACACGAAGCCTGTGTGTCCTTTGAGGGTGAGCAGTTCCTGGCCTCGCTCCGCATCCCATACCTTCACCGTCCCGTCCTCACTCCCCACGACGATGCGGCAGCCGTCAGGACTGAAGGCCACACTGAGCACCCCGTCTATGTGTCCCTTGAGGGTGAGCAGTTCCTGGCCCCGCTCCGCATTCCACACCTTCACCGTCTTGTCCCAACTCCCCGTGACGATGCGGCGGCCGTCGGGACTGAAGGCCACGCTGGTCACCCCGTCTATGTGTCCCTTGAGGGTGAGCAGTCCCTGGCCCCGCTCCGCATCCCACACCTTCACCGTCCCGTCTTCACTTCCCGCGACGATGCGGCGGCCGTCGGGACTGAAGGCCACGCTGAACACGAAGCCTGTGTGTCCTTTGAGGGTGAGCAGTTCCTGACCCCGCTCTGCATCCCATACCTTCACCGTCCCGTCTTCACTTCCCGCGACGATGCGGCGGCCGTCGGGACTGAAGGCCACGCTGGTCACCTCGCCTGTGTGCCCCCAGAGGGTTTGCTTGCTGTTGAAGCGAGTCCACAGGTGGCGATGCTCCCAGTCCCGCAGGTTCCACTGGCACTCCTCCAGGTAGCGGACGGCCAGGTCTCCGTACCCCTCGGCAAAAGCATTCTGGGCCAGCGATAGCTTGCCGACGTACACCAGCAACTCGGCCCGCCGCAACTGCTCCTCCGCCCGCGCCTTCTCCCGCTCCGCCCGCGCCGCCTCCTGCTGGGCCTTGCGCCGCGCCTCGACTTCCGATTGCTCCTTCTCCCGCGCCTGTTGCTCCGCCTTCCAGGCCCGCTCCGCTTCCTGCTGGGTCTGCTCCTCCGCTTGACGCGCCGCCGCCACCTCCCGGGTGGCCATCGCCTCGGCCTTCGTCGCCCGCACCGCCTGCCAGGTGCTCACCACCACCCCCGCCACCAACAACAGCACCATCGCCGCCGCCGCCGCTAACACCCCCCGATACCGCCGCACCATCTTCCGCAACCGATAACCCAGCGACGGCGGACACGCCTCCACCGGCTCATCCCGCAAGTACCGCTCCACGTCCCGACCCAGATCGCTCGCCGTGGCATAACGCCGCGTCCGGTCCTTCTCCAACGCCTTCAGCACCACCCAGTCCAACTCCCGCCGCAACGCCGCCACCAACGCCCCACCCTCCATCTGCCGCTGCGCCGACAGCCGCGCCAACGCCTTCTCCGAATGACTCAAACGCGTGCTCGGCCGCTCCGGCTCCTCTTCCCGAATCAAACGCAACACCTCCATCACCGCGGCCTGACGCACCCGCTCCCGCGTCAACGGCGTCGTCCCCGTCAACAACTCATACAGTAACACCCCCAACGAATAAACGTCGCTCCGCGTGTCCACATCCAACTGATTGAACTCCGCCTGCTCCGGACTCATGTACTCCCAGGTGCCCACAATCTGCCCAAACTGCGTGAACAGCGTCTGCTGTGTCAGCCGTTGCTCAATCGCCTTGGCCACCCCGAAATCAATCACCTTCACGCTCGGCACCCCGTCGTACAGGCAGACCAGGACATTGGACGGCTTCAGGTCGCGGTGGATGATCCCCTTCTGATGAGCGTGCTGCACCGCCTGGCAAACCTGGACGAACAGCTCCAGCCTTTGCCGCAGGCTGAGCTTATGGCGATCGCAGTAGTCAGTGATGGGGATACCCTTGACCAGTTCCATGACGAAGTAGGGTCGGCCGCTGGGGGTGGTGCCGGCGTCGAAGACGCGGGCGATGTGGGGGTGGTCCATCAGGGCCAGGGCTTGCCGCTCGGCCTGGAAGCGGGCGATGACCTGGCGGCTGTCCATGCCGGGCTTGATGATCTTGAGGGCGACCTTGCGGCGGACCGGCTCTTGCTGTTCGGCCATGAAGACGATGCCGAAGCCGCCTTCGCCGATCTGTTCCAGGAGTTTGTAGCGTCCGGCGATGACGCTGCCGGGCTGTTCCATCGTCTCGGCTGGGGCGGACGGTTTGAGGGATTCAGGCTGATTTGGCCAGTCAGTGGTGGCCGACGACTCCTGGGCCGAATCAGGCGCCAATCCAGCTTCGAGCAGGCAGCGGGGACACAGGCCGGCGGGAGCTTCCGGCGGCAGGGCCGCACCACATTGGGGACAGGTTGCGGTCGTGGTCATGAGGCACCTCCGAGGACTTCACGTTTTCGCCTCGCCTTGGTTTCTGGAAAGTGGTGCTCGCTAACCTGCTTCTGACGGAAAAATCAGAAAAGGTAACAACCCTCAGGCGCAACTGGCTCAGTGCGCCAGCGCGGCGAAAAGCTGGCGGATTTCATCGTCCACGTCCTGTGGCGTGTTCACGGTTTGGGCGATGGCCTGGCGGAGCAATTGCCGATAGCGGCGTCGCAGCCGGGAGGCGGCCATCTTCACCGCCGCGGCGGTCAGGGCGAGGTCCTGCGCTGCGGTGGCATAGGTGGCCTCGCCGTGTTCGCCGAGCAAGAACGGTTTCAAGGCAGCGAACAGCTTGCCTTTGCCGGCCTGCATGTATTCTTGTTCCAGCTGGGCCAGCACCTCGCGCAGCAGGGTGACAGTCCACTGGCGTTCGTATTCCTGCTCTGGAGTTGTGCCGGTGGCCGGTTCCAGGGCCAGGCGCTGTTCCGCAGAAGCGAAGTCGAGCGACAGGGGTGTCCGGCCGCCGCCGCGTTTTTGAGCGCGGCCCTTGGCCCACTCTTTTGAAAGGAAATGCTGGCAGGCTGTCAGGAGAAATGTGCGAAAGCGGCCACGCTCCGGCGCTGCCTGAAGGAGATAGTTTTTGTCGAGTAATTCGGTAAAGAAGGCCTGCGTCAAGTCCTGGGCTTCAACGGCATTGATCCCGCGCCGCCGAATGTAGGCATACAAGGGCGGCCAGTAGAGACGGCAGAGAGTTTCCAGAGCTTGCCGCGCTGTAGGCGAGGATTTTCGCCCCGCCGACTGCACCAGGCTCCAATGGGTCGTCGGCAAAGGTCGCAGCCCGGCCATGAGGATTGGCTCCAAAGAGAACTGCTAACTTGCACCCCATTCTATCAAGGGCTTACGGGTGCGACCATCGTGGCCTGATTTCAGCGCAGCGTCTCGTGGGCCAGAGGAGGTCGCCGTCAGCGTCCAGGCCTTGCCTACTGCCGCCGCTCGCTGGCCGGCGGTTGCCCCGCAGTCTTGGCCAGGCCGAAGTCGGCGATCTTCACTCGCCCCTGCCGATCGAGCAGGATATTCTCCGGCTTGATGTCGCGGTGCACCACGCCCCGGTCGTGAGCATATTGCCAAGAGCTAGCGGACCAAACCTCCTCCCCCCTTGTGGGGGAGGGAAAAGTCCGTTAGCCCTAAGGCTTCACAGATTTGCGGCACAATGGCGAGGGCTTCCTCCGGCTTTAGTTGCCCCTGCTGGATCACCTGACGCAGGTTGGTACCGTCCACGTACTCCATGAGGAGGTAGTAGAGTTTTCCGGTCGCTGACACTCCCGGCTCAGCATTTGGTGGCGTGGTGGTTTTGCCAAAGTCGTACACGGGGACGATGTGCGAATGATTGAGTTGGCCAGTCGTTTCGCTTTGGCCGTTTGACAGCCTCAAGAAGCGTGCTAGACTCTCGAAAGATCGCTTCTTGAAAGGAGTATTGCATCATGACTCTGCTCGGATGGCTGCGCAAGACCAACAAAAAGTGCGAAACAGCGATTCGGCTGCGGCTGGAGCAACTGGAGGATCGGCTGACGCCGGCCACGTTCGATACGGTCACCAGCGCTGCCATCAACATTACCCCTAATTTTATCGGACTCAACGCAACCGAGACCGTCACGGCGACCGTAAAACAGCAAGGAACCGGTGTGCCCGTTACCAGCGGCAACATCACTTTCAACATTAATAATCAGACGGGGACAGCAGCCCTCAACGGCAACGGACAAGCAACCTTCTCGGTCACGCTGCCCCTGTTCGCTGTGGGCGTCAATCAAACACTTCAAGTGAACTATCAAGGCACCACAATTGGCTCCGATACTTACAATGCCAGCGCGTTTCTCGCGCCTGTGTATCTCAACTCGGATAACCAATTCCTGCCGGCCCAGATCACCTATGGATCGCCGACTTCCGCCACTTCTTTCCAAAGCTCCGGCGGTGAGACGGACGCTCTCTCCTGGTTCGGTTTTCCAATCAAATTCCTCTACGTCGATCCGGGCCGTATTCAGAATATCGTCTGGGGCGCATTCACGCTTGGCGGCGAAGATTCCATCTTTTTCGGCGTCCCACCGCAGCTTGGATAAAGCGGGTTCAGCGCCTCCTTATTTATTGTGGTGCCCTCTTTTGTACCTCTCTTAATCCATCGCTTTGTAAGTAACTAAACAGATCGCATAACTCCTCATCCTTCAGGGGATCGAGGATTTTTTCCGGCATCAGCGATACGGGCGCCGGGGTCATGTGTTCGATCTTGCTGTGCGGCACGACAGTACGCTCATTCTTGCTGTCTACCAGTGTTACAGAGGTGGGCGAATTTTCCACAATCAGACCGAACAGCGAGCGGCCATCTGTTGTTTCGATGTTAAACGCCTGATACTCGGCGCGGATGACAGCACTGGGATCGACAATTTGCGTGATGAGATACTCGCGGTTCTTGCGATCGGCGCTGGTCAGGTCGGGACCAATCTTGTTGCCTTCGCCGAACAGGGTGTGGCAAGTAGCGCAGTTCTTTTGAAACAACAATCGGCCGTTGGCCGCATTGCCTTTGCCGCCGCGCGACAGAATCAGATTGATGCTACGGATGCGGGAGATTTTCTCGCCGGCTGTCGCCGGTGCAATCATGCCCCAATGCTTGGTGACAAGCTTGGCGATGCGCTCATCTTTGTACGTCATCAGACGCTGGAGGCGGTCAAGAGGAACATCGCGCGGCGGGATTCGTCCAGCATCCACGGCCTGCAAAAGAGCCAGCCCCGACGCTGGCCGGCTGGCCAGCAACCCCTGTGCCCGGGCACGCAGCGCCGGCGAGAAACGAGGATAAAGTGCCAGCACGCGCTCAGCGATGCGCGGATCGGAAAACGGCTGCAACGCCGACAGGACAGCGCCGCGCAGAGCATCGGTTTTCGCTGCAGCGAGCAGATCCAGCAACAGCGGCACGTTCTCGGACTGACCGACCTGGTCCAGCAATTCAACCAGCGGCGCTCGTTCCTTCTCCGGGATTTTGACATCCGCAATTCGCTTGAGCAGATGAGCATATGCCTCCTTTTCACCCAGGCGCACGGCCAAACGCAGCAACACAGGCGCATCAGGCGAACGCCGCCATAGATGCGCAATTGCTTTCGACAAAACCGGCGGCGCATCCGTCCGCAGCCGGCCTTCCAGCGCTTTATCCATGCCGCTCAGCAACCGCTCCCGTTCTTCGGCACCGGGCGCTTTCTCCAGAAGATAAGCACACGTCTCTGCGCCCCTATCCTGCCCACTTTTGGAGGGAGAAGGGGAACCGCCTTCAGCCAGATAGCGGCGGGCCAAACGTTCCAGCAAAAAGTGCTTCACCAACGGCAGCCGCCAGGCGTCCGGTGTCTCAAGCAAGGCGAGCACTTGAGTGCGGTGAGCGATGGCCTTGTCCTCGATGGCCCACCAGAGCAATAGCGGAATATGTGGATCATCTATATCTTCAGAATGCCGCAATAGCTCGCGGATGATCGGCAAAGCATCCGCAGCGGGCAGGCGCTTGCTCGAACAGGCGAGTTGGCTGCGCACTACCGGACTTGTCTCCCGCCGCGCCAGGGCGATCAAGCATTCGCGCGTTTCCACGGACACGTGTTGATCATCACCAAGTAGACGCACCGTCCAGGCCCGGACGTGCTCATTGGCATGATGGAGCAAGCGCCGGGCAAACGCTTCATCGAAGCCGCTGCTGATGTACAGGGCCCACAGCGCTTCCAGCGCCAGTCGGCCATCGCTGTCAAGCACAACTTTGCGCAGCACCGGCAATACGGAAGCATCACGCCGCTCGCCAAGGATGCGCCGTGCCTCGCGCCGCTGCCAATTGTTGGGATGATTGAGCAGCGCAATCAGCTCCTTGCTCGACAGCCTGGCCAGATTCAGGCAAACGTCCGGCTTCGCCCCCTTGGCCACAATTTTGTAAATCCGGCCGTTCGTGCGGTCCCAATTATCGACCGGATCGACATGATTGGCGCGCTTGTCGTACCAGTCGGCAACATAGACGGCACCGTCCGGTCCGGTCAGGCAATCGATGGGACGAAACCAGCTATCGTTGGCGACGAGAAAATCGCCGCCGAAACGGCTGGTGAAACTCGATCCCTTGCGTTCGACAATATGCCAGTACAGAGAGTTAGAAAGGAGGTTTCCGGCGATGTAGACGTTGCGAAACGCATCGGGATAGGCGCCGCCCTGATAGACGATGCCGCCGCAGGTCACGTGTCCGCCTTTGAAATGCTGATACGGGACATGGTCGAAGTAGCCGTAGGTGTGCGGATTGTGCAGAGGGCCATGCTTGCTAAAACCTTTGATGTAATAGCCGCCTTGTACTTGATGCAGCATGGCGAAGCCGCCCCAGTTCGTGCCGGCGAGGATCTGGCCGTGTTCGTCGAAATCGAGTCCCCAGGTGTTGCCGCCGCCTTCGGCGAATAGCTCAAAGCGCTTGGTAAGCGGATGATAGCGCCAGATGCCCTGCTGAAATTCGATGCCACGAATTTTGGCCGTCACCGTGCTGCCCTGGGCACCGTAGAGCCAACCGTCTGGCCCCCATTGCAGCGAGTTGGCGACAGCGTGAGCGTCCTCCATGCCGAAGCCGCTCAGCAGCACTTGCGGCGGACCATCCGGCACATCATCGCCGTTGCGATCGGGATAAAAGAGCAGATACGGGACCTGCAATACGTAAACACCACCATTACCCAGGCACAGACCGGAAGCGAGGTTCAGTCCGGTAACAAAATCTTTGGCCTTGCGATAGCGGCCCCTTTCGTCGGGGTCTTCAAGAATGGTGATGCGATCCGCCCCGTGCGGCCCCCTGGGCGGCGGTTCGGGTATGTGATCGTAAACGGTACGCAGGTATTGATCGACCTTGACCGGCTTCAGTCCGGCCGGATTCGGATATTGTAGATACTGAATGACCCATAATCGGCCACGCTCGTCGAAAGTCATCGTCACCGGCTGGCGGATCATCGGTTCGCTGGCGACGAGCTTGACCTTAAAGCCGTCGGCGGCTTTCATGCGTCGGAGAGCTTCTTCGGGTGTGAAGCCCTGAGCCGGCAGGGCGGGAGAAGCGAGAGCGATCATCAGCACGGAGACAAGGCAAGCACGGCGAGGCTCGTTCATGGCGCGGTCCTGATGGGAGGCGAGTTCGCGGTGGGCATGAGAGCATCCTATTTGGTGGACGACACAGCGGCAACTGCTATGCTGGTTCCTGAAAGAGCAGATGCATGGTAAACCGAGAAAGGCGGCGCGGACATGGGGGGTGCGGACTGGCGGCGGATCAATCGCGGACAGTGGATGGCCCTGGCGGCAGCGCTGTTGGGCTGGATGTTCGATGGCTTCGAGCAGGGGGTACTGGGCGTGGTCGGCCACCCGGCCCTGACCGATGTGCTGCATTCCCAACAGACCGGAGGACCGGGCGAAGGGGCGATCGGCGCCTGGAACGCCGCTATTGCGGCGAGTTTTCTGGTCGGCGCCGCGCTGGGCGGCTGGCTGTTCGGCTGGCTGGGTGATCGGCTGGGCCGCGTCCGCGCCATGGTGCTGTGCGTGTTGACCTACGCTTGTTTCACGGCTCTGTGCGGTCTGGCCCAGAGTGCCTGGCAATTGGCGGCGTTGCGTTTGTTGGCCTCGCTGGGCATGGGCGGCGAATGGTCACTGGGCGTCGCTTTGGTCATGGAGAGTTGGCCGCAAACACTGCGGCCGCTCCTGGCGGGGCTAATTGGCGCCGCTGCCAATGTCGGCTTTCTCTTGACCGTGCCTACGGTTTGGTTGGTGGACCGCGTGGCGCCGGTGGGGGCCGGCGGCTGGCGCTGGGTGTTCGGCGTTTGCGCCTTGCCCGCTTTGCTGACTTTCTTCCTGCGTGTCTTCGTGCCGGAATCGCAAAAGTGGCAGCATGCCGCCCAAACCGGACCTCGACCGGGAATGGCGGCCATTTTCACGCCGCAACTGCGCTGGCGCAGCATTCTGGCGGCCACCTTGAGCGGCATCCCTCTGATCGCCACCTGGGGGGCCGTCGCCTCCATGATTCCTTTGTGGATCAAGGCGGTGAGCGGCAAGCAGGAGTGGAGCCTTTATGCCCAGGGCAGCTCGGCCCTCGGTGCTTGCTTCGGCGCCTTGAGCGGCGCGCTGCTTGCCCACGTCTTGGGTCGCCGCCGCACCTATTTCATCCTCAGTCTCGGCTCGCTTTTGATCTGTGCTTATTTGTTTCGCTGGTACTTGCCGTCGGACCAGAAGGCGAGCCTGGATGCTGGCTTGTTGGTGGTGATCGGCCTGACGGGGTTCTTCACGGCTTCGTTTTACGGCTGGCTGCCGCTGTATCTGCCGGAGTTGTTCCCCACACGTGTGCGGGCCACAGGTCAGGGCTTCGGCTACAACTTCGGCCGTATCATCGCCGCCGTCGGTGCTCTCGTCACAAGCCATTTGCTCTACAATGTTTCACCGGGCCAATATGCCCAATCCGGAGCTGTGATTAGTCTTATCTATCTCACGGGCCTGGTTGTCATCTGGTTTGCGCCGGAGACACACGGCCAACCGCTGCCGGAGTGACGTTTTCAGGCAGCTCGGAGCTAGAAAGTGGCGACGGCACGCAAGAAGATGCCGTTGGTATAAAATTGGCCGCGCGAAGGCTCGTCGGGAACTTGACCGACTGACCACCAATCCTCGAACTCGTAACCGATCATGAAACGCCAGTGACTCAAACTGGCCGGCGTGTACGACAGCCCGGCCCGCAGCGTGAACACGGGAACCGTCTGTGTCCGCCGCAGGAAGAACGACCCCGCAATCGTGGAACCGTCCACGAGATCGCTTTCACGGTAGTGTTGTTGAACGCGGCCGACCAATACCATCAGGTCAGGCTGAGCGAACAGCGCCAGCCCGGGCACGAGATTGAACTCACGCCATATGTCCAGGCGCAAATGGGGGCCGGCGCCGTAGTAATCGTTGCTGGCATCAAGAGTTTGGGGAGCGCTGACGGCCACATTGTCGAAATATACATTCGCCGCCGCCATGCCGATTCGGCCACTTACGAACCAGCGCGGCGCGAAAGAGTATGGTACCGTGCCGTAGTCGAAAGCGATCTGATTCAGGTCCAGACGGCTCCGCAGCGCATAGGGCACGCCGTCGAGGGCTGTAACGATCTGCCGGCCATCATCGGCAAAGCCGCGATACGTGAAGGCGAAGTAGCCGAGGCTAGGCGGCAGGAACCAGCCGATTTCCCAGCGCGGCGCTCCGGTCCAATTGAGTGTGGCCGTCGGCGGATGCACACTGGTCACCATGCCGTTGGGAAAGATTGCCGGGCCAACGAGCGCCGCCTTAAGGTGCGGCTTGAGGATGTCGATCTCGTGATCGGCAAAGAAAGTCCGCGGCAGGCGCGACCAATCGGGAAGCAGGCCCCAAAGGTTTTCGGCGGAAGGCGGCGGCGGTGGCGGCGGCGGCGCGAAAGGTCCGGTGTTGGGAAGGACCAGGGATGGTCCCGGGGCCGGCGCCGGGGCCGGCTCATCACCCGAAGGCGGCGGCAACACGGTACTGTCACCGGCCGGCGCCTGCTGAGCCAGGACGGGGCAGGGCGCTAACGCGGCCAATGCGAGCAAGCATAGCGACATCCCACGCAACTTTGTCGTCCCGTTCATGCGCTTGCTCCTCATTCCCGCGCCAAGCGCGGGAATGAGGGGAGATACGCTGGTCTTGCTCTCCGGTCAAGGCCAATCAGATGATGCGGTAGAGCGGCCCGCCCGGCGCAGCCAGGGCTTCGACACGCCGCGTGATGGCCGGATCTTCCTCCAGCGGTGGAGCATGATGCGGCTTGATACGCGCATCGATCACCAGAGGACCGGTGCAGCCCCAATGTTTTTGATGCGTAAAGGCGCCGACACCGTGAATGTCCGCTGCCGGGTTTGAGCGCGTGAACGTCACCCACAGCCAGTTCCGCAGCGAATGGGCCGTGAAATCGCTCTCGTCCACCAGTACCATCAGAGGGAATTCCTCCATCCGTGCTCCTATATTCTGCATGGGAACGTATGTTTCTTCTAAGAGCCGACAGAATTTCTCTACATCCGGCGGCGTCGCGCCAGCCGGACCAGGATACTTCGGGGCTTCGATGGCGAGGACGCCCGGCAAGCACACGCGCGGCTTGCCGAATCCTTCCGGCAAAGGCAGCTTCTGGGGCAGTTCGACGCCCAGGCTGCGCCGCTTCCCCCCGGCCGCTGCAATGACCACTTTCGAGCCTTCGTTGAGACCACTGCCGGAATAATCGAGTGTGTCGATCGTTGTTCGTGTTTGGAAGTGCAGGTCGGTTTGCCAATCCACGCGCTCGAGCAAATGTCGGAAGAAAGCGGCGATGTCGTGAATGTCCAATTCCGGATCGTCTTCGTGCGCCACGATGAGTAAATACTTGGCCAGCGATAGCTGCCCCTGGCCGAGCAACGCGTTGGCGCAGGTCAGCAATTCTTGCGGCCGACGCTGTCGCGCATAGGGGACATAGCGTTCACTGCCGATGGCCAAAAGCAACGGATGCACGCCGGCGGCATCGACGGCGTGGACGGCATGAACACCCGGCACCACGCTGGGAATGATAGGGCCTGTCAATTCATGAATAAGATCGCCAAAGCAGGTATCTTCTTGCGGCGGCCGGCCAACGACCGTGAACGGCCAAATGGCCCCCGGACGATGATAGACACGCTCGACCTGCAGCACCGGGAAATCGTGGACCAAACTGTAATAGCCGAGATGATCGCCGAACGGTCCCTCCGGCAACAGCCGCTGCGGATCGACCGTGCCGCAAATGCAGAAATCCGCCTCGGCTGGAATGGGCAGACAAGGCGCCAACGAGACAGGATGGCAAGGGGGCAAGGCAATCGGTTCTTCTGTTCCTTGGGCACCCTGTCTCCTTGTCATCTTGTCAGGAGAAGGCGGTGTAACAAGAGCAATGCGGTGGCCGCCCAGGGCGCCAGCGAACGCCAGCTCCGGCATTCCCTCCGGCAACGGCATGACGGCCGCCAGCGTCAGCGCCGGCGGGCCGCCGACGATGACGTTAACGCGCAGCGGCACGCCCTGCCGCAGGGCCGCAGCGTGATGCACGCCGATGCCGCGATGGATCTGATAGTGCAGTCCCACTTCCCGATCCGGCTCGTAGTGATTGCCGGACAGCTGCACCCGATACATACCCAGATTGGAATGCCGCCACCCGGGTCGGTCCACCTCTTCGGTATATACCACCGGCAGCGTGATGAACGCCCCGCCATCCCGGGGCCAGCAACGCAGCTGTGGCAACTGGCGGATCGTCGTCTCCTGGGCAAGGATTGGCCCGTTCTTGACTGGCCTGGGCAGCATATGCACAAGTGCTCCGGGAACGTCCCGATAGCGCCATGGGTTTTTCCAGAAGGTGCCGGGATCGATCTTCAGCTCGATAAGATGCCGTACGGCCCGCAGCGTATCGCGGAACAGGTAACGGATGCGTTCAGGCGTGCCGAACAGATTGCTCACCATTGGGAAAGCACAGCCTTTGACCTGCGTGAACAGCAAGGCAGGTCCGCCCGCTTCGTAAACACGCCGATGGATCTCGGCCATTTCCAGGTCCGGATCGACTTCCTGCTCGATACGAATGAGTTGCCCGGTGCGCTCCAGATCGACGATACAATCGCGGAGATTGCGATAGCCCATGCGTTCTCCCATACAGGGGGTTAGGGGGTTAGGCGATTCAATCCACTGCCTAATCCCCTAATCACCTATTTTAGGCCGGTCCCGTCGGCGTAGAACAACGGCAACTGCAAATCGCTTTGCGTGATGGGAACGACATGTCCATCGCAGTAGAGCACATTGAAGACGTTGACATGGCGGCGTTGCGGATAATGCGTCGTATCGGTCGGATCGTTGAACGGTTGCCACGGTCCACGCGGCGCTGCGGTTTTGGAATTGGCGCAGCCGGGCGTCTTGCCGTGGTCCCAGACGATCAGGATGTTCGAACTGCCGTTGCCATTGATGAGCTGGAGGAGCGGCTTGCCATTGGGACCGCCTGTGACGTAATTCATGCCATAGCTGACCTGATACCACTTGCCCGTGACCGGATCGACTCCGTTGGGACAGAGAAATACTTTTCGATTGCCTTCAACGAATGGCCACAGCAAGGCGCGCGTAGGATCGAAGTCGGGCAACGGCGGATCTTCCGGCGACACGCGATTATCATAAGGCGCCCACCAAACTTCGTGGGGGCCCGTGTAGTAGGTAGGCGAAGTCAATTGATCGCAATAAAGATCCATTCCTCCCTGCCAGGGCGCAGGACAAAGACGATAGCGCGGCAACTCACCTAGCGTATCATTGTACATATGACAAGCGATACCGATTTGATGGAGATTGTTCGCGCATTGAATGCGATTGGCAGCATCGCGGACTTTTTGCACGGCTGGCAGCAGCAGGCCAATCAACACGGCGATGAGGGCGATCACTACCAGCAATTCGATCAGGGTGAACGCCGTGCGGCGCACCGGGGACGAAATTAGCAGCATAAGTCCTCCCGAAGAATGAGGTAACGGACGATGAACAACGAAGGGCAGGAGTGGATGAATGACTGGACCGTGGGCGTCCGTTTGTGGATGGAGCGATCGGGCGAGTCTATTCTGGGGCCGGGGCGGCTGGAGCTGCTGGAGGCGATCGATCGTTGTCACAGCATCAGCGCAGCAGCGCGGCAATTGGGCATGTCCTATCGCCGGGCCTGGTTGCTGGTGGACAGCATCAACCGGGCGGCCGGCGAAGTGCTGGTACGGCGTCAAACGGGAGGGCGAGCCGGCGGCGGCGCGGAGCTGACCGCACGAGGACGCACGGCTATCGCCGCCTATCGTGCCCTGCAGGCCCGTCTCCAGCAGACGGCCGCTCTCGGGGCGGAGGAGTTGGGGGCGCGTAGGCAACCCCCGTCGTCTTCCAGCGTCCATGTCGCCGCTGCCGCCAGTCTGGAAAATGTCCTGCACTGTTTGCTCGCCGATTTTGCTATCCAGCAGCCATCCGTCTCGGTGCGGACCATCTGCGGCGCTTCCGATGAATTGGCCGATCACATTCTCAGAGGTGTTCACGTCGATCTTTTCCTTAGTGCTGCCGATGAACCGCTCGATCGCCTGGAAAGCGCCGGCATTCTCGCCCCCCAAGGCCGCATGCTCCTGAGTGCCAATCGCCTGGCTGCCATTACCTCCACGCCGCGCATCACTAAACTGTCCAACCCCCGTGCTCTGTTGCAAGCATCTGTGCGCAGCATCGCCTTGGCCGACCCTTCGTGTCCTCTGGGCCATTACACACGCATGTATCTGGGGCCTCTGGGCCTGTGGGAGGCGATTCGCCAGCGTGCCCTCTTTCTCGATAATCCCCGCGTTGTCTTGGCTGCGGTCGAATCGGGCCAGGCAGATGTCGGCCTTGTGTATCGCAGCGATGTCCAGACAACGCGCCATTGCCGTATCCTTTTCACCACCCCTCTCGCACATCCGGCCATTCACTACACCGCCGCTCTTACACGACGCGGCGAACAATCTTCCCCCGCCCATGCTCTGCTCGCCTTCCTGATCTCGACGCCCGCCCAGCGTCAGCTCCAGCGCTTCGGTTTTCAAACTCCTGCCTCCACGCGCTCGTAGCGCAAATTCAGATCGTCGGGGCTAGCGGGTATTTCCCACCCTCCTGGGGGGGGAGGGTTCGGGGGGGCGAAACTCCTGCACACTTGCTCTTCTAACCCCTCGGCTCTCTCCCAGCCGGGAGGAGGGAGTGGGGGCCGCTAGCACTAAAGCGTTATATTCAATCGGATATAACGTGGCTACGTTGAGCAAATGGTATCGCTTTTGCACCACCTCTTCATCGAGGGCCGATATGCGGCGTTATTGAACACAGAACAGAGAGGAGGCATAACATGCGTTCGGTACTTTGGTCTCTGGTTTTGGCCGCTGGCGCACTGGGTTTAACGCTGGCGACTCCTGTGCAAGCACAGGCGCAGAAGGATGAGTTGGTGGGTTCGGCGATCACCAACGGGGACGTGCTACCCGTGGCGCATCACTGGCACGGCGGGTGGTACGGCCGCGGTTTCTACCCTGGTGGTTATGGCTTCTACCGCGGTTACTATCCCGGCTTCTACTATCGCGGCTACTATCCCTATGGCGGCTTCTATCGCCATTACTACTACGGCGGATGGGGCTATCCTTACTACAGGGGTTACTGGGGGTGGCCGTATTACGGCGGCTACTACTGGTGATAAGCCGGATTGTCGAGCCGGAAGCAGAAGCAACGAAAGGACCATGCGTCGCTTCTACTTCCGGCTCATTTGCTAAGGCGAGCCATTGTCAATCCCCCCGGCATGGACCACAATGGGACAAGGAGGTGGTCCATGACCGTCAACGTCTCGGAACTCAATGGTTTGGTGCGCGATCGGCGCGCCGGACTTGATCCTCTTTACCGCGAGATGGAGCGCGTCATCGTCGGGCAACGGGCGATGATCGATCGCTTGCTGGTTGGTCTGTTGACCGGTGGCCACTTGTTGCTGGAGGGCGTGCCGGGCTTGGCCAAGACGCTGGCAGTGCGCACCCTGGCGCGCGGCCTGCGTTTGAGCTTCAGCCGCATTCAGTTCACCCCGGACCTGCTGCCCGCCGACGTGATCGGCACGCAAATTTACAATCCGCGCAGTGGAGAATTCAGCATCAAAAAAGGGCCTATCTTCGCCAACGTCGTCCTCGCCGACGAAATCAATCGCGCCCCTGCCAAGGTGCAGAGCGCCCTGCTGGAAGCGATGCAGGAAAAACAAGTCACTATCGGTGATAACAGCTACATTCTC
>Ga0209061_1002662_pt1 | contig 21637 bp, 20 predicted proteins | sample Coa_R1_10_FD_187157 | JGI IMG/M metagenome (GOLD analysis project Ga0209061, IMG submission 187157) | Surface soil microbial communities from Centralia Pennsylvania, which are recovering from an underground coalmine fire - Coalmine... | ecosystem: Environmental > Terrestrial > Soil >...
TTGATTCTCGGTAGAAGACATCGACGCGCCACCTTCTGGCGTACAGAGAGAGTATCTGATAGATGTTCCAATCAAGCCTGTTCGTGCAGTAGAAATGAGGATCACCATTTAGCTCTTTGTTATCGTACGACACAACGATTCTGACCCTCCTTCCATCGAGCGAGCGCATCTTGAGATTTGCTGCGTAGCAGTAGAAGACGTGTTTCTTTTTCTCGTACCAGACATTGACGGGCTTGAATTTGTCTTTTGAAAGAGCCTTCGCCCACTCGGAGAGGGACATCCAGCCGTTGGGCATCAGGACGACCCTGTCACTCTTGCATCCGAAGACCCAGTCCTTCTTCAAAGACTCGATCAAACCAACAGTTTCGCGGTTCAAAAACCACGTATCTGCTATCACAAAGGAGAACGGAATGCCTTTGTCGAATGCCTTTGAGATGAGGTCTCTTGCAATTTCATTCTTTGTCTTGAAATTCTCGTTCTCTAAGATCTGCTTGACATCTTCTGGTAAAGCTTCTTCCTTGTTCTTCTTTGTCCTCCTGTTTATGGAAGCGAAATAATCCTCATCTTCGAGCTGCTCCTTCTTCAGGTATATTTCCGAGCTCAGAGGAATCGACAGTCTTCCCTTTGCAAGGTGAGCTGTGACAACGTCGTGACCCCAGGTGAATGAGTGATCGGTGTGGTCATAGAACTTCCTGCAAACTCCATGTGCTTTGCGCTCTCGTGGTGCGATAGAGTGTCGTCGAGGATCAAGATGCCCTTCCCTTCAGTGTCCTTCTTTCTCGCATCTTCTGATCCCTTCAAGGATGTACTTGTATCGAGCATCTTCGAGCTTCTCGTCATTCCACGTAGAGTCTGTGATGAAATTGTTTAGTGCGCTCTGGTCGCTGTGTGCATAGAAGATGGAGTTCATGTACGAGATTGTGTGGATCGGAGAGAGGATTATCCCTGAGACGTATGTTTGAAAGTTCTTCAGCTGCGGTCTTGTGAACACATCTTCAAACCATGGAGCCGAAGATGTCACAATTGATGGATATTCGACAATCGGAATCGATTCAACTTCCCCCGCATAGAGGGCGAAGCATCCCAGCTAAACGTCTTTCGGCCGGAAAGTATATCAGCCATGCTCAAAATCCGAGATTTTGCCAAAGTCTAGTTTTTAGTCAGGCCTCACGGTGCTCTTGACCTAAAGACTCCAGTGGAAGCATATTGCTCTAAAATGCCCAACGCAGACGAGATCATGTATCCAGCATCAATGGAGGAGTCATCCTAGATGCGAAATGATTTCTGAAAAAAGCTTTGCAGTCTTTAAAGACAAATCAGATCGGCTTTACATGAGCCGCGTATCGTTTGTTCAGGTGTCTAGAGACCACCTCAATCACATGGCTGCGTCTACGGGATGCTCCAGCCATTTGATAGCTTCGCATCTCTCATCGACCCATTCGCAGAGCTCACCTACGATTTTGTCCTCCAAAGGTACGGCCACCCTTCGGAAGTGGTTCAGAGCGTTCAACGCAGGGAACATAAGCCACCAGTGTCGATTGGTATCATAGCCTCGTGCCCCCTGACCATGCACTTGTCCAAACCAAGCTCCTTTTTTGCATCCCTGTAGAACTCTCCCGTGACGTGCATTGTTTTGAAGAAGGTTATGAACTCCAAAGAACTAATGTCCATCATATCAATCACAATGTAGTGAGCTTCATCACGTCCATCAAGCTCTCGCTTGCAGATTACTCTGACACTGCCGTTTTGATGCAGACTGGGCATGAAGACCCTATCATCACAATCAAGGTCCCTGTAAGCGAATCTCTTTTTCTCTCCAAAGACCATGATGTCTTCGTCCTCTTCCTCATTCAGGCACTGACCGATGTCACCGACCTTCATCCAGGCGTCATCCACCCTGATGTTGTGGTTGACCCTTTTCTCACTTACAAGGTGCCATCCTCTTTGTTTCACGCAATCAACTATTTCCTTGCACAGATACCATGAATCGAAGAGAGCTACTATCCTGTTCATTGTTTTATTTGCGAATAGTGATAGTTCGAGCGAGTTTAGGATTTCGTGAGCAAACTCGATTCGTGTCTTGAACTCTCTTTGTTCGTCAGTTGCCACTCTGATCTTGATATACTGTCTCAAATCAATCAGAACAATTTGGCCGCAGAGGCAGACCATGACGCATGAAAGAAGATCGTGGCAGAGAATCGATTTCCTGTTCTTTGGGCTGTACTGGTATCCGACAGATTCCATTGTCTCTCCTGACTTTTCAAGGAGCGTGTCGTCAATCATGATGAAGACGGTACCAGGAGGACAATCTCTGTGATCTTCCTCGACCATCTTCTTCGTTGCTAGGGCGAGAGTCTCTGTCTTCCATGTGTTTGAATTCAGAAATCTGTTCAGCGAAGACTGATTGAACTTATCGCCAAAGAATCATTTTTGCTCTGGTATTGATTGTTTTCCTTTTCGTAGATGCTATGAGACGTATTACGTATCTTGCAAGATGCCTGAACTGTTCTCTGGAAAACAGTGGGCTTGTTAGAAATGGCTGAAGCTCTGGAATTACAGAAAGTAACCTCATTCGGGTGGCCGTACGAGCAGGAAGGAGAGATATGACTTGGCCTCTCCTGAGAAACTTATTCCATTGGACCTTCGATCCTTGGCTAAATAGTGCAAAACTCTAGGGATTTCTTCCTTACACTAGGTTAACTGCAAGAGACACTGATCGCTCTATAAGATTCCATACTGAAGTCATTGCATGAAATCACTTCCACGGATCAAGAATCGATGCACAAGAGGAGATTAACCAAGCTTGCATCTAGGGAGGACGAGCTTCCAAGTCTAGAGCTAAACTGGTATGAAGACCGAAGATCATTGACGGAGCTTCTTTTCAAACTTACCTTCCACTACGCTCAATGCAATTAAAGAAGCCAGCAAACTTGTGCCTGAACCTCGATCTGCCCAAGGCACTATTTCAACAAGATCTAGAACGATTGGATCGAGCATGGACGCGGCTTTCCTGACTCCAGATAGTATCTGCCCAGAATTGAGTCCTGGACTTCCTGGGCTATTGACACCAGGGCAAAAAGTAAAATCCATTACATCAAGATCGACGCTAATGTATGTTTTCGCATCAAAGACCTGTAGAAACTCCCCTGCATCTTTGATTACATCTAGGATACCTCTTTCCTCAACATCTTCAAAGGTGTAATATTTAATGCCAAATTTCTTTGCATTATCTCTAAGATAACTCGGGTTGGCGAAATTCCTTATACCGATTATTGCTGCTCTAAGTCTCTTCCCAATAGCTTCAGATTCGTAGCATTCCCGCAAGTATGATCCACTAGTTCGTCCTTCGGCCGTCTTTCTCAAATCGTAATGTGCATCGAAAACGAGTAATCTTATCTCCTCATTTGCCAATGCTCTAAGAGAAGGATATGTAATTGAATGATCTCCTCCCAATAGGATCGACAACTTAGCGTGCGTAGAAGCATATGACATCACATTCGTAATCCTATCAAAACTCGTTTCTGCATCTCCCGGTGCTATTTTGACATCGCCATAATCCTTCCAAGACAACCGTGAGAGGTCGATGCTTGACGAAGAAGAGAAAGGGGAAAGTAAGTTTAAACATGATCTAATCGATACAGGCGCAAATCTACTACCAGGCCTTCCCGAAGAAGACCAGTCCCAAGGCACTCCGATCAGACCGACATCTGTATCACCTTTGGCATCCGATCCGCTTTTGATCAAATCTCCCAGTCTAATATCTTTCGGATCACTCAACAATCTCGATCCGCCAGGCTTTACTGATTTTTCAAACTCAAATTCCAATAATTCTCCACCTAGGATGACAATCGTGTGCGATGAATTTAGTCTACGAAGAGTGCGATCAGCGTTGAAAAGTAGTTCTTCTCCTCCTAATCGGAATATCTATCTTCTTTTCGTCAGCCACGGATATCGCCTTGTCATATCCAGCATCAACATGGCGGGCGACTCCAATCCCTGGATCATTTGTCAAACACCGCTCTAATCTTACTTCCATTTCTTTTGTCCCGTCTGCAACAACGACGATGCCAGCGTGTATACTGTAACCTATTCCGACTCCTCCGCCATGGTGGACCGAGACCCAAGAAGCTCCTGAAGCAGTGTTGAGAAGCGCATTCAAAATTGGCCAGTCTGCTATCGCGTCGCTCCCATCTTTCATTCCTTCGGTTTCTCGGAAAGGAGATGCAACAGAGCCAGCGTCGAGATGATCTCTACCAATCACGATTGGCGCAGAAAGTTCTCCGGAAGCCACCGCATCGTTCAATAGCTTCCCGAACCTAGCTCGCTCCCCATAGCCTAACCAGCATACTCTTGCAGGGAGCCCTTGAAACTGAACTTTCTCATGAGCTTTTTCAATCCACCGAGCTAAAGATTTGTTTGAAGAAAAAGTCTCCAAGATCATCTTGTCGGTTTCGAAGATGTCTTCCTTGTCTCCTGAAAGTGCGACCCATCTGAACGGACCGCGCCCTTCGCAAAATAATGGCCTTATGTACTCTGGCACGAATCCCTTGATAAAGAATGCATTTGTAACACCTGCATCATACGCTTGCTTGCGAATGTTGTTGCCGTACTCAAACGCGATCGCCCCTCGCTCCTGCATCTTCAACATAGCTTGAACGTGTACTGCGACAGACTCTCTTGCCTTTCTCACGTACTCTTTCGGGGAAGAAAGGCGCAGTTCCTTGGCGGATTCAACAGAGTAACCCTTCGGGATGTAACCGCTGAGGAGGTCGTGCGCAGAAGTTTGATCTGTCAGTATATCTGGCACGAAATCACGTTTTGCTAGCTCTGGGAAAACTTCAGCGGCGTTTCCAAACAGCGCAATAGATAAGCCCTTTCGTTCGAGCTTTGCGTTTCTTACAAGAGACATTGCTTCATCCAAGCTGTCTGTCCTAACATCGCAGTATTTCGTTCGTATTCTTCTTCCAATCTTGTCTCCGTCAACCTCGACAATTAGAGCAACCCCATCATTCATGGTCACCGCAAGAGGTTGTGCTCCACCCATCTCACCTAGACCTGCCGTGAGAGTAATCGTTCCAGCCAGTGACCCACCAAAGTGTTTCTGTGCAACTGCTGCAAACGTCTCATAAGTTCCTTGGAGTATTCCTTGCGTTCCGATGTAAATCCAAGAACCGGCAGTCATCTGCCCGAACATTGTCAACCCCTTTGCTTCAAGGTCCCAGAACTGCTCCCATGTGGCCCATGCTGGTACTAGCATTGCGTTCGAAATCAAAACCCGTGGAGAATGGATATGCGTTTGAAAAACGCCTACAGGTTTTCCAGACTGGATGAGTAAAGTTTCATCGTTTTCTAAGCGCTTCAAAGTCTCGACTATCGCATCAAAGCAATCCCAATTTCTCGCCGCTTTGCCAGTTCCACCATAAACGATCAGATTATCCGGATCCCTTGCGACCTCTGGGTCAAGGTTATTCATGAGCATTCGAAGCGCTGCTTCTTGTTGCCAACTCTTGCAAGAAATCTCGCGCCCTCGAGGTGCCCTTACCGAATGCTTCAACTGCATGCTAGTTACCGGTTAGGATTTAGCCAATCCCAATATGTAAGCAATTTCAATGATAATTTCACTTGAGCAAAAGCGAAATTTAATCGTAGACAAAAATGCAGGACATTATTCGACGGTACCTTTTACTCCTGCGACTCCACCTCTTCTCCATTCATCCGTCTCAAAAACTTGTCTCAGAGAGTTACCAAAGGCCCTGAATGCACATTCCCAGAGATGGTGGGGATCTTCTGCATGGACTAGGTCAAGCTGTATTGTAGCTTTCATACCTTGGGCAAACCCTTCGAAGAAGGAGACCATGAATTCTTCTTGAACGTCTTCGACCATTCCAAATGCTCTAACTTTCCTATCAATTCGTGTGCCTACTCTTCCCTCAAAACTCACTCTTGCTTGCACACATGCTTCATCTAATATGCCGGGACTGAAGCCAAACCCTCTGATCCCTATCTCTTTCACTCTTATCATCGCAAGTTCGTAGAAGGCTCGTCCAACAGTGATTCCAGAATCTTCAACGGTAGTATGTGCAAGCAGGAAATGAGGAGATTTGACGGTGAGGTTGATGTTAAACTCGGAATTATATGCAAATTGTTCTATCATGTGATTGAAGAAATGGAGACCTGTATCTATGTCCCAGGGCTTCTTTTCTCCAGAGTCCACGACGCAGCGGATCTCAGTCTCCTTTGTTCTGCGAACAATCTCGACATGCTTTGCATCGCTTTTCACAACACTTATGCCAAGAGAAGAATCCATGAAGAAATTTGCCTTCCTCAGTTGACTAATAAGATTTCTCGGAAGGAGCCCCGAGTTTACAACTGTTTCATCTTTTCTTCCAACGCAAGAGCATGAACAGGGAATCCTTCATACCTAGCAAGAGTGACAGCATCCTGCCCGAACTTTTTCCAGCTCTTCCCTCTAAGCTGTTCCACTGTGGGTTTCTTCAAGAATGTGTCAACAGACATCCCTGAGAAGATCCTGGCATAGCCTCCAGTCGGGAGTGTAGAGTTTGGTCCGACTCCAAAGTTTCCAGCTGAAATCGGACTATCTAGACAGAGTGTTCCGTAATTTCTTAGTTGGTTCTTGTATTTTGAATACAGTTTGCTTGCCCTCTTGCTATCAATGCATAAGTGTTCTGCACTGTATTCATTCAAGAAATTAAATGCTTGGTCGATGTTTTCGGAGACTAATATTGCAGAATACTTGGTTGCGTTCTCTTTGACAAAAGAGACTCTAGGCTCCTCCAAGTCTTTCAATATTATGTCAATCTCATTTGCTACCTCTTCAGCGTATTTTTTTGATGTAGTAACTAAAACGCCCGCCGACTCCGGACCATGTTCTGCTTCGTTCAGCACATCGAGTGCTACCTGTCTTGCGGGGACAGTTCCGTCAGCGAAGATCAATGCTTCGCTCGGCCCCGCGGGAAGATCTAGTCTTACCACATCTCCTACCAATTTCTTCGCGGCATATGTCCACGGGCTGCCCGGGCCTCCAACAACATCTACTGGTTTTACATGCTGAGTGCCATAGGCAAGAGCTGCTATCGCATGCGAACCTCCCATTATGTAAAATTCAGTCGCCCCAGACAAATGCGCTGCAACAAGCGTCGCAGGATCGATATTCATTTCGTTTTGCGACGGCGGAGAAGCAATGGCTATCCTCTTCACCCCAGCCACGCTAGCAGCGATTGTATTCATCGCTGAGACAGATGGATAGCTCGCCTTACCTGAAGGTACATACAAACCTGCTGAATCAAGTGGTACAACGTTTTGCCCTGCATACACTCCAGGTTCGATTTGTCTAAAATATGACTTGGGCATCTGCATTTTGTGGAATGCTTTGACATTCCTGATTAGATGTCGTAGAGCACCGAGTACCTTCCTGTCAAGTTTCTTGTAAGCCTTTGATACATCAGCTTCTTTCACTTGCAATTGTTCGGGTGAGACTCTTTTGCCTATCTGTGTTGTCAGAAACTCGGTTATTGCGTAGTCTCCCTTCTCTTTCACATCTTCGATGATCTTCTTGACTTGACTTTCAATCTGGACAACGTCAAGTTTGGAACGCTTCATTATTTTCTCTTTGACATCTTTACTCATTTCATTGAGTTCGTAGATTCGAAATGTGGTGGGCATTTTGATTTCTCTTCTCTCGCTGTGTTTCTATTTAACGTATGGATGTTGATGCTGTGTTGCACGATTCAAAAAAGTCGTCAATTTTTGACGTAAATAGTCGTAACATGTCTCCAAGCCGAAATGAGTAGATGCCCAGCAATAAGAAAGACGAAATCCGAAATCATGCAACACAGCAGATGTTGACCATTTCTAACATTGTTTTCGTCCGAGCAATGAAGGTTGTACAAGAATTCAAGGTTTACGCAAGGAAAGCCGGTCGGACCGGATTTTTACTGCCGGACTTGGAGTTTAAAATTATGCGAATCTGCAATGTTCGGTGTTACTTGAAAAGAATCGCTGTTTGTGTTCACTTCTGGAGAGAAATGTTCGTGCATAATTTTCCATGAACCATATCGCTTAGTCAAAACTACTGTCCCCCTCGAACTAGTTTTGACTGAGGACGAAGACGTCTGAGACACTCTTCCATAATATTCCACCGTTAACGTTGCAAGAGCAAAATCACCAAAGACACTGGCCTTTACGTTTTTTATCTGACATCCAAGTTTAGGCACAATTTCGTAGAACCAGCGCTTAATACCCTCCACTGCACGATCCTTCTCTGCTAACATGAAAGGTGGAAAGGCGCTGTAGAGGCTGTAACCTTTTTGAAACAAATGTAGGCGCGCAAATTCATTAAAATCACCCCTTCGTGCGAGCTCAAAATCCCTACGAATTACAGAGATGACTTTTTCTTTCTCTTTTTGAGATCCAAAGTCTTCCGCATCGATATTTAACAAGTGAGTAGACTCATTTTCATCAAACCAAGATCTCAAGCGACCGACTATTCGAGATAGGTCTCTTACCGAAAGTCTCTCCTTAACAATCATCCGTGCTAAATTGATTCTGTCTTGTGAGTTAGGAATTCGATAAAGTAACCTTGCGTGATGTTCAGTAATCTTGCACACAATCTCGAGTAATTCAGGATCATTTGAGACATCTTTGGGATCGAAAATCTTCAACATTGAAACGTAATTTGAGACAGATTGCTTTGAAATCCCGAGCCACTCAGCTATCTCTTCGTATGTTTTGCAAAAATTCTGGTGCATGCTCTGAAGAGCAACGGCTTTCTCATAGTCGGAGAGACTTTCACGTTCAAAGTTCTCGATAAGCGACTGCTTCATAGATTCTTCATTATTGATGTGAACGACTTCTGCGCGTATGGTCTTCCAACCAAGTTTCCTTGCGGCCATCACTCTTCTGTGGCCGTAAATTAATTCATACTTTCCAGGATCACGAACCGACTGTCTCACCCTTACAGGAACGAGCTGACCATTAAGATCAAGAGAAGATGCGAGTCTTTCCGTTTCGTGACGGAGATACCTAAGGCGCGTGTTGTATGGATTACACTCAATAGTGTCGAGAGGTATCTCGTTCAACAGTTTACCAATTAATCATGCAACAGAACCCCTGTCGTTAATAAGCCTTTTGCAGATTAGTCTTGACACATCAAGCAAGTATGCGCGCGCATACTATTAATCAAGAAATCAGCTATTTCGAATTCCTATTGCTTAATCGCTATGATAATTCATCAACTTGCCAAAGGCTAAATAATTCCTGCATACATCTCACAAAATGAAATGGGGACTGCAACTGGAAAGTTTCTCAGAACAAAATCCGGCCTAGTAAGAGTGATGTCGAGTAGAGACGCCTTCTTCTTCAATCTCATAACTATCCAGTTCTTCGGTGGAGTTATTTTTACTCTCCAACTAGCACCATTTTACTTCCCACAAGCCAATATTCCTCTTGCTTTCTTACTAACAATCATATTCACAGCTCCACTGTACATTATCTATTCGGTTCTTTCTTCAGCCTATCCGAGATCTGGCGGCGATTATGTTTTCACAAGCCGTCTTGTTTCTCCGATGCTTGGATTCGTCGCAACGTTTGCGGCCTGGGTAGCGTGGCAATGGTACTTTGCGGCTATTACTCCGATCCAAATGATGTGGGAAGGCCTTTCTCCATTCTTTGTCAAACTTGCCTACTACACTAATTCACCAACAATCAACAGCATTAGCTCATGGCTTTTGACTGCGAACGCAGATGAGATCATTGGGATAATTATCCTCGTGATTTCGTTGATCGTTACGGCGTTCGGAATGGGTTTCTACGTCAAGATACAAAAGATCATGATCGCTTTCGCATTCTTCGCTGTCGCTCTTGTCCTAGGAATTATGATCTTTACAACCCCAGGATCTTACGCTAAGACATTTGATCACTTTATGGCGACTACAACCGGAAACAATACTGATTGGTACAGTGCCATAATAAACAGCGCTGCAGCAAACGGATATTCCGGAGGTGGTTTCAGCTGGTATCAAACTTTCGGGGCGATGGTCCTTACCATGATTCCGTTGGGTTACGGCTTCTGGAGCATCATCGTGATGGGTGAGATCAAGGACGCGCAAGTTCTCAAACTTACGACTTCTGCGGTCTACGGCTCTGTGGTCTTGACTGGCTTATTCTTCATCGTAATGTACATCAGTCTCCAGCGGATGGGATCACAATTCTTCAATTCATTCTTCTTCCTTTACACGAATGGAGGCTCCTCTTTAATTGCTAAGATGCCCTTCACGCCCAACTTTGTTACTCTCGTGTTAATTGGTTCCAATAATTGGGTCTTTGACCTATTCCTTACTCTAGGTGTATTCCTTGATCTATTCACGCTCATGATGGTACTCTATATTGTTGGAACGAGAGTCATGTTCGCACAAACTCTTGACAGGCTACTCCCGAGCAAGTTTGCGGATTTGAAAACAAGATATGCGACACCACTCTATGGGCTTTTATTGTACTTTGTTGGTTCGATAATCTTTCTTACTCTAGCTGTCTACTACCCGAGCATTTTCTTCTATACAACGGCATCAACAGCCGCTGTCATACTAGCCTACGTCCTAGCCGCAGTCGCCGCCATAATGTTTCCAATAAAGGCAAAAGAGGTCTACAGGTCTTCTCCAATATCCAAATACAATGTAGGACGTATACCACTGTTAACAGTCATCGCCTTTCTGAGCTTAGCATTCCAAGGAATGTTGATCTACTACTATGCAGCGATACCTTCTCTGGGTGTCTTCGAATCAATACCACTTGTGGTAGTGATCGGGATATATGTTGTCCTTGCAGCTTACTACTATGTCAACAAGTGGTACCAGCGAAGACAGGGAATTGAAGTTTCCCTAGCTTTCAAAGAAGTCCCGCCGGAATAGTAACCTTCAGAACTTTTCTAGTTCCGGACTACTTCTTCAACTTCTCTGTACCAAGGCTTTGATGTGCCAGTCTTGGATCTATTTTTCCAAGACTTTGTCTTAGGCGTCTTCTCAATCTCCGAAAGAAGTCGATTAGATCTCTCTTGGATGAGTTTCTCTTGGTCGGACGTTATTATGCCCTTTGAAACAAGGTCGGCCTGTAGGTTCTCGAGCGCTTTGAGGTTTGAAATTGCATCATACCAGAATCCCCAATCATTAGCTAACACGCTAGATATTCTTGAGGAATCTATAGTATCTTTAGAGCCATTGCCTAAATCGTGCAGTAATAGGAGGGTGGAAATATCTATTAGATCCTTGGTAGTTATCTTGTGGATCTGAAGTTTAGTCAAAAGAAGATCAGCCAAGTCGATAGTTGGGAAGTCGAGTGACAGTCTTCCACGTTCTGGCTTGTTTCCGAACTCGATGTCGTGACTGTATTCCATTTTGTCAAAGAATAGGTCAATTAGGTATTTGTTGCCATCCGCGTATATCATTCTCTTGAAACCAAACATCATGTTGAACCTTCTGTCTGGTAAAAAGTTCAACTTCTTTTCAAAGAGTTTCACAATCTCCTTCCTCTGTGAGCTGTAGCCGATTAAATCCAAATCAGCGAAAAGCGAGTTTCCCTGAATTACTCTTCCCGCCATCTCGTAATGGAGCCTGAGGTTTGGGTGATGCTCTTCGCAGTGAAGATAAATTGCCAAACCGCCAAGAATTCGCAGTTCGATGCCTCCTGAGCGCGCCTCGGAAACTATTCTGGTAGCTTCCTTGCGAAACTCTTCCACGGGAATCCGAACGGCACTTTCTGACATGTAAGCACTCTAAGTACTCGCAGTCATCCTCATTTATTGTTTTAAGTTTCGGAAGGGGTCTCTTTTCCGACGGTTTCCCAAAGAGACGAACGGTCTACTTCACCACAACTAATCGTCAGCAATCTCAATACTTCGAATGTATTTACTAGCGTGTGTCTAATGTGCTATACATCCCAAAGCAATACACTTTGGTTAAAGGCTGAACAGTCAAGTTGTAGGTGAATCATCCAAGGCGCGTTTCGCGCCGTGATGCTTTTCCGACAATTCTCCTGGCTCGAAATATTTGGATGGTCTTGGCGTAGGCAAGACGATACGGAAGCTGACTCACATGGTCAGCAGAAGAAGCCAGAAAATTCTGCATGTTTTCTGTACATTGTAGCATAACCATGAAGGAAGATTTTTAGCTTTCTTGGATTTACCCTACAGGACATGCCTCGTGGAATGTCATGGCACGATTACAACGAGTCCCTTGTGGAGAGAGGAAGGATCTTGTTCGATCTTGGATTCGCAGATAATTGGAATAGCGAGCTCAAAACCATGAACAAGCACAAGGTGGGAAGACCATTTGATTTTCCGGACTCGTACATAGAGTTCCTTTCATTTCTGAAAGTAGGATTTGACGCCCCATACAGGATGATAGAAGGAGCTGTCGAAGCTCTTTCAGAGTACATCTCGTTTATACAAAAAGACATATGTTTCACCCAGATCAGGAGAAGGATGGTACGTCTTTTGAAGGGAAAGAAGCCAGCTGAAATTATAATCGGAACACACAATGAGAATGGCGAGCCAATCACTGCAGTGATCGACTCGACAGGTCTCACGACAACTACAACGACCAAAGGAGCATACATCGAGGACAAGTGGAAGAAGGAAGGAAAAGAGAAAGTTTGTCAAATTGCACATTCTGGCTGACAGACAAAAAGACCGGCAAGATAGCTAGCAGGATTCAGAGTCACTTCAGAGCACACAGGTGATTCAAAGAAAGAAGTTCGTACCTCTTGTCAAGGAGGCGTCGAAGAAAAACAAGATCCAGAAGGTGTACGGAGACACGGCGTACGATGCTAGGAAGAACTTCAATCTCCTGGATGAACTGGAAATAGAGCCTGCAATCAAGGTCAGAAAGAATGCAAGAACGTTGTCAAGAGGCTCTCCTCTTAGAAGGGAAGAAACTGTTCTCATGAAAAAGCTTGGACTGGAAGGGTGGAAGAAGCTCAAGGGTTACGGACAGAGATGGATGGCAGAGATAGTATTCTCCTCCTCATTCAAAAGAGTGCTCGGAGAGGGTCTGCATTCGAAGAAATTCCTATGCCAGAAGGCTGAAGCTTCACTCAAAGTGATGCTTTACAATAACAAGTTCATGTCTGTCTAGCTAGAAATGAGCGAATCCCAAGATGAAATCATCGCAGCAAAGGAATTAGGCCACATTGTATGTTTTCTGACAAGACTTAAATTGAACTTGCTATCGAAGAAATACGTGTTTCGGAAGGTTCTTGTCGCTCTAAGACATCCGGAAGATGTCATTCCGATAGTCAAGTTCCTGAAAGACAGAAACGAAAGACCTGCTCTAGTTTTGCTTACTCTATCTCCCTCTAATTTCGTAAAGGGATCAGTGGTATCATTCAATGTGTCGAAGAGTGGAAATGACCTTAACAGATTCAAAGAAACTCTCAGTTCTCTCCCTTATGAAGTAGTGGAGCTGTATCATGATGCTAGCGAACTTCCTGCATCCATTGTTTCAAAGGAAGCTCTAGATAGAAAATGCGACGCCATATTGGTAGTCACGAGCGGCGACAAAGGATTGTTTGCAACTGATTTTGCCTCCTCAATTGTTTTGGAGAGTAGCCTTCCTGTCTTGGTGATAAGAGATTGAGCCAAGGAATGAAGGACCTCGAAGATTCGATCTGTCTGGTCACTGGAGCATCTGGAGGTCTCGGCGTAGTGATTGCAGAGGCGCTTGGTGAGGCCGGTGGAAACCTGATACTGCTCGCAAGGCGCGCCGAAAAGTTGAGAGAAGTGGAATATGGCCTTGGATTAAACGGGATAAAAAAAGTAGAAATTATGGTCTGCGATGTTACACAGGAAGATCAGGTCTCGTATGCTTTCGACTCCATTTTCAAAAAACACGGAAGAATAGATATTCTTGTCAATAACGCTGGGACGACGGTAGCAAGTCCAACAACCCAGATGAAAATTGCCGATTGGAAGAATGTGATTGACACAAATCTCACAAGTGTATTTGTTTGTTCAAAGCATGCTGCTAAACACATGATCCCAAAGCGGAGAGGAAAAATCATCAACCTTGCTTCGGTCTTAGGACTCCAAGCCGACACTTCGCTTGAACTCCCTTACTATGCTTCAAAGTCGGGAATCATTGGGCTCACAAGACAGCTTGCCCTTGAGTTTGCGCCACATAACATCAATGTGAACGCAATAGCTCCTGGTTTCTTTCCGAGTGAAATGACAAGACAGTTCGTCGAAGATATCGACGCGCTTTCATATTTACTGGCTCGCATCCCCCTTCGTCGCATTGGGAAGCCAGAGGATCTCAAGGGCGTTGTAAGATTTCTGGTATCTCACGCATCCGACTACATTACGGGCCAGACGATTGTAGTTGACGGAGGATGGACTTTGTGGTAGTAACAAGAGAAGTGAATTCGCATGAATGAAGAAGTACCACTCGAAGCAAAACAGGTCGTCGCTCTAGATCAGCCAAGACGCATTCTCTTCGGGCTTGGTTCATCCAAGAATCTGGTAGAAGAAATCAAAAGGCTTTCCGATAGCCCAAAAGTATTCTTGGTCACCGACTCGAATTTCTCAAAGCTGAGCTCTTTCCATGAAATAATGGATCATTTAGATTCTACAACGGTTCATGTGTACAATAAGATCGCTGGAGAACCAACCATAAAACTAGCAGAAGATGTAACCGTAGAATGTCGGCGGGGCGACTATAACATTGTTGTTGGAATAGGTGGAGGAAGTACTTTAGATCTCACAAAACTTTCTTCAGTGTTGTACACAAATGAAGGCGAAGTGGTTGATTATCTCAACTTCGATAAGAGCATCATTAGGAACAAACCCCTCCCAAAGATCCTGATTCCAACAACTGCTGGCTCTGGGAGCGAAGTGAGCTCTTTTGCAGTCGTAATTGGGGAAGATAGAGTGAAAACCTTTCTTCAGAATCCACTAGTCATAGCTGACACTGCAATAATAGATCCTATCTTGACCATCAGCTGCCCAAGCAAGCAGACAGCAGCTAGTGGAGCAGATGTTTTGGGAACAGCAATCGAAGCCGTTCTCTCAAAGAAAGCATCTGAACTGTCAGATATGTACGCCCTAGAAGCAATTAAACTTGTGATCACAAACTTGGAAGAAGCAGTAAAGAACGGGGAAAGGAATCTAGCTGCGAGATACTACATGTCCCTTGCAGCACTATTTGCCGGCCTCGCCGTTAGCACCCCCGCAGGTGCAAACATCAGCCACTGCATTGCTGAGATAGTCGGTCCGAGATACAGGATTCCTCACGGGATGGCTGTTGGCGTAACCACTCCGCATTCCATGCGATTCAACGGCCCTTCATGCAAGGAAGGAATGATCAAAATTGCAAGAGTGATGAACATAGACGAACATAAGAAAGACCATATCGATAATTTGGATGATTCAGCGATCGGTCCGATTGAAAGATTGCTTCAAAGCATCGGGATCCCAAACTCCTTCCAGAACTCAGTTCCATTCGAAGACATTGATGACATAGCTCGATTCATAATTGAAAAACAACAATACTCGTATCATCTACCAGAGATCAATCCGAGACCTCTTTCATTCGAAAATGTCAGAGAATTGCTAATGGAAATGTGCCAATAGATCAAAAGCTATCATCAGTGTCTGTCGGAGATTCTCTATCTTATCCTGATGTGAATTGATGGCTCTTAACCCCTCTTTCCTCCAAGTTCAACACGACTCCCTTCAAAACGCCTTCAGAGTATTCGCTACCAGGGTTTACGCAGAAAGTCTTGCCTATCTTGATCGACCCTCGTGACTCATGGATGTGTCCGTGGATACCCAACATTGGACTGTAACGCTCTATTGCTTCACGGACTGCCTTACTCCCGACGTTTATCATGACCGGCATGCCGTTCTTCGTGATGTACTTCGGCGGATCAACAGAGCTATCAACCATAGGGGCGAGGTCGATTCCTGAATTGAGAGGAGGAACATGGAAATTGAATATAGCGTTCTTGAAATCGGAAAGACTGCTTGCTTGCTCTCGAATTCTTTCCGCAAGCTCTTCTTCGCTGCATTCTCTTGGTGTCTTCCATGGCGTATGATTGCTGTAACCCATGCTTATCATGGGGAACATTTCTCCAAGCATCGTTACTCGACCCTCAGAGTTGATAATCCATTCATGGTTTCGCAAAGCGTCTATAATCGTGGGCGGATCATCATTCCCTCCAGTTACATACATTCTAACATTTTCTTTTGAGAGCCTTTGTTCTGCAGTTGAAATCCATTTTTCGAGTCTTTCGAGGGCTAGCTTCTCATATAGCGCGTGATACCTCTCCAAACTAGAATCTATTTCCACCCACTCGGATTTGTTAGTCATGTAGTGATAAAATCCCAAAAGACCGATTCTAGACTTTATCTCATCAAGTGCTTCCTTATTGTTTAAATTCAGATGCTGTCCTAAGAGTACTACTTCAAACGTTCCATTCTCTTTTTCAAATATCGGTACAACGAGCTTCCCAGTGACATCGCCGCCTAGAATCAAAGTATCAGCCTTGTAGAAAGATGCAGCGTTTAAAAACTTAGAAAATGTCCTCTCAGATGCGTGAACGTCAGTTGCAAAGAAAATTCTAAAGAAATCCTTGTTTTTCCAGCTCTTCAAATTCTTCTTGTAACTTTCTGACTGCGTTTGTCTATTTAAGAATCGCCAAGCTAGAAGACACACATACTACAGAAAGAAATCATCAGTGAAAAGGAGTAGTAAGAGGAGGAGCTCCACGAAGACTGGAATCAAGGAAAAACCGCCTCCCCTTCAAAAATTTGTGCTTGTCATTGCAATTTCAAATTGTCTTTTGCTCTTGTTCGAGCTTTTAAAGAGGGAAAAATAATCTACACACGCTTCGTAAAGTAGTAATCGTCAATAGGAAAACAGATCAGAACATACTTATCTCTAGCAAATTGATAAATATGTACAGTAGCAAGTTGGAAGAGATATGCATCTAACTAACGATGAAGAACGCATCCTCAAAGGCGAGGGTGGAGAAGGAGCTCAAAGAGCCATGGAGCTTCTAGTTGCAATTGGTGACGCATTTGATGCAAAAGGGATGATTCCAATTTCACGGGCACACGCTGCTTCTAGTGGGCAAGAAGGGGATCTCTTCTTCGTCGAAATCCTTGCAAAAGGGAAAGCAAAGTGCAAGGTCCTGACAACTACAAATCCAGTGGTGGATTTTGATTACTTCCAGAATCTCATCAACATTAGTGAAGAACACGAAGAAGCATCGGTCGCGTGGAAGGTGAAAGACTATTACCGTCAGATAGGTGCGGTAATGAGCCAATCTTGCATCCCGTATCTCGCAGAAAATATTCCTCAATATGGAGAACACGTTGCTTTTTCAGAATCCAGCGCAACCCCTTATGTGAATTCAGTCATAGGAGCTCTGACTAACAGGGAATCGATACAGACAGCCCTCGCAGCAGGCATAATCGGCAAGACTCCGGAGTACGGGCTACATTTTCAGGAGAATAGGAAAGGAACAGCGCTAGTTAAAGTCGAGTGTGATCTAAAAGACGGCTTTGACTATTCAATCTTAGGGCAATACGTTGGTAAAGAAGTAGGATACGGGATTCCAGTCTTTACTGGTATTAAAAAGGTGCCAACTATTGATCAGTACATAAACCTGTGTGCAATGATGAATACTTCCGGAGCCATCCCGATGTTTCACATACCAGGAATCACAGTTGAATCAAGGACTATAGACGAGGCCTTCGGGGGCGAAAAGCCAAAAGATGTGATCACTGTGACGAGTAGAGAGCTCAAACAGACCGAGGAATCACTTCAAAGCACTAGCAAGGATATTGATACCGTTATTCTTGGCTGTCCGCATTACAACCTGGATCAAATCGCTAAGGTCGCGAGCTTGCTAAAGGGGAAGAAACTAAAACAAGATGTAAGTTTCTGGGTCAATACTTCTGCCACCACGAAGATACTCGCAGAAAGGGCAGGATACGTCATGGACATCGAGAGTTCAGGTGCCCGCGTGATTGTTGATACCTGCATAGACATGTTTTGTTGGAATAACTTGAGGGGTAAGACCGGGATGACAGACTCGCCCAAGTGCGCATACTACAGAAGGTTTGGAGATGTGCGGGTCGGCTCCGTCGAGGAATGCGTTGCATCAGCGACAAGAAGTTGAGTGAGGATATGAAAACATCAGAACTGAAAATGAAGTGCCACAAGATTTCTCCTGGATACGGAGAGGGAGAAGCACTAGTATCGCACGAGACGATATGCTTCTATTTGGCTGACCCGAAGACTGGAAGGATCAGAGAGAAGGGGCATCAGCTTGAGGGAAAGAGCGTAGCAGGGAAGGTGCTCATATTTCCTTCCGGGAAGGCAAGCTCTGCAGTCCAGATGGATGGTCTAGCCAAATTGATGCTGAATAATTCAAAGCCCAGTGCGATGATAGTGCAAGATGTTGACGCTGTTCTCGTAAGTAGCGCAGTACTGACAGGGATTCCTCTCGTGAATCGTCTTGAAAAAGACCCTTTCCAAGTCATAGAGACTGGAGATTTTGTGAAAGTGGATTCAGATCGTGGAATCGTAAGCGTGATCAAACAACATCATTGAGGAATTGCGCACAAAAGAGGATCGCCTAACACTTGCACATTGCAATAGTTGGAATGGGCAGGGTTGGACAAACTCTCGCTTTTCAATTATTGCATGAAAACTTTTTCGAAGAGTTGAGCCTTGTTGATGCGCAGAATGGCTCTGGCAGAGCAAGCGGGGCAGCCATTGATCTCGAACACGCGGCAGGTTCGCTGAAATGCAACGCATGCATACACTCTCTGGATTCAGTTGACGACTTGTCGACTGCAGAGGTCATCATCGTTACCGCCGGAAAACCGGCAGAAGCAAATCAGGGGAGGCGGCATCTGGTTTCCTCAAATTCAATCGTTATTAGTAATCTCGCAAGAAAGCTTGGCAAGTCAAATCCAGATGCAAAATACATCATTGTCACAAACCCCGTCGACGCAATGTCAACTCTCTTTCAAAAGGAGAGCGGCGCAAGCTCTGTCATAAGTAGCGGCTGTCACATCGATAGCTTAAGATTACGATCAGAACTTGCAAAATTTCTCGGGCTGGATATTGGGAGTATTGAGGCATTTGTGGGAGGCGAACACGGCGTAGATTCGGTGTTCCTCTGGTCCACAGCGAGAGTCCACGGAATCTCTTTGAGTGAGTACCTCAAAAACGAAACGAAGGAACAAGACATGAAGCATGAGCTCGAACGATTGGTTAGGGAAAGACCAGAAGATATTATCAGAACGCTGGGAGGAGTTGTTTATGGGCCCGCTTGCGCTGTGGCTGACATTGCTCGCGTGGTATCAACAAAACAAAAAGTCTTTATCTCAATCGGTTTGCCATTTCGAAGCCCTAAACTTGAAGAATCTGTACACGTGAGCAGGCCGGTATCCTTCACAAATGGAGACTTTATCACAAAGAAGTTGACAGAAGAGGAAGACGATAAGATCGAAAGAGCAGCCATGGCCGTGCTTGATATTTACAGGTCGGCTGAATCGTTTGCCCATGTGACTACGATTTAGTATAGTTGTCCATGTCGTCCTGTCCTTGATATTCAACGATATTGCCGAATTTGCAACAGCGATCTAACACAGTGAGGACATGAGAAGGTGCAACGGAGTTGCTTGCTCACGATGAACTAATCTCAAGAAATGAACCTTTCACTTTTGGAAAATTGAAAATCTTGCTGTTTCGAAAGCTTAAAAATTTTCCTTTCTGCACAGTTGCTAGTCATATTAAGATTGAAGTATACTAGCTAATTTTCAAAATGCGGCGCCAGTTAGCGTAATCTTCAAGGGCGCTTTGCATGTCGTACTCTGGTTGGTAACCTATTCCTTCAAGGGTAGCAGAAATATCTGATGCCATTTCTGGGGTTTTGGCGTCAAAGTTAGATTCTTTCGTCTATGACATCTATGGCATTTCTGAAGGAGAACGTACATCGATAAAAGATGGTGTGGAACAAAGTCAGAGTGAAGAACAAGAAGAATAAGAAAAGATAAGATTCGATTCATCCCATGAAGATTAACAGCTACATTATCTCATGGCAAGCTACCAGAACCATTTAGGCATTTACTTTACTTTGCCTGCTACCGTCAAAATAATACTAAATCTTAGTCAAGCTGTTACCCTTACATGCCAGAAAGAAGTAGAGAGCCAGCTAGCAAGGTTCTGATATTGCGTTTTGTTACGATGAAACAGAAGACTGACTCAATTGCATTGGCAGAATATTTCAAAATGAGCGAGAAGTCTGCTGCCATGAGACTATTGAGGTATCATAGACAGGGATTGCTGCAAAGAAAGAGGGTCTCTCCTCAAGGCAGGAGGTTGTACGTTATTACATCAAAAGGAAGAGAACGGATGAAATATCTTGCTTCCAAGCATATGGTAACAACTTGACTAAAAACTAGACTTTGGCAAAATCTCGGATTTTGAGCATGGCTGATATACTTTCCGGCCGAAAGACGTTTAGCTGGGATGCTTCGCCCTCTATGCGGGGGAAGTTGAATCGATTCCGATTGTCGAATATCCATCAATTGTGACATCTTCGGCTCCATGGTTTGAAGATGTGTTCACAAGACCGCAGCTGAAGAACTTTCAAACATACGTCTCAGGGATAATCCTCTCTCCGATCCACACAATCTCGTACATGAACTCCATCTTCTATGCACACAGCGACCAGAGCGCACTAAACAATTTCATCACAGACTCTACGTGGAATGACGAGAAGCTCGAAGATGCTCGATACAAGTACATCCTTGAAGGGATCAGAAGATGCGAGAAAGAAGGACACTGAAGGGAAGGGCATCTTGATCCTCGACGACACTCTATCGCACCACGAGAGCGCAAAGCACATGGAGTTTGCAGGAAGTTCTATGACCACACCGATCACTCATTCACCTGGGGTCACGACGTTGTCACAGCTCACCTTGCAAAGGGAAGACTGTCGATTCCTCTGAGCTCGGAAATATACCTGAAGAAGGAGCAGCTCGAAGATGAGGATTATTTCGCTTCCATAAACAGGAGGACAAAGAAGAACAAGGAAGAAGCTTTACCAGAAGATGTCAAGCAGATCTTAGAGAACGAGAATTTCAAGACAAAGAATGAAATTGCAAGAGACCTCATCTCAAAGGCATTCGACAAAGGCATTCCGTTCTCCTTTGTGATAGCAGATACGTGGTTTTTGAACCGCGAAACTGTTGGTTTGATCGAGTCTTTGAAGAAGGACTGGGTCTTCGGATGCAAGAGTGACAGGGTCGTCCTGATGCCCAACGGCTGGATGTCCCTCTCCGAGTGGGCGAAGGCTCTTTCAAAAGACAAATTCAAGCCCGTCAATGTCTGGTACGAGAAAAAGAAACACGTCTTCTACTGCTACGCAGCAAATCTCAAGATGCGCTCGCTCGATGGAAGGAGGGTCAGAATCGTTGTGTCGTACGATAACAAAGAGCTAAATGGTGATCCTCATTTCTACTGCACGAACAGGCTTGATTGGAACATCTATCAGATACTCTCTCTGTACGCCAGAAGGTGGCGCGTCGATGTCTTCTACCGAGAATCAA
>Ga0209061_1002663_pt1 | contig 21622 bp, 21 predicted proteins | sample Coa_R1_10_FD_187157 | JGI IMG/M metagenome (GOLD analysis project Ga0209061, IMG submission 187157) | Surface soil microbial communities from Centralia Pennsylvania, which are recovering from an underground coalmine fire - Coalmine... | ecosystem: Environmental > Terrestrial > Soil >...
GATCCGTCGGGGCATGCCTTCGACGCCCAGCCAGTGCTGCACGAGGAACGTGGTGTGAAAGCCGATGAACAGCGTCCAGAAGTGCACCTTGCCGAGCCGTTCGTCGAGCATCTTGCCGGTCATCTTCGGCCACCAGAAGTAGAACCCGCCGAACATGGCGAAGACCACGGTGCCGAAGAGCACGTAATGGAAGTGCGCTACCACGAAATACGTGTCGGTGACATGGAAATCCAACGGCGGTGACGCGAGAATGATCCCGGTCAGCCCGCCGAAGAGGAACGTCACGAGAAAGCCGAGCGCCCACAGCAGGGGGGTGTCGAAGGAGAGCTGACCGCGCCACATCGTGCCGATCCAGTTGAAGAACTTCACCCCGGTCGGAACCCCGATGAGGAACGTCATCAGCGAGAAGAACGGCAGCAGCACCGCGCCGGTGGAGAACATGTGGTGCGCCCACACACTCATCGACAGCCCGGCGATGGAAATGGTGGCGAACACCAACCCCTTGTAGCCGAAGACCGGTTTCCGGCTGAACACCGGGAGGATCTCGGTGATGATTCCGAAGAACGGCAGCGCGACGATGTACACCTCCGGGTGGCCGAAGAACCAGAACAAGTGCTGCCAGAGAATCGGGCCGCCGTTGGCCGGATCGAAAATATGCGCACCAAGTTTGCGATCCGCCTCCAACGCCAGCAACGCCGCCGCCAACACAGGGAACGCAAGCAGCACCAGCAGACTCGTCAAGAGCACATTCCACGTGAAGATCGGCATGCGGAACATCGTCATCCCCGGCGCCCGCATCACCAGAATCGTGGTAATGAAATTCACCCCACCGAGAATCGTCCCCAGGCCGGAAACAACCAACCCCATGATCCACATGTCGCCGCCGAGCGAGGGCGAGTGCGCGACGTCCGACAACGGCGTGTAGGCATACCAACCGAAATCCGCCGCCCCACCCGGTGTGAGAAAACCACCAACCGTAATCAACCCGCCGAACAAGAAAAGGTAGTAGCTCAGCAAATTCAACCGGGGAAACGCCACATCCGGCGCACCGATCTGCAACGGCATCACGACATTCGCAAAACCGACGAACAGCGGCGTCGCGAACAACAGCAACATGAGCGTGCCGTGCATGGTGAAGAGCTGGTTGTACTCCTCCGGCGTCAAGAACTGCAACCCGGGCCGGGCCAACTCCGCCCGCATCAACAACGCCATGATCCCCGCGATGATGAAGAACCCAAACGACGTCATCAAATACAACTGGCCGATCAGTTTATGATCCGTCGTCGTCAACCAGTTAACAATCACCGACCCGCGCCGCTGCGCCCGTTGGATTCGACGCGCTTGAACGTCGACGCGATCCACCACGGTGGTCATGACGCACCTCCGGCGGCGTACTGCGCTTTCATCGTCTCAAGGTCATGCTGGTATGTCACCGGGTCCACCACCTTGACATAGAAGATCATCTGGTCGTGGTAGAGGCCGCAGAGCTCGGTGCACCGGCCGATGTAGGTGCCTTGCTTGTCCGCGTCGATATGGACGTCGAATTCGCTCATCCGACCCGGAATGACGTCCCGCTTGAACAGGAAATTCGGCACCCAGAAGGCGTGAATCACGTCCGGCGAGACGAGCTTGAACCGGACCGTCTCGCCGGCCGGCAGTTCAAGCGTCGCCGGATGTCCATGCGCAGCATCACCGGTCACCTGAGCCACAATCGGCGCATCGGGTTGCGGCCCGCTCAAGTAGTTGAACTGCCAATCCCACTGGTAGCCGACGACCTCGACCGTCACGTCGGGATGGGCTGACAACTTCGTGACGTAGTTCTCGTCCCGGGCGGTGAAGTAGAAGAAAACAGCGACGAAGATGACCGGGACGACCGTGTAGAGCACCTCAATCGGCACGTTGTACGTCGTCTGCGGAGCCTGTGCGCCGTCCCGTTTGCGGTAGGCGATAACGCACCAGATGATGAGCCCCCAGACGATGCAGCCCACAAAGAGCGCCGCCGCCCAACCGCCTTGCCAGAGCCGCAACACCCGTTGCGCCTGCGCGGTGATCGGTGTCGGCATGCCAAGCCTCGGCAGGTCGTTCGCCGTGCACCCGCTCGTCAACCCAACCAGCGCGACAAGCAGGCCAATGCGGACACCAACCGAACGTCGCCGGTGGGCAGTTTTCGCCGTACCGCCATCGTGCCTTGCGGGCAGTGCGCTACCCCTCACGTCGAGGCCTTCCGTCTGGTCCCAGATACCGACCCATGCCGTTCCGGACGCAACCGGTGAACCGACCGGGCCTCGCGATGCGAGGCCGCTTCGACCCTACTGCACGGCACGATGCGGAACCGCGACAGGGCGCACCCTGTTGCGGCAGGTCGTCCAATGCCGCTGGGTACGCCGGCCCCGCCGGTCCGACGAGCAATCGCACCGCCAGGCCGGGAGCTACCGCTGCCTCCCGCCGGCCGGCCCGCCGCTGTCCGGGTCGGTGACGCCCAACCGGGGTGCGACCTCCGCGGCCGCGGCCGGCCCGAACGCCGCCGCGAATCGGTCGATGAAGTGCTCAGGTTTGACCTCGTACTCCTGCGTACCCACCGTCTCCAAGGCGTACGTCGCAAGCAGCGAACCGAGTTGCGCGCAGCGCTCCCAACCCAACCCCCAGCACATCCCGGACAGGAAACCGGCGCGGAACGCATCACCGACGCCGGTCGGGTCGACGAGCTCGTGCGGCGGCACAGCCGGCACCCGGACCGGGGGCGCCTCCGGGCATTCGACGACGGCACCGTGCGCGCCGAGGGTGGTGACCCGGACGCCGACCCGGTGGAGCACCTCGGCATCGGTCCAGCCCGTCTTCCGCTCCAGCAGCGCCTTCTCGTACGCATTGCAGAACAAGAGCGCCGCACCGGTGACGAGCTCCCGGAGCTCGGCGCCGTCCATGTTGGCCACCTGCTGGGAGGGATCCGCAACGAACCGGTATCCCCGATTCCGGCACTCCGCCGTGTGCCGCTGCATCGCCTCGGGATCATTCGGGCTTATGATCACCCAGTCGAGGCCGCCGAGCCGCTCCGCCACCGGAGCAAGCTCGATCGTGCGCGCTTGCGTCATCGCACCCGGGTAGAACGACGCGATCTGATTCTGCGCAGCGTCCGTCGTGCAGATGAACCGCGCGGTGTGGAACAGGTCGAACACGTGCACGGATGCGGTGTCCACGCCGTGCCGGTCAAGCCACGATCGGTAGTCAGCGAAATCAGCGCCGACCGCCCCCACGATCGCAGGTCGCAGCCCGAGGGCGGCCATGCCATAGCAAATATTTGCCGCCACGCCGCCCCGGCGAATTTCCATCCGGTCGACGAGAAACGAGACCGAGACCCGTTCAAAGTGATCGGCGATGAAGTCATCGGTGAACCGGCCGGGATAGAACATCAATTGGTCGGTCGCAATGGAGCCGGTGACCGCGATCCGCACCGTCACTCCTCCCGCGGCCCCTCCTCCCGCGGCACCGACGTGCCGACCGGAAACGCCGCCGTTCTCCAGCTGCGACAGCGATGATACAGACCCGCCTCACCGCCCGACGGCACCGAGCGCCCACAACCGCCCGGGACCGTTGCCCGCGCCGGTCCGCGCCGGTCAGCAGAAAACGATCAGTGGAAGGAGTCGCCGCACGCGCAGGAGCCGGTGGCGTTGGGATTGTCGATGGTGAAGCCCTGCTTCTCGATGGTGTCGACGAAATCAATCGTCGCCCCGGCGAGGTACGGCGCACTCATCCGATCGACCACCACGTTCACGCCGCCGAATTCCTGCACGAGATCGCCCTCGATGCTGCGATCGTCGAAGTACAGCTGGTAACGCAATCCCGAGCAGCCACCGGGCTGGACGGCGACCCGGAGCGAAAGATCGGTGCGACCCTCCTGCTCGAGCAGGGCGCGCACCTTCGCCGCCGCCTTGTCGGTCAGGATGACCCCCTGCGCTGTAGCCTCACTGCGTACCGTCATCTGTCCCTGCCCTCCGCTGCGTCGTCTGAACGCATCCCATCGTCGCACATTGCCACGGGCTCCGCTGTCCGGCGCGGCCGCCTTATACGGCGCGGGCTCACCCGGATCGACGGCGCACCTGGCGGCTGATGACCCGGACAAACCACTTACGGCCCGGGCTCACCGGGATCGGCGGATCACCCTCACAGGCCGGGAGCGCCCCAGACCGGAAACCACCGTTCCAGATCTTTCTCCATTCTCACGTCGTTCTCCAAGAGGCTCGCGATCTGCAGCTCGAGCTGGTTGTCCCTGCGCTGACCGGATCCGGGCAGCGGAGCAAACGGGTAGAACGTGCCCCGCTTGTACAGGTAGATGAGGGCGAAACGCCGTCCATCGGCGTGGGCGAACGACACTAGGGAACACAGCAACGCCGGCCCGAAACCCGCGGCCTGCAGGGTCGAATTGACCGCATGGATGTCGGTGACCAGGCCAGGTAGGTCGGCCGGGTCGTGGCGAATCAGCAGCCAGGTGTAGCCGAATTCGTCCTTGCTGGCCTCGACCTTCGGGCCCTGATCGGCGTCCAGGAGTTCTTGAACGTCCGCTTCGGTACGGGCGAAGGCGGCGCCCTCGACCGGCTTGTAGGCCACCGAACCAAGACCGGTCGGAGTAAAGCCGATCGCGGCTTGAAGCGTCAGTGCGGCGGCCGGCAGGCCGAACAGATCGTCAAGGTCCGGACGGGCCGGCTTCGACCGGCCGAGGAGCACGTCCAATAAGCCCACGGTCGGCAGCCCCTACATCTCGCCGAGCTCGCGGGAGAGCTTCGCCAGTTGGGCGAGGCGCTTCTCCAGCGGCGGGTGCGTCGAGAACAGGGTGGAGAGCGAGAAGCCCTCCGCGAGCGCCGGGGTGAAGAAGAAGGCGTTGAACGCCTCGGCGTGCCGCAGGTCACGGGTTGGGATGCGGGCCATCGCGCCGGTCACCTTCTGCAGAGCGCTGGCCAGCGCACTCGGCCGGCCGGTGAGGAGCGCTCCGGAGCGGTCGGCGGAGAGCTCCCGGTACCGGGAGAGCGCCCGAATCAGCAGGAAACTAATCGCATACACCAGCATCGAGATCAGCATGATGAACACGAACGCAAGTCCGGCTGCGGCGCCGTTCTGGTCACGGTCCCGGCGCTCATATCCGCTGAACAGCCCCGCATAAAACGCCCATCGGCTGATCATGCCGGCGAGGATGCCGAGAAACGACGCGATCGTCATGACCGCGACGTCCTTGTGCGCCACGTGGGACATCTCATGCGCGAGCACGCCTTCGATCTCCTCGGGGTCCAGACGGCGCAGGAGACCCGTCGTGGCACACACCACCGCATGCTTGGGACTCCGGCCGGTGGCGAAAGCGTTGGGGATGTCGGTGTCAGCGATCGCCACTTTCGGCTTGGGCGCACCGGAGAGCGCACAGAGCCGGTCGACGATGGCGTGCAATTCCGGCGCTTCCTGCTCCGTCACGATCCGACCGTTCATGGCAAAGAGAGCGATGCGGTCGGATGCGTAGTACTGCAGCAGGAAGAAACCGCCGACGACGATGACAATGAACGTGATGGAAATCTGCAGGGCGACCAGCGCGGCGACGAAAGCCACGTAGAGCAGCCCAAGCAGAAACATGACGACGGCCATCCGGGTGACCAGGCCGCGGTCGGGAGCAATACGCGTTCGAGCCATAAGGGTTGACGCTCTTGGTCTCACGAAGGGTCGTTCCCTCATCCAGGGATGAGACCCTCCTCGCCAAGAAGTGCCCGCACCTCCTCCACCGTCGCGTCCGCAGGCGGAAGCACCAACTCCGACGGGCCTAGGTAATCGTCGGGCAGCCGGTGTCCGCGCTCTTGAACCAGAACAAGCATCTCGCCCAGCGCCTGCCGGAAAGCCAATTCGTCGCCGCGCTCCACGGCGGCTTGCAAAGCGGCGTCCAACTCGTTGAGCGCCGCGACCGTCTCCTCAGAGACGTCGAATTGGCCTTGCCCCAGCAGCCGGATAATCACGCCGACCCCTCGGTTTCACTCGCAGCCGGGGACGCCGATCCGGCCTCGCCCCCGCTGCCCGCGCCCAGCGCTGGCGTCGGCTTCCCGGCGGAGAGTTCGTTCTTCATACGGGCGAGTTCCAACTCCACCTGGTTGGTGGAAGCCATCCGGTCCAGCTCGGCCTGGATGTCGTCCTTGGTCGTACCCGTCACGTCCTCCAGGGCGCCGGAAGCGAGCAGCTCGTCGATCGCACTGGCCCGAGCCTGCATCGCCTGCGTCTTGTCTTCCGCGCGCTGAATCGCCAGACCGACGTCGCCCATTTCCTCGGAAATTCCGGAGAAGGCCTCCCCGATCCGCGTCTGCGCCTCGGCCGCCGTGTATGTCGCCTTGATCGTCTCTTTCTTCAGCCGGAATGCATCGACCTTCGCTTGGAGTCGTTGCGCGGCAAGGGTGAGTTTTTCTTCCTCGGCCTGCAGATTGGCGTGCTGCGCCTGCAGATCCGCAATCTGGTTCTGCAGGGCGGACTTGCGGGTCAGCGCCTCCCTCGCGAGATCTTCCCGACCCTGCGCAAGAGCGGCCCGCGCCTGGTTGTCCAGTTTCTCGACCTGCTGCTGCAGCTGCTGTGCTTGCAATTCGAGGCGTTTCCGCGAGGTGGTGACATCAGCGACGCCGCGCCGTACCTTCTGCAGCAGCTCCAGCTGCTTGGTGTAGCTGTAGTCAAGCGTTTCCCGGGGATCCTCCGCGCGGTCCAAGACCTTATTCGCTTTGGCCCGAAAGATGAGCGACATACGCTTCATCAACCCAGCCATGGCTGCCGACTCCTCTTCTCCCGGGCGACCGATCGCGCCGCCGAGCACGAACGCACCTCCAGCGTATGCATCACAGCCTAGGCGCGGACGCCGACGGCGGTCTGCTCTATCCGACGATCTGCGGACACCCGGCGTTCCATGCGCGCGGTTGGCTCCCGCGTTCGCCCGCCGCTGCGTGGTCGGTTTCGGCCGCCGGTCGTCGGCTTCGCCCGCCCCCGGCCGGCCCGTCGCGCCCGCCCGACTGGCCAGGGCGCGGTAGCTGCGCAACCGCAGCCGCAGTCCCGCTACGCTGAGGCGCGTGTTCCGACGGAGCACTACGAACGGCACCAAGGCTGATCAGCCCGGTGCGGTGCCGGCGTCGTCCGAGGCAACCCAACCGAGCAGCGGCAAGGGCCGGCCGACCCGCAAGCGCCGCGAAGCCGAGGCCGCGCGGCGGGTCCCGTTCATCGAACGCGCGACGCGGGGATCGCGACCGAGCCGTGCCGAGCTTTACGCGCGGCGGGAGGCGATGCGGCGAGGTGAGGAGAGCGCGCTGCCCGCACGGGACCGGGGTCCGGTCCGGCGGTTCGCCCGGGACTACGTCGACGCCCGGCGCAACCTTGCAGGACTCTTCCTCCCGCTCGGCCTGCCGCTGATCATTCTGCTCAACGTGCCCTCGCCGTTGATTCGGTACTTTGCGGCCCTCCTGCTCTACGCACTGGTCTTCGCAATCATCTTCGATTCGATCTTCCTTGCCTGGGCGGTACGACGTGCCGCGGCAGCCCGCTTTCCTGGAGAGCCGCTTCGCGGGCTCGGCATGTACGCCGTCCTGCGCGCCATGCAGCTGCGCCGTGCCCGGATCCCGGCGCCACGGGTCCGCCGTGGCGAGAAGGTCTAGCGGGCATCCGGCCGGCTGCGGTCGCCGCAAGGCCCGGAAGCCCGCCGACGTCACCGCAAGGCCCGGTGCCGTCGCCCCGATAAGGTCCGGCGTATGGAGTTTCGTCATCTGGGCCGCAGCGGCCTCATGGTCTCAGAGATCGCATACGGGAATTGGCTCACCCACGGCGCGCAAATCGACGCCGATACTGCAATCGCTTGTGTCCACGCCGCTCTCGACGCCGGCATCACCACGTTTGACACCGCGGACGTGTACGCCGGCACGCGCGCGGAGGAGGTCCTTGGCAAAGCGCTCGCCGGCGTCCGTCGCGAGTCCTACGAGCTGGCAACCAAGGTGTTCTGGCCGACCGGCCCGGGCCCGAATGACCGCGGCCTCTCCCGCAAACACATCATCGAAAGCTGCCACGCCTCGCTGCGCCGGCTGCGCACCGACTATCTCGACCTCTACCAGGCACATCGGTACGACGTCGAGACCCCGCTGGAAGAAACCCTGCGCGCTTTTGACGATTTGGTCCGGCAAGGCAAGGTTCTTTACGTCGGCGTCAGCGAATGGACGGCCGGTCAAATGGCCGATGCCCTGCGCATCGCCGACGACATGGGTTTCGACCGCATCGTGTCGAACCAGCCGCAGTACAACATGCTGTGGCGCGTCATCGAAGCCGAAATTCTGCCGCTGGCGAAGAAAGAGGGAATCGGCCAGATCGTCTTCTCTCCGCTCGCGCAAGGAGTCCTGACCGGAAAATATGCACCAGGCCAGCCGCCGCCGCCCGGGTCGCGGGCCACCGATGAGAAAGGCGGCGCGACGTTCATTTCCCGGTGGTTGCGCGACGATGTCCTTTCCCGGGTGCAACGCCTGCGGCCGCTGGCCGCGGAAGCGGGGTTGGATATGGCGACCCTCGCGCTCGCCTGGGTTTTGCAGAATCCCCTTGTTTCGTCCGCCATCATCGGCGCCAGCCGTCCGGAGCAAATTCACGCGAACGTCAAAGCAAGCGGCGTGAAATTAGAAAAGGACCTCCTTGCGCGGATCGATGAGATTCTCGATCCGGTCATCGAGCGCGACCCCAAGCAAACCGCACAGCTGCCGAGACGCCCGTGATGACCTGCAGCCCTGGCAAGCGGGGCGCGGCGGCGGGTATACCAGCAACCCAGCGCGGCGAGAGCGGCGCCGGCGCATATCAGCCGGCGCCGTCACTGGGGAGGTTGGAGGCTCATCGGCCCGTAGACGACCTCGCCGTCGTACAGCAAGGTGACCTGTGCCACCCCGGCGGCTAACAGGTTCCGCCACTCCTCCCCCAGCCAGCTTTCGGCGTCCGACTGGCTGGCGAACTCCGCTGACATCGGCGGATCTCCGACCGGTTCGCCCCGCGCGTCGGCGTAACGCCAGACCCACTCCACGGACGATCACCTTACTGGCAGGGTGTCGGTTGGGTGCGGCCCGAGGATGCCGGCAGGGCTGCGCTACGAGGTGATCGGTAGCGGTCTCGGTTGGGTGCGGCCCGAGACTGCAGCGCGCCGGCTGGCCGCGACGTGGGGCTCGTGCACGCGCTGGCCGCGCCGACGGGGCTCGCGCTGCGGTGTGCCTGTGCACCTCAGGCTCCTGTCGGGCTGCCTGGAACCGCCGGCCGATGTCGCACCCGGCGCAACCTGCCGACCCCGCGTTGACCCGCCGAGGGTCGGCGTGATTTGCTCAACGCGGCAACAACTTCATACGCGCCCGAACGTGCAGGGGAAGCCGGTCAAAGTCCGGCGCTGACCCGCAACCGTAGGCCGCGGCGCTGTCCGCGGCGAGCCGGAGTACCTGCCGGGCGCGGAGAGGCTCCTGACAACCGTCGTGGTCTGCGGGGCGGAGCCGGGAACACCCGGAGCAGCCCCACGCGAACGCGTGGGGTTCGTTATCTCCGGGTCTCATCTCCGGGACCGGCCTCGCAGCCAGAACCGGAGAGGATTACATGATCCGTACGCTTCGCCGTGCCGGCGTCGCAGCCGTCCTGGCCGCGATCACCCCGCTTGCTGTCACCGCCCCTGCCACCGCCGCATCGTCCGACACGGGCCTCTTCGGCTCGGCGGACCCGACGTACGACGGCGTCTACCGGCAGGGTCTCGCCGTCCTCGGACTCATCGCCGCCGGCCAACACCCGGATGCGGCCGCCATCGACTGGCTGCTCGGCCAGCAGTGCGCGGACGGCGCCTTCACCGCGTACCGACCCGACCCGACCGTGCCGTGCCAGACCAGCAAGGAAGACTCCAACGCAACCGCGCTCGCCGCAATGGCCCTCATCGCAGCCGGCAAGACCGCTGCCGGAACAGCGGCCGCCCATGCGCTCGCCAACTTCCAGCTCGCCGACGGTGGGTTCTATGCGAGCGCCGCCTTCGGCACGCCGGCTTCGGACGCCAACTCCACCGGACTCACCCTCAGCACCTTCGCTGCGGCCGGCATCGACCCCACGTCAATCACGAAGAACGGCAAGAACGGCGTCGACTTCCTCCGCTCGCTACAGGTTCCCTGTACGGCCGGGAGCGGCGCTGGTGCCTTCGACTACCAGCCGGAAACCCCGCTGGCGGCCAATGACTACGCGACAGTCCAGGCCGTCTTGGGCCTCCTCGGCAAGGCGCTTCCGGTCCCGGCCGCTACCCCCGCCGCCGCCGTACCGGCGTGTGTCCCGAGCACCGACGCCGCGACCGCGGCAGCCGACGCCATCGGCTATCTCGCGAACCGGCTCACGGCAACGCACGGCGCGATCCCGTCCGCGTTCGGCAGCGGCACCGACTGGACGACCACCGCGAACGCCGTCCTGGACTTGATCGCCGCCGGGCAGGGGGCAGCCGCGGTCCAGGAGGGGCTTGCCGCCCTGCAGACGAACGCGCGGAGCTACATCACCAGCAACGGCACGACGTCGCCCGGAGCGGTCGGCACCCTGCTCCTCGTCGCCGCCGCAACGGGTACCAACCCGCGGAACTTCGGCGGCGTTGACCTCGTCACCGCCCTGCTCGCCACCGAACGGTCAGCCCCAGCGACAGCGACCCCAACCCCGAGCGCCAGTGCCTCGGCGACCCCGCGGCCGACCGCAACCCCGGCGACCCTGCCGATGACCGGTTCGCGCGTCGACCTGCCGGTCGCCGCAGCCGGGGTGGTCCTGCTCGCATTGGGAACCGCGCTCGTCCTCAGCGCTCGTCGCCCACGCCGCAGCCGCTCGTGATGACGGGTCCGGGACGCGAAGCCGGCCGCCGCCGCTCAACCAGGGCGGCGGTGGCTCTCGCGCTCCGGACATTGGCAAGCCTCTGCGGGGCCGTGGCAGCGGCCGTTGTCGGCACCGCCGGGCCGGTCCGGGCGGACACCGCCTACCGGTACTGGGCGTACTACCTCGCCGAGAACGGCAGGTGGGTGTACGCCCAGCGCGGGCCGGCCGCCGAGCATCCCGTCAACGGCGAGGTGCAGGGCTGGCGCTTCGGCGTCCAAGGCGCGGTCGACACCCCGCTGACGCCCCGCGTCCCCCCGAGTCAGCTGATCTGCCCATCGCCGACCGCGCCGGACCTCATCTCCGTCGGCATCGTCATCGACTTCGGGACGCCGTCGGATGCCCCGCCCGGGGAGACCCCTCCGGCAAGTGTGATCACGAAATGCGTCACGGTACGGCAGGGGCAGACCGGCGCCGACGTCCTCGTCGCCGCCGTGGGCCAGGACAACGTGCGGATCGGTTCCTCCGGGCTCATCTGCGGCATCGACGGATACCCCCGCAGCGAATGCGCACCCGCGGTCTCGGTCAGCCGCTCGCCGGTCGCGGCCGGTACGACGTCGGCGTCGGCGTCCGCCGCCCCACCAAGTCGGACGCCGAGCACTGGGACGGCTGCATCGACCGTGCCGGCAGCAACCGCGCCGCCGACCGAGGGCAGCCGGCCGCAGCAGAGCACCCCGAGCGAGGCCCTGCCGGCGACAGGAGCCTCCGGCGGCGCGCAGCCGTCGGCAACCGGCGACCCGAGTGCCGCACCGTCGGTCCCGAGCACGGCGGCCAACCCAGCGACAGCGCATACCGGCGGCGTGGGCCCGGCAACCGTGATCGCGGGAGCAGCCGCCGTCCTCCTCGGCTCGGCTGGGGCATGGACGGCGATCAATCGTCGGCGAGGCAACCGGTGAGCACGGTCGCACCGGGCCGAGCCGGCGTCACCGCCGCCACCCGGAGAGCTGCCGAACGAACCGGGCCGGTCACCCAACCGCGTGACGGGCTCCACCCCGGGGCGTGGTGGATCTGGGCAACCGGGCTCGCGGTAGCGGCCAGTCGCACCACCAATCCGATCCTGCTCAGCCTCATCCTCGCGGTCACCGGGTATGTCGCCGCCGTCCAGGCCCACACCCGGCTCTTCGGGTTCTTCCTCCGCCTGGCGACCGTTGTCGTCGCACTCCGCATGGCGCTAGCCGTGATCTTCACGTCGGGCCTTCCCGGGCATGTCGTCGTGGCGCTCCCGCAGGTGCCCGTGCCGGATATCCTCGTCGGCCTGCACATCGGCGGGCCGGTCACCGTCGAGGCGCTGCTCAACGCGTCCTACGGCGCACTCCAGCTCGCCGCGCTGATCCTCGCGATCGGTGCTGCTGTGGCGATCGCCGATCCGCGGTCGCTGCTGCGGCTGCTGCCGGCCGCGCTCTATGAGATGGGCGTCGCCGTTGCCGTCGCCCTGTCGGTCGCCCCCGAACTTGCGACGGCCGCCCGCCGAGTTCGGCGGGCCCGGCGATTGCGCGGTGAACCGGACCGCGGGTTGGTCAGCTGGATCCGTTCGGCGCTGCCTGTCCTGCACGGCGCCCTCGAACGATCGATCAACTTGGCTGCGGCGATGGACGCCCGCGGCTTCGGCCGGCGGGGATCCGCGCCGCGGTGGCGGCGGCGGCTCGTCACCGCCGGCCTTGTCGTGGGTCTGCTCGCTACGGCTGCCGCGTCGTACGCCCTCCTCACGCCAGGCACGCCGGGCGGCGTCGGACTTCCGCTGGCCGGCGGAGGTGCCCTCCTCGCCGCCCTCGCCGTGCTCGTCGGACGGGCCGACACCGTCCGCACCCGCTACCGGCCGCCCCGGTGGACCCCGGCCTCCTGGATCGTGGCGGCGGCCGGCTGCGCAGCCGCCGCTGGCGTGATCAGCGCCGGTCACATCGACGCAGCCGCGCTCAACCCGACGGGATATCCGCCCGTACTGCCGGCAACCCCAGGGATTGCCGTGGCCGGCATTCTGGCCGCCGCGGTTCCCGTTGTGATCTCGCATACGACGCCGGACATGCGCCGCATTCGCGCGCGGACCGGCCGGCCCAACCGGGAGGGCAAGTGATCACCTTCGAGCGGGTGACCTTCCGGTACCCGGAGACCGACCGGCCGGTCCTGAACGGCGTCACTCTCACGATCCCCGAGGGAGAGCTCACCCTGGTGGTCGGCGGCACGGGGTCGGGCAAGTCGACGCTGCTGCGTGCGGTCAACGGTCTCGTCCCGCACTTCACCGGCGGGCACCTCGCCGGTCGAGTGATCGTCGCAGGGCGGGACACCCGGGATCACCCGCCCCGCGAGCTCGCCGACATCGTCGGTTACGTCGGCCAGGACCCGGCGGCCGGTTTCGTCACCGACACGGTCGAAGACGAGCTCGCCTACGCCATGGAGTGGCTGGGTGTGCCGCCGGCCACGATGCGCCGTCGAGTGGAAGACACCCTCGACCTCCTGGACCTCTCCGCGCTGCGGTCCCGCCGGCTCGGCGACCTTTCCGGTGGCGAGCAGCAACGCGTCGCCATCGGCGCCGTGCTCACGGCGGGGCCGCGGATTCTCGTCCTCGACGAGCCGACGTCAGCGCTGGATCCGCCGGCAGCCGAAGAGGTGCTGGCCGTCCTCACCCGGCTGGTCCACGACCTCGGGATGACCGTGCTGGTGGCCGAGCACCGGTTGGAACGGATCGTCCAGTACGCCGACCGTATCCTGCTCCTCCCCGGTGACGGCCGCGTCGTCGCCGAATCGCCGGCCGCGGCGATGGCCGTCTCCCCGCTGGCCCCGCCGGTCGTCCACCTGGCCCGGCTCGCCGGATGGCATCCGGTGCCCCTCTCGATCCGGGACGCCCGACGACACGCCGAACCGCTTCGCGATCGCCTCGCCACCCTGACCGCGGCTGCGGCGAACGGCACCCACCGGTCGCCGGCCGCACTCTCCGAACCGACCGCCCATCACGACGGGTTACGACGGCCCACCCCTGATCCGGTGGTCGACGTCCGGAGACTCACCGCCGGATATGACGGAAGACCGGCGCTCCGTGACGTCACGATTCGGGTGGACCCCGGTGAGATTGTCGCGGTGATGGGCCGCAACGGCGCCGGGAAAACCACGCTCCTCGCGCACATCGCCGGGCTTGCGGTTCCGTGGCGCGGGGACGTCCGAGTCTGCGGCGCAGCACCACACCGGCTTTCGGCGGGCGAGCTCGTGCGGTGCGTGGGCTTCGTCCCACATGAACCGAGCGATCTGTTCTACGCCGACACCGTCGCCGGGGAGCTGGCCGATCTCCCCGATGGGCTGTCCACCCTCCAAGCCATCGCCCCTGACATCGAGCCACGCCGCCATCCGCGCGACCTGTCCGAAGGTGAACAACTTGCCGTCGCCTTGGCCGTGGTCCTGGCCCGGCGGCCGCGGGTCCTCGCCCTCGACGAGCCGACCCGGGGTCTCGACTATGCCGCGAAGGCGCGGCTCGCCGCCCTCCTCCGAACCCTCGCCCGCTCCGGGACGGCGATCCTGCTGGCGACCCACGACGTCGAACTCGCCGCGGAGGTGGCGACCCGCACGGTCGTCCTCGCAGAGGGTGAGGTCGTGGCGGACGGTCCGACCGCGAGCGTGGTCACCGCGACACCAGCGTTCGCTCCGCAGGTGGCCCGGATCCTCCACCCGCTGCCGTGGCTGACGGTGGCGGACGTCGCCGCAGCGTTGGCAGGCAGACGATGATCCAGACCGTCCTGCTGCGGAACCGAGCGCGGCGCGTGCCGCTGCGTCGCCGAGCGCGGCGGCCGCTGGCGTTGCGCCCCTGGTCAGCCGTCGCCCTCCTGCTGGCGAGCGCGGTTGGCGTCCTGGCGTTCGGCTGGCCGTTCCTCGCGACGACCCCCCCGCACGCCTCCCCCAACGCCGCGCATGCCGGCGACGCGCCGTGGATCTTCCTGGCTGTGCTGCCCGCAGTGCTCGCGGTCGTGCTCGCAGAGTTCGCCGACGGGCGGCTGGATGCCAAGGCGATCGCCATCCTCGGGGTGCTCGCCGGGTGCGGTGCGGCGTTGCGGCCGTTCGGCGGTGAGATCACCGGCGCGTCGCCGGTGTTCTTCCTCCTGATGCCGGCGGGCCGGGCGCTCGGCGCCGGCTTCGGGTTCTGCCTCGGCGTCCTCACGTTGTTCGCGAGCGCACTGCTCACCGGCGGGGTCGGGCCGTGGCTGCCCTTCCAGATGATCGCTGCCGGCTGGATGGGATTCGGAGCGGGATGGCTGCCGGTGCCGCGGCGATGGCATGGGCGGTGGCCCGAGATCGCCATGCTCGCCGGATACGGCGCTGTTGCTGGTCTGGCGTACGGCGCCGTGATGGACCTGTGGTTCTGGCCGCTGCAAACCAGCGGGCTTGCTGCAGGTATCAGCTATGTTCCGGGCGCGGATCCGCTGACCGAGTTGCGCCACTTCATGGCGTTCTACGTCGCCACGTCGCTCGGCTTCGACATCCCACGGGCCGCGGCCAACGTTCTGCTGGTCGCGGTCGCCGGCCGCCCGGTGCTCGCAGCGCTGCGACGAGCGGCCCGGCGGGCGGCGTTCGACGCGACCGTCACCGTCACCCCGCTCGGCGGCGACCGGTCGGAGCGCGGCACGCCGTTCCGCAGCAACGGGCCGGAGCCCGGCACGCCGTTCCCTTCCGAGGCAAGCCGGCCGGCAGGGCCGGCGCCGGAGGCAGGCCGAGAATGCGGACCATGAGCCGACGGGTTCTCGTCCTCGGCGGGGTGCGGTCCGGCAAGTCCCGGTACGCCGAGCGGTTGCTCGCCGACCGCAGCCACGTCCAGTACGTCGCGACCGCGGCGGACGACGGCACGGACCCGGAGTGGTCGGCTCGGATCGCAGACCACCGCCGACGCCGGCCGCCGTCCTGGATGACCATCGAGACGACGGCGGTGGCCGAGATCTTGGCGGACCTCCAGCCTGACCAGGCTGCTCTGGTGGACTGCCTGACGGTCTGGCTCGCCCGGGTCCTGGACGAGACGCCGTCGAGGGCCGCCGAGCGGATCGACGAACTGGCCGCCGCGTGGGAAGCGTGCCGAGGCATTGTCGTCGCGGTGAGCAATGAGGTCGGCTGTGGTGTCGTGCCGCCGTACCCGTCGGGCCGGATCTTCCGCGACCTGCTCGGCGAGCTGAATGCCCGGCTGGCCGCTGACAGCGACGATGTGATCTTCATGGTTGCCGGTATCGGACGGAGCTTGCTCACCGGCCGAAGGGTGACGTGACCCCGGTTATGACAGCGCCTGACCTTGATGCGACCGCCGTCGAAGCCGCCCGCAGCCGGGAAGCTGAGCTGACCAAGCCGGCAGGATCCCTCGGCCGCCTCGAAGAGCTGGCGATCTGGCTCTGCGGCGTCCAAGGTCACTGCCCGCCGGACCCGCTCGAGCGGATCACGCTGGTCATCTTCGCTGGTGATCACGGGGTTGCCGAGGTCGGCGCCTCGGCGTACCCACCGGCGGTCACCGCGCAGATGGTGGCGAACTTTCTCGCCGGGGGTGCGGCTGCCAACGTCCTTGCGAGCCAGGCCGGGGTGCGGCTGCGGGTTGCCGACGTGTCCGTCGCCGGGGATCACCCGTGGCCGGAGGCCGTCCGTCGATGGCACGTCGCGAACGGATCCGGACGGATCGACGTCACCGACGCGATTCCCGTGGAGACGGCGGTGACGGCGATGGCAGTCGGCCGGGCCATCGCCGACGAGGAGATCGACGCGGGTACGCACCTGCTCATCGCCGGGGACATGGGGATCGGCAACACCACTCCGGCGGCGGCGCTCATCGGCGTCCTCACCGAACGGACAGCCGGCGAGGTCACCGGCCGCGGCACCGGCGTCGACGACCGGGCATTCGCCCGCAAGCGCGCAATGGTGGCGGCAGCGATTCGCCGCGGCACGCCGTGGCGGGACGACCCGGTACGCCTGGTCGCGGCAATCGGCGGGGCAGATCTGGCGGCGATCGCCGGTTTTCTTGCCGAGGCCGCGAGCCGTCGTACGCCGGTGGTGCTCGACGGCGTGGTGACCGGAGCGGCGGCGCTGCTGGCCGAACGGCTCACCCCGGGGGCACACCGGTGGTGGGTGGCCGGTCACCGGTCGGCCGAACCCGGGCATGCGATCGCACTTGCCGAGCTCGGACTTCCGCCGATCCTGGACCTCGGCCTCCGGCTGGGCGAAGGCACCGGCGCGCTCCTCGCTGTCCCGATACTGCGGGCCGCGGCGGCTACGCTCGCCCACATGGCGACCTTCGCATCGGCTGGAGTGAGCGGCCGGTATCCGCCGCCCGAGGCAAGCCGGGACGATTCGGCTCGGGCGACCGGCGCCGAACCCCCGCCGGGGGCCAGTGCGACCCGTCCCAAGGCGGTCGCGGAACCGTGACCACCCAATCACCCGGCGGATTGCGGCTCGCCGTCGGTCTGCTCACCGCCATCCCGGTCGGCCGGGTTCCGTCGCCCGACCGGCGGCAGGTCCGCGCCGCCATGGCCTGGGCCCCTGTGGTCGGACTGATGGTCGCCGCAGTCGGCGCGATGGTCCTGCTGGCAGCCCGGGTCGCATTCACCAGCCCAATCCACGACCTGCCCGGGGCGGGAACGTCGGTCGAGACGGCCACCTTGGCGTCCGCTCTCGCCATAGCCGCAACCGCGCTGGTCAGCGGAGGATTGCACCTCGACGGCTTCGCGGACACCGTCGACGGCTGGGCAAGTCGGGCCCCTCGCGACCAAACCCTGGAGATCATGGCCGATGCCCGCCTGGGGTCACTCGGCACCGCCGCGCTGATCCTCGTGCTCGTGATCGAGATCGCCGCGCTCACGCTGGGGGTGCGGGCCCACCACGGCACCCAATCGCTCGTGATCTCCGTGGTCAGCGGCCGGGTGGCGATGCTCTGGGGATGCACGCCGCGTACGCCGGCCGCCCGTCCCACCGGATTGGGCGCGATGGCGGCCGGAAGTGTCCCGAGGTGGACGGCGATCAGCTGGACGGCCGCGCTGATCATTGCTGCTGCGGCCTTCGGGCGCTGGGATCCGGAAGCCGGCTCGTCCTTTGCGGCGGTCCGCGCCGCCGGCGCGGTGGTGACTGCCGTCGCGGCCGGCTCGGTGATCCGCCGCTGGGCGGTACGGCGGTTTGGCGGGGTGACCGGTGACGTTCTCGGTGCCATCAGCGAAGTGGCCACGGTGGCCGCCCTGCTGATCCTGGACGTCCGCCACCCCTAGCCGCCCACCCCAGCCGGCATCGGCGAGCCGGCACGCCCGGTCGCACCCGACGGTCAGCGGCCTGCGCCGATCCCAGCCGCGTTGATGATCGCTGTTGCGACGTCGTCGGCGGACCGGTCGTCGACGTCGACCACGAGGTGCGCGAGGTGCTGGTAGCGAGGCTCGCGGCCGGCGTACAGTCGCCGTAGCGCACCCGCTGGATCGTCGCCCAACCACGGTCGGTCGGTACCCGTGACCCGCGCGACGAGGGTCTCAAGCCGGGCCCTCAGGTAGACCACATACGCGCCAGCCCGCAGCCGGGCGCACGCCGCTTCGTCTTCGACAATGCCGGCCGCTGCTCCGGCAACCAGCGGCGGTGGGGCGGCGAGCACCTCGTCGACGGCTCGGGACTCGGCGGCGCGCAGCTCCGCGACACCCCGCTGGGCAAGGAGCTCGCGGGTCGGCAACCCGGTGAGCTTCGCGACCACCTCGTCGTTGTCGAGGTACGACCAGTTCAGCCGGTTGGCAAGTGCCCGGCCGACGGTTGATTTACCGGCGCCCATCATGCCGACCAAGACGATCCGTTCGACCACGCTCGTGCCCTCTCCGCTCAGCAGGGGCTGCCGCCGGTTCGCGCCGATGCAACTTCCGCCGGTTCACAACCGTGCGGTCACCCTCGGTTCACGCCGAGGCTACTCACCGCCGGACAGCGCCGCGCCGTCGCCCCTGGGATAGCATCCGCCCGTGCCCCGGTTGCGCTTTTTCACCGCCCCACCCGATCAGCTTCGCGTCGATGCGGTCGTCGTGGGTGCGCAGCGGACGTCGGCGGGCCGCTTGGTGGTCGTCGGCGGTTCGGAGCCGCCCCACGCCGGGGAGATTGCCACGGTGCTTGACCGGATCGGCGCAACGGGCCGGCTTGGGGAATGTCTCCGGCTGCCGGCCCCTGCCGGTTACACCGCGCCGCTGCTGGTCGTCGTCGGGCTGGGTGATCGCACCCGCCAAGGCGTAAGCGTGGAGGTCCTTCGCCAAGCCGCCGGGGCCGCCGTGCGTGATCTGCCGGTCCGCTCGGTGGCGCTCGCCCTGCCGGACGGCGACGCCGACCACTCGGCGTCCGTCGCCGCCGTTGCCGAAGGCGCACTCCTCGGCGCGTACACGTTCGACCGCTACCGCGCACAACGGCACGCGAGCCCGGAGATCATCCTGCTGCCGGGCGGGTCCAGCGGCAGGATGATCTCCGCCGTCGCCCGCGCGGAACTGCTCGCGAACGCGGTCAACCGGGCCCGGGACTGGGTGAACACACCGCCGGCGGATCTCTTTCCGCAGCGTTTCGCGGAGCTGGTCGCCGCCGAAGCGGCCGAGCTCGGCCTCGACGTGACGGTGCTCGACGAGCGCGCACTCCGTCAAGGCGGTTACGGCGGCCTCATCGGGGTGGGCCAAGGATCGATCCACCCGCCGCGATTGGTCCGGCTTGAATACCGGCATCCGCGCGCCCGCCGTCGCATTGCTCTCGCCGGCAAGGGAATCACGTTCGATTCCGGCGGTCTGTCGCTCAAACCGTCGGCGCTGGTGCCGGCAAACGCGTCGATGCCGGTGATGAAATCCGACATGGCCGGCGCAGCCGCCGTCGCCGCCGCCACCCTGGCCGCGGCCCGGCTGAACGTGCCGGCGCACGTGGTCGCGTGGCTGCCGCTTGCCGAGAACATGCCGTCCGGTTCAGCGCAACGACCGTCCGACGTGTTGCGGACCTACGGCGGGACCACGGTCGAGGTGCTCAATACCGACGCGGAAGGCCGGCTGGTGCTGGCCGATGCGCTGGCCCGGGCGAGCGAGGAGCAGCCGGATGTCATCGTCGACATCGCCACACTGACCGGCGCGCAGATCACCGCCCTTGGCACGAGGGTCGGTGCGGTGATGGCGAATGACGATCCGACCCGCGACGCACTCCTCGCCGCCGCGGCCGCTGCGGGAGAAGCACTCTGGCCGATGCCGCTCCCCCGCGAACTGCGCAAGGCGTTGGAATCACCGGTGGCGGACATCGCGAATATGGGCGAGCCGCTGGGCGGGATGCTGACCGCCGGAGTTTTTCTTGCCGAATTTGTTGGACGACGCAACGACGGCCCGATCCCCTGGGCGCATCTGGACATCGCCGGTCCTGCGTTCAACACGGGTGAGCCGTTTGGTTATACGCCAAGAGGAGGCACGGGTTTCGGCGTACGCACCTTGGTGCGTTTCGTCGAACGTGTGGTCTCGGCCGCCGAGGACGGTTCCACCCGGCCGGCCGGTCATCGGCGGCTGGGCGGGTCGGCGGCCCGGCGTCCAGGTGCCTCCGCTCGGCCTCCTGCGCGCGTGCGAGGATGACCTCGAGCGCCTGGCGCGGTGCCTCCGGGGCCCGCTTGGCTCACTGAGAGGACGCTCACGAAGAAGGAGCTTGTGCGGTGGCTGAACAGTCCGACGTATTCGACCTGGTCATTCTTGGCGGAGGCAGCGGCGGGTACGCAGCGGCACTGCGCGCCGCGGAGCTCGGCATGCGCGTCGCGCTGGTCGAGAAAGACAAGGTAGGCGGCACGTGTCTGCACCGCGGATGCATTCCGACGAAGGCGTTGTTGCACGCCGCGGAAATCGCCGACCAGGCGCGGGAAGCCGCGACTTTCGGTGTGCGGACCACATTCGAGGGAATTGACGTCGACGCGGTCCACCAGTACAAAAACGGTGTCGTCAACCGGTTGTGGCGGGGTTTGCAGGGCCTCATCAAGAGCCGTCAGATCACCTACGTGGAGGGAAGCGGACGGCTCGCCGCCCCGACCGCGGTTGAGGTGGACGGCCGGCGTTACGAGGGCCGGCACGTCATCCTGGCCACCGGCTCTCAGCCGAAGAGCCTCCCTGGTTTAGAGATTGACGGCGAACGCGTCATCACCAGCGACCACGCCCTCACCCTCGACCGCATTCCGAAATCTGTCGTTATTCTCGGCGGCGGCGTCATCGGTGTCGAATTCGCCAGTATTTGGCGGTCGTTCGGCGCCGAGGTCACCATCGTGGAAATGTTGCCGCATTTGCTGCCGACCGAAGACGAGGACAGCTCAAAACTTCTGGAGCGTGCGTTCCGGCGCCGCGGCATCACTTTCGAACTCGGGGCACGGTTTGAGGCCGTGAAAACCACGGATACCGGGGTGACGGTCACCCTCGCCGGCGGAAAGACACTGGAAGCTGAATACCTTCTGGTGGCGGTCGGCCGCGGACCGGTTTCCGCCGGCCTCGGCTACGAGGAGGCCGGCGTGCGCATGGATCGCGGATTCGTCACCGTCGACGAGTATTGCCGGACCAACGTCCCGACGATCTCCGCCGTGGGTGACCTCATTCCCACCCTCCAGCTTGCGCATGTCGGTTTCGCCGAAGGGATTCTCGTCGCGGAGCGGCTGGGAAATCTCGCACCGGTGCCGATCGACTACCACGGCGTTCCCCGTATCACGTACTCCGAGCCCGAGGTCGCCTCGGTGGGGCTCACCGAGGCTGCGGCACGGCAGAAATATGGCGAGGTCAAGACGTTCGTCTAC
>Ga0209061_1002664_pt1 | contig 21620 bp, 11 predicted proteins | sample Coa_R1_10_FD_187157 | JGI IMG/M metagenome (GOLD analysis project Ga0209061, IMG submission 187157) | Surface soil microbial communities from Centralia Pennsylvania, which are recovering from an underground coalmine fire - Coalmine... | ecosystem: Environmental > Terrestrial > Soil >...
GGGTTTGGAAATGCCGCTTCGCAGGTGCGCCTTGCAGCAGGCCTGATCGACGGCATCCTTGCTGAGATGGCGGCTGGGAGGGTCGCCCGGAAAGAGCCAGGGGCGGGGTCTTTCCGCGCGCCACCAGGGGCGGAGTCTCTCCAGCAGCCTGGGGGAGAGCATGACATAGCGGTCCTTCTGCCCCTTACCCGGCTCGATGCGGATCACCATGCGCCGGCTGTCGATGTCGGTCGGTTTCAGGCGGATGACCTCGGAGACGCGCAGCCCGGCCGCGTAGCAAGTCGTCAAGATGGTGCGGTCCTTGAGGCTCGAAACGGAGTCGAGGAACCTCAGAACTTCTTCCGGGCTAAGAACAATGGGCAGCTTCTGGGGTCTCTTCGGCACGGGAATGCGGTCTTCCACGTTCCATTCCCTGTGGAGAGTTACCTTGTAGAGGAAACGGAGGGCGGCAGCGGTAACAATGAGGGAACTGGGGCCCAGCTTCCGGTCGTTCATAAGGTGCAGCTGGTAGGAACGAATCTGCTCAGGGCCCAAGAATTCAGGTGACTTGCCGAAGTAACGTGCGAACTGCGAAACTCGTTGCACGTAGGAGGCTTGGGTCTCCGGAGAGAGATTCCGTACCTGCATGTCTTCGGTCATGCGTTGACGAAGAGGGGTCATGGGAAACTCCTTTCCGAGATGGAATGTGCTGCAAGCAGCGCTTCCATGTTTACGCAAAAGAGCTCAGGCCGGAAGGAAGGGCAGGCAACGATGGGATCGACAGACCGCCTCCGGCCCCGCGCCGAAAGCCCGGTCATCACATACCGCGTAGCGGTTTAGTCCAATCGTTATTACGATCATCCCGGAATGGCCATCACGATGATCTTGGAATCGCCATCACCATGCCCCGGAATCCGCACCTTCAAAGCGAAGCAACGCGAGCCTTCCCTTTGCCGATTGCGGAATAACGAATTGCCGCGTCCAGATGCGCACGCCCACGACCGGCTTAAGAGAGGCTGGGACATCGACCTGTCTTTCGTCAGCACCAGTTCGCAGAGTCCAAATTCCTTTCAGGTTGAGGCGCTCAACGCCCGGCAAGCTGCCTTAGGAGGCTTGTTGCCGGGTGGTCGCCCCCAAAGCCATGCCGCCCAGCACAAGCACAACGACTATCATCCGGACTGAACACCTGACTGCTAACATGGAGAAGCTTTCAACTCCTTATGCGTTTCAGTTACGTTCAATGCTTCTAGCCTCTGTTCCTTACGCCCGGTTAACAGAAAGACTCCTTGGAGGCCAGGAAAACGACGGCACGGGCAACGTCCTCAGGCTTCCCCAAACGGCCTAAGGGATGGAGTTCGGTAATCCTGCGGAGCCTCTCAGGATCTTGCGCCAGGCTGTCCATCAAGGGAGTTTGCACAAAGCCCCGGCAAACGCAATTGACGCGAATTTTGAAGGGGCGTAATCCAGGGCCATATTCTTCGTGAGGATGACAATGCCGCCCTTCGTGGTGCTGTAGCGGCGCGGTTGCGCGCCCTGACAATTCCCGCCACCGATGAAGTGTTGATGATGCTTCCACCCTTCGTTTGCATGAAGGGGATGGCAAACCTGCAGCAGAGAAAAACGCTCTTCAGATTGACTTCGAGGCAGCGGTTCCAGCCTTCTTCATCCTGCTCGGCCACCGGCCTGCGAAGAGCAATCCCGGCATTGTTGTGGAGGTTGTCGATTGAGTGCAATCGTTCTACAACCCTGGTCGCCATGGCTTTGACGTCCTCCGGCTGCGACACGTCCGCACGAATATACATGGCCTTCCCGCCCTTCGCGCGGACGCACTCGGCGGTTTCCTGTCCCGCAGCGTCCTGGATTTCCACGACGGCCACCTGCGCCCCTTCGCGGGCCGGGGCGATAGCCGAGGCACGCCCTATTCCTGATCCCGCTCCGGTTACGATTGCCACTTTGTTTGCCAGACGCATCAATATTCCTCCCAACTCTAGGAGCCTTTTGCGATCTGAAGCCCTCCCGCAATAAGCGCGCTTCCGCCCGCAAACTTGGTTTATAATGGCCTACTTTGATGCCCGCTTCGCTCAGGTGTTTGCAGGCCCAGCCGCCTGTCGCCCTCCGGCCACCACCACGTCATAGCCCGTTTGACCTTTGCCCGTTATCTTCTGCCTCCTCGCCCAAACGCTTCCCCTCCCTCTCGGTCGCGACAGCACCTCAAATTTTCGGCGGGCCAGGCGTCTTGCCTTCCCCACCAGGCCTCACACCCATGTTTTAATTTGCGGGAGTCAGCTTAACGATCTGGTATCCGTAAGGCTTAATGCTGAGATCGAGATTTTCGAGGTCCTTCCCTTGACGCACGGTTTCCTGCCCGGTGATCTGGTCCTTCAGCCGGTATTTTCGCTTCGCACTCCACCCCAGCTTGGTAACAGGTATTCCAATCGTACAATGGACTGATTCCTGACCGAAGTTCAGCGCAACCAGAACGTGATTTTTGCCTTTGCTCCGCAAAAAGGTGATCGCTCTGCCGCCACTCTTCCACACATCCTGGATGTCGCCGTCCAGCAGGGCGTTATTGGTTGCCCGGCCTCTTAAGACCTGCGCATAAAATTGCTCGAGATTGTGATCGCCCTTAGCCCAATCGACGACAATTCTAGTGCCTCCCGATGCGTCCGGATGGACCGTTGACCCGATCTCCTGGCCGGCGTGAACCACGGGCACCCCCGGCATCGTGCAGATCAGCACAAACAGCGCGCGTTCCTGTTTGGGAAATGCCGCAGCGACCCGTGCGGTGTCATGGTTTTCGATGAAGTTGGCTCGCAGCCTCCCGTCCAGGATGCGCTCGTTCTTGACCGCCTCCACAAACTCCTTCGAGGTCATCTGGTTGTGAACAATGCGATTGAGCGGAGTAGGCACCATGGGAGTGATGAGTGGAGAACCTTTGAAGACAATGTATCCGTACCCGTTCTTCTTATCTCCTCCCAGAAATCCGCAGAACGGGTAATTGTAAGAGGCTTGGCACATTTCGTCGAAGAGTGGCTTCCAATTTTGATCATCCTTTCCCCACATGAATTCCGGGGCGGGAACTTCCGCGATCATCAAAGCCTTGGGATCGGTCTGCGTGATGGCAGTTCTGACAGCACGCAACAATTGCATCCGGGTGTGATCGCCGGAAACTTTCGTAGGATCGTAATTGTTGAGTGGGGAATCGATCCGCCAGCCATCGATGTGAAAGTTTTTCACGTAATAGGACGCCACTTGGGCAAAGTATTTAATCAGGTCCCGATTCGCGCAGTCCAAGGCCCAGCCCCAGGCTGGAAACGGATAATAGCGCTGCATTTTGCCGTCTTTGCCGCGCAGAATCCAGTCCGGGTGTTGGGTCTTAATGTAGCTGCCGTCGGTAGTCAGCGATGTGACAAGGTCCAGCAGCACCTCGATGCCGTGCTGGTGCGCCACCTTGACAAGATGTTTCAAATCCGCCGCCGTGCCGTACCGCGGATTGATATCATAGTAGTTTAAAATCAGGTATTGAGCGTTTCCCGCGCACTTGAAGATGGGAGTGAGGTAAAGCACGCTGATACCGAGTTTTTGCAGGTTAGGAATTCTCGCGGTGAGTTCGTTCAACGAATGATGCGGGAAATATTCCAGGCTAACTTCATAAATGGCGCCTTTCACGGGCCAAGCTCCAGGACCATAATCAGCAGGTCTTGCATTTCCTCCCGCTCCGGCAGGCAGGAAGGAAAGCACGGCCAAGGAGACCAAAACGGCAAAGATAATCTTTCTTCTCAGGGACCGCTTATGGCAGGAATCGGAACAAGACATGCGAACACCTCGATGCAAAGACTTGGGATGAAGGAATATCTGGGCCGACGTCAAGGGTGCGGCGGCATTACAACGCCATCAAGCCCCCGTCGGCCATCAGCGAGGCTCCCGTCACGTAGGACGCCTCGTCAGAACACAAGAAAAACCACGCAGTTGGCGATTTCCTCAGGCCTCCCCAGCCGGTTCAGGATGGTCTGCTTAGAGAGTTCTTTTTCAACCTCGTCAAAATCTGCTCCCATTTCCGCGACGTAAGAAGTGAAGGCGGGAGTAAGAATGTAGCCCGGGCAGATGCAGTTGACTCGGATGTGGAAAGGCGCCAAATTCAAAGCCATGCAGCGCGTCCCCACGATCATGCGAGCCGTGATAAATGTGGCACGCCCGCCATTAACCTGGACGCTTCCAGCTGCCGGAATGCATGGGGCCAACATCAGAACCCACACGGCCATCGAGAAAAGAAGAGTCTTTTTGAGCATGCCGACCTTTGCTCGGCGCCTTTCGGCTGACATCTGAGACGGGCTCAATCTATCAAGACCACTTTCCATCAAGATCTCCGTTGATTTTTTCCGCAGCCCCAAGTGCGCGATGCCTGATGAATGGCACGCACAACGGGGCCCCTCCGGGTCATTTGGTCCGTGCATCTCCCGGAAAATACCCTTATCTCGAACTTTCGGGCGTGGGCGCCGGAACCGATAGAAATGGATGAATGCCCGGCATCAAAAAAGCAACCCTCCAGCGAGTTGCATTTTCACCTGCCCCGCTTCACCAGCCGGATAGTTTGAATCTCAAAAGGCCGCAGATGGGTCTCGACCTTCTCATTGGGCAGCGGTGATTCCATCAGGTTCACCTTTTGTATCACCCATTCCTTCTGGGGCAGAAGAGTGAACCATGTCCCCCCCTCATCCGTGGCATAGCCGCGAGCGATCCAGCCTCGTCCGTTCTCCGCCTTTTTGAGAGCGGTCAAAATAATTCCGTTGCCCCTATCAGCTCCTGAGAAAACGGAGGGAAGGGTCCCCGAAAGGTGATCCACGGAAACCATCGTTTTCAGCGGATTATAGAGTTCCCAGCCCAGCTCGGCGGGAGAATTATTCTGCGGCTCAAAACGAACCAGTATTCTGGTGGTGAATTCATCCGGGACCGGATGGAACGTAACGTCGGGAAGCATCCTTTCGCCCCCTGAACTCAGCAGCGTTACTTTGAAAATGTTGTCCAGAAACTCTCCCCCTCGGGCCTCGCTGGCTACCGTGATTTGCCGGCCCGCCGAGCGCCAAGCGAGCCAGCCGTTGATTTCCCGATTCTGGTACCAGAGCTTGCGGGAAACCTCATCCATGGAGCCATTTTTATCCGGTCCAGAATCCGCCATTACGTCGGAAAAAGGCTCTGTCCCAAAAGGCACCCCATAGACGAACTCGCCGCCCTTGGGGAACTCCATTTCGCGCACCAACTTGATAACCTGTCCTCCCGGCCAGTCAACGGTCTCTGAAACCGAGATAGGGCTCTCTCCGTTCAGTTGGATCTTCACCCGCAAACGCGCTCCATTTGTTTCACCGCTTGCCTCGAGATAGGGCCCGCTCAGATTGTCACCTCGCTTCATCCCGTGCCAGCGCACTAGGGCTGGAACGCCGGAATCCTTTAGACGAAAAAATCCAGGCGCTTTGGACATCTTTTGTGGTTGCTGGTAATAACGGAGTCGGACTGTTTCACCCGATTTCAGCGCGGTCAGCAGAAAGGAACGTGAATGCGAATCAAAGCGCACACGATAAGGATCCGCCTCGATGGCAGTATCACCCGTAACCACAATCGGTTGGGAAAAGGACTCCGATTGGTCTCTCACAGCTGGGCGCAGATAATAAGTCCTCCAACCCAGCGGGGGAACGTGGTCGGCGCGAAAGCGGATCTCGATTGTACGGATAATCGTCGATTTTTTGCTGATGATTTCAAAAGGAACTGGTTGGCCGGAAGCATCAACCAATTGCAGTCGGTGGTATGGGCGTGTGAAGAAAGCGAAGGGATCGCCAACCAGATCTACCTTTTTCACAATCGTTGCGCCGCGCGGCCAGTTGAGGCTATTGAAGACCACCAGCGCAATATCCATTTTGTGCGGGATGGAAACGTGACTGGAGATTGCAAGGAGCGAGTTCTCCAGCACACGATTTGCAAGTCCTTCGGCAGAATGACGCTGGGCCTTCAGGTCAAAGCCCTCATGATCGAGCGTCAGAACATGTTCCTCCCACGCCTGGCGCAGCGCTTTGCCAGGATAAGGAGCACCCACCAACAGGTTCGCCATGCTGGCCCACTTCTCGGCGCGCAACAGCAGGAAAGACGTTCGAATGATCTGCGGATAACCACCGAATAACGTCCACCCGCCATTTTCCCAAACGCTGGGAATCGAACCTGTCTTGACGGGAACGCCGTCGGGGAAATGCGAACTGAAAAACTCCCCAGGAAGGATCGGAATCAACCGCAGGTCCTTCCCATGCCTTTTGTTCCATGCCTCCACGTTGGCGGCGAGCCGCTCGGGCGGCATCATATTGTCCCATGAGACTTCGAGAAGCGCCGGATCGGGCGGGTTGCAATAAATCAAACGCGCCATCGGAGCAAAGGCTCCGACCTGGGTTATGGTCCCCGGCATAATCGCTGAGCTGATATCGCTCATCTCGAACTTTTCGAGTTCTTTCCCTTCCATCGTCGCAAGGGAACCGTTGAGTCCCAACAGGTAGCCGCCCGCATATCCAAGAGGCAGCCAGGCCGCGTGAATCTTGGAGCCGTCCAGCCCCTTCCAGTTGAACAACTCCGCGTCACGCGGCCCTGCGCGAGTAATGATGACACCTTTCAACCCGGATTCTGAGAGGATCTGGGGGGCCTGGGGCGTCTGACCCGGAAGGTCGCTAAGGCTTTGCATCAGGGGCCTGACCCCGAAATTCCGCACCGCAAAATCGCGAGCCAGCAGGATGTTTCGGACAAGGTCTTCCCCAGTAGCCACGTTCTGGAGCATCAAGCACCACTGGCCGGCAAGCTCCAACTTGCCCGCATGTAAAGCTGCGGCGATCTCTGCGCGCCGTTCTAGATGGGTCCGAAGATAGTTCGCAAGTAAATCGAGATTCTCGATAACATACCGGAAGTCTTTTTGCTTCTTGGCAAGTTCCAAGGCTGCGTCAAACATCCGGTAATCGCGCGAGTAGGAATAGGGGGGAGCGCCGGTAAAAAACATATCGAGATGGCTGGAGGAAAACACATAGACCCGCTTCAACTTCGTATTTTCCTTTTCGGCTGCCGGCAAGGGTACGGTGGTCGTGGCTGAAAAGGCCAGAATAACAAGGATGAGCAGTAGGCAACGCCGTGGTTTCATTCGTGGATCCCTAGGCGCGCTTTCACTTCAACCCGGAGCACATCAATGGCGGAGACCAGGCGTTAGGGAGCGAGCCAATTCATTAATTCTAAGCTCCGGGGACGAGGGGTATCGCTCGAAGCAAGCGCCGAAGGGAAGCCTGCATCGCCGCTTGGTAATTGTCCATATCCAGCAGATGGAACACCTTAAATCCTTTCGTGCCGCTTGAAAAGCTTACCCGCGTCTGGAGATTGCGGTCGATGGTGACCTGGGCCGGAACAAAGTCATAAATCTTGGCTCGCTGAAATCCCGCGGAGGGTCCAGGCAACGCGGCCCAATCATCATCATTTCGATAGAGTTCCAGCCCCGCGGCATCATAGATCGACGCGGTGCTCCACATATTGCGCGTCTCGCGCCACAAGCGTTCTTGGAGTTCCCGTTCGGGAGTTCGCCGCAGATAGGCGTTGGGATCAGTTGTGGTAGGGTTTTTACGCCCCAAGGCATAGAGAAAGTAATTCTGCAGCGGTACTGGTAGAACAGTGAAAACGTCCGCCTGCCGGAATTTCCAGTAGACCTGATACTGTTCGGTTCCCAGGTTTTGAGCCGCCAATTCTTGGAATGTTGCTCCCTCGCCAAAGGACGGGCACCAGTAAACCGGAAGGTCGGAAGTCATCAAGCGAATATAAGCCTGCGGGTCGATCAAGGGGTTCCATTGCAAATCTCCGTCCCCACTGTTGCCGGCATTCACATAAATCCGGGCGACCTTCGTATGAAAGATCTCCGGTTCCCGGTTGTAGGCCGCAGCAACGTCGCGAGCACTTCCGGTAATGATGAAGAAGATCTTCTCATGGGTCTCGCGCAGAACTTTCAAAATGAGTTCAACCCCCGCTTGGAAATTCGGGAACTGATTCCTGCCTGTGTCTTCGGGATACCGCAGCGCCGTTCCCAGGCCCGCCGCGTAGAGTACCCGCCGGCCTGTCAGCTTCATCATCTGCTCGACCGGGATTCTGCCAGGCGCACGCTCTTGCATCAATCCCTGATCCAGGATAATCGCCCGAAGATCGAAACGCGGAATGGCGAAGATGGTGGCAAGATCCACGGTGTCATCCGGATCTTCCGGCGGATGAAACAGGTCCGTGCAATGGATCAGTGGAACTGCGCAATCCGCACTGTTAGAGGCAGTCGAGGAGGCACGATTAGACGGCTTAGGGCCAACAGAGGTCGGACCCGGGCTCGTTCCGTTTAGCTGGCTGCTGGCGTGCACGGGCAAGGAGCTCCAAGCGAGCCAGGCAGATAAGTTCTGGAAAAAACAGCGGCGCGATTTATTCACTTATACCCACCGATGCCTTGAGGTTGCTGATATGGTTGCGCATCTGCTCTAGTTGAATCCCGAGCTGCTGCACTCATCACCCAAGCGTCAGGGTAATTACATCATACTGATCGAGGCGCGGCACGTGGACCACTGAGCATTCCGGCGTGTCCGAAACCTGAAGTTGGCTGCCATCCAGGTTAGTCGCCCGGACGATCCGCCCCCGCACGTGGATCGTAATCCCAGCGACAGGAATTACTTCCAGAATGTTGATAAACCCACGCTGATGAGGATCTCCAAACATGCCGCCGCCGGAAGGCCGGCTGGTGATGGCGCTCACCAGGGAGATTCGTAACTCGCCACCAGTCTGGTTGTAAATCGCCTCCACAACGCTCGGGGCCTTTACCCATACCGCGGGCCGATAGAAGGGCTCCACGATGCGACTAAATGCTTGGCTGATCGTCGGCACGTTCTGGTCAAGATATTCGTTAAAGAAACGATAACCGGCGTAGGCGAACCGCCCCTTCCCTCTCCTCCCGCGAACGATCACGGGAAGCGTGGTCACTTCGCCAGGATAGGGCGCATCCGCGAAGGGCTTTCCGGGAATCGCAGTGACCGTGGGTTTAATCAAGGTTGCTAAGACTTCAAGTTCCGCTGCCTGCTGGATCGTGGAAACGCCGGAAACTTTTAACCGGGCATCGTCAATGGGGAACGTGGGTTTCACGTAGGCGGTCCGGTAGTCTGTGTCGCGGGTTTCAACAAGGCCAAAGTTTGGTTGCGGGTGCGGCTTTCCGTCGTCGTCGAAAAGCGCACACTGACCGCAGAAAAAGAGATTTCCGGCGTTCTCCAGAAAACGCAAAACGCGTGCCACCGTCCCCGCGGAGAGGTATTGAATACGTGGAACGATGAGCAAGCGATGGACAGCAGGATCGAGGGCAGCAAGCTGCTCGGCGCTGATCACGCTGAACGGCCAATGTAAATCCGTCAGCATCTTATGGCAGGCATAGTAATCGGTGTAGTCCTCATAGTTACTCAGGATGAAGCTTCGCTCGCTGGCCAGTACAGCCGCCTCTGCATAGGGAATGGTGCCACGCACTTTGGGAATAATCTGTTCAGTGGCATGAAAGGCCTTTCGGACAGATTGTACCGCGACGCGATCCAGCGTGCCGTCGACATTGACCTGGTCAGCCCACATGACAGCGGCGTTGTGGCTCGTGGCAAGCACGGACTGCCAAATCAACTGGGGAACCGGCGCTTCAATGTAGTCGGTGTACATGTTGCCGCGGTGGGGAATCATCTGGAGTTCGCGGCCATTGGCCTGCGCGCGGTAGAACTTGGCGCGGGCGCTCATCTGGTAGAAATCAAATCCCAAGGGATTCGATTCTGAGATCACGTAATTGTCATTGGTGTAATCGAGGCCGAAGTTATGAGTCGTGCTCACGGTGCGTCCGGCCGTCTGGAGCTCGTCCTTGATCTCCTTATAGAACGAACCGTAGGTTTCTCTCATGAAATCCAAATAGGCTGGAAACAGTTTTTCCGGCAGCGGCCCGGGAAGGTCTGCTCCCGTCCGCTGCTTCCACTTTTCGATACAGTTTGGGTTGTAACAAACCAGGCTACGATGGAAGAAGAACTCATCCACAAACCACGAGTCAAACTCGTAGCGCCCGGCAATTTCCTGGACCTGCTTCATGTAGAGCTGCCGAAAAGGCGAGTTCAGACAAAGAAAATGTACGCCGCCTTCAATGCCGTTACCCTGAAATTTGATCTTCTTCAGCTTGGCATCCAGCATGATCCATTCGGGATGCTGTAGCGCCTGGTACTCCTGCCAGTAGACGGAGTGGTAGAGGACCGTCTTGATTTTGCGTTCGCGGCATGCGGCCAGATACTCGCCCAAGAAGTTGTCAGAAATGTTCTTGAACTTGGGGCCGTATTGGCTGTTGAACAAGCTGATGCCATAGACATTATTGGCATATACTAGCAAACTGTCTACGCCCATTTCGGCCATGGTGTCAGCGTATTTCACCGGATTGGCTTTAGCGAGAGTTGTGGGATCGAGATCCGAAAACTGAAAGTCGAGAATGAAGATCTTGTAGCCCAACTGCTCGTAATTTTGGCCTTTGCCTCCGCTGAGCTTCACCAGAGGCAGAGACCGCACGTTCGAAGAGCTAGTTCCAGAAGCCTGAGACGCTGACAAGGTGCCGAGACCTGCAGGGTGAAACGGCAGCGAGCCTACGGCAGCCAATCCCGAAAACAGTCTGACGAAGTTACGCCGCGTCCAAGCCATAATTCCTCCTCCCATTAGCTGTGCAACGAGGTGGAGATCCCCGCCGCGACTTGCGAGAGTGCCCAGCAGCTATGGTGCTTCTGCCGTTTGGGCGCCTTGGGAGACGACATACCGGACCCCCTTAATCCCGTCAAGCGAACAAATCAACCGTCTTGACACATTTTAACACATAATCCATAATGGTGTGCAACAACAACGACACAGGGCTCGGTACCCTGCCAGAAAATGTGCAGCCTCTGCGGCTAGGCAGAGTCGGGAACCATCGGACCCAGCAATTATTCTCGGAGGAAGGAACTGACAATGAATAAGCTCTCCTTTAAGATTGTGGTCCTGTTGGGGACATGCTTCATTTTTGGAGTAATTCAAGGGCGGGCCCAGTTAACTACCGGTACTATTGTCGGATCGGTGACGGATCCTAGTGGAGCAATCATTCCATCCGCGAGGCTCACAATTACCAACCTCGATACTGGAATTAGTCGGAGCGTTCAAACCAACGGCGACGGCATGTACACCGCAACGAACTTGCGTCCTGGGCATTACACGGTGAAGGCTTCTATGCAAGGCTTTCAATCTCAGACAAAAGCTGGTTTGATTCTTGCAGTCGACCAGAAGCTAGAGGTTGATTTCACTCTAAAGCCCGGCGTACAAACGCAGAAAGTCACAATTGTAGGAAGGTCAGCACAGTTAGTGCAGACGGCCACATCCAGCCTTGGCCAGATCATTGGCGCACATGCGGTCGGGAATTTGCCTTTAAATGGGCGGAACTATCAGCAGCTTATCAGCCTAACCGCAGGAGTTGCGCCTGCTGCTGAGGGCGCGCATACGGAAGGGCACTACGTCATCAACGGAGGAAGAGGCACCGGCAACCTATTTCTTGTTGATGGCGTGGACGTAACTAATTCCTTTAACGACCCTACTCGAATCAACCCATCGCTTGCGGCGATCAGCCAATTCAGGGTCATTACAAATAATTTTTCTGCGGAATACGGCCGGGCCACCGGGGGGATCGTCAGTGTGCAAATAAAGGGCGGGACGAATCAACTCCACGGCTCGGTCTTCGAATTTCTCCGGAATGAAGACTTGGACGGCCGTAACTTCTTTGCGCCTCATAAGCTTCCTTTCAAGGAAAACCAATTCGGTTTTTCGGTTGGTGGACCGATCAAGAAAGATAGAACTTTTTTCTTCGGCGATTACCAGGGTACACGGCTTCGCTATTCTGGGGAGGCCACCTACGGTGCGCAGCCACCCACTGGTTCGGCCACAGGCCCAGGGCTGTTCACAGTTCCCTCGCTGGCCATGCGTAATGGCGATTTCTCTGCTAAACTCCCTGACACGCAAATATATGATCCGACGACATCCCCGCCATCGCCATTTCCGAACAATATCATTCCGCCTGATCGGTTTGACCATGCAGCAGCCTACATGCTTTCTCTGCTCCCTTTGCCCAATCATTCCGGCCCTTTTAACTATATCTCCGACCTCCCAGCCACTTACAATGCCGATGCATTCGACATGCGTATCGACCACTACCTCGGCCGAAGAGATTCTGTATATGGGAGCTATTCATTCAACAACGTCAATGGTCGAACTCAACCACCCTTCGGGCAGGCGAATGGTTTTCTTATCACCAATGACTACCCGCACAATCGGACAAACAGGGCCGATTTCCATTACACGCACACTTTCGGCGCCGAAGCGGTCAACGATTTAGTCCTTGCCTACGCGCGAGACCGATGGTTTGGTCCACCAGCGGCTGGGCAGCATTACAACCCTGATCTTGGCATTCCATATTTAAATACTAGTCCCGGCGACACAGCAACCGCCGGTTTGCCTCTAGTGGACATTCCCGGCTATGCCATATTTGGTGGTCCGGCAGGAGCGCCATATGAATTCGCCACAAACCTTCCACAAGTCGACGATAGTTTTTCGTGGACTAAGGGTCGGCACCTATTCAAGACAGGCTTTACATTTATCGCACGGGAATTCAACGCAGACATCAATGTTTTTCCCCGAGGATTCTACATCCCCCTGTCCTTGACAACCAGCTTCTACGGAGCAGGCGGAGATGGGCTTGCGAGCTTCCTGCTTGGATACCCGTATATTGCTGAACGCACCCAGAATTCGCCCTATGGTCTCCGTGAAAAGGAGTACGGAGCCTACTTTCAGGACACCTGGAAAACCACGAATCGTTTAACCCTGAATCTCGGCCTCAGATATGACCTATTCCCAGCACCGACGGAGGCATTTAATCGTCAGTCTAACTATGATATGCGTACTAGGGGCATGATTGTCGCTGGGCAAAATGGCGTCTCTAATACCGGCAACGTCCATACGAATTCTTTGGATTTCGGCCCGCACGTGGGCTTTTCTTATGCTTTAACGGGCAATAAGCTTACAGTGATCCGCGGCGGATATGGTATCGCTTATCAGCCCTTAGGAAGCGCCGGCGCCGGCGTAACAGACTCACGCCTTCCTGCGAACCCACCTTTCGCGAATAACTTCTCCGAGGTCCTTCCCTTCATTCATCCAACGCTTAAGATCTCGGACGGTCTTCCTATTCCAGCCCCGAACCTTACGAATCCTTCTGGAGATATTACTTATATTCCGTCCAATGAGCCACCAACCTACGTTCAGTTCTGGAATTTCGATGTTCAGCGTGCCCTGCCCGCCAGCATTTTGCTAGACGTTGCCTACTCCGGATCTCGCGGCGTTCACCTTCCGGGAGTCGTCAACTTAAACCAGGCTCCTCCAGGTCCTGGGAGCCCTAGCACGCGCTCACCCATTTCAGCCTCAATCAATAGCCTGAATGCTCTCCTAAACTATGCGGGATCCTCTTACAACGCTCTCGAGGTGAAAGTTGAAAGGCACTTTTTCAAGGGCTTCTATCTGCTCGGTGCTTATACGTATTCCAAGTCTCTGGACAACGACTCTGCCGACAGCAGCAGTGATGCCAGCAATGCCTCCTCGGGGGAACCACAAAACTCATTCGATTGGGCGGCAGAATACGCTCCGTCGGATTTCGACGTACGCCATAGATTTGTTGTCAGTTATGTTTACGAGTTGCCCTTTGGGAAAGGACAACGGTTCTTCGCATCATCCCATGGTCTTCTGAATGCTTTGCTCATGGGGTGGCAAGTGAACGGAATTACTACTCTCCAGTCTGGAAATCCGTTCACACCAGTGGTGGCCAACCCTGCAACCAATGCCGGACCTGGTGGAGCGATTCGCCCCGATCGCATTGGAAGTGGCCAACTCCCATCGAGTCAACGAAATGTTAACCGGTGGTTTGATGTAACGGATTTTGCCGCGCCGGTTCCATTTCACTTTGGCAACTCAGGCAGGAATATCCTGTACGGGCCTGGTCTAGTTAACTTCGACTTTTCTCTTTTCAGGCATATTCCGATCACAGAGAGAGTAAATTTAGAATTCCGAACTGAGGTGTTTAACATCTTCAATCATCCCAATTTCGGTCTTCCGAATGCCAGCATTGATACTCCGCAGGCGGGGATCATTACTTCGGCGCGTGACCCGCGCCAGATACAATTTGCTTTGCAGCTGCAATTCTGAGGCTCTACAGGAGAATACAAATGTCGCCGGACCTTCAGATCAAACACAGTATTGGGTAGATGACCGGCACCTTTAGATCTTCAAACGCAGCAAAAGTGACTGTTTTCGAGTCAGGACGTTACTCCCTTTGGGACGACTCCGTCAATCTGAGCTTTAACGATTGCTATTGATCTTTACATGTCCTCCGATGGGGATGAAATGTCATGCAAATCTCTGGTGCGCGACTGCTGCATTTTGGTTCGGGCCCTGTTCAAAACAATCGGAGAAATGAATGAAGATTACTGATGTGAATAGCATCCACCTGATTTATCGCAATCCCGAAGGCCGCAAACACCCTTGGAGCGGCGGCTACTTTGACTCTTGGAGTTCTGTTCTTATTCAAGTGGTCACGGACAGCAGCCTGACCGGCTTGGGCGAGGTGTATCAGGGCAGTTGTGTCAGCGAGGCCGTGCCAGCCTTCGTCAACTACTTCAAGCAGTGGCTAATTGGGGAGGATCCTCTGCGAATCGAATACCTTTGGGACAAGGTTTACAACCTCTCGGCTTTTTGGAATCGCCACGGGTTTCCGATCGGCGTCTTGGGAGGCATCGATATCGCGCTCTACGACCTTGCCGGCAAAGCCGCGTGCGTTCCCACGTACCAATTACTGGGTGGCGCGGCTCACGCGACCATGCCGATGTACTATAGCGCAGGGTGCACCGCTTCCAGGGACGAGCTTCTCAAGGAGGTGCGGGAAGCCGTTGGCTCGGGGTTCCGAGCCTATAAATGGCGAGTGGTCAATCCCGAAGAGGCCGGGACACTTATGCGAGAGATGCGGGAAACCGCGGGTGACGAATTCGAAATCATGGTGGACGCAGTGCAGGGCAGTTCCCCGACGCCGTGGCCTAAAGACGAGGTCTATCGCATGGCCAAGGCCATTGAGCCCTTCCGGCCAGCATGGCTCGAAGAACCCTTCCGGATCGAAAATCCGGAGCTTTATGCCGAATTGCGCCGCGCCATTCCTTATCCAATTGCAGGAGCAGAAAGCGCGACCAGCCTTGCGGAAATTGAGAGATTTCTCGAGCTCGACGCCCTTAACATCCTCCAGCCTGATCTAACCATGGCCGGTGGCTTTACTCTGGCAAAACGTATCGCGGCCTTGGCCCAGGCACGCCGCCTCAAGCTTGCTCAGCATTGCTGGGGAGGGGGCGCATCCTTGATGGCGAACCTTCATTTTGCCATCGCAGAGCCCGCTTGTGTCTGGGTTGAACATCCCAAGTATACGAATCCCTTGCGAGAAGGCCTGCTCCGGGAACCCTTGAAATTTGAACACGGCGAGGCTCTTCCTCCGACCTCACCGGGTTTGGGTATAGAACTCACGGACGAAATCGTGGCCAAATACGCGGCGACGGATTCGGAACGCGCCGGGCTCATCTTTGAAATGAATTGATCGGTCGAATCTTGAGGTGGCAGTGCACGACTGGTCTTTTGAAAAGTTGCGTCGAGTGACGGTGCAAGCGATGGTTTTGGGTTGCTTGTGGGCTCCGGGGGTGGCTCAAGCTCAAGGAGCGATCCAGGCGACGTTTCGAGTGGAGACGAAAAGTTCGCTTCATCGGATCAATCCAAATATTTATGGACAATTCCTCGAGCATTTTGGCCGGATCATCGATGGCGGGCTTTGGGCCGAACTTCTCCGTAACCGAAAGTTCTATCCAGTCGATCCAAACCGCTTGCAGGTTGCTGACCCTTGGAAGCCTGACGCCGACCTCGCCTTCGTGAGCTATGCCATTGACCGCTCAGTCTCGTTGGATGGCATTTCCTCTCAACGTGTCAGCCTCTTTGGTGATGGCAACGGCTGGCGGGGCATCAGCCAGGGCGGGTTTGACGTCCTGGGCGGCAAGACCTACGTGGCTTACGCCTGGATCAAAGCCAGCCCTGCCAGCCGCCACGTTGCGTTCCAACTGGAGACCTCGGAAGGGAAAATGGCCGCTCAAGCCGAACTGTCACTCCGCCCCGGCGGCTGGAAGAAATACGAGGCGCGGCTGACGCCCGAGCGCGACGTGCGACGCGTGGTCTTCCGCATTGCCTTTGACTCGCCCGGTATTGAATGGATTGGGGCGGCCTCGCTGATGCCGGTGGATAATATCGACGGTATGCGCCGGGATGTGCTGACCCTAATCAGAAAAATGCACCCGACGGTCATTCGCTGGCCTGGTGGAGGCTACGCGGACAGCTACGATTGGCGCAAGGCCATCGGGCCGCGCGACCGTCGCCCCCCGCAAGCCATTCTTCCCTACGGCCAGCCTTATGGTTACAACCACGGTATGGACCCTGGGGATTTTGGCACAGATGAATTTATGGAATTCTGTCAGCTTGTCGGAGCGAGACCCTATATCACCGCAAACTTCGGCTCGGGCACACCACGGATGGCGGCGGAATGGGTGGAATACTGCAACGGGCCGGTCGATTCCCGCTGGGGTGCCAGGCGCGCGGCCAATGGCCATCCTCGCCCGTATGGCGTGAAATACTGGTCGATCGGAAATGAAGTCTGGGGCCATCCCTTCGAAACCGGCAACGCCACGGCTTTGGGTTACGCCACCTATTTTCTTCCCATCGCCCGAGCCATGCGCAGAGTTGACTCCAATATCCGCATCGCCGCGGTCGGGGCCTTTGACAAGGGCACTGCTCCATCCGGCTGGGACGATGTCGTGCTCAAAAAGGACTGGCCGCAAGTCGATTTTCTTTCGATTCATCACTATTTTCCAGGCGGGTTTTGGCCGCCAGCACTGACCAACCGGCCCCTGGAAAAATATCTGGCGACGGTCGCTGATCCCACCGCCGTGGAGCGAAAAGTCGCTCAGATTCTTTCTTTAATTCCTCAGGTGACGGGCGGCCAGCGGAAAGTGCGCATCGCCTTTGATGAGTGGGGCGAGTGGGATTGGGATTTCCCACCCCCGGTCGACACCCCGCAGCGATCCGCAGTAAACCAATTCATCGACCTTCTGAACAAGAGCGGCCTCGAATTCAACCAGACCTGGCGGGACGGTCTTTTCGACGCGGGGATGCTGCAAACCTTTATGCGGCTCGGCAACGAAGTTCCCATCGCCATCCGTACTCATATGGTTAACAGCCTGGGTGCTATCCGCACGGACAGTACACGGGCGTTCCTGACCGCGCCCGGCAAGGTGATGCAACTCTATGCGGCGCATACCGGCGCCACGTTACTGAAATCGGTCGCGCAGGCCCCCACCTTTGATGTTCCGGAAGAAGGATGGGCCGGAATCTCCTACTTGAATGCGGTGGCCACGCTCTCCCAAAACCGCCGGACAGTTTTTCTCCATCTCCTGAACCTCCATCCCAAGGAGAAAATGCAAGTCCGGATACAACTGGAAGGATGCCTCGCCGAATCGCAGCGTGACGTCTGGCAAATTGCGCCGCAGGACTTCATGTCGCGCAACAACTTTGGACTCAGCCCGGTCACGATCAGGCATACCACCGAAGGTAAGACAAGTTCGAATTTTGTGGAGGAGTTGCCTCCCCATTCGGCGACTATTCTCGGCATTAATCTGAAGTGAGCGGCATCCATCGGCTTTGTGCCGGCTATGACCGGCGATTTCACGTGAACCTTATAGGGCACGGATGATTTATGCGAGCGGATTTTGCGAGCCCGAAGGGCCGCTATTGCTGCATGACGGAAGCTGGTTTCTGACTGAAATGGGTGGCGAGCGAGGTTCGGTGAGCCACTTCACGCCCGGATGTGGTATTGTTCCCATCGCCCGCACCGGCAGACCAAACGGTCTGGCGGCAAGGAAGGATGGCTCGATCTGGGTCACAGAAAGCCTCTTTCCTTCCGTCTTGCGCCTGGCGCCGGATGCCAGCATCAAGATCATCGCACGGGACGCCGGTGGCGAGCCCTTCCTGTGGCCCAATGATCTCTGTTTTGGGCCTGATGGAATGCTGTATGTGACGGATTCCGGAATCCGTATCGCCGATCTGATCCCGAACGGCCGGGTGCAGCAGGATTACATGAAGGTCGCAATTGATGGGCGAGTCTACTGCATGGATCCTGAAACCGGGCAGAGTGAAAGGATCGACTCCGGTCTGCGATTTCCGAACGGCATCGCCTTCGGGCCGGAGGGAAGCCTCTACGTGACGGAGACGTTGACGGGCGCCATCTATCGCTACCCGCGCATAAATGGCAAATTTGAGGCGCGCGAGGAATTTGCGCAAGTCATCGATCCCCTGGGCCCTCAAGGTGTAGTAGGACCTGACGGCATGGCGTTTGGCGCAGACGGGAAACTCTATGTGGCCGTCTACGGCCAGGGTCACATTTGCGTGGTCTCGCCGCAGGGATCCATCCTTCGGAGAATCTCCACGGCGGGGATCAGGCCATCGAATGTGGCCTTCGGGCCTGAAGGGGAAAAGAGGATCTACGTGACCGAAGGTGAACTCGGTCAATTCGAGTGGTTCGATGCGGACACTGACGGCCTTCCGTTACATAATTGAGCAAATCTTGTGCTGCAGAGGTGTCGAACCAAGCAGAAGCTTTACGTAGGGCGTGTCGCGGCACCCCGAAGCAAATGGAGGGATTGATGGATCGGAGAAGTTTCAACAAGCTGGCCGGATTTGGGGCATTGGCAGGTTTAAGCCCGCTGGGCCGAGTGGCAGAGCCGGGACAGGTTTCGCAGGATCTCCTCCAGAAACCAGTCGCTGCACCAAGCCTGGGCTATCGCCGCTTTCTAGTGGACATGCATGTTCCGGACTGGAACCCCGAATTGCTGGCGCGCTTCGATCCCGAGGACTATGTGCGCACCATCGTCGGAGCGGGATTTGAATCGATTATGCAATATGCCAATTCCCACACGGGCTTGGCTCTGTGGCAGACCCGGATCGGGCATATGCACGCCAACATGAAGGGCCGCGACTGGTTCGGCGAAGTGGTCGCCCAGTGCCGTCGGCAACACCTTGAAGTGATCGGCTACTTCAGCCTGATCTTTGACAACTGGCACTACCAGAATTATCCGGACTGGCGAGTCTTGCCCGAGGACGGGTACGATCGTACCCTGGCCGGACGCTACGGGGTTGTTTGCCTCAATTCACCCTACCCGAACTATGCCAAAGATGCGCTCAAGGAAATCACGGCCAAGTACGACATCGCCGGAATGTTTCTGGACATGACCTTCTGGCCCGCAGTCTGTTACTGTCCGCACTGCACGGCGCGCTACTGGAAGGAACATCACGCAGAGCCGCCGCGCATCGTGGATTGGAACGATCCCAAGTGGCGGCTCTTCCAGCAGGTCAGGCAGCAATGGCTGCTGGAGTTTGCCGAGGATATTACGCGCACGATTAAAGCGGTCCGGCCGATTCCGGTTTTTCATAACTTCGCGACAGCGTTCCTCGATTGGGATTTGGGCGCACCTCTGCAACTGACGGAAGCCTGTGATTTTAACGGCGGCGATTTCTACGGCGGGGCTACGCAGTATTCGCTGGTCTGTAAGGCCTATGAGGGACTCACTCGCACGCATCCGTTCGAATTCATGACTTCGGCTCCCTACAATCTCCGCAGCCGTCTCTCCTACAAGCCCTTCGATGAAATGGTAAGGGATTCTTTTATTCCCACAATCCATTCTGGCGCTCTCCGCCTGATTGACGGCATCAATCCGGACGGCACTCTGCACAAGCCTCTTTATGAGATTCTGGCCAAGATCAATGCCCTGCGCGCACCCTACGAGCCCTACATGGGCGGCGAGATGCTTGCTGACGTGGCCATCTACTTCGACAAAGAATCTATGTACAGCCCGGCGGGGAACGGCAAACACGTGGACGCGCTCGAGGAGGGCATTCTCGAAGGGCTTGTGGGGCACTCTCCTCATCTCGACGCCGTGGTCGGCATGGCGGAAGTTCTGCAGGAGTCCCACATTCCTTTCAGCGTGGTGACCAATGCCAACCTCGAGCAGTTGAACCGCTATCGCGCCGTCATCCTGCCCAGCGTGCTCGAACTTACCGCCGAGCAGGCCGCTCAGTTCCGCCAGTTCGTCGAGCGTGGCGGCGTGCTATATGCGAGCGCCCCATCCTCCCTCGACCGCCTGGCGCCGGAAGGCCCCACGCTGCTGCTCGGAGACGTTCTCGGTATTCGTTATCGCGGGACGCTGGGAACCAAGGTCACCTACTTTACGCCAGCTCACGCGAACCTGAAAAAGGCCGTCTGGCCGCAAAGCTACCTGTATTATCCCGGCCCCATGATGCAAGTCGAGGCGCTGCCGGGCGCGGAGGTGCTGGCCACGGTAACCCTTCCCTTCGTGCCGCTCGAATCAAGCCACGTGATCGGCAGCCACTTTGTAGATATTCACAGCAGCCACCCTGCGCCAACGCCTGGGACCGATCCGGCGGTGGTGCGCAACGCTTACGGCAAAGGCAAGGCGGTATGGGTGGCAGCGCCGCTTGAAGCGAAGGCCGTTCACCAGGAAAACGCTAGATTGGTTCTCGCCGCCCTGCGAGAGGTATTATCAGGCCCTTATTATTTCGAGGCGGAGACGCACCCTTCGGTCGAGATGACGCTCTTTGACCAACGGGAGCAGAAGCAGCTGCTGGTGGGCCTGTTGAACCTGCAAGCTATTGCGCCAATTCCCGTGGGAGCCACGGTTCGCGTGCGGGTGCCAGCGGGGCGGCATGCCACGCGCGTGCAATTGCTGCCGGAACGAGAGACGCTGGCGTTTAAGGAGACCGGTCCTTACATCCAGTTCCAGCTTAAGCCCTTTGCGCGCATCGCTATGTTGCTGGTCGAGTACGAATAGAAGAACAGGTCTGTAAAGCCCGGGCGATGGCTAGGACGGATTGGATCGGCTATAAAGTCTCGAGGAGCGTGCTCAAAATGATTCAAGATTTCTGGAACGATCTGGAGTGCGTCGGACTTATCGGTTCCGCTGTCTGAAGAGTATCCGCTCAACTGGCCGAGTCTATCGCCCTTCCGAAAGCGGCTGCTCAACTGGTTCAACGACTACACCGAACCGAATGGCTTGCGCGTGCCAAGTCGCGGTGTCTGGTACACTCAAGCCTTCGAGATCGACGAGCACACTGGAACGCACGTCGATTTCCCCTCCCACTCTTATTCGCCGGACGAACTTAAAGCGCTGGGAGTGGCCGAAGAGCCGCCACTCTAGTCCTTTGCCGGACCAGCAGCTGTCATCGACGCCCGCGAATACTTAGCCGATCTTTCGCAGTTGAGGGGATGCAGATGTTGTAAGTGGTTTGCTTTCAGCAAAGCGGTCTCCAAGGTCTACACTACATTTTCAAGGCGACGGCGGCTGCCGGATTCGGTTCCACGGCCTTGATGCGCGGCGGCGATTGCGGCGGCAGTGACA
>Ga0209061_1002665_pt1 | contig 21607 bp, 16 predicted proteins | sample Coa_R1_10_FD_187157 | JGI IMG/M metagenome (GOLD analysis project Ga0209061, IMG submission 187157) | Surface soil microbial communities from Centralia Pennsylvania, which are recovering from an underground coalmine fire - Coalmine... | ecosystem: Environmental > Terrestrial > Soil >...
TATGTGGCACGCGAGTTCGCCCGCCTGCGCGCCCATGGGGTGGCAGTGGTCGGAATCGGCGGCAACCACGACACCCCGAAGCAGCGTCTCGAGCACGGCGGCAGCTTGCCCCAGAGCATCTACGCGCACCTCGGCGGCCTGCACCTGCTCGCCGAGGGCACCCCGTCCACCCTCACCCTGGAGCTGGCGCGCCTGCGGGTGTGCATCGGCGCGCTGCCCTGGACGCCCACGCGCGAGGCGGGCGCGGACCCACTGGCGGACGTGACGTGGCAGCCCAGTGGCGACGTCAATCTCTTCGTCTTCCATCACAGTATCGAGGGCCATATCTACCCCGGCGCGCACGAGGCGATCGTCCGCCGCGCCTCGCTCGACCGCCTGCCCGCCCAGTTGGTAGTCGCGGGCCACGTGCACGAGCACGCCCACTGGACCACCGGGCGCCAGACGGTGGTCATCCCCGGCGCTACCGAGCGGCTCACCTTCGGCGAGCGCCAGACCCCGGGCTTCGTCTACGTCGAGTTGGGCCCGGGCGGTGTGGAGCGACTGGAGCACATCGCCGTGCCTTGCCAGCCACGCCGCGACGTGGTGCTGCACACCTGGGCGCTGCGCGCGGCGGGCGACGACCTGTGCGCCGCAGCGCTGCGCCACCTGGAGGCGGTCTGTGCGCCCGACCTGCTGCTGCGCGTGCGCCTCAGCGGCCCCATCCGCCGCGAGGACTACCGCGCACTGGACCTGCGGCGGCTGCATACCTGGGCACTGGAGCGCGTGTTCGCCTGCGAGATCGACACCAGCGGGCTAGTGATCGAGGACGTGCTGGGCGCACGCGTCGCTGGTGGAGTACGCGTGTCGCCACGCGACGAGCTGGTGGCGAGCGCCCACGCGCTCATAGACGCCGCGGAGAATCCGGCCGAGCGCGCGCTGCTGGCCGAGGCACTGGCCGCGGTGCTCGCCGCCTACGAGCAGGGCATCCCGGCGTGATCCGCCTCGATCGCCTGTACGTGGACAATTTCAAGGCGCTGCGCCAGGTTGGGCTGCGTTTCCCGGCCCAAGGCAGCGTGCTCATCGAGGGCCTCAACGAGTCCGGCAAGTCGACGTTGTTCGAGGCGATCTACTTCGCGCTGTACGGCCGGCCACTGGTCAGCGAGGCGGGCCACGAGAGCGTGATCCGCTACGGCGCCGAGGCGGCGTGTGTCGAGCTGGCGTTGTACGTGGATGCCACCGAGCTGGTAGTCCGCCGGCGCCTGCGGCGAGGGAAGCCGAGCCTCGCCCACCTGCTGGTGCGCCGGGCCGACGGCACCACCGAGAAGATCCAAGGGGTCGTGGCCGTCACGCAGCGCCTGGTCGCCGAGCTGGGCGGGCTGGACGGCCAGACGCTGCTCAACTCTTGCTTCGTCGAGCAGAAGAAGCTCCAGCGCCTGGAGGGGCTCGACGCGGCGGCGCGCCGCCATGCCCTTCTGCGCCTATTGAACCTCGATGCGCTGGCCGCCCTGGAGACGCGCTTCAAGCCCACCGCAGCCGACGACGAAGCGGTGCGTGTGGCGGAGGCGCGGCACGCACTGGCGCGGTTGCGCGACGAGCTGCCAGCGCGGGAAGCGGCGGTGCGCGCAGTGGACGCGCGGCTGCACGCCCGCCAGGTGCGCGAGACCCTGGCCCAGCGCGAGGCGGCGAAGCAGGCGCTCGCGACGTGCCAGGCTGAGGCCGACCGGCTGGCCGCCACACGGGCAGCGCTCGCGGCGCGTCTGGAGCGCTGCGCCCGGCTCGACCGGGCGATCGGCCAGCTGGACGTCCTCACGCAGGCGCTGGAGCGCGCGCGCCGGGCCGGCGCCGCGGCCGCCACCGCCCGCCAGGCCCTGGAGGCCGCACAGCGCGCTGCCACAATCACCTTGCCAGCGCTAGAGCGCCAGCTGGACGCGCTGCGCGACCTCCTGGCGGCGCTCGACGCGCTGGCCGCGGGCGAAGCAGCGCTAGTGGCCCTGGAAGCGGCGGCCCAGGCCGAGGCAGCGTGCCAGCAGCTCGCGGCCCGGGTCGACGCGCTGGAGGCCGAGGCGGCGCGCCTGGCCGCGCGCCTGGCCGAGGCCGATGCCCTGCGGGCGGCCCGCGACGGGGCCGCGCGCTGCCGCCTCGGAGCCGAGCAGCTCGCCGAGGCGCTGGCGGCGCGTGGCGCGGCCGAGGCAACGCTGACCACTGCACGGGCGGAAGCCGAAACCGCGCTGCCGGCGGCGCGCGAGCGTGCCGCCACCCTGCTCGGCGCGGCTGACGCCCTGGCCACCGCGCAGGCCACGGCGCGCGCCGCCGATGAGCTGCTCGCCCAAGTGGACGCGCTGGCCGCGGCCGAGGCAAGGGCGGCCGGCGCCCAGGCCGCCCGCCAGGCCGCGGCGCAGGCGGTCGACGAATCCACACGGGGACTGCAAGCGCTAGAGGCCGAGCGGGAACAGGCGCCCGCCATGGATCATGCGCAACGGGCGTCGCTCCTGCTCGCTTGGTGCGATGCGCGTGCCGCGCTGGACCAGGGGCAGCACGCGGCGGCCACCCGCCAGGCCCGCGTCGCCGCGTGGGAGGCAACAAGAGCCCAGGCCGCCGCGGCCCACACGGCCGCGAGGAGCGCGGGCCGGCGGGCCGCCGGTTGCGGCGCCGGCGCGGGCGCGGCGCTCCTGATCGCGGTGGGGCTGGCAGCGGTCGGGCTGCTGGCCCCGGCTGCCGTGGTGCTGACCGCGAGTGTGGTCCTGGCCGTCGGCGCGACGCGCGTCTGGCAGCAGGCGAGTGCCGCCCAGGCGACCGCTCGCGCCCTCGACCGGCGTGCGGCCGCCCTGGAGCATGAGCTGGCCGCGCTCGAGGCCACCATCGCCGCCCACGCCTCGGCGCGCGAGCGGCTGGCGGCAGCCGAGCAGGGGCTGCGCGAGCTGGGCGAGCCGCTCCCGCTCTCGCTCGAAGCGGCGCGGACACGGCTCGCCGTACTCCAGCAGGCGGCGCACGGCCCCGCACAGCCGCCGCCCGACCGTGCGCGGGTCGAAGACGCCATCCGCCGCTTGCGCCAGCGGCACACCGAGCTGGCAGCGGCGCTGGCGCGGGAGGAAGCCATCGCGCGGCGCGCGCAGGACGAGCTGGAGACCGCGCGGGCGGCCCTCAACGCCACGTGGCCCCCTGCCGAGCGCTTGGGACTGGACACCCTGACGCTGCGCGAGCGCGCCCGCGCCCGCCAGCGCCAGGCCCAGGCGATACTGGCGGCGGCACAGCAGCGAGCGGCCACCCTGCGGCTGCCAGCCTCGCCCGAGGCGCTGCGCCTCGCGGCCGCCGAGGTCGCGGCCGAGGTGCGCCAGCTGGAGAGGCGCGCTGCGGCGCTGCCCGTCCTGGAGCAACAGGCGCGCGAGGCAGCGGCCCGAGCAACGCAGCTCGCCAGCCAGTTCGCTGCCGAACTCGCCACGTTGCAGGCCGCGCTAACGCGGGTAACGCTACCCAGCGAGGTGTTGGGCGAGCTGGCGGTCGCCGCGCCAGCCGATCACACGGCGGCCCGCCTGCTGGCCCAGCAGCTGGCGGGGCTTGCCACCCGGTTCGACGCGCAACTGGCCGCGCTGGAGCCCCACACGCTGGCCGCGGCGCAGGCGGCACACCGCGAGCAGCTTGGCCATGCACGCGCCCAGCTCGGGGAGCAGCGCGCGGCCCGGGCAGCCGCGCTGGACACGGCACGCGCCCGGTTCGCCATATGGGCGGCCCGTGCCCAAACGGCGCCGAGCGAGCTGCCCGCCGCCAGCGCCGCGGATGCAGAGGCGGTGCCGCTCGACGCCCAAGCGCAGGATCCGCTAGAGCCCGCGCACCGCGAGCCGCTGCGGCGTGCGGTGGACGCCTGGCGCGCGCGCTGCGCCGCGGCCGGGCGGCGGCTGGGTGTCGCTCCCACCCCGCTCGACGTGCAGGCCGCGCTGGCGCGGCTAGCGGCGGAGCGCGAGCAGGCGGCCGCGGAGGCGCAGCGCGTGACGGAGTGTGCGGCCGCTTTGGCCATCGCAGAGGGCGACGCGGCGGCAGCTACAGCGGCACTGGCCACGGCGCGGACCGCGGCACAGGACGCCCTGGCGGCGCTGGCTCCCGACGACGCGCCGCCCAGCGCCTTCGCCCCCATGACGCCGCTAGCCCCGGACGAGGCGGCCCAGGGCCGGATCCGCGAGCTGGCAGCGGCCCTGCGCGACCGCTTGGTCGCCCTGGACGCTCCTGCCGCGCGGCGGGAGCTGGACGCGGTGGCGCGGGCGCAGGGGCAGGTGCAGGCCGAGATCGCGCACGCCGAGCAGGCGCTGGCCGCCGCCTCCACGCGGCTGGCCACGCGGCTCGCCGAGGTCGGGCTGTCGGTCGAGGCCTCCCCAGCCGAGCTGCGGGCCGCCTTGCCCGCCCTCGCGGATCCCGCGCTGCCCGACGTGGAAAGCCTGGAGCGCGAGCGCGACACGCTGCTCACCGAGCTGGGCGCCCTGCGAGCGCAGGTCGCAGCGTTGGAGCAGGAGTTCCACCTGGCCGGCGTGGCGCTGGACCTCGCGGCCTGCGAGGCGGCATATCAGGAAGCGGTCCACCAGCGGGATGTCAAACAGTACACTAGCCGCATCGTGGCACTCGCGCGCTCCAACCTCGTCGGGCGGGTGCTCCCGAGTACCGAGCACAACCTGCGGCTGCTGCTGCCGCAACTGACGGCGCAGCGCTACCACGACGCCCAGCTCGCGGAGGACTACCAGCTCACGGTGTGGGACGCCGAGGCGGGGCGCTTCGTGGCCAAGGAGCTCTTCTCGGGCGGCACGAAGGATCAGTTCTCGCTCGCCCTGCGCCTGGCGTTCGCGCTGGCCACGCTGCCGCAGGAGCGGGGCACGGTCCCGGGCTTCCTGTTCCTGGACGAGCCGCTGAGCGCGTTCGACCTGCCGCGCACCGAGGCGCTGATCGCGCTGCTGACCGAGGGCTACATCGCGCGCAGCTTCGCGCAGATCTTCTTGATCTCGCACAGCCGCGCCTTCGACCCGGGCCGCTTCACTCACTACCTGCGCCTGCATGAGGGCACGATCGCCGAGACCACGTTGACGCGCTACACCCCCGACTGGGCCCCCCAGGCGAAATCGGGGGCCCATGAGCTGGACGTGCGCCTGCCGCGCGTCCCCACCCCTGTGGCAGGAGGAGACCCGCGATGACAACGCTACCGGCCCTGCGCCCGGGCGACCCGCTGCTGCTGGCCACGACCAGCGCTGGCAAGCAGCGCGAGCTGCGCGCCTTGCTCGCGGGCCTGCCCCTGCGGTTGGTGACCCCAGCCGAGTGGGGGCTCAGCCTGGTGCCGGAAGAGACTGGCACCACCTTCGCGGAGAACGCCACCCTCAAGGCGCGGGCCTACCACGCCGCCGCGGGCATCCCCACGCTGGCCGAGGACTCGGGGATCGAGGTGGAGGCGCTGGGGGGCGCGCCGGGGGTGTACAGCGCGCGTTGGGAGGGGCTGCCAGATGGCGCCGAGAAGAACGCGCTGCTGCTGCGACGGCTGGCCGCGGTGCCCGACGAGCAGCGCCGGTGCCGCTACGTGTGCCACGCGGTGCTGATCGACCGGACCGGCGCCGAGCACCACGCCGAGGGGGTGTTGGTGGGGTGCGTGGCGCGCGAGGCGCGGGGCAGCGGGGGGTTCGGCTACGACCCCGTGTTCTACCTGCCGGAGTACGGCTGCACGGTAGCGGAGCTGCCGCCCGCCGAGAAGGACCGCATCAGCCACCGGGGCCAGGCGCTGCGCGTGCTGCGGGCGCTGCTGGAGCGCGCGCTGGCCCCGGCGCGCGAGACGAGCTAACCGCCGCGCATCACCACAACGCCAGCTGCTGCACGTCGGTGGGCGTCCGGCGGCGCGGGCCGCGGCGACGCGCGGGGCTGGGGGCCGGAGGCGCTGGCGGCGGGAAGCCGGGTAGCGGGAGCGTCGCGGCGCCCGCGGGCAGCGGGGCGGAAGACGGCGGGGCCGGCGCGGCCGTGGGCGCCGGGGCCGGCGCGCCGGGGCGCTCGGCGCGCGCGCTCGGCCAGCGCGGCAGACCGAACCGGCGCGGCTCGCGCAGCATGTCGGCCATCAGGGCTTGTAGGCGGGAGTCGGGCCAGGCGAGTAGCTCGGAGGTGTCGCCTAGCACGTCCTCGGCCGCCGCCAGCACGCGGCGGAACCCGGCCACATCGCGGGCGCGCAGCACCGGGTACAGTGCCGCGCACAAGCGGGCCAGCGCCGTGGTGTCCGCCGGCGGTGTGCGCTCCGCGGGCCCTGCGCTCGGCTGCCGCGCCGACACGCGCGCGTCTCCTTGGTCGGCGATCCCCTGGGGCTCCGGTCGCTCGTTCCCCGGCGAGTGTACGCGCTTCGCCCCCCGGCTCACCAGCCCCTCGCGCCCGCGGCTCGTGGCGCCGGCGCGATCCCGGGCACAGGAGTGGGAGCCACTGCCCCCGCGAGAGGGAGCAGGTAGGAGAGCGCCATGGGCAAGGGCATGCTGGACGCGGCGAGCACTGCGCGCGGGCCCTCAACCGGCGGCTCGCGCCGCTGGGGGGCGGCGCACCGCGGTCGACGTGCCCGGCAAGCGCGTTCGTGTGGCGTACGACGAGGCCCAGGCCGCCCTGGGCGCCGCGCGGGCCGACGAAGGCTATCCAGTGGCGGACGCGGCCCCCTAACCGCCTTCCGCGCCACCGGGGCGTCCGGGACGAGTGTCCTCTGGGCGGGCGGCGCTAGACGCGGCGGCGGCGCGTTCACTAAGCTGTGAGCAGGCGCGAGCTCGCGCGGCGCACTGGCGCGGGTTGCGGCGCCTCTCCACCTCGTGGCGGCGAGGAGACGGCGTGCGCGGAGCCGGCGGGCGATGGCGGGCCTCATGGGGGCCGCTTCTCGATCTGGCGCTGCTCAGCCTGCTCAGCCTCTACTGCGAGATGGTGGTCATCCGCTGGCTGGCCGCCGATATCCGCGTGTTCGCCTACCTCAAGAATCTGCCCCTGCTGGCGGCGTTTCTCGGCCTAGGGCTCGGCTGCATCCACGGCGGGCGCCGGCTATTCGGCCTGGCGCCCGCGCTCTGCCTGGCGCTGGCCGGGGTGATCGCGTTCGCCCAGCCGCTGGGGCTGACCCACTTGTACTTTCCCCAGCACGATGTCTGGGCCTGGAACGATGCCAACTTCACAGCCCACGGGCTACCGCCCGCGCTGCTGACCGTGCGGTTCTTCGCTGTAGTGCTGGGGCTATTCTTCCTGGTCGTCGGGCTGTTCGCCGCGCTGGGCGCGCGGCTGGGCGCGCTGTTCGATGCCCTGCCGCCCACCCGCGCCTATACAGTCAACCTCGTGGCCAGCCTAGGGGGCATCTGGCTGTTCGCCGCCGTATCGTGGCTGGGCTGGCCGCCGGCGGGGTGGTTCGCGCTCGCCGTGCTGGGGCTGGCGCGGTTCGTGTGGCGTCGCCGGCTGGCCCTGGCGCTGCTGGCCGCTACGCTGCTCGCCGTCACCCTGGCGCCGAGCGCCACCCGCTGGTCGCCCTACTACCGCATCGACCTGGCGCCGCTGCTGGTGAACACCGAGACGGGCGAGCAAGTGGCGGCCGGCCAGCGGCTCACGGTCAATCACGACTATCACCAGCAGGCGTTGAACCTCAGCGACCGCTTCCTGCGCCAGTATCCGAGCGCCGCGCTGGAGCAGGCGCGCCACGCCTACGACCTGCCGTACCGCTTCGGCCCGGCGGCGCGCGTGCTGGTGGTCGGCGCGGGGCTAGGCAACGATGTGGCAGCCGCCCTGCGCGCCGGCGCCGAGCAGATCGACGCGGTGGAGATCGACCCGGCGATCCTCGAGCTGGGCCAGGCACTGCATCCCGAGCAGCCGTACCGCTCGCCGCGCGTGCGCCTGCTCAACGACGACGCGCGCTCGGTGTTCGCCCGCGCGGAGGGGCCCTACGACCTGATCGTCTTCGGCCTGCTCGACTCGCACACCCTGCTCAGCAGCCTGTCGAGCCTGCGCCTGGACAGCTACGTGTACACGCGGGAGAGCCTGCGCGCGGCGCGCCGCCTGCTGGCGCCCGCGGGCCGGCTGGCGCTCAGCTTCTCGGCTACGCCCGAGAGCGGCGACTGGCTGGCCGCCCGGCTATTCCAACTGCTCACCGAGGCGTTCGGTGAGGAGCCGGTGGCCCTCCGCACGGGCTACGACGCCAGCACGCTGTTCGTGGTCGGTGCGGGCGTGCGCGAGCGGCTGGCCGCCGATTCGGAGCTGGCGGCGCTGGCGCTCGACCCCACGCCCCTCCGCCAGCCGCTGCCGCTGCCGACCGACGACTGGCCGTTCCTGTACCTGCGCGAGCGCGCGGTGCCCTGGCTACCGTATGGAGCGTTGCTCGTGTTGCTGCTCGCCGGGGGCGCGGGGATGGTGCTGCTGGTGCTGGGCGAGCGCGGCGTGCGGTTCGACGCGCCGCTGTTCCTGCTCGGGGCCGGCTTCATGCTGGTCCAGGTGAAGAGTGTCAGCCAGCTGTCGCTGCTGTTCGGGGCGACCTGGCTGGTCAACGCGCTGATCGTGTCGGCGATCCTGCTGCTGGCGCTGGCGGCCAACTTGTGGGTTGCTCGGCGCGGGACGGTGCCCCTCGGGGTGGCGTATCCGTTACTGGGGCTCGCGCTGCTGGGCGACTACGCGCTGCCCGTGGATGCGCTCACCGGCCAGGCCACGGCCGTAAAAGCCACGCTGGGCACGCTGCTGCCCGTGCTGCCGCTGCTGTTCGCGGGAGGGGTGTTCGCGACGCTATTCGCGCGCACTCGCCGGCCGGCACAGGCGTTGGGGTCCAACCTGCTGGGCGCCTTGGCGGGCGGGCTGCTGGAGTATGCCGCGATGGCCACCGGGTTCAAAGCGCTGGGGCTGCTGGCGCTGGGGCTGTACGGGGCGTCGTGGCTGGCGCTCAGCTATCGGGAGGCGCGCTACCGCGAGCGGGCTGTGGGGTTCGCGCGGCGGCGGCTCGGCTCGGCGATGACGCTGTACCGCCCGGCCAGCTTCCGCGGCTCACGCGCCCAGCCGCTGGCGCCCGTGGGGCCCGGACGACACCCGCGGCAGGCGGCGGTGCTGGTGCGCGCCTACGTGCTGCGCTAGCGGGGCGCTCAGACGGCGGCCGGGTCGAGCTTGGCGAACAGGGGCTGCGGCGGCGGCAGCGGCCGGCCCGGGGTAGGGACCCGGGCCGCCCACCCCTGGGCGGTCACCGCGTCGTCGTAGCCGAGCAGCGCGTGCAGGCGCGCCGACGAGTGCGGCAGATAGGGGTAGAAAAGGACCTTCAACCCGTCGATGACGTACAGCAGGTTGCGCAGCGTAGCGGCGCAGGCCGCGCGGTCTTCCCGCACCTGGCGCCAGGGCGCCTGCTCGTCGAAGTAGCGGTTGGCGTACTGGGCCAAGGCCATGATCTCGCGCAGCGGCTCCTTGAAGCGCGCGGCGGCGAGGCCCGCGGCGACCGTGTCGAAGGTGGTGGCCACGCGCTCGGCGATGGCCGGGTCGGGCGCTGGCTCCGCAGGAGCCTCCGGCACGCGGCCGGCGTAGTAGCGCTGGATGAACGTCAGCGTGCGGTGCGCGAGGTTGCCGTAAGTCGCCACCAGCTCGTCGTTATTGCGCCGGAAGAACTCCTCCATGGAGAAATCGGTGTCGCGAGTCTCCGGCAGGTTGGCGGCGATCATGTAGCGCACCGCGTCGGGATCGAAGCGCGCCAACAGCTCGGGCACCCAGATAGCCCAGCCGCGGCTGGTGCTGATCTTCTGCCCTTCGAGGTTCATGTACTCGTTGGCGGGCACGTCGTAGGGCAAGTTGAGCCCGCCGTAGCCGAGCAGCATCGCCGGCCAGATGATGGTGTGGAAGGGGATGTTGTCCTTGCCGATGAAGTAGTAGCTGCGGGTGGCCGGGTCCTGCCACCAGGGGCGCCAGCCCTCGGGGTCGCCGCGATGCCGCGCCCACTCGACGGTGGCCGAGAGATAGCCGATACAGGCCTCGAACCACACGTAGATGCGCTTGTGCTCATAGCCGGGGAACGGCAGCGGCACGCCCCAGTCGATGTCGCGCGTGATCGCCCGCGGCTGCAGGCCCTGCTGCAAGAAGCCCAGGGTAAAGTTGCGCACCTGGGGCCGCCAGTGCTCCTGCGCTTGCACCCAGGCGTATAGCTGCTCCTGGAACGCCGGCAGGTTCAAGAAGAAGTGCTCCGTCTCGCGCAGCTCGACCGGCTTGCCGTCGAGGGACGAGCGCATCTGGAGCAGGTCCGCGGGGTCGAGCAGCCGGCCGCAGCTCTCGCACTGGTCGCCACGCGCGTCAGTGTAGCCGCAGTAGGGGCAGGTGCCGCGCACGTAGCGGTCGGCCAGAAAGCGCTGCAGCGATGGGCTGTACGGCGCCAGCATCGTGGCGCGGAACAGGTGCCCGCGGTCGAGCAGCGTGCGGAACAGGTCCCAGACCACCGCGCGGTGGTTGTCGGTGCCCGTGCGGGTGAACAGGTCGAAGCTGATGCCGAGCCGCTGCCAGGTGTCCAGGAACTCGCGGTGGTAGCGATCGGCGATCTCCTTGGGGCTGACGCCCTCCTGCTCGGCACGCACGGTGACCGGAGTGCCGTGCTCGTCGCTGCCGGACACCATCAGCACGTGGTTGCCGCGCAGGCGGTGGAACCGCGCGAAGATATCGGCCGGCAGGTAGGCGCCCGCGATGTGCCCCACGTGCAGCGAGCCGTTGGCGTAGGGCCAGGCGACACAGACAAGAATACGTTCAGCCATGACCACCTGGACGTGCAGAGTGTACGGCACGGCCGCCAGCCGGAAAGCGAGGGCTGGCGGCCGGTTCGGCTAGCGATAGCGCCCCCGTAAATCGTTGGCGCGCACGCGCAGGACGTCCCGCACCATGCGGATTGTATCACGCAGGGGGCTCACGCGGCTGCTGGCCTGGTAGTACCACACGATGGGCACCTCCGCCACCGGCAAGCGGTACTTACGCGCCAAGTAGAGCAGCTCCACGTCGAACCCGAACCCGTCGATCGTGCTGCGCCGGAACAACCGCTCGGCGGCATCGGCGCGGAACGCCTTGAACCCGCACTGGGTGTCGTGGAGGCCGGGCACCGCGACCAGCCGCACCAGCGTGTTGAACACACGGCCCATGAGGTGGCGCAGCAGCGGCTCGCCCACCCGCCGTGCGCCGGCGCCCTCGCGGGTAGCTACCGCCAGCGCCGCGCCCGCCGCGAGCGGCGCCAGTAGCTTGGGCAACTCGGGCGGCGGCATGGAGAAGTCGGCGTCGCACATCACGCGCACCGCCCCGCGCGCGGCGAGCATCCCGCGGCGGACCGCCGCGCCCTTGCCGCAGTGCGGCGCGCGCAGTAGGCGCACGCGCGGGTCGCGGGCAGCTACCCGCTCGACCACCGCCGCGGTGGCGTCGCGGCTGCCGTCATCGACGACCAGGATCTCGGCCTGGTAGCCCTCGGCGTCCAGAAACGCAGTCAGGGACACCAGGCTGGCGGGCAGCCGCTCGGCCTCGTTGTAGGCAGGGATGACGATCGACAGCGCGGGGGCATCCATGGTGCTGGAGGGCTCTCCTCCGGTGTGCGACCGCGGCCCACGGCTCGGCGGGCAGCGCGCGCAGCAGTATACACCGTCGGCCCGTGCCCCGAGGGCGACGCACGGCGGATGGTAGACTAGATCGAGCCTGTGCGGCCCACCAGGCTAGCCGCGCCCCGAGGAGAGTAGTGCGATGAGCGACATACCGCGGCCAGTCACCCGGGAGGAGCAAGCCCGCCGCCAGGCCCGCGAGGCCGTGGTGCAGGGGCTCGGCCTGATCAGCATGATCATCTGGGTGAGCGGGGTGTTGGCCTTCATGATCTGGGTGTACCCGGCTCGGCCGTTCAAGCCCTCTAGCGGCATGCTGGCGGGCCTAGTGATGCTCGCGATCGCGGCGCTGCCCTGGCTGGCCTACCGCCCGCTGGTGGGCTGGCGCTTGCGCGCCCAGCGCGTCCGGCGCGGGCTGGACCCCTCGCGCTAGCGCCTCAATAGGTCACCGCGGTGAGCACGCCCCCGCCCAGCTGGTCCATCGCCCCGCAGAGGTTCAGCGCGTCGACCTGATACGCTCCCGCGAGCGCGGCCAGCGCTGGGGTGGGGGTGAGCAGCCGCTCGACCGGCGGCAAGGCGAAGCGGAACTCCGCGCTACCGTAGTTCACGATGGCGTCGAGTGTCGGGTAGTTGAACAGCGCGCTGCCCTCCGCGTCGCCCACCGACAGCTCCCAGGCGAGCAGGGTGGTACGCACGCCGCGCTGCTCCAGCAGGTGGGCGACCTGCGCCATGTCCACGTGCGGCGCGCCGCCGCCCGCCTTGCTGAGCACCGCCCCCGCGGCGCGCAACCCGTGCGTTACCAGATTGGCGGCCAGCACCGCCGCCCGCTCGCGCTCTTCCTGCGTATGGTGGGCGACGGTGGCCACCACCCCGACGAAGGCCAGCTCCGTGCCGTGGCGCCGGTACAGCTCGCGCACGACCGCGTGGTTCTGGATGCCGTAGGTCTCCATCGCCATCGGACGGTAGCCGCGCAGCACCGCGCCATCCAGGATCTCGTTGGGGTGCAGCCACGTGGGCAGCAGGTGCCGCACGTTGTCGCCGTACAGGATCGGCTCGCCCGGCTGCGTGGGGTGCTGCTGCGAGTGGAGCTGGTACACGTAGGCGACGCGCGGCAGCTCGGGCGGCACCGGGGTGAGCGCGTAGCGCTCATGCACAGCGGGGGGGTGGGCCAGGGCAGCACGCGCCAGGTGCACGGCGGCGCGCAGCGAGGCGACGCGCAGCGCCCGCTGCTGCGCCGGGCGTTCTAGCCCCGGCGGGAACTGCGGCAGCAGCGCCAGGTTGTGCGTGTGGGCGTACGGCGAGTAGTCGGCCGCGGGCCCGCTCATATCGATCACGCCGTAGCGCCCGCTCGGCTCGGCAACCGGGTCGAGCATGACCACCGCGGCCCCGCGTAGGACATGCGTCTCGCCGCTGCCCACGCTGGCGATCGGGCTGAGCACGCCGGGAAAGTCGCCGCCCCCCACCCGCGCCCGCGGCTCGACCACGTCGAACACAGGCAGCAGGCGACAGCTCTCCCCGGGCGCGGCCAGCGCGGCGTCCAGCGCGGCGAAGGGCAGGCCGGCCGCCACCTCCGCCAGCAGCGCCGCGCGGGCGACCACCAGCGTGTCGCCCTCTAGGCGGGTGGCCGGGCCCCAGGCCAGGTGGCGAACGGGGTGAACGAATAGGTCGAGCTGCACGACGCCCTCCCCGCCGGCCTAGAGGGAGATAGAAGGGCGCGCGTCGGGGCGCAGCTCGCCCCACATCTCCGCGGGTTGAACCTGGGCCACGTCGATCTCGTGCTGCGCCTCCAGCCAGCGCTCGGCATCGATCGCCGCGCGGCAGCCGTCGCCGGCGGCGGTCACCGCCTGCCGGTAGCGGTGGTCGGCCACATCGCCCGCGGCGAACACCCCCGGGATATTGGTCATGGTGTACTGGTGCTGGATGAGGTAGCCGCGCTCGTCCATGTCCAAGATGCCGCGGAACAGGTCGGTGTTGGGCTTGTGGCCGATGGCCACGAACAGCCCATCCACCCGCAGCTCGCTGACGGCGCCGGTGGGCACGTGGCGCAGGCGCAGCCCCGTCACCGAGTCGGCGCCCAGCACCTCGTCGACGACGGTGTCCAGGATGAAGTGGATCTTGGGGTGCTTGCGCGCGCGCTCGAGCATGATCTTGCTAGCGCGGAACTGCTGGCGGCGGTGGATGATCGTGACCTTGGTGGCGAACTTGGTGAGGAACAGCGCCTCCTCCATGGCTGTGTCGCCGCCGCCGACCACCGCGACCTCCTTGCCCTGGAAGAAGAAGCCGTCGCAAGTGGCACAGGCGCTGACGCCCTTGCCCTGGAGCCGCTGCTCGGAGGGCAGCCCGAGCCACTGCGCGCTCGCCCCGGTGCTGATGATCACCGCGCGCGCTTGGTACGGCTCGGGGACGTCGTCGGCGTAGATCAGAAACGGGCGCCGCGAGAAATCGACCCGGGTGACATCGCGCGGGATCATCTCGGTGCCGAAGCGCGCCGCCTGCGTCTTGAGGCGCTCCATGAGGTCGGGGCCGAGAATGCCCTCGGGAAACCCGGGGTAGTTCTCGACCTCGCTGGTCAGCATGAGCTGCCCGCCCACCTCGTAGCCGAGGAACTGGAGCACTTTGAGGTTGGCGCGGGAGGCGTACAGCGCGGCGGTGTAGCCCGCGGGGCCCGAACCGATGATGATCACATCGTACAGCCTGCTCATTCACTCCCCCTGGCGCACTGCGACGCGCCTGTGTCCTCATGATACTTCACGCGCCGCCGTTGCCTCGCACGGCAGTGGGCGCCGCGCCCCGGGCGCGCTCCTCCCCCCGCCCGCCCTGCTCCCGGACGAACGCCTGGTGGCCCGATTTATGCTACAGGCAAGCCAGCCGAGAGAACTCTTGGTAAGTCGGGCAGGCAAGACGTAACGTGTAAGTAGGTGCCCTCGGTGTGACGCCTTTCACGGCCGCGCGATAGCGTCTTTCACAGTCCGCGGCCATGGGTATGCATATCCTGGTCACGGCCTCGGAAAGTGGCCAGGGAGGCGGAGATGAGCGGGCTAGCGCGGTGGACGATCTGGCAGCGGGTGTTTGGGTTGGGCCTGCTGTCGCTGGGCCTGCTCGGCTGCAGCCTCCTGCCTGCCCGGGGCGCGTCGGCCGAGGAGCGAGTGGCGCTCGCCCAGCGGGCGGCGAACGTGCGCTTCGACCAGCTCGCGGTAGGCTTCCAGCCCGCGGGCTCGCTCGGCTTCACGCTGCGCGACACGACGATCGACGAGCAACTATATCGCCGCGAGGGCCCTAGCGAGCGCGCCGTGCTGTGGCGGGCGCAGTTCACCTCGCGCTGGCCCACGACCGAGGACCAGCTCGATCGCTGGAGCGCGCAGGTGATCGGCTTGCTGGCCGACCAGATGGGGCCCCAGGTGCGACTGGCGGGCTGGGAGCGGCTCGACGCCAGCGATATTGGCGACGAGCGGGTGGCCTATCGCTACCTGCTGGCGACGCCGGCCGGCGAGCTGCTGGGCGAGGCCACGGTGGTCGTGTTCGCCCGGGGCGCCGAGGTGGGGATGACGGGCACGGCGGCGGTGGGCACGCAACTCGGCATCGACGCCGCCGCGCTCGCCCGCGCGCTCCTCGCGGGCCCCACGAGCTGATCGCTCGCGCGGGGATCTGCGGCCTCGCACCTATGCCGCCCGCTGGCTTAGATCCGGAACTCGTCGAGAGTCGAGGGGGCGAACAGGCTCTCGAGGGGCAGGGCCTGCGGGATGAGCCCCTGCTCGACGTGGTACTGGACCATCGCCTCCAGCGTCGGCCGGCTCGCCTCCACGCCGTAGGGGAAGATGTCGCGCGTGCCCATGACCTGGTAAGTGCGCTCCAACTCGCGCAGCAGCCAGGGCAAACTCACGCGCAGCGCCGGGGTGTGGTACATCGCCTCTAGCGCGAGGTCCTTGGCGCGGCGTAGCGCCTTGTAGAGGCTCTCGGCTACCCACGGGTGCCGCTCGTAGACATCCTGGCGGATGACGACGACATGCATGATGGGGAAGATGCGAGTGCGGCGGTAGTACTCCTCCTCGACGCTCCAGGGGTCATCGAACAGCCGCCGCACGCCCGGCTCGCCGCGCGCTACCTGGGGGGGCATGCGTGGGCCGATCAGCGCGTCCAGGTCGCCGCGGGCGAGCATGGCGTTGAGCGTCTCGTGCGGCGGGATCGCCTCCAGCCGGATATCGGGCGGCAGCGGCACTGCCGCACGCTCCTTGCGGCCCGGCTGCTCCTGGCCGCCCACGTACCAGAGGATCTCCCGTGGATGCACCCCGTACTCGTGCTGGAGAAGGCCGCGGATCCACACATTGGCGGTAAGGTTGTACTCGGCAAGCCCCACCTTGCGGCCGCGCAAGTCCTCGGGGCGCCGGATGCCGGCGCGCTCGTGGACATAGATCGCGTTGTGGCGGAACATCCGCGACAGGAACGCAGGGATGGCGATGAAACGCGGCTGCGGCCGCGAGCGCTCGATGAGGTAGGCGGTGCCGGACATCTCGGACACGTCGAACTCGAGGAACTGCGTCATTCGCCAGAACGCCTCCTCGGGCTCTAGCGGGATGTAGTTGAGGTCGATGCCCTCGACCTGCACGCGTCCGTCGAGCAGTGGCCGGATGCGGTCGGAGTTCTCGGCCGCGAAGGTCAGCTGGAGCTTGCTCATCCCACGCTCCCCGGCGAGGATCCGGCGCCTAGGGGGCGGCGCCGGCGCATTCTAGCACGCGGGCGGCCCCCCGCAGCGCGTGCCGCGACGCGCTACACTACCAGTAGGCTCCGGCCGACACGCCCGGAGCTCTCGGGTGAGACGACGATGACCTCCTCGGTATCCGCGCCGCGGCCGCCAGCGCCACCCAGTCCGGCCGACATCGCGCGCTGGCGGCACAACTGGCAGCACGAGCATGCGGGCGCGCAGCTCCTGCACGCGCTAGCGCGACGCGCCCGCGATCCCCGGCAGGCGGCCGTGCTGGAGCGCCTCGCCCGGCGCGAGGAGGCGCACGCCTTGCACTGGGCGCTGCACCTGCAGGCCGCCGGCGAGCCGTTACCGCCACCTGTGCCTGGGCTGTCCGATCGCCTGCTGCTGGCCCTGGCCCGGCGGCTGCCACCCCGCGAGCTGCTGCCCGTGGTCGCGGCGGAGGCGGTGCGCAGCCACGACCGCTACGCCGCCGAGCCCGACGCCGCGCCGATCGCCGCCAGCGAGCGCGAGGTAGCCCGCCAGGCGACCGCCTTGGCCTACCCGGCCGTGCCGCTGGTCGCGGCCGCCCGCGAGCACCGCCGCAGCGCCGCCAAAAGCGGCAGCCTGCGCGCCGCCGTGTTCGGGATCAACGACGGGCTGGTGTCGAACCTGAGCCTGGTGCTGGGCGTGGCTGGGGCGACGCCCGACAACCAGTGGATCCTGCTCAGCGGCTTCGCCGGCCTGCTCGCTGGCGCGTTCAGCATGGGCGGTGGCGAGTTCATCTCCATGCTGGCGCAGCGCGAGCTGGCGGAGAAGGAGCTGGCCATCGAGCGCGAGGAGATCGTCACGCAGCCGGCGGCCGAGCTGGAGAACTTGGCGCGCATCTACGAGGAGAAGGGCCTGCCACCCGACCAGGCCCGCGAGGTGGCGCAGCGCCTGATGGCCGACCCCGAGGTCGCGCTGGACACGATCGCCCGCGAACAGCTCGGGCTTGACCCCGAGGAGCTGGGCTCGCCGCGCGCCGCCGCGCTGGCATCGTTCATCAGCTACGCGGCCGGCGCGGCCATTCCGCTGCTGCCGTTCCTGTTCCTGCAGGGCTCGGCGGCGATCCTCGCGGCGCTGGTGCTCGGCGCCTTCAGCCTGTTCGGCATCGGTGTGCTCCTGTCGTTCTTCACCGCCCGCAACCCCGTGGTCAGCGGCCTGCGCATGCTGGGAGTGGGCCTGGGGGCCGCCGCGGTGACCCATGGCATCGGTCGCCTGGTGGGGGTCGCTATCCATGACTAAGCATGCCGCCCACCTCGACGACGCAGAGCGCAAGCGGCCGGCGACTCCACCTTTCTAGCAGACTCCTACCGCCACTCTTGCCATCCTCTAATATGGCGCGGCCTATCCTCATAGTAGGAGCAGTGTCGCTCCTGGAGGATCCGCGGCTCGCGCCGCACCTCACGGTTGCGCTGCCGGCCCTGCCGGATGGGCCGCTGGGGTAGGGCGCGGGCCGGGAGAGGAGGCGCGCCGATGGACCTTGGCACTTTCCTCTTCATGCTGGCGTTCGCCTACGGACTAGGGGTGTTCTGGTACGATCTCCTACCCGGCCAGCTGGCGGACCGGGCTTGGCGGGTTGCTGCCTATCCGTTCGCTCTTATGGCTCTCGGTGAGGCGTTCGTGCCCTTCGGGCCGGCGTTCGGCGGCATCCACGTCATCACGGCTGTGGTCGCGTCGCTGATCGGGGTGGTGATCGACTGGATCATCCAGACCGCGCGCCATCCGGCGGCGGTGTCCACGCCCGAGGCGCTGCCCGCCCGGGCGGCGGCCAGCAGCTAAGCTTGCCAGGCCGCGCTCGCTTGGGCACATGGGCGCCTGGGCCAGGGCGGCGTGCCGGCGCACACGCTGCTTCCTCGCCAGGCGCCCACTTGGTCTCCGGCACCTGCTCGGCGCGACCTGTCCAGCCCGGCGCCAGGCCCCAGCCGTCCAACAGTTGCTCCAGAACAGAGCGCGCAGCAACAGCGCGTCAGAGCGAGCCGTGTTCGGCTATCCCACCACGCGGTCGCCCCGGCGGCGCGGTTGTCCCTGGGGGTAGAGGCACCGCGGAGAGGGCGCGGCCGGGGTGGGGCGCAGCGATACGCGGAGGTGAGCGGCATGGCGGTGTACGAGTTCCAGTGCCAGGCGTGCGGCCACCGGTTCGAGATCAAGGCGCCGATGCACGAGCATGAGCGGCTGAAGCAGGAGCCGCCCGCCTGCCCGAGCTGTGGCAAGCGCGAGACGCAGCAGGCGGTGTCGCTGTTCAGCTGCAAGCCCGCCAGCTCGTTCTGAGCGCTCTCCGCGCCAGCTAAGGCGACGTGCGGAGAGGCTAGGCCTCCGGCGACCCGCCGGGACCGACTAGCGGAGCACCCCCTGCGGCACGTTCTAGCGCCGCAGCGTGTCAGGCCCGGTGGCGTGGCTGCCGGGCGCACGATGCCTCTTGGGCGTCGTGCGCCGCGACGGCAGCTGCGCCTCGTCGTAGAAGTGCGTCACATCTCTCCGTCGCGGCACGAAGCTAGCTGGATAGTACTTGCGTTGGGCGACCACCCCCTCGCGGCCCACAATGATCTCCACCCGGCTCTGGCCGCGATCTAGCCCTTGCGTGGCCGCGTTGCCATCTGCCACCACGGTGGTCGGCCAGTCGAGTACCCGGGGGTCTACAGTGAGGATGACAACTGCCATAGGCTAGCCAATGGGGAGCGTGCTGAGCGCTGGCCGTCGGTCGGCGAGTTGCCGGCGGCCGAACTGGTACAATCTCGCTAGAGCCACTCGGGGCGGGGGCGGACTAGCCGCCCTCGCTTTTTGCGCGCCCTGTTCCTGGGAGTGTCCATGACCTATTCGACGCCTGCCCTGCGCAACGTCTGCATCGTCGCGCACGTCGATCACGGCAAGACCACCCTGGTCGATGCCCTGCTCAAGCAGAGCAATGTGTTCCGGGCTCACCAGGAGGTGGGCGAGCTGATCCTCGACTCGCACGCCCTGGAGCGCGAGAAGGGCATCACCATCCTGGCCAAGAACACGGCCGTGCACTACCGCGGCGTGAAGATCAACATCATCGATACCCCCGGCCACGCCGATTTCAGCGGCGAGGTCGAGCGCGTCCTCAATATGGCCGACGGCTGCCTGCTGCTAGTCGACGCCGCCGAGGGGCCGATGCCCCAGACGCGCTACGTGCTGCGCAAAGCGTTCGAGGCGCGCCTGCGCCCGATCGTGGTCATCAACAAGGTCGATCGCGCCAACGCGCGCCCTCACGCGGTGTTCCAGCTCACCCAGGACCTGTTCCTGGAGCTGGCGACCGAGGTCGAGCAGCTCGACTTCCCCGTGCTGTACGCCAGCGGCCGCCAGGGACGCGCCGGGTTCGCGCCCGACGCGCTGGCGCCAGACCTCCAGCCGCTGTTCGAGACGATCCTCGCCCACGTCCCGCCGCCCACAGGCGACCCAGCGGCGCCGTTCCAGCTGCTCGTCGCCAATCTGGATTACGACGCCCACCTGGGACGCATCGCGCTGGGGCGCGTGGCTCGCGGGCGTGTGGCGCCGGGGATGGCCGTGGTGCGGCTCGGCCGCGACGGCGACCAGGAGCGGGGCCGCGTGGGGCAGGTGTTCGTCAGCGAGGGGCTGAAGCGCGTGCCCGTGGAGCACGCGGCCGCCGGCGAGATCGTGGCCCTCTGCGGGCTAGACGCCGTGCAGATCGGCGACACCCTGGCCGACCCGGCGGCGCCGGAGCCACTGGGCGGGTTGGCGGTCGAGCCGCCCACCGTGCGCATGACCTTCGGGGTCAACACCTCGCCGTTCGCCGGCCGCGAGGGCAAATGGTGCACCTCGCGCCAGCTGCGCGCGCGGCTGTGGCGCGAGCTGGAGACGAACGTCGCCCTGCGCGTCGAGGAGACGGCCAGCCCCGACGAGTTCCTGGTCGCGGGGCGCGGCGAGCTGCACCTGGCCATTCTGATCGAGACGATGCGCCGCGAGGGCTACGAGTTCCAGGTCTCGCGCCCGGAGGTGATCACCCGCGAGGAGAACGGTCACCTACTGGAGCCGATCGAGGAGCTGGTGATCGACACGACGGAAGAGTATGTCGGCGCGGTGGCCGAGGCGCTGGGCAAGCGGCAGGCGACGCTCCAGAACCTGGTGCACGACGGCCACGGCGGGGTGCGGCTGGAGTACCGCATCCCCACGCGCGGGCTGATCGGCTTTCGCCAGCAGTTCCTCACCGCCACGCGCGGCAACGGTACCATGGCCAGCCGCCTGGTCGGCTACGCGCCGTGGGCCGGCGAGATCCCGCAGCCTCGCAACGGCGTGCTGGTCGCCTGGGAGACCGGCACGGCCACCGCCTACGGGCTAGCCAACGCCCAGGAGCGCGGCATCACCTTCATCGAGCCCGGCACGCCCGTGTACGAGGGCATGATCGTCGGGCTCAACAGTCGCGACGACGACCTGCCGATCAACGTCTGCAAGGAGAAGAAGCAGACCAACATGCGCGCCTCGACGGCCGAGATCAGCGTCCGGCTGACCCCCGCCGTGCAGCTCAGCCTGGAGCAGGCGCTCGACTTCATCCAGGACGACGAGTTGCTTGAGGTCACCCCCGCGGGCTTTCGGCTGCGCAAGCGGCTGCTAAGCCTGGAGGAGCGACGCCGTGCCGCGCAGCAGCGCAAGGGCGCCGTAGCGGGGGCCGCGCGCTGAGCGCTCCGCCGCCTACGGCTCCTCGCGCGCCGACTCCTGCTGGCGGCGGTAGCGCTCCTGGATCTCCTGCTGCTCGCGGCGTAGGCGCTCGCGCTGCGACTCGGCGCGGTCCAGCCGCGGCTGCGGGGCGGGGCCGCCAGTGACGCGCTGGGCGTTGAACTGGGCGCGCAGCGCCTCGAGCAGGTCGGCCATGCTCTGGCGCCGCTGTGCCGCCGGCCGCGCCGGCTCGGTGGGCGGGGCCGGCGGCGTCGGCCGGGGGGGCGCCGGGGGGGGCGTGGGCGCGGGGCGCGACTCGCGCGCCGGCGCAGGCGGACGTGGGGCGGCCGCCGGTGCACGCGCGGGCCGCGGGGGGGCAGGGGGCCGCGTAGGAGCCGGCGGCGCGGGGGCGGGCCGCAGGGCTGCGGGGGGCGGGCCTCCCTCGCCCTCCGGGAGCAGAGCGGGCGGGGAGGGACGGTGGGGCGCTCGCGCGGGGGGGGGCAGCAGGACCAGGTAGTAGCGGGCCAAGCGCGCCGCCCAGCCCATCGCCTCCGGCAGCGCCTCCGGCGTCACCGCGCGCAGCGGCTGGCAACTCGCGCGGAGCGCCGCGAAGCGCCCAGCCCGCGCCGCGCCGGGCTCCAGCGCCTGCCCCGGGGGCCCGGCCAGATCGTCGAGCAGGGCGAAGAAATCGTCCGCCTCGCGGTGCTCGGCCAGGTAGCCGGCTACCGCCTGGATG
>Ga0209061_1002666_pt1 | contig 21596 bp, 20 predicted proteins | sample Coa_R1_10_FD_187157 | JGI IMG/M metagenome (GOLD analysis project Ga0209061, IMG submission 187157) | Surface soil microbial communities from Centralia Pennsylvania, which are recovering from an underground coalmine fire - Coalmine... | ecosystem: Environmental > Terrestrial > Soil >...
TGGCATCAACGGTTATCCGAACTGCGGACGGACGATGGCTACACCATTCTCTCCTGGCGAAATCGTGGCGACCTGAAGGTGCAAGAATATCTGATGCCTGATACAGAAAAACGGCCCGCGGCCGCCAAGCGTGTAAGGCCGACTCAGCAAACATGGCAACAGGTGCTGGAACGAGCGAATCATCGCTGCGAATGGCGTGAAGGAGGCCAAACATGCGGTCTTCGAGAAGGTGACGTGGATCCGATAGGCGGTGGGCGCGTCAAGTTGACACCGGACCATAAACGTCCTCATTCGATTGACTCGGCAGCAGACCCGAAAGATCCCAATCAATGGCAGGCGCTCTGTGGGCGGCACCAAGTGATGAAGAAAAACTATTGGGATAGTTCGACGGGAAAATTGAACATTTATGCTATCGTACAAGCAGCTCCGAAATCAGAGAAACGCGCTGCCTTCTTGTTTCTGCTGGCGTACTTCGGATATACGCTGAACTCAGACGGATCAATCACGAAGACGGAGAAAGGCTGATGTCAAGCGCAACTAATGCCAAGGATGACTTGGCAACGCTCGGATCTTTGGTGCAAACCAGCCTTGCGGTGGAACGAGTAGCTATTTTGCCGCCAAGGGACGTTGTAGACACTCTACAGCTGCTTCATGCGCTGGGCATTTATGCTCAGGCCACCATACTGGACCCCTGGTATAATAAAGGAATTGGCGGCGTTCGCGAGGATTACCAGGATTTCATCGTTCATTTGCTGAACTTGTCGGCCAAACTTTCGGATCATGTTTTTCTCTGGGGGTTTCCAGAGATCATCGCACCATTCGTGGAGCGAATCCCGCGACCCTTGACGCTTGTAGCTTGGTTGACCTGGTATTACAAGAACTCCCCTTCGGTAATTCGTGGTTGGCGATCCAGCCAGATGGCTTGCCTACATCTTTCGCATCCGCAAGCACCTCTTTATCCCGAACATTTCCTGAATGCGGCCCAACGGGAGAAACAGGCGCAGGGCAAACTCCGCTATATGCCTGGGCCAACCAGCGTAATTGAAGAGCCATTGCTCGTCGGTTTTGTCGGCCGCAACGAGCAGACCGGTCATCCTGCTCAGAAGCCGGTGGCTGTCTTCGAGAAGCTTATCCTTATGACTACCAAAGCCGATGGATTAGTGATCGATCCTATGAGCGGATCGGGCACAACTGGGCTTGCGGCCCTCAAGTTAGGACGCCGGGCCATCCTGTGCGATGCATCAGATGAATACACACAGATAGCGGAAACCCGGTTGAAAGTTTACCGCGTCGGAAGTCCTACCGAGAGCAGTGCCCGGCGGTCAAGCATCGATAATGGACAGCGTCATCCAAAACTGCAACGGGGCTTATTTGACGAGTGAACTCGTTTTGCAAAGTCACGTGAGGGAAGCGATGACCCCCTCACGCCACGAACTCAACACCTGGTTCGCCTTCGCGGACTTCGCCAATGACGAAGGTGTGTATGCGGTCTTCTTCGAGTTGGCGGATGATGCTGTCGGCGTAGTAGCGGCTGGCAATGACAACGAAGCCGATACCCATGTTGAAAACGCGGAACATCTCGGCCTCGTCGATGTTGCCCAGGCGCCCAAGCCAGCGGAATACCGGCGGGATCGGCCAACTACCTTTACGGAGGAAGACACGGCGGCCAGGCGGCAGCACGCGCGGCACGTTGCCTTCCAGCCCTTCGCCAGTGATGTGGGCCAGGCCGCGCACCACGCGACGCTTGACCGGATAGTGCCGCAAGATGTTCTTGATCGCTCGCACGTAGATGCGTGTCGGCTCCAGCAATTCCTCACCGACAGTGCGGCCCAGTTCTGGCACGAAATCGCTGACCTTCAGCCCGGCGTGATCGAAAACTACCTTGCGTACCAGACTGTAGCCGTTGGAGTGCAGTCCGGTACTGGCCAGGCCGAGCACCACGTCGCCGGGCTGAATGGCCCGGCCATTGATGATGTGATCGCGCTCGACAACGCCGACGCAGAAACCGGCCATGTCGTAATCGCCCGGTTGATAGAAGTCCGGCAGAATAGCCGTTTCGCCACCGACCAAGGCACAGTCTGCCTCCATGCAGCCATCGCTGATCCCCTTGATCAGATCACGCGCCAGGGCCGGATCATCCTTGGGCATCGCCAGGTAATCGAGAAAAAATAACGGCTCGCCGCCGGTGCAGAGGCAATCGTTGACCGACATGGCGACCAGGTCGATGCCGACTGTGTCGTGCTTGCCCATCAGCGAAGCGATTTTGAGTTTACTGCCGACGCCATCGGTGCAGGAGACGAGGACCGGATGGCGATAATTGCGAGCAAACAGGCGCGTATTGTAATCGAGACTGAATAAGCTGGCGAAGCCGCCTCCTCCTCCTTTTCCTCCACTCCGAGGGGGAAAAGGGGGGGGAAGGACGCGCGGCGTATGCGTGCGGCGCAGATACGGGGCCATACCGGCCAGGGTCTGCTCGTAAACATCGAGATCGAGACCCGCGGATTTGTAACTCAAGGGCGGACGCTGTTCATCGGGTTGGTGTTCCATAGGGGCATCATAGGTGAGACATGCTCCTGTGCCAGCGCCATTCCACTACTCGCCATCTTGTTGCACCGCGGCCGTATAGCTGGCTCCCCTAAATGACCATGCGTGATTCAGCTGTAGAGTCTCGCCCAGGAGGAAGATGGCAATGAAAAGGGGAATTCTCTACTGGCAAGACACACTCAGGGCCACACGCCCCAAGGAGGGAATTCCCATACCATCGATTCTTCCCCGCCTCCGCTTCGCCGTCAAGGAAAAACTCTGCAACCACCTGCGCCGCTGTCGCCAAGCCGGCGTCCGCATCCGCTACCGGATCGTGATCAACCTGCTCAACGGCTGCTCCGCAGCAAGATCGTCCAGGCAGCGTTGCGTTGGTGGGGGGGCCGCCTCCGTCTGCACTTTCTGCCACCTTCCTGTCCCAACGACCAAAAGATTGAGCGGGTGTGGCAGGATTGGTATGCTAACGTCACGCGCAACCTATTTGCCACACCATGACGGCGTTAATGCGTGAGGTTCAATACTACCTCCGCAAGCGAAACCGAAAAGTTTGCAGGAACCGCAACAGCCGCTCATCCAAGAGCGCTGCTGCGTAATCCTTCACGGTCGTTTAAAAGTGGGCAGTGGGCGGATCCGCCCATACCTGGACGCGATGAAACAACGGTTAAGGACGGCGCAGAGCGTCATCGAACTATGGAGAAGACGCAAGTTCTAAGGATGAAAAGACTTGCTTCAAGACAGCTCATTCAATGGAGGTAGAGAGCGATACGGCACGTCCTTTGCCATGCCGGAAGTCGTGGCCAGAGGGTTGTGCCGTATGCTTGTGCTGGTTCCCGAGGCCCAAGGACTCTTTAACGGAAGGTGTTCCATGGCAGCATTTTGTCATTCTGATCGACTGCGGTTGATGATACCCGGCCTACTGGTGGCTGGAATCGCGCTGCTGCTGGCTGATGATTCCGTGCCTGCGGGCGAAGGATGGGAGACGCAGCCATATGCCGTGCCCACCAAGATACTGCCGTGGATGCAGCCCGGCTACCGTGGCTACTACGAGCCGACTCGACCCGCTCAGCCGCCGCCGCCGACCGTCACCGCCCCGCCGCAGAAATACACGATCACCATCACTCTGCTGCCACACAAGCCGCAAGGTATCGATCCCAACATCGGGGTTCTGATGGCTCACTTGCCCGAAGATGCCCTGATCTGGTTCAACGACCATCCGACCAAAGCCAGAGGAATGGTACGCTACTTCGAGTCGCCGCCGCTGACGCCGGGCAAGGAGTACTACTACATGGTTCGCATCGTCTGGCACGAGAACGGCCACTGGGTCAGCAAGACCGAGAAAGTGCCGATCGGGTCCGGCGAGATGCGCTGCATCTACCTAACTCCAGCCGATGAGAATAGCACGATCGCCGCCAATCTGGCGAAGCTCAGCCCGGAGGATCGCAAGCTCGCCGAGTCCCAGAAGTTCTGCGTCGAGGAAGACAACCCGCTGGGAGCGATGGGCGTGCCGGTCAAGATCATGCTCAAAGGCCAGCCGGTCTTCTTGTGCTGCCAAGGCTGCGTGGAGAAGGCGCTGGAAGACCCGGATAAAACGCTGGCCAAGGTCAAGGAACTCAAGGCCAAGAACGCGAAGAAGTCTCCAACAAAGTAACACCTCAAGATCCCCGTTCGTAAAACGAACGGGCTGTGAACCCCCTCGTGCAAGATCCTGAGGAGAATGCATCATGAGCGAAAAAGCCGAATGGCAGAAAGCTACGGCCCACCTGGAATACCTGGGTCGGACCTACTATTTCTGCGTCGAGGAGTGCCGGAAGAAGTTTGCCGACGATCCACAACGCTACCTCCAAAGCGTGAAGTCGCCAGCGCTAGCCCCGTAGAGAGTGGAGCGGTGGAGGTTTTCTCCTAGGAAGCCGCTCCAAATGCGAGGATAACGGGCATGGGAACGCGGAAATTGAAATGGCTCAAGTGGTTGGCCGGCCTGGCCGTGGTAGCAGCGCTCGGGGGCGGTTTGTGGTACGGCTATGACCAAGACTGGCTGACATTTGCTTACCACCGGCTCACTCAAGGACACGCCGGCACGTCCGAGCACGGCGGCATGAACATGAACATGCCCGGCATGAACATGGGTTCGCCCTATGCAGGGGGCGAGTCCATGTCCAGCGTTCCGGGTCATGCCCTGGTGACTATCTCTCCAGAAGGGCAACAGCGGATCGGTATGCGCATTGGTAAGGTCGTGCGGGACAAGCTGCGCATGACTATCCGGCCAGTGGGCATCATCGAGCCGGACCAGACTCGCCTGGCGCGCGTCCACACCCGTATCAGTGGCTGGGTTACCCAAGTTCATGTCAACTTCGTCGGTGAGACCGTCCACAAAGGCGACCCACTTCTGGAGATTTACAGCCCGGACTTGCTGACCACCCAGGATGAATACTTGGCCGCTGTGGAGAACGAAGGTCCGCGAAGCAGGGTGGCGCAACTAGCCCGGCGGCGGCTGAAGCTGTGGGACGTTCCCGACGACGAGATTGCCGAGTTGGAAAAAACTCGGAAGGCGCGGGACACGCTGACGCTGCGTGCCGCAATCACAGGTCAGGTGCTCAGCCGCGACGTTCTCGAAGGGAGTTATGTTGAGCCGAAGACCGAATTGTACCGACTCGCTGACCTCTCCGTAGTCTGGGTTCAGGCTAAGGTCTACGAATACGAACTGCCGTACGTCCATCTGAATCAGTCCGTCCAAGTGGCCCTGCTATCTGATCCGGAGACTTGGATCGACGGTCGTATCTCGTTCATCGAGCCGTGGGTACAGGAGGTGAGCCGAACAACCAAGGTGCGTGTGGCCGTCCCAAATCCCCGGCTGCGGCTTAAACCCGGCATGTATGCGAATGTTCGGATCGAGCATGAGATGGGTGAAGGACTGCTCGTTCCGGAGGATGCCGTGCTGCGCACGGGCGAGCGCGACCTTGCTTTCCGCGCCCTTCCGGGAGGGCGGTTTGAGCCGGTCGCCGTCACCCTTGGCCCGCGCTTCGGCGATCGCTTCCAAGTCGTTAGCGGTCTGGCCGAAGGCGAGGAGATCGTCACATCCGCGGTGTTCCTGATTGATTCCGAATCGCGTCTGAAATCGGCGGTCGGCGGCATGGGAGGGCACCATCACGGCTCTATGGGAGGCTCATCGCCTGCCGCGCCGCCGTCGTTGCAAGGTCCGCCGGCGCATTCCGGCCACGAACACGGAATGAAACAAGAGTCTTCCAGCCATGAATGACGCCATCTCATCCGTGACGAGGGTCGATCGTGACCGAGAAAATCATCGAGTTCTGCGCCCACAATAAGTTCCTGGTGCTGGTCGTCGGTCTGGTGGGGGTGGTCTTCGCGGTCCATCTGATGCGTGAAATCCCTCTCGACGCTCTGCCGGACCTGTCCGACACCCAGGTCATCGTCTACTCGCGCTGGGACCGCAGCCCCGACATCATTGAGGATCAGGTTACTTATCCGATTGTCACAGCCTTGCTGGGGGCGCCGAAAATCAAGGCCATCCGTGGCTTTTCCGACTTCGGCTACTCTTACGTCTATGTCATCTTCCAAGACGGCACGGATATCTATTGGGCGCGCAGCCGCACGCTTGAATACCTATCGAAGATCCTGCCTTATCTGCCCGAAGGGGTACGCACCGAGATGGGGCCAGACGCCACCAGTGTCGGTTGGGTCTATCAGTATTGCCTCGTGGACAAGACAGGAACTAACGACTTAGCCCAAATCCGCACCTACCAGGACTGGTATCTGCGCTACCAGCTCCAGGGCGTGCCGGGAGTGTCCGAGGTTGCTTCGATCGGCGGCTTTCAGAAACAGTATCAGGTCCAAATCGACCCCAACATTCTCGACGCCTTTAACATCCCCTTGACAACCGTGATCCAGGCCATCCGTGACGGCAACAACGACGTGGGCGGCCGCCTGGTTGAGTTCGCCGGGGGCGAATACATGGTGCGCGGGCGGGGCTATGCCCGTAGCGTCCGCGAAGTGGAGAACATCGTAGTCGGCCGCGATCCCGCCGGTACGCCGATTCTGGTCAAGCATCTTGGCCACGTCTCCCTGGGGCCGGACATCCGTCGCGGCATCGCCGACCTTGACGGCCAAGGCGACACGGTCGGCGGCATCGTCATCATGCGCTACGGCGAGAACGCCCTCCACGTCATCGACCGCGTCAAGGCCAAGCTCGAAGAGCTGAAGCCATCCATGCCCAAAGGAGTGGAGATTGTCACCACCTACGACCGCTCCGAGTTGATCCGCCACTCCGTCGATACGCTCAAGGAAGAGCTGTTCGTGGAAATCCTCATCGTCAGCGGCGTCATCCTGGTGTTTCTCTGGCACATCCCCTCGGCGATCATTCCCATTCTGACCATTCCCGTGTCGGTGGTGTTGGCCTTCATCCCGATGTACTTCATGGGGTTGACCACAAACATCATGTCGATCACGGGCATCGCCATCTCCATCGGCGTGCTGGTGGATGGGGCCATCGTCGAAGTGGAAAACGCCTACAAGCGGCTGGAAGAATGGGTAGCGGGCGGGCGGCAAGGCGATTTCCATGCGGTGCGCCTGCGAGCTTTGAAGGAAGTGGGGCCATCGGTCTTCTTCTCGCTGCTGGTAATCGCAGTGGCTTTCATGCCTATCTTCACGCTGGTAGACCAGGAAGGCCGGCTGTTCAAACCGCTGGCCTTCACCAAGAACCTGGCGATGGCCATCGCTGCCGTGCTGGCCCTGACGCTGGACCCCGCCATGCGCATGCTGTTCACACGCATGGACTACTTCCACTTCCGGCCGCGCTGGCTGGCGTCCATCGTCAACACCGTGACAGTAGGCCGCTACTACCCGGAGGAACAGCACCCCATCAGCAAGCGGCTGTTCCGCCTCTACGAGCCGGTGTGCCGTTTCGTACTGCGGCACAAGGCACTGACCATCGGCTCCGCTTTGCTGTTGATCGCGGCGACCGTGCCGGCATACTTGCAGCTCGGCTCGGAATTCATGCCACCCTTGGACGAGGAGTCACTGCTGTACATGCCGACAACGCTGCCCGGCATCTCGGTGACGGAGGCGCAAAAGCTGTTGCGAACAATGGACCAGATCCTCACGAGCTTTCCGGAGGTAGAGCGCGTCTTCGGAAGGCCGGCCGGGTCTCCAGTTCCACCGATCCGGCACCGTTCTCAATGATGGAGACCACCATCATACTGAAGCCGCACGACCAATGGCGCAAGGTGCAGCGTTGGTACTCTCATTGGCCGACCCCTTTGCAAGCCATCTTCCGGCACTTTCAGCCCGACCGTCTGAGCACCGAAGAGTTGGTTGCCGAGATGGACCAAGCCTTGCAATTCCCTGGCACCGTCAACGCCTGGACCATGCCAATCAAGAACCGCATCGACATGCTCAGCACCGGCGTGCGCACTCCCATCGGCATCAAGATCCTTGGCGCCGACCTCAACGAGATCGAGCGGCTTGGCACGCACCTGGAGAGGATCCTGCGCGATGTACCTGGCACCCGAAGCATCTATGCCGAGCGAACGGCCGGCGGCTACTTCCTCGACTTCACCCTCAAACGCGATCAGCTGGCCCGCTACGGCCTGACGATCAAGGAAGCGGAGACCGTAATTACCACCGCCGTGGGCGGCGAAGCGTTGACAACGACCGTAGAAGGAAGAGAACGGTACACGATCAACGTTCGCTACCTCCGTGAGCTGCGCGATGAGATGAGTAAGCTCCGCCGGACGTTCGTGCCGACAGCGGCTGGAGCACACATCCCTCTGGAAGAATTGGCCGACATCCGCCTGGTCTCCGGACCGAGCATGGTCCGCGACGAGAATGGCATGTTGTCGGGTTACGTCTACATTGATTTGGCCGGCCGCGATGTAGGCGGCTACGTAGAAGAGGCCAAGCAACTGGTGGAGAAGGAGTTACAGCTGCCGGTCGGCTATACGCTGAGCTGGAGCGGGCAATATGAAAACATGCAGCGCGTGCGCGAGCGGCTGAAGCTGGTGGTCCCAGTTACTTTCTTCATTATCTTTGTGCTGCTGTACGCCAACACCCGCTCCGTCGTCAAGGCCAGCATCGTCCTCTTGGCGGTCCCCTTCTCTGTCATTGGCGCCGTCTGGTATCTCTGGTTGCTCGGCTACCATATCTCCATCGCCGTCTGGGTCGGCATGATTGCCCTGATGGGCCTGGATGCGGAGACCGGGGTCTTCATGCTGCTCTTTTTGGATCTGTCATATTATGATGCCGTCCGCCAGGGGAAGATGAAGACCTACGAGGATCTAACGGAGGCCCTTATCTACGGCGCGGTCAAACGCGTCCGCCCGAAAATGATGACGGTGACGGCGGCCATGATGGGGTTGGTGCCGATCATGTGGTCGCTGGGCACGGGAGCCGACATGATGAAACGGATCGCCGCCCCCATGATCGGCGGGCTGGTGACCAGCTTCATCCTTGAACTGCTGGTCTATCCGCCGATCTATGCCATCTGGAAATGGCACTACGAGATGAAGAAGGGAACAGTGGATGTAAGCCAACTGCCGATCCCGGAACTGCAGGGGCATTAAATCCCCGTTTGACCGTCCATGAAAGGCGGCCGTCGATGAGACGGACTTGCGGCCACTCTCATCGGTCCCTGTTCCGCGTCCAAGCTTTCTCTGGCAAAGGCAACCTGCCAGCCCTCGAAGAAGAACTGCGTTGCCTCCGCGTCAAGGACAAACACCTCCAGATGGAGCGTGACATTTAAAAAAGCGACGGCCTTCTTTACCAAGGAGTCGCCATGAGATACCGCATTCATCGACGAACACCACCGCCAGTGGCCGGTGCGGCTGATGTGCCAGGTCTTGCAGGTCTCCCCCAGTGGCCGCTACACCTGGCGGGATCGCCCTGCCCGTGCGCAACAGCAACAGCGGGAGGTCCTGACGGCGGAGATCGAGGCCATCCATCGAGAGTTCCAAGAGCGTTACGGCAGTTCGAACCGGTAGCGATCAACCAGGTCTGGGTGGCCGACCTCACGTACATTCCGACGCGAGAGGGCTGGCGGTACCTGGCGGTGGTCGAAGACTTGTACTCGCGGCTGATCGTCGGCTGGTCGATGGGCGAGCGGATGACGAGCCGGCTGGTGGTCGATGCCTTGGAGATGGCGGTGTCGCGACGCTTGCCGGGCGAGGGATTGGTAGCGTACTCGGATCGCGGTAGCCAAACAGTGGATCCTGTGGACTCACTCCAAGGGGATGAACGGCTTTCACGGACGCGGCAACGGGCGTTGCCCTCGTTGTTTGTCGCTTTTGGCATACAGCGGCTCGGCTTCCGCCAGCCAGCGTTTCAGATCACGGACGCGGTGTTCATGGCTGGGGTGCGTCGAAGTAAACTCCAACCGTTGGCTACCGCCGATTCGTTCCATGCGCCGCCAGAATTGAATCGCCTCTCGCGGATCGTAGCCAGCGGCAGCCATGAGTAGCAGGCCAATATGATCTGCCTCCGATTCGTGCTTGCGGCTGAAGGGGAGCAAGATGCCGAACTGCGAGCCGGCGCCGAGCAAAGCCATCACTTCCCGTTGTTGGCGCGGATCGAGATCGCCCAGGGACGAGGCAATGGCGAGTTGCCCCAGCCGCACCAGTTGTTGCTGGGCCATGCGTTCAGCACCGTGATGCGCCAAGGCATGGCCGATCTCATGGCCGAGCACGGTCGCCAGGCCATTCTCGGTTTCGGCCACCGGCAGAATGCCCGTGTACACCACGACCTTGCCGCCCGGCAGACAAAAGGCATTGACTTGCCGACTACGGACGACGCGGTAGGCCCACTGGAAATGTTGCGGCTGCAATTGCAAACGAGCCAACACGTCTTTATTATTGGATGCATCGGCCAGCCGGCCGCCGATGTCACGCACGACGGCGACAATTGGCCCAGCGCGCACCACATCGGATTCCTGCAATACTTGCTGAAATGCTTGAGCACCGAGTTGTGCTTCCTGTTGCGGACTAAGGGCGACAATCTGATGCCGGCCGAATGGTCCTGTTTGCCAACCCCTGGCAATAAGGAGGCCGGCGACGAGAAGAGCCAAAAGGATCGGCAACAGTCGAATAGGGATATTGCGCGTCGGTTGATCGAAAGGCATACTCGCAACCTCGTGATGGCTCGTTCAGACACGCGGGCAGCGTGCCCAGCGGTTTGGTACGCTAGCTCTGAACGCTTTTTGGTGATTGTCGTTTGTCGAGGTTCGCTCGTCTATCCAGGAGCGAACATTTGGGAAAATTTTTCATTTGTTGGGCCGAGTTACGGCAGTATATAAAGGAGACGGCGATCCACCTTGGGAGGACTACAGGAACATGCTCGAGAAAACCTTGGCCGGCTCAACCGCCCTCTTCGGTCGATCTGCGTGTTCATCGGTACACGATGCCTTGAGCGATAGGCAATTGCTGGAGAAGTTCGTTCATCACCGTGAAGAAGCGGCGTTTGCGGCGTTGGTACGAAGGCATGGTCCGATGGTCCTCGGCGTATGCCGGCGCATGCTGCGTCACAGCCACGACGCCGAAGACGCTTTCCAGGCAACTTTTCTCGTCTTGGCCGAGAAAGCCCAGCATTTACGGCGGCCGGAACGGCTGGCCAATTGGTTATACGGCGTGGCCTATCGCACCGCGCTACATGCCCGGCAGCGCGCCGCACACCGCAGCCGACTTGAAAGAGAAGCTGCTGCTATGTCTGCCCCCATCAGCGATCCGGAATTCGAGTCACAGGAACTGCGGCGCATCCTCGACGAAGAACTGCACCGCTTACCGGAGAAATATCGAGCACCACTGGTATTGTGCTACCTGGAAGGCAAGACCAATGAAGAGGCGGCACGCTTGCTGGGCTGGCCGGTCGGTTCGATGTCGTATCGCCTGGCGCGCGGCCGGGATCTGCTGCGTCAGCGCCTGGAAACACGGCTGGCGGCTTCGATGTCGCAGGGCCTGGCACGCGGCCGCGATCTGCTGCGTCGAGGTCTGGAAGCTCGGTTGGCGGCGCTGCCCCTCGTGCTGTCGGCGACCTGGCTGGCCGAACACTTGCAACCCGCGGTCGTATCGCCTCTGCTGGCCACGACAACTGTGCAAGCGGCCTTGATTGCCGCAGGCGCCAAAATAGCCGCCGCCGGTTCTGCTATCCTCTCCGCTTCGGTTCGGGAGCTGGCCGATGCGACCCTGCGCAGCATGGCGCCTTCCCGATGGCGTTGGCTGTTCGTCGCTTTTCTTCTTGTTCTGATTCTGTCCGGCATCGGGACTGCCGTTGTTTCCATCGCCTTCGATAGCAAGGCCTCCAATGGTGCGTGTCCTTGTAGCTCTTCGCCCTGAAGGCCAAAATGCGAGAGGCGCCAGAGAAGTGGTAAATTATATACTGGCGAGTTTTTCACTCGCTATTTTATACGCCCACTCTGCTGGCGCCTCGCATCTTTTGGCAACTTAACAGATCTTTTATTATCTTTTTTGTCCGCGTAACCCCGAATTGCTCAGCAATTCGGGAACACGGATATTGCGCCCTTGGAAATGGCAACGATCCCTTTTTCCTGGGAGGTTTTTCATGCGTTACATCAGAGAGGTCCTTATGCACAAATGGTTTCCGCGTGTGCGGCAAACCACTCGCAGTTTGCGGCCGATTCGGCCGCAGACGGTTCGTCCGACGCTGGAAGGTCTGGAAGAGCGCAGCCTGCTCGATGCCGGCACGATGGGTTTCGTCGTGACCAATCTCGTCTCGGACCTTCGCGGAGTGGCCGCCCACACCAACGTCAACCTGGTCAATCCCTGGGGCTTCGCCGAGACCGCGGGGGGCCAATTCCAGGTGGCGGCTAACGGTACCGGAGAGACGCTGCGTCTCAATGCCCAGGGCGCCACGCTCGGCCGTGCGGTGATCCTTCAGCCGCCCCTGGGCAGCCCGCCAGGCACGACGACCACGCCCAACGGCGTTTTCTTAAATACCACGTCCGATTTCATCATCAGCGACGATGGCAAGAGCGCTCCAGCCGAGTTCATCTTCTCGACTGAGGATGGCACTCTTGTTGCCTTCAATCCGAAGGTGGACCCCAAGGAAGCCATCCTTGTTGCCCAGTCTTCCGACGGAGCTGTTTACAAATTATTGGCCGAGGCTAGCAACTCGCAAGGTAACTTCCTCTTCGCTACCGACTTCCATAACAACAAAATCGACGTATTCGACAAGAATTTCGACAAGGTGACGCTCGGCCAAAACGGCTGGGGAACGTTCACTGACCCCAACGAGCCGGCCGGTTACGCCCCATTCGGCATCAAGCTGATTAACGTGGGCGGCCAGGACCGGCTATTCGTTACCTACGCCAAGCAGGACGTGCCGGGAGCGGGCCATGATGACGTTGCTGGTCCCGGCAATGGTTTCATCGATGAGTTCGATACGACTGGCCACTTCCTCCAGCGCTTCGCCACGGGCAGCGCCGTAGGCGGCACAACTCCGCTCAATTCGCCGATCGGCATGGCCGTGGCCCCGGCCGGTTTCGGTCCCCACGGTAAATTCGGCGGTGCCTTGTTGGTCGGCAACTTCGGCGATAGCCATGTCAGTGCCTTCGACCTGAAGACAGGGCAGTTCCTCGGTCAGTTGTCTGATGCCCAAGGCAACCCCCTGGCGCTCAATGGCGGCGTCGGCAGCCGTGATAGTAAAGGCTTGTGGGGCATCGCCTTCGGCAATGGTCACGGCGGAACCGATCCCAACGCCCTGTATTTCGCCTCCGGTATCAACGATGAGAATGACGGCCTGTTCGGCAAGGTGACGATGAATGATAGCGGCCACAGACATGATCCCGCCCTGATGGCCAGCCTGGTCGGCAATGCCCAGCAACAACCGGGCGTCGCCAACCTCTTCACCAACCATTCGCCCCTAATGATGTCTACTTCCATGCAGGCATCGAATGGGATGCTGCTGTCCACCAGCGAAGGCATGATGAAGATGCCAATCGATGCTCTCTTTCAGGCGCTCGATGCGGAGCTGCTTTCGCTGGAGTCCGTCCTCCTTGCTCAGATGCCGCAACTCGAGGGGATGATCCGATCGTTCAATGCGCAGGCGACAGCAATAGAGTCCGCCATCGCGGGACATCCAATCGCTGATTTGTCCGGTGCGTTGTAAGAGACGGAGGTAGACAAAACCTCACCATCCCACAGCGTTGGCATGGGATCCTTGCCAGCGCTGCGGGCGGTGAGGGAGGCGATTTAGTATCGGCGTATCATCAAAATCCCTTACCTTTTGTCTTCGTTTTGAGGCGCGTCAGCGCCTTGTCGGCACAGATGTAGAGCGTGCTGCCGTCGTCGCCCCAGGCGCAGTTGGCGGTCGGTACGCCGGTGGCGACTGTGCCTAAATGCTTGCCTTCGGGAGTGAACACCAGCACGCCGCCTGGCCCCGTAGCGAAGACATTGCCTTTGGCATCCACTTTCATGCCGTCCGGCAAGCCCGGTCTCTTGCCGACCATATTCGTGACATCGTAGAACACCCGTCCCACGCCGAGCGTGCCGTCATCTTTGACTGGAAAGGCCATCCAGATCGCCTTGGCTGGATCAGAATTGGCCACATAGAGAGTTTTTTCATCCGGAGAGAAGGCGATACCATTGGGGCGGCTCATCTCTTTGGTCAACAGCGTCAGCTGGCCGTCCCTGGATAGTCGATAGACGCCGCAGAAATCAAGGTCACGGTCGGGAAACTCCTCACTGCTACGTTCCTTGAGAGCGCGGCCGTAGGGTGGATCCGTGAAATAGAGATCGCCGTTGGATTTGAAGACGCCGTCGTTGGGGCTGTTAAGACGTTTGCCCATGTAGCGATGGGCCAAGGTGGTCTTGGTCTTGCTGTCCCAGCTATCAAGGCGAGCGACGCGGCGGTCGCCGTGCTCCATGAGGACAAGCCGGCCGTCCGGGTCGAGCAAGAGGCCGTTGGAGCCGGGTTCCTTCAAATTGGTCGCCGAGCCGGTGTAGCCCGACGGTTCCAGGAATACCGACTCGCCTTTGCCTTCTTGCCATTTGTAAACGCGATTACGCGGAATATCCGAGAAGAGTAAGAAACCACCGTCACGCGGTACCCAGACCGGCCCCTCGGTCCAGATGTGGCCGGTAGCGAGAACTTCGAGTTGGGCATCGCGTCCGATCAACTCGTCGAACGCGGGATCGAGCCGTTCGATTTTGCCAAGCGTTTTCAGATCTTCGTTCCCACGCAGGACATGGGAACGCCGTTCGCCCAGCGCAGCTTGCCAGCTCGCCGTGCTAGTAAGGGCCAAGATGGTAAGGATGGTAAGACGTTTCATGGCAGCGAAATCCCTCCTGAAGTAAAGGTTTTATCGGTGCCTCACAGCATACCAGAGTTGGCGCTGCGCTCAAGCACTAAACCGAAGGAGTCGAAAGTGTGAGGGCCAACGAAAGAAGCCGCAGGACACGTTGTCCACGTGTCTTGTGGGGCTTCCCGTTAGCCTCAAGCGATGGATTAGCGTTTCAGTATGCGCGTGAGGAAATCCAGGCCGGTGCGGAATTGTAGCGTGAGCCAGGGGCCATCCAGGGCTGTTTTGAAATCGGCATCAGGACCACTCAGTGTGCGAAAATATTCCTCCAATCTCCGCGCCCCGGTCTCATCCTTGCAGGCGAAGACACCCTTGACAATCAAGGAGTCATCCACCGCTATCCAGATGCCAAAAGTCCGCAAAAGTGCGAGCTTCCCAAGCTCTTCCTTCGTCATCTGGTTGAGGAACATTGCGGCGGAGGTCTTGTTCCAGTCGCGCGAATGACCAGCGATCCAGGCCGGCGCCACCGGCTCACGCCGTTGTTTGAGGATGGTGCGCAGCTCTTCCGGAAACTGTCGGAGGTCTTCGATAGGCGAAGACGGCAGCAGTTCCAGTTGATCGGCGAGCAGGGCCAGCACCACGGTACGCTCGTCAGCGAACCAGATGTTCAGCGGAATATCCTGCTGCGGAATACGGAAACTATAGAGCTTCTTCTTGCTGGGACTGGGAACGCGGGAACCTCCCAGACGCTGACGCAGCTGCTCTGCATCGTAGGTTCCTGTAGTACGAAGGACCACATAGAAAGGCGGAGGCACAGTGTCATCGATGCGGGCAGCGAAGACAAGATGATCGATTTCTTCCAGGCGAAATCCCAGTCCTCGCGACAGGTTTTCCAGACGAAAGGACGGTCTGTCTAATTGGATGGGATCGCGCAGCAGTTGTACACCGAGGGGACTGGCAAGAAGTTCCGGGATGCGCGCAGCGAAAAGGAAATTGACGCTGTCCGGTAGATAGCTCAAGGCAGCGAGCTTGTCGGGCGCAACGCTGGCAATGACTTCTCTCGTTTCCGCGTTCGGCGCAGGAAAGTCTGCTTCCGCTAGCCCGCGTTGTTTTCCAGGCCGGCGCGGCGGCCGGCTGGTGTCGTAAGCGCGGCGTTGCGGCTGGGTCAGGAGCATGAAAACCAGGCTACCCCCAGCCATAAGAAACATAACACTGAGCACCACGCCAGCGATCAGGCGATTGGACCAGCGTGACGGCAGGGGAACCTCCGCAGCTGGTACGCTCGTTGGGACGACAGTCTCGGAGGGCCGAGAGGAACGCAGTCGATCTGTGGTCGAATCGCTGAAACGCAAAGAAAAAGAGTCGCCGCAGCGCGGACAGACGATGCGCTGCCCAGCCGTCCAGTCGGCTTGGATGCCGAGCGATGCGTTGCAGTAGGGACAGGTCAGAGTTTCCGTGGTCATCGCTAATCCGATACTGTTTTGTCCTGCGTTTGAATCCCCAGCTCGGCGATACGTCGATACAGGGAACTAAGCCCCATGCCCAGACGGCGGGCCGCCTCCTTCTTGTCTGGCGTCTGCCGCAAGATGCGCTCAATGTGCTGCTTCTCGAAGCGCTTGACCGCTTCGCCGAGGTCGTCCACCAGCGCCGGATCGCCTTCCACGGGGGCCAAATCAGGCGGCAAGTCGGCCGGCGTGATAAGCGGTCCCTCGCCGAGAATCACGGCACGCTGCAAGGCATTATCCAGCTCACGGATGTTGCCGCGCCAGCGGCAGGCCAGGAGCAGCTGCATGGCTTCGTGCGTCACCCCACTAATGCGTTTACCCAGCGCCCGTGCGTGCCGCGCCAGCAGAAACTCCACCAGATCGGGAATGTCTTCACGCCGTTCGCGCAGCGGCGGAATAGAGATGCACACTACGTTAAGCCGATAATACAGATCTTCGCGGAAACGCCCGGCCTCAACCTCCTTGAGCAGATCTTTGTTTGTGGCCGCCAGCACACGCGCCTCGACCCGGACTGGTTCGTTGGCCCCGACGGGCAGGATTTCTTTTTGCTCGATGGCGCGAAGCAACTTGGCCTGCGTCGCCAGTGGCATCTCGCCGACCTCATCGAGAAACACTGTGCCGTTGCCGGCGTGGACGAAGACGCCGGCCTGATCGCGGTCAGCGCCAGTGAAAGCTCCCTTCCGATGTCCGAATAGTTGATTTTCCAACAGATCATGCGGAATGGCGGCGCAATTGACAGCGATAAAACGCCGCTCCTCGCCAGTCCCTTCCGCCTCAATGCCGCCAGCGTGGATGGCGCGGGCAATCAACTCCTTGCCGGTGCCGCTCTCGCCAACGATTAGCACCGTCGAAGGCGTCGGTGCCACTTTACGCACCATCTCCAACACCTGCATCATGGCGCTGCTCTTGCCGATGATCTGCTCGTTCTCTAAACGGCGGCTCCGGTTCAGCTCGCGGCGTAGCCATTGGTTTTCGAGATACAGCGCCCGATGAGCCAGCAAACGGCGGATCTTGCTCAGCACCTCATCGAGCAGGATCGGCTTCATCAGGTAATCGTGGGCGCCGCGCTGAAAGGCCTCGACGGCATTCTCGACCGTGGCATAGGCGGTGATGAGCAGCACGAACGTTTCCGGGCTAATGCGCTGCAAGCGGTCCAGCAATTCCAGACCATCCAGACCCGGTAAGTGAACATCGCAGAGCACAATGTCGAAGCGTCGTCCTTCAGCCAGTTCCAGTGCTTCTTCGCCGCTGGAACTGGCGACGACGGTGAACCCTTCCTGACTGAGGAATTCGACCAATGTCTCACGGATCAGCAATTCATCGTCCACCACGAGAATGGCCGCATCCGCCAGCGGTTTTCGGTTTTCGGTTTTCGGTTTTCGGATCGGATTCAGGCGTTGCATTGCTTCCTCTCCGGTCCTTACGAACCAGAAGCGTAAGCGACGGCGTATTCATCGCTTGTGCTTCCAACTCGTGTGGCCCTGGCACCGCCATCCAGAGGCAAAAAGACGCGGAAGGTCGTGCCTTCACCGAGACGGGACTCGAAGGTCACGGTGCCGCCGTGATCGGCGACCAGCTGGCGCGTCACGAACAGCCCCAGGCCGGTGCCGTGTTTTTTGGTCGTGAAGTACGGTTGAAACAGCCGGGCCGCATGTTCCGGGGCGATACCATGGCCGCTATCGCGCACGCTCACTTCGACCCCACCGTCCCGTCGCGTCACCTGCAATTCAACCTCCCCTTTTCCCCCACCACTTTTGAGGGCGGAGAAAGGAAGGGAGTCGGTAGCATCGAGGGCATTGAGGACAAGATTGAGAAACACCTGTACAAGTTGATCGCGGACAGCGAACAAAGGCGGCAAGTCGGGCGGCAGCGCCGGCGTGGGAATACGGCCACGCATACGCTTGTAATACTTGGCGATGTTCAACGCCTCATCGAGGATCTCCCCCAGGGCGACGCGCGTGCGCTCGCTGCTGGCCGGCCGGCTGAATTCGATCAGTTCGCGGAGCGTGCCGCGGATGCGCTGCAACTGGCCGCTGACCAGCGCCAGTTTATTGAGCGTATACGGATCGCTTTCACGATGTTGGAGCATTTGCACCATCGAGCTGATAGAAGTGAGCGGATTGCCAACCTCGTGGGCGATACCGGCGGCCAGCAAGCCGAAGGCCGCCATCTTCTCCTGATGCAGCACGTGCGCCTGCGCTTCCTGCAATTCGCGCGTACGCTCGGCAATGCGCGCTTCCAATTCCGCCTTGTTCTTCTCCAAGGCGCGATTGAGCTGTTGCAGATACTCGCCGACACGCTTGAGCAGAAGCGCCATGGCATTGCTGGCCCACGTCACCCAGCCCAGAATGACCAGCGTGAGCATGAACGGCACCAGGAGCCTGTCCTCGGGCGGCAGGGCCAGGTAAAGCAAACCGTAGCTGAGGCAGTGCAAAGCACAGGTGGCGTAGGTGACATGCGAGGAGTGGCGGATGGCGCAGCAGATCAGCGACAGGAAATAGTAATAGCGAAACGGGCTATTCAATCCGGCGTCGAAGTAGCACAGCAAGCCAATGAACAGCGCTTCCATAACGGAGACGGCCAGCGGTGAACGGCCGAAGAAGACCTGGCCGCGCACGCTGAAATAGGTATCGAGCAGGGTATAGGCCAATCCGAGCGTGAGCAGAGCGTTGAGGACGGCCTGCCGGCCAAGGTCTTGCGGGTGCAGATTGACCAGGATATAGCCAACCAGCAGTCCGAACCAACGGATCTTGACGGCGATGGTTTCGGCAGCCAATTCCCAGGGAGAGGGAACCGCCGGCGCTCGCCGGCGCAGCAATATGGAAGACATGCGTGCCAATGCCCGTGCCTTGAGGTTCGTGAATCTATTCCACAATCATTATAGAGACTCGCGGCGAATGGCTGCTATCCCTGGCCTGTCTGGCTGGCTTAAGAAGCTGGTGAAAACACGATTCCGTTCATAACCTACAGAAGTACCAAGATTTAGGCATGTTGCTCAGGAGTATACCTGGACACGGAGTCCGTCATGCGGCAACTCTATCCGAGCGATCTAAGCGACCATCAATGGGAATGGATAATGGACCTGGTCTGCTCCCCAAAAAACGGTCCATGTGCTATGAGAGTCTCTGACGCCCCGTGAGGGCAAAGGAGACGACTAATGCAGCGACATACGCCGGAACAGGTCATCGTCAAGCTGCGCCAGGCCGAGGCTGACCTGACGCAGGGTCTGAGCATTGCCCAGGTCTGCCAGAAGCTCGGCGTCAGCGAACAGATCCGACATCGCTGGCACGCCCCGTATGGCGGCAACCGTTGTGTGCGGCGGTCGGCGGAGCACAAGGACCACGTCTGGACCTGGGACTTCTTGCACGAGCGGAGCGCGGACGGGGGCTGCTGAAATGGTTCACCTGGTGGACGAGTACACACGCGAGTGCCTGGCCCTGGAAGTGCGACGCGGCATGACGGCGAGGGCGGTGACCGAGGTGCTGTCGGGGGCGGTGCGGGAGCGCGGCGCACCGACGCATATCCGCTCGGACAACGGTCCGGAGTTCATCGCCAAGGGGATCCGCGCCTGGATGGCGGAGGCAGGTCCGGAGACGTTGTACATCGAGCCGGGGGCGTCGTGGGAGAACGGCTATGCGGAGTCGTTCAACAGCTTGACAGCAAGTTACACTTTCGACTGCAGTAAGCATGGGCTCTAAACGGATGGTACAGCGTTCCTCACCACTGCCGATCGCCGCAGGAAGGAAACATGTGGCATAAGCAGTGGAGATTATCGAGAAATGTCAAAATGAGTTTTACGTATCAGAAATGACATCTGCTAAAAGAAACCATAGGTCATTAGATAAATGCCCCTTCTGTCAGCATGTTTTGAGCACTCGCCAACGTTCTGAAAATCCTCCGATTGTTTGCGAGTGGTGCCAGAGTAACTTCTGGTTTTATAGTTACGCCGGATGAAATATACTACTATGATTGGTGTGCGGTATCAAACACGGCTCAGCATATTGCGGCAGCCATAGCTTCTGTGATAAAGATAGAATTTCACCAAGTTTTTCGTGACTTAATGGCCGTCTAATAATTAGGTTGGAGTTGTTTCGGGGGCCGTTTCAATCCTCGTCTCTGTTCTTGTCCGGCAGTTGGAAGCGAGACATGCAATGGATCAGAGCGCTATAGATCCACGTCTCACTACTCTTGAGATTCTGTTCGTAGTCCTTCGACAGCTGCCGATAGCGGCCAAACCAGCCCAAGGTCCGCTCCACGATCCACCGCCCCTTGTGGACCTCGAAGATCGTCGGACCGGGTCGCTTGCCCACTCCTTCCAAGACCCAACGACCGTGACCCTTGATCCAGTCCAGCAGGGCCGTCCCCCTATAGGCCGAGTCGGCCCACACCTTCGCCAGACGCGGCCGGAACCGAGGGCGGAAGCGTCCCAAGAGCCGTTACCGGCGGCAGATGGTGAGGGGGTTTCGCCAGAAGTCGCGGGGCAGCCGGCATCGGCGGGTGTACGAGCAGCGTTGGCAGGTGGAGAGTGCCTTCTCGCGGCACAAGCGGTTGCTGGGCTCGGCGCTGCGAGGCAAGTTCGGATGCATCGCATGAGCGCGAATGTTACCTGCGCGTATTGACCCACAACCTCATGCTCCTGGCCGTCCCGGATAACGGATTTCAACAGAGCACAACAACCTTTAATGGTTAACCATCCCGAAGTCCGCTAGCATAGCGAAGAAAGGTCCAGGATCTTGCTCCCGGAAAGGAACTACCTCATGCCCCTTGCCGATTATACCCCACTCGGCGGCATGGCTCGCGTCTAGCGAATTATCTTGCGAGACAAGTTTCCAATCTAACGAAGAAGTAATTTTCAACCTAACGAAGAAGTAATCGTAATTGCATAGCGTGCTTCGTGACTACATCGTAAAATTACATTTCAGATACGTCGGCAGCTTAAGACATCAGGCTGCAATATATGGTTCAAGACTTGCTTTCGCCGATACCAAAGAGTTTCTCCTTCTCAAGCGGCCTGGTGAATTTTTCTCGAAAGGAATTCTCGGAATGTGGCTAATCAAGGCGGCGCTACGCAACCCCTACATGGTAGCGACCATCGTCTTCATGATTCTCTTTCTGGGGATCATCTCTCTATCGCAAATTCCCATTGATATTTTGCCGGTATTCAAGTCGCCGGCCGTGCAGGTCATCACCTATTACCAGGGAATGCCAGCCTCCTCCATCGAGAAAACCATCACCAACCGTATCGAACGCTGGGTCAATCAATCGCCCGGTGCCATGCGTCTGACCTCCAAATC